>OGCI01000078.1_pt1 | contig 113803 bp, 86 predicted proteins | sample 1570021 | NCBI WGS metagenome assembly OGCI01 (sample SAMN06264664, study PRJEB24512) | hot springs metagenome | isolation source: Hot spring water | place: South Africa: Tshipise | collected 2015-06-21
TCTGGGTACTCTTCTCAAAGAGGGAGAGCTAACCGTCACGGTTGATTTGCGAGTCAACTTCATATCGAACATCAGGGGTGGAAAGCTCATCGGGCAGGGAAGGGTGATTCATAAGGGAAAGCTAACTGGCGTGACGGAGGCTCAGGTGAGAACTGAGAATGGGGAAATAGTTGCGGTGGGAATGTCAACACACCTTATTGTGAGCAGGGGAGACTTACGAACGTCTGATACGTGATTGAAGAATTCTCTAAGCGTAGAGCTCGCTAAAGGTAAAAAAGCTTCATGGAAGAATCTATTTTGATAGAAATATCTTCTTCGCTTGCTGCTAAATTTGGTTTTTAGTGATGTAATCAGATCGAAAAGAGTAGACGGATTGCCGTTTTTTGAGTTTCTGGTGAGGGAATTTCGGAAATTGAAACGTTCAAGGTTTAGGGTGTTGCGTGGTGAAAACGCTTTTTTCTAAAGCAAGTGCTTTTAAAGGCAGGTTTATTGATGATGAATAGTCTAAAGCCATGCAAAATTTGCGGTGTTCCGAAAAAAATAGGAAGGGACCATGTGTGGAATAGCGATGGGACGATGACCCAGAGGAGGGACCGCAATCACCGTATGCTTTTTATGGACTCTGACGCCATTGAGGGTCTGTTTGCCAACATAGAAAAGCTTATTGGGATGCCCATTGACAAAATGATCATAGAAAGTAAGAAAAGGGCAACAAAGGATTACATATCGAAGCTTCTTAGAGGTTCGAAAGGCTTTTTAGCGCGTCTTGTTGGCATTGAACGGGTGGTTCGCAAGGTCATGGAGCAGGGAAGAGTGATGGGCTACGGGGACATAAATGTCAGGATCTTTAACTGGAAAGACAGTTACGTGGAATGCGAAATAACGAATCCATATTCAATAAGACTTTTCTCTGGGGATTTGAAGGGCGCAACCGAGGCAATAAGGAAAGTAACAGGTACCGTGACTTACGAGGAAGTAGAACCCGGGCGTTTTGTTATCTATAACTATGTGGCTCCCTTCGCACCTGAACTCGAGGAAAGACTTCTGCCGCATCCTATGAAAAGAAAACCGGGGGATATAAAGCATGAGTTATGCAAGGCTTGTGACGTTCCAAAAGACCTGGCGGAGTTTGGGTGGGACATTGAAAAGGGAATCATTAGGCATCAGGAGACGGGAACGCGAATGGCGATCTTCGGACCGGTCGGTATCCAGGTGATATTTGACGAGCTCGAAAATGAACTGGGGGAGAATATACCGGACACGATAGTCAAAGCCCAGCAGATGTACACAGTCTCTGGCGTAAACATGTGCTGGAGGGGTTCGAGCCGGGAGGAACTGCGCAGATGGCTTGCCGTTCAGGGACTGGGAAATCTTGTTTCGCTTGAAAGGACTTCAAAAGGCTTTTCCGCCAGAATTGAGAACCCCGCGGTTCCGGCGGTCATCGTCGGTTCAGCGGCCGGTTTCTATGAGGCATTCACGGGAAAGAGCGTTAGTGCCGATTGGAAATTAAGCGAAGACGGAGACCTCGATTTTGAGGTGGTGACGGTCGACTGACGCTTCTTTGGTTTTCCCGAAGGGGAACGGGAATCACAATTTCTCGTACTTCTCTTGCCCGTAATGTCCGTGATAATGAGCAGGCTCAACGTTATCTGTGTTTCTCCAACGCGTTGTTATCCTTCAGGAAAATCTCATGGCCTTTTCTGAAGTGCTCTTCCGGGAACCCCGACTCCCTTTTTGCCATATAGTCCTGATCAAACACATTCCTCATAAATTGGATTTTAAGAGCTTTTTTCAGACCGAGCGTTCCGCTCCACAGTATCGGTAGCGGAGGGTTCGGAAAGTCCGTGCCGTGTATCACTCTCTCCTTCGCAAGGTCCGAACTCAGAATCCATTTTCTGTATGTGAAGCGCTCGGGAGCGGTAAACGCCGCGGTATCCCCATAAAGATTGTCGTATTTTTCGCATAGCCGTAAAAAATTCGGGAAATATTCTATAGGGTGATACCACCCGCTTGTTCCTGAGTGCGCAGCTATAACAGTTAGTCCTACTTCGAGGGGAAGGCTAAGCCGCTTTGGGTCGCCCAAAGACTGATCGGTGACCATAAGTGAATGCTCATAACCTGTGTGGCTGAGCAGCACGAGCCCACGCTCGAGCATTCTTTCGTAAAAAGGTAAATAGCGCTCGTTTGATGGCTCTATGTTTTGCGAGGAGGGTATCCACTTCACGCATACGGCGCCTTTCTCGGCGCATCTTTCTATCTCCTCAAGCGCATCCTTTCTGTTTGGATGTATGCTAGCCCCAAAAAGAAATACGTCAGGATATCGTCTCACCACCTCGGCGGTCCAATCGTTGGAGACCACGGATTCAGTGCGGGCATCGAATATGCCGTTCTTGTCGTATATGCCATCGTTTGCGAGCAGCACCGCGCGGTCGCAGTACTTGGACTTCCGCACCATGTTGGCAAGCATCTCGGCATAAGCATCATCAAACTGCGCGAAGCTCATTTTGCCGTGGAGACCATAAAATAACCTGCCGGCAGTATAGAGGAAATTGTTGCGGTCCGCCCCTCTGTAAAAACTCCCGTGGTTTTTCCTGTCAACAGCCACGAGGTGCACATGGCAGTCAATTCTCAGCCGGTTATCTTGAGCGGTCTTTCTGTCAATCTCTCCGTCCATCGAAAGCCCTGTCAAAGGGAAAGAGCATCGCGTAAGCCCGTTTTTATCATACATCAGAACAAAAATCAAGTTAGATTGGTTATAAAGACTTACACATTGGTGCTGACCCGGTTAGCGCCAATGCATATTCCTATCGGAAAGCATAGCACACAGGACAAGTTATGGCTCCTTCAAAACCAGGCATGCGCCCAATAAGACAAGTGGGGAAACTCCGCTTCTAAAAAATCGCTAACTCGCTTCCCTTTTGCAAAGGGCGCAGATCCTGTTGGAGGTAGAGGCGGGGAGCCGGAGGATACGGCAAATTCCGTGGAGCGAACTCGATCGGAAGTCCAGGATTCGATGGAGTGGAAATGGGGAAACCCGAGGCACAGCAAATTTTAGGCTGGGTAATCGGTTAATATTCCGTTTATATAAGAAGTAGGGTGGAAATGGGAATCTCGATGCTACGGCAAATTTCCGGTGCTGTTGATTGACAGCAAAACCGTTTGGTTCTAACGTAAGATTTGAAATCCGTTTCGGGTCTGGGTAATCTGACTGATTTAAGATAAGGGATTGATTTGGATAGAAGAAATGACGAGTCGCACTTAAGACGGCTCATTGAACAGTATGTGAGTGGAGCCCTGTCGCTTGAGGATGTCCTTAAAGCAATTAGCTGCTCAAGTTTTGAGCCTGCGGGTCCCTCTATGCTCCTTTCCGTCTTGACGATGGAGGAGTGCTTTGCCGGACGAATCTCTTATGATAAGGCACTGCGAATTGTTGAAGCGCAGGCGGAACGTAATCCAGCGCTTCCTTCGGCGTTCCTGGTTTGCGGGTTCATTCACGACAACCTCGGCTCTTTTATGAATGCGTGTGGTTGCATTGCTCTTGCGCTCGAAAAAGAGCGTCTTTTCTTCCGCGAGGATGCAATCCTTTCGATGCTCACGGACCACGAGCACTTTGAAAGATACCTGACCCGGATTGAGGCTGATCCGCTCATGCGAACTGCCTATCCCTACGTTGGGGAAGCGGACCCGTTTCTGGTGAAACACTTTCTCCTAAACGATATTTGCTCTTACGAGAAAGGTTTTACCGAACCACAAGAACTGCATCTGCTGCTCAACTCCTGCGGGGATGTGGAAAGTATCATCTCCAATTTCTTTTCCGACGTTTTGAGACTGCCCCAGGTTCCACCACTTACGGTAATTTCGTTAATGAGGCTCTTGGGTCACGTGAAGCCCGCGTCGGCCATAGAGCCGCTCATTGAGTCACTGTCGAGCACTTGGCCTGAATGCGTGAACGAAGCGGTACTCACCCTCGCCAAGATAGGCTCCCGTTATCCGGCGGCTGTATCCAATAGGATGAGGTCGATAATCAGAAACAAACAGATGTTTGATGAGCACCTCCCGGCCATAGAGGTGCTCGGCTATCTTTGGAAGTATGAGAAAAACCTCGAGTTTCTTATCGCGCAATTGGAAAGATTAAATCCCGCCGAGCCCCATTTTGAGTATAAATTCTGCTCAATAGCTGTTCCTCTCCTCGAGACAGGGGACAGAAGGGCTATTGATTCCATTCGCAGCAATCTGTGGAAACACGGTAAGCACTTCGACGATAAGATCAGAGGCGAGCTTGAGCATACGATAAGAATCAGCGTCGATCTTCCCCAAGAAGACAGGCTCGAAAAGATATTGAGCGAGAACATTTACGAAATTTGCTGCGAGGAGATGGATCCAGACGCAGAGGAATTCCGGATAACAAATACCTTCATACGTGAGATAATGCTTGCCGATGAAGAGGAGATTGAGCTTGATAACATAGGGTTCTTAAAGCTTTTCATATCGACAGACCCGGATAAGCCTTGCTTCTGCAGGAGCGGGAGCGCCGCTAAAGATTGCTGCCTCGACGAGTTTTTGCTTCTGTTCCGGGATATCATGTCCGAATACAGGCTGAATGCCTACGATGCTTATCAGGAGAGAGTTCAAAAATTTTTCGAAAGCATTGAGGAATTTCTTTTCAATAGCTGGATGAGGGAAGAAGTGATTGTGGCCATTCATGAGTTCTGGGAGCCTGTCATCCGGTCCGGCATGCTTGATTCGGCGCTACATTCGCTCGAGTATCCTTACGCAGACATGCTCTTTGACTGGCTCATTTTTGGGAAGCGCTTTGCGCCGGATGGCAGAAGGGCTGTGGAGATTTTTGAAAATTCCTGTGATGTTGACATAAAACCGGGAGTTCAAAGGATTATGCGCTCGTTTTCGAGCACCCACAAATTCTCTTGTTTCGAGGTTCAAAAGATAAAGCCACCTCTTCGAGTTGAACTGAAAGATTTATTCGGGGGTGAAATCTTTGAGGTGAAAGACCCGTGGATGGCGGAGTCTCTCGTATTGTGGGACGTTGTCTTCACGAGCGTCGCATTCACCGGAAAAGAGTGGCTAAGCCTTCCTCGATATGTTTATGTCCCAAGGTCTCAACTTTACCGTGTCGAAAAGTATGTGCGCCGAAAGATGAGGGAATCGCACTCCTGTTCAGGAACCGTGGATCAAGGCGTTTTCCTCGAAGGGAACGCTCACAGAATTATCCATTACATCTTCCAGCTTTGCGCTAAGTGCCCGGAGACCACTCTTGTTACTGCCGAGGGAGAGGAAATCGCGGGATGCTCGGCTGTTTATGAGATTGTGGACCGCGAGGGTCTCGTTTCGGTTTTAGAATCCCACCCGATGATGGAAAAGGTAAATTCCGCCCGTCGGCCAGGCAGTCAGGATGTTTACGCTTGGTTTAGTGGAGAAGAAACAGAAAATATCAAAGGTGATTTAACCGGCTTGGGTGGGCAACTCAACGGCGTGAAGCACTCCGTGGTTGATGAATGGTCGGTCAGGAGTGTGGAGCTCGAGGCTGTGGACTCAAATGGCACGGCAAGAAAGCTGTTCGGAATTGTAAAGTTGAAAAACGACAGGCTGAGCTTCGAAACCGCCTCAATAGGGGATTTAGAAAAAGGAAAAATTATTTTAAGCAAGCTCTGTAAAGACCTCATTTCGCACAGGGTTGACGCAATTGAGGACCAAAGCTCTTTCCTGAGCAAAACGAGGGGCGGCAAGCGTGTTACGGGCGGGAGAACCTCCTCTGAAATACATGCCGGAGATTTACTGAATCAGAACGTGAGAATAAGACCGGTTTCCGTTTACGATGAGGAGTTCTTCTCGAGGTGGCTGGAAGAGCCATACGCAAGGCTCGGTGGGAAGACCCCGAGGCAGGCATCTCAAACAAAGTCGGGCAGAGCTAAAGTGGCTCGAATACTGAAAGATTTCGAAAACGCGATTGAAAAAGATGGAAGAAGAGGCAGGAAATCTTTTCGACTCGACTTTTTAAGAAAAAAGCTCGGCATCTCGCTGAGCAAAGATATTCTGGACAGCTGACTTGCTGTTCATTAGATAGAAGACCCAGGACGCTACCCTATCGCTTACTTGATTCTGCGCGAGCGCTTTCGTTTTTAGCGCTTTGGTATTCCTTTCAAAGAAGAATCAATTCCGAAAGTCCATTCTTTGGTCTTGATTTCCCCGCTCGTTTTCGACCGCATGGTCATGGTGGTCGGAAAACAATCGGAGGCGATCCGGTTTTTTGCTGATTTCTTTCAAGACCCCTCTTTGAGTATAAAAGAAAGAATGTTTTACCCTCAGACTCCCGGGGGTGATACAATTTCCTTGCGTCTCGGGGAGATTAGAAAGAGGAGTAAATGGGATGGCGGTCTTGGCGCTCGGAGGTGTGGAATTGAAAATATCTTTTTGAGGTGTGCGATTTCCTTCTCCGGGCGTGATATCTTTTAGTGCGAGCCGTTGGTTTTTAAGAAAGGAAGGGAAGTAAAGCATGAAGACGAGAATCACGGAACTCTTCGGCATCGAACATCCAATCATCATGTCAGGAATGAGCTGGATCAGCGTGCCTAAAATGGTTGCTGCTGTTTCCAATGCTGGCGGTCTGGGAATTCTGGCGACGGGCGTCCTGGATGAGAACCAGACGAGGGCGGCCGTTAAGGAAATCAGGGAACTTACAGATAAGCCTTTCGGTGCCAATGTTTCCCTCCTTTTCCCGGGCGCTGCAGAGAACGCAAGAGTCCTGTTGGAAGAGAAGGTGCCCGTAATTAATTTCGCCCTCGGCAAGGGAGACTGGATAGTGCAGGCGGCAAACGAATACGGAGGGAAAGTTGTTGCCACCGTTACCAACATAAGGCACGCGAAGAGAGCTCAGGAATACGGCTGCCATGCGGTAATCGCAACTGGTAATGAAGCGGCTGCTCACGGTGAGCCACCAACCACTTTTGTGCTCGTTCCTCATCTTGCCTCGCAGCTTAACATACCTGTTATAGCCGCTGGTGGTGTCGGCGACGGAAGAGGTCTTGCCGCGGCGCTCGCGCTCGGCGCGGAAGGCGTTGCCATGGGGACAAGGATGATGACCACAAAGGAAAGCCCTCTGCATGAAAACTACAAGAAGCTTTCTCTGGAAAAAGATATCTACGACACCCTTTATTCCAAAAGGTTCGATGGGTTGTGGTGTCGTGTTCTCGATACCGAGGGCGCAAGGAAGGCGATTAGAAGAGGGATGAACCCGATACAGTTGCTGAAGGCTATACCCAACTCCCGCTTCATAGCCAAGCAGTTGAAACTCCCGTTCATCAAACTTTTCTTCGGGGTACTCGCTTCTGGTTGGGAAAACGCCAAGCAGCTTGCGTATATGGCCAACGCCTTCAAGTTAATAAGAATTGCCACGGAGGACGGGGATGTAAAGGAAGGCGTTTTGCCAGTCGGGCAGGTTACCGGTCTTCTTCACGATATACCGACGGTTCAAGAGGTGATTGCGCGCACCGTCAGGGAAGCGGAGGAGATAATCCGGAATCTTAATGCCAAGATCTGAAAAACTCAAAGGATTTAACGAGAGCGCCTGGCGATTCCTTCAAACGAGAATCAAGGGACTGAGCTGGCAAGTCTCAAAAAGGCTTGCCGCGTTGGGAAAATAGGATGTAATTAAATTTCTATTCACGTGGGTGTGTTTCAAGTGCTCGGTGCGATTGCCGGAGACATTATCGGATCAGTGTATGAGTGGAATAATGTCAAGACCACTGAGTTCCCTCTGTTTTCTCCGAGCTCTACTTTTACTGATGATACCGTTCTGACCGTCGCTGTCGCGGAAGTACTATTAAAAAACGGAGACTACCGCGAGGCTTTCAAGCGCTATTTCAGAAGATATCCCGATGCAGGCTACGGTTCAATGTTTTACCTGTGGGCGAGTTCCGGTGACGACAAACCCTACAACAGTTTCGGGAACGGCTCCGCCATGCGTGTTTCTCCGGTCGGCTGGGCTTTCGATAATCTTGAGGATGTTCTAAACGAGGCGATGAGGAGCGCGGTCGTCACCCACAATCATCCGGAAGGCGTAAAGGGCGCCCAGGCGACTGCAGGGGCGATATTTTTAGCAAGGAATGGAAGCGGCAAGAATGAAATAAAACGCTTCGTTGAGGATACTTTTGGCTATCATCTCGATGAGCCCATAAGCCGGATAAGAGAACATTATTCTTTTGACGTCACCTGCCAGGGAAGTGTGCCTCAGGCGATAAGAGCGTTTTACGAGTCCGTTGATTTTGAGGACGCCATAAGGAAGGCAATATCAATCGGCGGTGACAGCGACACCATCGCGTGTGTTACAGGGGGCATCGCTCATGCTTACTTCGGACCTCTCCCGGAAGAAATCAAAGATGAATGTCTTTTGAGGCTCGACCCGGTTTTAAGGGAGGTGACTTACCAGTTTATGGAAAGGTTTTCCGTCCCTTAAGCGGGGATTTTGAAAATCCTATCCCCTCACGCGGTTCTTTGCCCGATCAATTCAGGGGGGTCGGATGAGATGAAAAGATTTCTGAATCTTTTGGTCATTTTAAGTCTTGTTTTGGCTCTTTCCTTTCAGGCACCAGCATTATGCTTCCCCGAGAAATCTCTCGGGTCTGTGCCCGGCGCGGAATATCAGGTCAGGACTGATGATGGTGCCGTTCTTACGTTGAGGCGTTATCTCCCCGAATGGGGTATGCGTTTTCATGAGGACGCGCTACCCGTTATTCTCATGCCAGGTGCCGGCGCCAACATTAACGAGTTTGATTTAAGAAGTCCGGAAGGGAAAAAATATGACGTGAGACTCCCTGATTCTTTGCCAGATTGGGCGCGGGGCGACCAAGTGATTCAAAGGGATCCGATCAAGTTTTACAGCCTCGCTTATTATCTTTATTCTCGCGGTTATGACGTATGGCTTACTCGCTACCGTGCGAGCGTGGATCCATCGGGCGTCGGTTTTCCCGCTTGGAACTCATCCATTGACCATTACGGGATTTATGACGTTAAGGCGGTTGTGAAAAGAGTACGAGAGATTAGCGGAAAAAAACCGGTCTATATAGGGCACAGCATGGGCGCGACAATGGCTTACGTGTATCTGCAGGGGGCGGTTTTCAGGGGATTGGTGAACCCCAGCGTGGTTTCGGATCCCCTGAAAGCGCTCGAAAGGAACAACGGCCGCGGTCCCGAGGCCGTAAGAGGCTTTATCGACTTAGACGGACCTATAGTCCCGAGTATCAAAGTTTGCATCCCTTCGATTGCCCTCCTTTTTCTGCTTCCGCCGCTTTATTTAGATATGAGCGGAATTGACCCTTCTGTTGCCGAGTCCACTGGAGATGTCCTGCTATTGGTTCAAAGGATACTGTGGGCGCTCAAAGGCTGTCTTCCGGATTTACTGGAAAACCTGATTGCTGCGATTCGCTTTGTGAATCCAGAAAATATTGACATTAACGTGATGAGGTTCTACGCCTCTTTTGTCGGCGGAGGGTTTCACACGCATGCGATGGCTCAGTATGCCGACAGCATAATGTGGAAGAATTTTCGCGAGTATTACCGCAACGGTTTTCTGAGAAGGTTCCTGCTGTTTTCACCGAAACCGCGCTCAGGCGATGGATACTATTACTATTCAGATAACCTGTGGAGGATAACACTTCCTTCGCTTGTTCTCGCGGACGAAACGGTTGACCTGACCGACCCCGAGGACATAAAGCAGTTCTTCTTAAGGAAAGGAAGGAATCGCCTCGATGAGTTTCATGTGATGCGTAAAACCGCTCATCTTGATCTTGTGAACGGACTTCTGGCTCCTTACGAGACCTTTCCGAAGATAGGAGGCTGGCTTTCGCGAATAGCAGGTTAGAGGACAAAGGATGGCAGCCTATTTGTGGACACTGATCAGATTTCCGTGGCACGAGGAACACATTGGGAACCAATCTTTTAACCAGGAATCGAAATGGGTGGCGTTTGCCCTGTTTGGAAGCCTCTTGGTCCCAAGCTGAAGGCATGCTTACCTTGCGGGTAAGAGTTCATAGCGTGTTGTCAAGACTGGCGCGGCAAGCGCTTTTGTCTTTCGAGGGGTGAGTCCGAATGGAAGTTGAGGTTGAGAAAAAGGGCGCTGTTTGGACGGTTATCATAAACAGGCCGGAGGTCAGGAACGCGGTAGACGGGAAGACCGCAAGGCTTTTGTTCGATACTTTCAAGAATTTCGACTCTGACGAATCGGCCCGCGTGGCTGTACTCTGGGGCGCGGGAGGTAATTTCTGCGCTGGAGCGGATTTGAAGGCGATTGCGAGCGGTGATGCAGAGAGGATAAATCCCTTACACCTGAACCTTGACGAATGCGCCCCGATGGGTCCTACTCGCCTTTCCCTTTCCAAACCGGTGATAGCTGCTGTCTCGGGATATGCGGTGGCGGGCGGTCTCGAACTTGCGTGCTGGTGCGATATTCGCATCGCTGAGGAAAGCGCCGTCTTCGGGGTTTTCTGCAGACGGTACGGTGTTCCACTCATAGACGGCGGCACCATCCGACTGCCGGCGATTGTGGGTCTTGGCAGAGCGCTCGATTTGATTCTGACAGGGCGCCCGGTTGAAGCGAGAGAGGCTCTTCATATGGGGCTTGTAAACAGAGTTGTCCCCGACGGGAGAGCGAAAGAAGAGGCTGAAGAAATAGCCCTGAATATTTCGAATTTCCCACAGGTTTGTCTCCGGGGCGATTTGCGGTCCGCGCGGGAAAGCCTGTTTGAGGATTTCCGCTCTGCTCTCAAAAAGGAGTTTGAACAGGGTTTGAAAACTTTGGAGGCCGGCGAAGCGTTGAGGGGCGCCGCCGAATTTGATAGCGGGAAGGGAAAACACGGAACGTTTTAATCATTCCCGCGCGCTCGCGCCGTACTGGATGATAATTCCTACAAGACGTGCTTTACCCGCCTACCCACCTTTTCTCGTTTAGTGGGGAGATTGATTCGCTTTCTCTCGGCGCAAAGACTACTTCTAACCCCCACTTAGCCTCCCTTCCGGACAGCGGTATTTTTTGTTTTGTTGACTTGACGCCAGGAAGCATATCCCAGGGCACAGCCGATCGAAATCTTGGTGGCAAAAGCCCTTGAAAAGGGGTTGTCGTCCGTTTTAATATTCACCTGCTTCAGGAAATGCGTTTGAATCTTTGACCTTACGGGTAGTTTTAATATTTCTTTTCTTACGGTGTCTGGGGGTTGTTCAATGAAGACCGTGGCTATCACCGGATGCTCAGGATACATTGGTTCGCGTTTGCTCGAGCAGGTGGCAGGCGAAGGTTTCGCTGAACGCGTAATCGGAATAGACATCAGAAACCAGGGACACCGTTTTGAAAATCTGCATTTTTATAAAATGGACGTGAGGGACAAGCGGATTTTCGATGTCTTCTCGGTTTACAAACCTCACAGCGTTGTCCACCTTGCTTTCGTTGTTGATCCCATGAGAGATGAGAAACTTATGCACGATATCAACGTTTCCGGAACAAGGAATGTTTTGAAAGCTGCTCTTTACTGCGGCGCGCGTCACATAACCATCGCCTCCTCTACGTCCGCGTTCGGTGCTTTTCCCGATAACCCCTCTTACTTGAAGGAGACCGACCAGCCTCGGAGGCAGCCCAACTTTGCCTACGCGTCTGACAAATACGAGGTCGAGATGATGCTGAAAATTTTCAAAAGGGAAAATCCAAAGGTGGGACTCGCGGTTATCAGGCCGTGTATCGTTTACGGTCCTAACGTGAACAATTATTTGTCGAGTTTTCTCCTCGACTTTCCCATACTACCGGGCGTTGGGGGTGCGAGACCCCCCATGCAGTTCATACACGAAGATGATGTGGCGCGGTTTTTCCTTACAGTCTTGAAGCAGGAACCGAGCGGATATTTTCATGCCGTGGGAGAGGGTCTGGTGGAAATCGAGGAGATCGCCGAAATGGCGCAAAAAAGGATCGTTGATGTTCCTCCATTCCTACTCTACCCTCTGGTTGATGCTTTGTGGAAACTGCGCGCACCGAGAATAAACGGTCCATCGGGGATGCTCGAGTTCATTCGTTACAGGTGGACATGCTCTGATGAGTTAACAAGGAAAGCTCTGGACATTCCGCCGCACATGTCGAGCAAGGAAGTTGTCCGGGTAACGCTTGAGAGTAAAGGCGCTCTGAAAAAGAAGTAGCTTCATAAAATGGATTAATTTGACAAAGCCTCTCTATACTACTCCAGTTTTACGCGTTTCCACGCGCATCGATCATACATCTTGTCTGCAAAGTAAACATCGGCGCCCATAAGCAGGTAGATGGCTTCCCGCAAGATATCCTCAGGGATGACAGCCTCTATCGAGTTGCTCTTGAACAGCGTTTTCATTGATGAGTTCGCGCTTATGCTGTTTGAGGCAATTTTCTCGATCGAACAATTTCCTTCTGAAACTCTAATGTCGAATCTCAGTGTCTTTTTCTTCTTGAAAATACGCAGATGGATTCGATAGGTGAACTCACCGGAGGGTTTACCCGAAAGTTCAAGCCTTAAGTTTAACGCTCTTTTTCCCCTCTTGATGAGTAGTTTCTTGATATCCCCGGCAGGTCTTTTCACGCTTAGGGTATCTCCATCCGGATCGATGACCGCTACCTCAGGTGTTTCTGCCGCATCAGAATTTCTTCCCTTTTTTGCTTTTTTCAGGACTTCAATTGAGGGCAGGGCGAAAATCTCGTTTCTCCTAACGAAGGATAAAAGCATGTTTGGAGCAACAGCCATTGGGAGCGCGTACATTTTGGTTATAAGCGCCTTTAATCTTACCGTTTCAGGAGCGAGATGTAGAACCAGCCATTTTTCTTTGCGAGGAATCAGTTTAGCGGGCGGGAAGAGTCCGTGGTAGGGCGCGTAACCGCGTGGATGAGGAAAATCTCTTCTATGCACAAGGTATAAGAATTCCTTTGCGTGAAAATTGAGCTCCGCAAGCGCGTACTGGACAAAGGCGTTCACTGCCCAATGGTCATGATGCAGATCCTCGGGGTCTGGGTAAAAAATGGATGAAGGTTTGAAGCGCGCGATTATTCTCTTAAGGTTATCTTTAAGCACTTTTCCGCAGAAAGGAACACGCTTGACAAATGAGAAGGCGTAGGGAGAACGTTTACAACCGTTAAGCCCCATATGCAGATTGCTCATGTCCCAGTTTGTGTCCCAGAGGAAGTTGACCGAGCCGTCGGGAAATCCCAAAAATATTACGTTTTCTCGGGGAACGCCGAGCCTCCTCATCGCTCGCTTGCTTTCATTGCACCTTAAAATCCCGACCTTGCGGTGCATTTCCGGAGTTATTCTGCTTCCTTGAGACAGTTCCTTACAGGCTTTGATCGAAGCGTCTCCGCTCGTGATTACCACTATAAGAACCTCCGCTCCTCTGTTGAGTGATTCTCGGATTATACCGGCAGTAGCTAAATTCTCGTCGTCAGGGTGAGGAGCTATGACCAGTATTCTCCTGCCCACCTCCCTGGTGTCTATTTGTGACACAGGACTTCTGCCATCCTGCGTTCGACCGCAGCAAGCGTTGAGGAGCGCTGGCAGAATGAGGAAAAATCCTCCGAGTCTGAAGAATTTCGGAATAAATTCCCTCTTGTAATTACCGCACCAAAGATTACTCCTCAATTTTTTAAAAACCGTTTAAGCTTCCACGACGATTCTTTTTGTTCATTCACCCAAACTCGAAAATAGTTTCGTTTCAGCTTGCGGATAAACCTTTACCTCTTGGAGCGGGTGTTCTTTCCTTTCGCGGCTTTCGAGTCCTTTTTGCTTTTGAAAACGCGATTTCATGTTTCCGGTAGGCGCGTTCAAGAAAGGATAGATTCTTCAATCTGTAAGATTTCCGCAACTGTCAGGTTCTTTGTAAACCCATACTCAAAGAAATAATCTCGGCGCCATATTTTTACAATTAGTTTGCCGTTACTGCTTTTCCGTTATCTATTTACAGTGGAAAAGGGGTTATCATTAGTTACCAGACCCAAGATATTAAGATATATAATTGCGCAAATTTAAAAGGCGGCAGCGAGGTTCATCTTGAAAAAGACTCGTATCGGGTTTGATGGCAGAGCTCTCTGCGACATCAGTCAGTACAGAGGTGATGGTCGCTACACCGCTTGTCTTGTGGACAATCTTGTTAGACTCGGGGAAGAATACCGCTTTGTTCTTTTTGGATACAGAAAAAGTTTCGACCCCCGTTTGCTCGAAGAGGAAACGCTAAAAAAGATTGAATGGCAAGAAATACCCCTCGCTGGGCGCTTGCCTTGCGCCGATATCACTGCAAACCACATTCTTTTCGCCAGAGCAGTAAACGGTTCAGGCCTGTCTCTGTTTCACAGCATAGACCATAACATGACTCCTTTCTTGAAGTGCCCAAGCATAGTCACAGTGCACGATTTGATTCTTTTGATTTTGAGGGGTCCTTATCTCGGTCCAAAGTCTTACTTCTGGATAAAAGCGCAACACAGGGCAACCTTGAAAGCCTCTCTTATCGTAACTATTTCCGAGACTACGCGCCGTGACGTTGAGCGCTTATGGTCGGTACCAAAGGATCGAATAGAAGTGGTGTATGAAGGGGTTAATGAGCGCTACAAACCTATTTCGGACGAGAAGAAGATAGATGAAATACTTAGAAAGTACGGCATTAAAAAGCCATATTTCCTGTATGTTGGAGGATTCGATCCAAGGAAAAATATTCTGAACACCCTTCTCGGTTTCAAGCGGTTTTTGAAAAACCATGGTGGATATTACCTTGCGATGTGCGGAGACCCTGTCGGTTTCGAAGACTACATTCACGATGAAATCGAAGACCTCGGGCTTTCCGATAGAATAATTCTTACCGGAAACGTGCCCCACAATGACCTTCCTTTCATTTATTCCGCCGCCACCGCGCTCGTGCTGATCTCCCAGTATGAGGGCTTCGGGCTTCCTGTACTTGAGTCCCTTGCCTGCGGAACTCCTGTTCTCCTCTCCAGGGAAGGCTCTCTTCTCGAGATAGCGGGTGATGCTGGGCTATATGTTGACTTATTGGAGCCGGACCGGATAGCAGAGGTCATGGCTCTGCTCGCTTTCGATGAAAGGATAAGAGGAAAATTGCGGGAGAAGGGATTGCGACGAGCCTCGAAGTTCACTTGGGACGAAGCGGCGCGGAAAATTCTCGGACTTTATTCAAGGGTGATAAGGGCTACTTCCCACTAATATTATGGCATACGTTTTTTTGTCGCGGTCTTTTTGCTTATTCTCGAATTAAAAAATATAGATATAGTTGGTCGATGGCAAGAAAAGATCGCTAAGAATATCCATTTACGGTAAATGCCCTAAACGGGGAATTCTAACTTGCGGGTTTCAGGCAACCCCGAACCCTTTGGTTCAGGCATCTTGTTTTTGATTTGCCTGTTTTGCCATTGACAGCATAGGTATGCTTGTGCCCTGGATTATCCTTTCGAAGAGAAGCTGAGCGATTGAGTGATATCCTTCAGAGTTCGGGTGAACCCCATCGGCGAGTTTGTCAGGGTTCTCTTTGAAAAAATTGTACAAGTTAACCACCGGAGTGATCTTGTATTTTCGCGCGAGCCTTTCAACCTCTTGGTTGTATTTTGCTATTAATTCGGGTGATTCCACACCGTATGTCGGCTGTCCCGCAGGTATTAGGTAGGGAAGGTTGCAGAGAATCGTTGCCGTCTCCGTTGCCGTTGCCATGAGCAGTATCTGCTCGATATTTTCCGCGTAGATCTCAGGTGGAGTTCTTACTGTCGGCTTGGAATCGTTTGTGCCCGCAATCAGTATAAGCAACCTGATATCAGGGTTAGAGAGATACTGCCATGCGCGGCGCGTTATTTGAGCAGAGGTCTCCTGGCTCACCCCGGCATTTATGCAGATATGGGGCCACCCAAGATATTCGGTGAGCATCTTTGAAAAAATAGGCGGATAGCCCCGATCATACTTGCATCTCGAGCCAAACGTTATGCTGTCACCGAGGCAGAGAACTTGTGTATAGTTCATTGCTGCGTATCTTCCTTATATGCTCTACGATTTTCTTCCCGGCCCGACCATCCCCGAACGGATTTGGCCAGTTCCTTTTGGCGCCCAACATCTTTCTTGCACCGGCAAGAATTTGCGCAGGTGATACACCCGCGAGCGTGTTGCTGCCCACTTCGAGCGTTTCAGGTCGTTCAGTGTTATCCCTCATGGTTACGCACGGCACTTTCAGGATGCACGACTCTTCTTGCACTCCTCCCGAATCTGTGAATATAAGGCGCGCGTTAGCCTCAAGTATGAGGAAATCAAGAAAACCCACGGGCTGGATGAGGATAAGTTTGCGAAATGAGCTCAGAATATTTTCCAATCGGAACTCGAGAATCCTTTTCATGGTCCTTGGATGAATGGGGAAAAGCATCGGGAGGTTGGTATGCTCGTTGATGAGTTTCAGTCCTTTGAGTATATTTTCAAGCCTTTCACGTTCGTCTGTGTTCTCTTCTCTGTGAAACGTCACTAGAAAATAACCTTTTGCCTTAAGGGACAGTCGCTTTATGATTTGTGATTTCCTGCGAGCTATATCGAGATTCTGATAAACCGCATCCACAATCGTGTTCCCGGTGACGAAAATTATTTCCCTTTTTATACCTTCATTTAATAGGTTTCTCTGAGCTACATCCGTGGGCGCGAAAAGGTAGTTCGAGATATGGTCAACAATAACCCTGTTTGTTTCTTCAGGCATCGCCCTTTCAAAACTTCTCAAGCCCGCTTCTATATGAGCGATTTTGATGTGCATCTTGGCTCCCGCAAGAGCTCCCGCGAGAGTGGTGTTCGTGTCGCCAAGAACAATGAGCAGTTCAGGCTTTTCAGAAAGCAGCACTTTTTCGATTTCGATGAGCATTCTTGCGGTGGATTCTGCATGCGATCATGAGTATCCTTCGAGGTCGTATGTGGGTCTGGGCAATTCGAGCTCATCTAAGAAGATCGCGTCGAGATTATAGGAGTAGTGCTGGTTTGTATGGATTACGAAGTAACCGATGCGCTCATTGTCTAGCTCTCTTATTACGGGTGACATTTTGATGATGTCGGGTCTCGTCCCGATAATTAAGCAAATTGACAATTAATCCCCCTAAGAAAACAAGTCATTTGATCTTTCGTGATTTTTCATGTCTTTTTTGAGTGCCGCCTCATGTCGCCCCCAGTTGAACATTATTTGTTCCCATGTTGGAAGAATCAGTTTTTTAATTATAGTATAAAAATTAACAGAATATCAAATTGCTAAAATGCAACGTTTTTCAAGGGAGACCGGTTAGCGATAACCTGACCTCCGCTGCGTTAAGGTAAAGCAAATTTTTTCTGGGCTTTTTTTCATTAAACCAGCGGAAAACAAAGAAAATGTGGAGATTTCCCGATTACTCTTTGGACTGTGTGTAGTATCCGTATTTCACGACGGATTGCATCATCACTTTGACGTTTTCCGGCTTAGCGTTAGGCGCGAGCTCGCACCCTGACCCGAGGATGAAGCCACCTCCTTTGCCAACCTGTTCGATGAGACGATGACAGTACTCGTCAACTTGAGCGGGTGAGCCCAAAGCCAGAAGGTTCGCCGGGACATCCCCGTATATGCACACGCGGTCGCCGATGATTTCTTTCGCCTTGAATATGTCGCTCGTTCCATCGCATTGCATAACGACCCTGCCGGCGGGGAATTCGCGCATCAGCTCAAGATTGAGGTCCCAGTTGCCGTCGCAGTGAAGAATGGACGATATGCCATCCTGGGCAAGCTTTTCCACGAGCGTCTTAAGGGATGGTAGCGAGAATTTCATGAACTGGCGAGGGGAGATGAAGTCGTTCGAGGAACGGTGGACGAATATCTCCGCCCTCTTGACTTTGAGTATGCGGCATGTGGCTTTTATGAGGAAAGCGTAGGATTCGGTCAGAGCGTCCGAGGCCTTTATGACCTTGTCGGGGTATCGGCTCAAATCCTTTGAAAACTCAATGAGACCTCTGGCGAGGCTGAAGGTGTCAAATGCAGCCTCGAAAGCGAACTGGTGCAGGGGCGTGACGCCTCTTTTTCTCCATCTTTCGATTTCCCTTTTCAAAAGAAGAGTGTTTCTGGTTATGAGGGGAATCATCGCTTTATAGGCTTTCCACCCCCGCGGGACGGCATCGGGCCAAATCCTGGGAATCAACCGTTCTATTACCAAACGCGCGTAAGCGAGACTTCTTATCTTTGAAGCCTCTTCAATAATCCATTCATAGTCATCCGGCGTCATTATTTCGGCTTCGAGAAACTGTCTCATCGTGTTTTCGGGGAGCTCCTCCCCGGGCTCAAGCAGCTTCATCGGAATCACAAAGGCGATGAGTTCTTTGTCGTAAGCGTTAACGAAGTAGTGGGCGTCCCACGGACCCAGTTCGTCGAAAACACAGGATAGCCCATTGAAATACTTCACGGGGTCATAGAGTTCGGCGAAACTCATGTTGTTATAGTTAGCCACGAAGTAATAAAACAGAGGAGCGACAGGTACCCTATCGGGGGTTTGGAGGTTTACCGCCGCCTGAATCCTTTCCTCAGAACTCATCGTGTCTTTTGGATGAATCTTCTTCTCGATTTTCAAGGCTGTTCCTTTCCTGAAAATTGATCTCGGCTTCAAAGCCCTGAAACGCCACCACTTATAGTTCCTGACCTGGTTGAATCTTTCTTGCCGTTGATTTCTTTTCTGGCTCAGAGAAGATCGCGGGCAATCCTTACCGCGTCCATCGCGTTTCTGCCGTATGCGTCCGCTTTCGAATACTCGAGCACTTTCTCGTTCACAGCTCCGCCGCCTATCATTATTTTGACTTTCTCGCGTAGCCCCGCCTCTTCGATGGCGCTGACAGTCTCCTTCATGGAGTCGAAAGCCACAGTCAAAAGCCCGGAGAGGGCAACGATGCATTCGCCCGCTTTGCGGGCCTCTTCGGCGAAAGCGCGGGGATCGACATCGACTCCGAGATCGGAAACGTTAAATCCGACGCATCTTAGCATGGTGGCGACAATGTTCTTTCCGATGTCATGAATATCACCTTTGACGGTACCTATAACAACCGTTTTGGATGGTTTTTCCTCCGTTGTTTTGAGATGAGGCTCTATCAAGGCGACCCCTTGTTTAAATATTTCCGCAGACATTATAAGTTCGGATAGGAAATACTCTTTTTTCTCAAACCTCTCCCCAACCGTTTCCATGCCCTTCCTCAAAGATTCAATTAAAACAACAGGGTCCTCCCCTTCTCGAAGCGATTTTCTTATTGCCTCCAATGTCTTACTTTCTTCAAGTTCCGCTATGAGGGTTGCGATTTCATCAGACATTCCCTCTCCTTTCAGAAACGCAAGGCCGTAAGTGCTTCCTGACTGCGCCGGACAAATCAGTGCTCTTTACGGGAAACCCATTCTTCAAGAAAGCGGTTTTAATCATTTTTGTCCATTAAACGCGTGTTGCCGCGTAAACTTACCAAAAATAGCGCAATAGTGAGTTAAATATTACACAGACCTCCGATAAACTACAATCGAAACTCTGATACCCAAAAAATTGTGCATTCTTATGCGACTTCACGCACCTTGTTGTTTTTATAACGTTTTATGAGCGTTTCTTGTCGAACCAAAATATCATGTCTGGATAGACTACTTAAAACCCTTTCTTTCAGGAGATTTTCTTATCGCGTTGTCTTGCATAGTCTTTTCGCCCGCGTAAGCTCTCGATTCGCTTCTGATTGGAGTTCAATCGCCTCGCGAATCATGGGACGGACGCGCATGAGCGTTTTTGCGGACTCCTCCTCACTGCCTTCGCTCATAAGATAGTAAGCGTTAGCAAGAAGGGATATTACTTCGAGCAGTTTTGCTAAGAAGCGTCCATATGCGGTATGGAACGATTCGAGTATTTGAGGTGTTTTGATTTGTGAAAACCGCTCTTTTGAGGATGCAACGCGGCTTTTCAATTCAAGAAAAGAGGGTAGGTGTTTCTGTCCCACTTCTCTGCTGGATCGGCTCCCCTTCTCATGCGCTTCCATCAGATCGGAAGCAACCTGTTGATTGAGGTTTGTAAGAAGGAACGCGACCTCTTCTGTTGATTGTAACTCTTTTTCAACCTCTCTCACGAAAAGAGCGATGCTCGTTTCTGCCGAGTATTGGTTTGTTTTTTCTTCAGCCAGCGGAACACGTTGCCGACCTCACCCTTGAGAAGACATAGTATTTTGCCGCCTGTCTACCCAATTAAATTGAACAATAGATACTATTTATCAGCGTATAGCAGCGTATCATTTTTAATCGAAGGATTTATCAAAAATTTAATCGTGCCGATTCTTCGCGCATATTATACCGCGAACAGTTTTGCAATCGGCGCATTAGAAAATGAGAAAAATCATACGCCTTATAAAGCGCGGTATTTCACCAATCACAGCGCCGCATTACTCGCCCAAGAGCTTCTGGTCACGGATCACTAGGGGAGCGAACAGCCAGTCAATTCGAGCGTTAGGTACGGGAAAGACCTTCCTTAAGCCGATTCTGGGGAGCGACTCTCACTTAGGCTGGCTTGTTGTGCTTTTGCCACCAAATTTTGCGCTGTTATCTTGCGCGAGCGGAAGATGGTTTTCGCTTTGTATTGCAAACATCCACCGTGGAAGACGCTTTAAAATTCTCTGATAATTGTAGGATGGTAAGAGTACTCGAGATGCCGTAATCTTCTAAGGTCAGATACGCTTCCATTTCAGAGAAGAGTGGTTCTTATCCGCGCGGCATAATTTGACCTGAAGCTGTAGCGATTGGGCGCTCCCGCTTCGCCTTATCCGTGGCGGGGGGAACGCGCGGAAATCGAACCCATATATTGCTCTACTTATGTCTTTCATAGCTTGCCCGACGGGATTTGACCTGCTGGTATCGCTCATTTTTCTAAAGACGGAGGCAATCCAAACGATTCGCTTGGCGCAGGTTCGTATAAAGCTGCGTGTGCTTAAAACCGTTTGCTGACGATTAACGGTATGAGCGTCCGGGAATGGAAGCCATTTACGGATTTTTCTGTTTGGAGATGGGTAAATATTTTTGGTGCCCCCGGCAGGATTCGAACCTGCGCACAGGGATTAGGAATCCCTTGCTCTTCTCCCCTGAGCTACGGGGGCTCTTGGCGATAAAGCAATCATTATTTTACTTATTTTCATCTTCACTATGAAGTATTTCAAGAAATTGAAAAATAAAATACGGTTATCCGGGTGATTCGGGTTTCAGCATAGAACGCATTCATATCCAACTTGTTGTGCTGATGTCTGAGAACTTAAGTCGTCATATCGAAAAACAGTCTTAACATGCAACGCATTCGCACTCATACACAACTTGCCGTGAGTTTTTTACAGTGAAGGAGCCTTATTTCTGCGCGAAAATGACTTTGAATAAAGTTTTCTCAGGGTATCTCGTGTTCAGAAGGCGCGGTCTTCTTTGTTGGTCTAATTCTTCTTCTGATTCCCTGGGGAAATCTGACGAATTACATTTGTATTGAGATTCACCAGAAATTAGAACTCCGTAGGTATTTTCTTCACGCATTCCATGATGATGTTAACCGCTTTGATGTATTTCATTACCACCTGCAGATTACCCCTGAAAACAAGCTTCTTCACCATGATGGCTTGAATGGGATCTTCTTTCCCTTCAATAATCGACTTCCAGACATCGTAATCACCGGTTAGTCGATATTCAGCGCTTTCCTTTTCTCCGGTTGAGGATTCCGTTACTCGTCCGTCTTTCATGTGCGCCCAAAAGCTCAGCCTCTTTCCGCCAGGCGCATTTTCAACAATGAACTGGATGGAGGCGTTGAACCCTTTTCCAGCACCGGGCAATTCCAGGTTGGAGTTCACTTCGGCGCTCAAATCCTTTACCCATTCATCTGATCCGAAGACCGCCATTTCTTTCCTCCCTTTCGTAAGAAGTCGAGGTGCCGTGAGAAGAATCATATCCAAACGAGAGATAAGTTGTAAACGCGCGTTTTTGGCAAAATGCGTTCAGGTGGCGCCTGAAGTGTGTGGGTGATGCTTAAGAATTCGAACGAAAAGAAATTCAAAAAATTTCTCGCACATATCTCTGCGGCCGTTTTTCACGGGTGATAAATCAATCCAACTTTTTGGTTATTTCTGCGCCGTTTGGGTGAGTTTTTTATAGCGCGAGAGTAAATGGTTTATTTCCTCCAACCTTCACAGCACTTCAGACCTATTGGCGATTACGTGGGGTATGGCGCCTTGACGATTTTGAGGATTGGAGGTTGGTGATTGTAGTGACAAGGCGCCATTATCCCCCCAGGGGCAAATCTCGAAAGCGCACAAACAAAATACCCATAGCTCTCATCGCAACAGCGATCCTAATTCTGTTGTCTTTCGCGTTTGTGTCCGCCGCTCAAGCGAAGGCGGCGCCAGTCTCTCATTTCGTCACTCCTTGTGAATATACAAACGATAAGCCGCCTGAAGAGAGCGATGGCTATCTTTCCCCTGAAGGGGGTAAAACGCGCTTTCTCGGGGCAAAGAGGAGTGTCGGAGAGCGCGTTCCTGTCGCTGCAATGGGCGTATCCGGGATGGGAGCATTGCCATCGGCCGCGACTATCGACTTAAGATACCTTCCCCCTGTGGGATATCAGGGAAGACAGGGTTCTTGCGTGGGGTGGGCGGTGGGCTACTATTACAAGACCTACATGGAGGCGCGGGAGCACGGCTGGAACTCGAAGAGAACTGACAGACAGTTCAGTCCTTCATGGATATATAACCAGGTGAACGATGGAGAGGACGCCGGGGCGTCTTTTGCTTCTGCCTTCAAGCTGCTCGTAAACTGCGGCATTGTCGATTTGGCCGAGTTCCCTTATAACGAAAAAGACTATAAAACTAAGCCCACTTCTTTTCAGAAGGAAGCGACAAAGCCTTACAGAATAAGCGAATATTACGCGCTTTGGCTCAGAGCCGGTGGCAATGACATATCACTTGTAAAATCAAGGATCGCTGCCGGTAAACCGGTTGCTCTATGCGTGCCTGTGTATGAAAGCTTCTACTACTGCACAAATGGACTGATCTATTCGCCTTCAGCCTCGGAGGAGTACCTCGGAGACCATGCCGTTTTAGCTATAGGCTACGATGACCGCGCGTTCGGGGGTGAGGGAGGGGTTCGAATAATAAACTCCTGGGGAACGGACTGGGGCTCGGATGGATTCGCTTATTTAAGTTATGGATTCATCCGCGAATACTGCTGGGAAGCTTGGGTCATGAATGACTGCCCCTCAGACCGTCCGATTATAAGAACGGTGAACCCAACGTATGGGGGACCGGGAACCGAGGTTGTCCTGCGTGGCGAAAACTTCGGGGCCAAAAGAGGCAAGAGTAAAGTGTCGTTTGGGAGCGCGAGCGCGAAGGTCATCGCATGGAAGGACAATTATGTGAAGGCTGTCGTACCCGCAGATGCTAAAGGCAACTCGCTTGTGCTTTACAACTGGGCAGGCGAAGCGGGAAACAAAAACGAGTTCGCTTTCCAGATGACCCTGCGTGCGGTGAACCCTAACGTGGCTAGGGCGGGCGAACGGGTTCTGCTCTACGGTGTTGGGCTAGGCAGTATGCCGGGTGAGGTCCGCGTAAACGGAAAGAAGCTAAGCGTGTTGAGCTGGAACGACAAGGAAGTGGTATTCAGGGCGCCAATGGAATCCTGCTCCGGAAAGGTCGCTGTTTATGTGGGAAACAAGGCGAGCAATTCGCTGCCATTCGCGGTTGCCGAAAATACATGGTACCTGACAGAAGGCTCGACAGCCCCGGGATTTGAGACATGGATACTTGTTCAAAATCCTAACGCAAAAGAGGCTAAAGTAGAGTTGAAATACATGACGCCCGAAGGTCCGGTGCAGGGACCCACGGCAGTTCTGCCCCCTTACTCGAGGAAGACATTCAACGTCGCTGATACTGTCCCGTCCGAGTTCGAGGTCTCAACAGAGGTGAGATCAAGCCTGCCGGTTGTTGCCGAGCGCTCCACCTACGGGGATGAGAGGACATGGGCGCATTCCTCTGTGGGGGTGAGCGCTCCATCCAATACATGGTACCTGACAGAAGGCTCGACAGCCCCGGGATTTGAGACATGGATACTTGTTCAAAATCCTAACGCAAAAGAGGCTAAAGTAGAGTTGAAATACATGACGCCCGAAGGTCCGGTGCAGGGACCCACGGCAGTTCTGCCCCCTTACTCGAGGAAGACATTCAACGTCGCTGATACTGTCCCGTCCGAGTTCGAGGTCTCAACAGAGGTGAGATCAAGCCTGCCGGTTGTTGCCGAGCGCTCCACCTACGGGGATGAGAGGACATGGGCGCATTCCTCTGTGGGGGTGAGCGCAAATTAAATTTCTCTGGTTTACCCGCATTCGATGCGTTTCTTGGCTTTTTGAGATGACAGAGGCGTAAAGCGCTATTGTTGAGAGTTTGCCGGGATTGCTCGCCAACATCTCCGGCGGATGGCACCAACCTCCTTAAATTAGGCGGGAGGAAATCCTCCCGCCTTATCTTTTTTGGTTTTAACCGATGTTTTCAAATATTATCCACTTTCCCGCACCGTGTTTCCTTGGCAATCTCAGGCGAATGTTTAAAGAATGGTTTTTGAGGACTGCGCCGCCACTCTTGCTAAAGATAGATTGAAATAAAGCAGAGAATCCAGGAAATCTTTTCAGGCGGTGGTCCTTGCGATTAACGGGTAACAAGCCAGGCGCCTTGTTTGGGAATATGCAGGGGGTATCCTAAAGGATTCTAATACGTTATAGAGAGTGCAATTTGAAGTGAAATTCGGGTGAATTAAAAATCACCTGAACGGGGGATATCAATAAGACTTATATGAGGTGGAGGTGAGTAAAGGGGAAGCAAGTGTGGCGGTTTGGAGTTGGGGAAACTTTTGGACTAATGGTGTCTTTGTCCTGATTATGGGAAAAGCAACGTAGAATGCGAAAACTTAAACATTCCGCTTGTAAAAGGTTTCGGCAGTTCTTCCAGGCGGAAAGGTTTTTGATGATTTAAGTTACAGCACCGGACAGAATCACTTTATTTAATATCCCCCAAAAGTATTATTTTCATTTGACATTATGTGTGATAAAATCAATCAGCCGTAAGTATTATAAGATTTTTCGTGATTGCAGCAATAGGGAAAACTTACTATTAGATTTGATGTGGGGAAAATGAGCCTGTCCAACGGTGGATTATCCGGAGACTTGCAGCCCACGCAAGAGTTAAAAATTCCCTGGCGGGCTTTGAGAAAGGATTTTTGAGATGAGGGAAATTAAAAACAAATCTTTTGTGATTCCGCTTGTTATATGTTTTTTGATTGTTCTTGGGCTATCGCTTTCTGGTGCATCTGCAAAAGCGCAGGAAAAGCCAGCCTGGGGGGGGCCGGATGTTCGCATCTGGAAAAGCGTTTATGAGTGGGTTGACAATGACTCGTCGGGCAACCTAACCCCGGGGGACTTCATAAGATACGAGATCGTGATTTGGAATTTAAACTGGTTCGTTCCCGCCCCCAACGTCCATTTCATAGATCCAATACCGGCCGGAACCACCGCTTTGGGTGACGCCGTCCTTCTCGGTCTTCCAAACGATGGTGAAATCGTCTCCCAGGACCCGCTCGAAATACAGGGAATGACTGTTCTGGGTGGCTGCCTGTGGGGGCGCCTTGTTAGGTTCAGCGTTGAGGTAAACTGCCCGATTGACTGTGGCACCATGATCTCAAACCAGGGCGTTGCTGATTTCGTTTGGGATAATGAGACAATCGTGGTTCCCTCCGATGACCTTAGCACTCCTGAGGAGCCTGGTGATCCCACCCTTTACGGTCCGGTTGTCTCAAGGTCCCTTCTCTCGATTGAAAAAGCAGTTTCGCCCGAGGGAGATGTAAGCCCCGGCGCGAGACTCAACTATACCATCACGATTAACAATACCGGCTGCATGAACGCCTCAGGTGTTATTGTAGAGGATGCGATCCCCGCGAATGCGACCCCGGTTGGCAACGCTGCCGCTTCGAGCGGCACGGTGGTATCCCAAAATCCTGTAAGGGTTGAGGGGATGAGCGTCCCGAAGGACTCGCCGCAGGTGGTTAGGTATTCGGTCATAGTTAACGGTCCGTTGGATTACGGGACGAAGATTAAGAACTCGTCAAGCGTTACTTACGACCCGGATGGAGCGGCATGCCCGCTCGAGCCGACAACAGTCGAAAGCAACGAGGTGGTCAACAAGGTTGTTTCCGCCTCGGCATTGAGCGCGGCAAAATCAGTATCCCCCGAGGGTAGAGTGACAAGGACGGAAAAGATTAATTACACCGTGACGCTCACGAACAGCGGGAACATGAACGCAACCGGAGTCACCTTCGAGGACGAGATTCCCGCAAACACCGAGCCTGTCGGCAACGCTGCCTCAACGAGCGGCACTGTCATTTCGCAGAACCCGGTGAAGGTCACCGGGGTCTCAGTTCCGGTCGGGGGCACGGTGGTCATAACCTTCTCGGTAACTGTCAGCGATGACGCTCCTAATGGCGCCGTGATAGCAAACAGGGGGAAGGTTACCTACGACCCGGACGGGGAGGGCGGACCTTCAGGTGATACAGAGTTTCTCACTAATCAGGTCGAAAACACCGTTTACGTGCGCAAACCGCCCATACCGCCACCGCCACCCCCTCCCCCAAGACCAAAGGTGAGCACCACCTGGTATCTTGCGGAGGGATACACTGGCAAGGATTTGTATTCTCCCGGTGAGAGCTTCGATACCTATATCCTGATTCAAAACGCGACAGCGAACACCGCGGTTGTTGAGGCTACTTTCATGAGGGAAAGACATTCGCCGGTTGTGCAGGTTTACGATGTTGCGCCGAGGTCGAGGTTCACTATTCACCTGAACAGCGTCCCCGATTGCGCGAATCACCACATATCGACAAGGCTGATATCCAAAAATGGCGTCGACATAGCCGTGGAGAGGGCCATGTATTTCGCCTATAACGGATTGAAGGGTGGTCATGACTCTATAGGGACTTCACAGCTGAGCAAGACCTGGTACATTCCGGAAGGTTATACCCGCAACGATCCAGTCACGGGCGGAATTTTCGACACGTACATTCTTCTCGCTAACCCGCATGACAAGAAGGCTAACGTGAAAGTGAGTTTCTTCCGCGAGGGCAACACTCCGGTTGAGCAAGATATCGCGGTCGAGCCGTATGCAAGGCACACCATCATCGTGGATGAGGTACCTGGCTGCGAGGACGCTCACGTCTCAACGCGTGTCGTATCCGATTTGCCGATAGTGGCGGAAAGAGCTGAATACTTCAGATACGACAATATCGAGGGAGGGCACTGCTCACTGGGTGCAGCGGCTCCGGCAAAGCAGTGGTACATGCCGGAGGGCTATACCGTGGACGATCCTGCTACCGGCGGAAGGTTCGATACGTATGTCCTGATTGTGAATCCGCAGAAGACGGAAGCGAATGTGAAAGCAACATTTATGCGTCAGGACAACACGCCCGTTGAGGTTGACTATAAGTTAAGCCCAGAGACCCGCTTTACGATCCGACTGGATGATGTGCCAGGCTGCGAAGCGGGGTCGATCGCCACCAGGCTTGTCTCGGATGTAAATATTGTGGCCGAGCGCGTTTCATACTTCATATACGACGGCATTGATGGTGGTCACGGATCGATCGCCGCTACTGCCGGGGAGAGATGGTTCATGCCCGAGGGGTACACCAGCGACAATCCAAGCACGGGCGAGAGATTTGATGCCTACGTGCTCCTCATGAACCCGAACAACAAGAGCGTTAAGGTCCGGGTGACCTTCATGGGTCCGCCGTTTGGAGATCAAACGGTCGAAAAGACGCTGGAGTACACGCTCGGTCCAAACTCGAGGTATACCATCCACGTCGATGAGGTTGAGGGATTTGAGAACATGAGTTTCTCCACCGAGGTGAAATCGCTTGTGAAAGGCGCGCCGATCATCTGCGAGAGAGCGATGTACTTCCGCTACTCGGAGGCTTTGATCGAGGGTGGGCATGACTCAATCGGTTATGACCCGTGATATACTTTTACCGCGTTTGAAGAAGGCGGCGCCGGTTTGGCCGGCGCCGTTTTCTTTGGATAACTGGTTTGCGAAAACTTGGACTCTGGGATGTCATTGAGTTTAAATGAAATAAGAATGCATAATCGGTAAGGTTGATGCGTTTCTGCTTTACGGACAATGATTTACTTCCCGGAAGATTGGGTCTGTGTTTGTTCCTGAGGAGCGCTTCAGATGGTTGCTTTAAGCCGGTTCTTGCATGAAGGTCGCGGTAAAAAGATCGTTAGAGCAAGAATATTTGCGTTTTTCTTTAGCCTCGTGTTCTGGATGTTGTTAATGTTCCTGCCGGAAATGTTTTTTCCCTCTTATTTTGTTCTTGGCCTGACCACTAATCTCGGACCATCTTTAGGTTTTCACACCTCGGGCGGGGTTACCCGCTTCAACGGTTCTCTCTGCGTGGAAGGCGAACTGCTCGTGTCCTTCAGAAACGAGGCTTCATTGGCCCTGATAAGAAAGTTGAAAGAATCTATGAATGTTGTCTCATCCGTCCAACCCTCTTTTGCCGATTTTGAGAAAATCAGGGTCCCAAGCGAGCGTATGTGGGATATACTCTGCGCGCTTAGAAAATCCCCGCTGGTTCGGTACGCAGAACCCAACTACGTAAGACGCATATCCTCCTGGATTCCGAATGACCCTCTTTTTGACAAACAGTGGAACTTCAAGGATTTTTCGGGAAACGGCGGAATCGGGATGCCGGAAGCCTGGACCAAGGTAACAACCGGAGGAAAGGGCGTTTCTGTCGGGGTGATAGACACAGGGGTCGCATACCGAACCGCCGGCATCTACAGAAAAGCACCTGATTTATCAGGAACGAAATTCGCAGAAGGCTACGATTTCGCTAACGAGGACCCCTACCCTGATGACGACAACGGTCACGGTACGCATGTTTGTGGCACCATCGCGCAGACGACCAATAACGCCTACGGTGTCGCAGGCGCCGCTTTTGGAGTGACGATAATACCCGTAAAATCTTTTGACGATACGGGGTTTGGAATTGATGAGGACATCGCAAGAGGCATAAGATTTGCGGTCGATAAGGGCGCGAAAGTAATAAACCTGAGCTTCGGAGGTGAGGGTTCAAGCGCTGTGCTCGAGAGCGCAATTGATTATGCCATCTCCAAAGGAGCCGTCGTTTGCGCCTCTTCAGGTAATGACAACGAGGGAAGAGTGGATTATCCCGCCGCTTATAAAAATTGTATTGCTGTTGGGGCGACGAACCGCGCCAAAAGACGCGCCTCCTACTCCAACTACGGCCCAGAGCTCGACGTTGTGGCACCAGGCGGTGAAGCCGTACCAGATGGTGGGATAATTCAGAATACTTACGTCACGCAGGGCGACCCCACCAGTGGGTTCGGTTTTTTGGGTATGGCGGGGACATCTATGGCTTGCGCCCATGTGAACGCGGTGGTTGCTCTCATTAAGTCCATCAACCCGTCCTGGACGCCTGATAAGATCAGATCAGCTTTGACGTCGACGTGCCACGATTTGGGTTCTCCGGGGTGGGACCAGCAGTACGGCTACGGGCTTATTGATGCCGCAAGTGCTCTCAGTGTGGTGGAACCGCCCAATACATCCGCCCTTAGTGTTAACTCCGTCTCGCCCGACACTGTGAAAAGTGGTGAACGGGAAAGAAGGGTAACGATAAGAGGGAGCGGCTTTTTCTCACCGATGAGCGTGCGGCTCGAAAGGTTCGGGGAAGAGACGATTCAAGGACGTAAAATAAAGGTCACGGGCCCGAACGAGATGGAGTGCACCTTTGATTTTTCGAAGGCGCAACCCGGACTTTATAACCTAATTGTCTCGCGCTCCTCCGGAACAAGCACCTCACTGAAAGGCGGGATCCTTGTAATATTGCCCGAAAGCAGGCAATGGTTTTTTGCCGAGGGTTGCACCGCCCATGGCTTCGAGGAGTACATACTCTTTGCGAACCCCTCTGAAGAGCAGGCTTTCGCCTCTGTCACTTTTATGACAAAAGAAGGAGCGAAAGACCCCTATCCGATTATCATTCCTCCACAGAGCAGAAAAACTCTCCGAGTAAATGATTTGGTTTTTGAATCGGATGTTTCCGTTAAAATCGAGGCTGATAGGGAGATTTTCTGCGAAAGGTCCATGTACTGGGGAGGGATGCTCGAAGGAACCAGCTCGCCCGGTATCCAGGCGCCGTCCTTCTCGTGGCTATTCGCTGAAGGTTGCACCGCCTGGGGATTTGAGACATTCATATTAATCCAAAACCCAGACGACGCGGCAGCGAAAATTGAGGTTACTTATATGACTCCCTCGGGCTCTGTCCAAAAACCTGCGTTTAGCCTCTCTCCGAACTCCAGACATACAATAAACGTTTCAAGCGAACTGCCCTCATCGGAATTCTCTGTGAGCATTCGGGCAGACAGGCGCGTGGTGGCGGAGCGTTCAATGTACTGGGATTCGAGACGTGGAGGTCATTCATCCTACGGGACGACCGGCTTAAGCTCAAGGTGGTTTTTGGCGGAAGGCACGACTGGTTGGGGTTTTAGTGAATACGTACTTGTGGCAAACCCTTCCGATTCGACCGCGGTTGTTGAGTTCAGGCAGTTTGGCTCTGCCGAAAGCTATGCGTTTAAACGCCTGAGCGTTCCTCCCGGATCAAGGTTCACTGTTTTCTTGAATGAAAATTTGCCTGAAAGAGACGTTGCCCTCCAGGTCAGTTGCGAAAGTGGCACGGTTGTCGAGAGGGCGATGTACTGGAACAACGGCTCGGGAAAAGCCGGGCATTGCACGCTGGCTTCTCCGAGGGCGTCCAAAAAGTGGTATCTGGCTGAAGGCTCGACATCATGGGGATTTGAGACGTGGGTGCTCGTTTTGAATCCGGGTCAAAAATCGATGACCCTTCGTTTGAGATATCTTCCCGAAAAGGGTCTTCCGTTCGAGAAGGATATCGTCGTTTCGCCGTCGAGAAGACTTACGGTTGATGTCGCCCTTGATATGCCCAACAGAGACCTTTCCTTCGAGTTGTCCTCGGATATGCCTTTCGTTGTCGAGCGGGCGATGTACTGGAACGGGCGCTCGGGCGGGCATGTGTCTTTTGGAACATTGCGCTGAACCGCAAAGAGGAAAGCTCATGTTGGAATGTTGGTCCGATACGCCAAGTTGATAATTCTCATTGTATGATTCCTTCTAAAGATTGATACTAAGAAAAAAACCTTTGTCATTTGTTTACAAGGGGTTTTCACGTTGAAAGCTTGGCTGGATAAAGTACCAACTCAAAGGTGGGAAGGTTTAAGTTTGAGACATAAATTACCGTGGATTGATCTGACAAAATGCAAACCCGACTGTGAGTGCAAGCCTTCTGAGCTTTGTAAGAGCAAAGCGTTCATTCCTCCCGAGATCTCGGGCGAATCGCCCCGCGTGTGGATTAAGCCCGCTAGAGTGGACCTCGAGAAGTGCAAGCAGTGCGGAGACTGCGAGCACGCCTGCATAAAGGGCGCGGTGAGGATGGTCTGATGGTTATTCGTTAGCGTTTGGGGAGTGTTTTTCGGTTTTCTCGTTACGCTTGCGGTTTTGGTATACCCAGAGGTTTGAGTAAATTTTTGAGTAGAAGGAGGAAGTATGGCTGAAGTTGTTGACATCACGGAAGACAATTTCGATGAGAAAATCGCGAAAGCGCAGGGCACGGCACTCGTTGACTTCTGGGCTCCGTGGTGCGGTCCCTGCAGAATGATGCATCCAATCATGGAGAAATTAGCAGAGGAGTTCGAGGGAAGAGCACTTATCGCAAGGTGCAATGTAGATGAAAATCCTTCTCTCGCTGCTCGGTTCGGAATCAGCGCGATCCCCACGCTTGTTGTCTTCAAGGACGGCGAAAGCAAGGACATGCTTGTGGGGGTCACCTCTCTGGATTCTCTAAAAGAAAAAATTGAGGCGAATATGTAGCCTCATGTATGTTGAGCCATCCATTGATCCACGATATTGACAGTGCTGACATAAAGCCTGCGTTTTTTAAAGTACTTGACTATTCGTCGATAGAATAACTTTATAAAAGGCGCTTGACCGTGAGTTTCCATGAGATTTTGGTGTAATTTGACCGAATATTTCGCGTGCGGTAAGTTGAGTCGGGTTGAAAGTGGCGATGATGGAATGTGATATAAGGATAAAGGGTTTCGTCCCGACTACGATGGTTGACTGGGAGGGGATGATCGCATCAACGATATTCCTTCCCGGGTGCAACTTCAGGTGTCCTTTCTGCCATAACCGCGATCTCGTCTTGTGCCCTGACGTTCTGGAGACCGTCCCACTCGGATACCTCGAAGAGTTTTTCTTTGAAAGAAAGGGGTGGATTGACGGTGTCTGCGTTACGGGAGGGGAACCCTGTCTCCATTCAGGTATCGTAAGTTTGCTTGAGTGGATAAGAGGGCTCGGGCTTAAAGCGAAAATGGACACGAACGGTAGTTTCCCGGATGTCCTCAAGTCAGTTATCGAGTGCGAGCTTGTGGACTTCATTGCGATGGACATAAAGGCTCCGCTCGATGCCGCCCGTTACCGAGTGGCATCCGGCAACAGGGATGATGATCTCATTTTGAGGGTTAAAAGCAGCATAGGGATCATAAGGTCGTCGGGTATTCCTCACGAGTTTCGAACCACGGTGGTTCCGCTTATCCACAGCCCAGAAGACGTAGAGGCGATTGCGGAGACAATCGCCGGGGATGAGGATTACGTGCTTCAGAGGTTCAGCCCCAACCACACCATAGACCAGAGGTTTTCTCAGATAGACCCCTACAGCGAAGAGGACTTAAAGCGCGCATCTGAACTTGCCCGGAAACACGTAAGTCGCGTAAGGGTAAGAGGCGCCCCAATTCAAGTCAACCCCCCATGATTTAACGTTTTCCTCTCATTGCCTTGCCTGAACGCTTTCAATCTGTGCGTGATATTGCGTTTTAACTGCAAACGCTCTGCCCCGCCTTGCCGAGTTAAAATATGGAATCCCAAAGGGGACTGCGCCATTTTTGATATCTTATTAAATTGACTCGTTTCCGTTTGGCCTCTTTAAATGGCCACGTTCACTGTCAAACTTGTCAAGAAGGGTAAATTGAAATGAAAGTGCTTCCGGAATGTTATGTCTGCGCGCTCAGGCAGGTGCTCGCGGCCGCAAGGCTTGCTGGCGGGGATGATTTCGCTATCGCGTGCCTTAAGAAAGCATCCGAGATACTGGCGCAACTGCCGGATGGATTGACTCCTCCCGAGATGGGGGAGCCCATATACAGGATCGTACGCGAGATCTCCGGCATCCGTGACCCATTCTCCCTGCAGAAGAAAAGACAGAACGAGGTCGTGTTGGCGCTGTATCCCTGGCTTGAGGAAAGGGTTAAAGACTCTGATGACCCTCTCTTGACCGCGATGAAGCTCGCGATAGCTGGAAATGCGGTGGACACCGGGGCGCAGGAGAGTTTCAATCTAATGAAGAGTATAAGCGACGCCCTCGAAAAGGAGGGAAGGTATGAAGCCTATGAACTCTTTAGATCGAAACTCGAGGACTCAAAGGCAATCCTCTATGTCGCTGATAACTGCGGAGAGATAGTTTTTGACAAGCTCTTCATCGAGACGATTATCAGAAGACTGGGCGCGGTAGAAATCATACTCGCCGTCAGGGGCGGACCGATAATTAACGACGTTACTGAAGCGGAAGCAAAGGATGTAGGTCTGGGAGAATTATGTGAGATTATTCCCACCGGTATGTGGATGCCCGGAACACTTCTTGAGAAAACGACCGAAGCGTTCAAACGTCATTTCGAAAGGGCAGACCTTGTTATTTCAAAAGGTCAGGGGAACTGGGAGACCCTCGAGGAGACCGACAGGGAGATATTCTTTCTTCTTCAGGCAAAGTGTCCGGTAGTCGCCCGTATCAACAAATGCGACGAGGGGAATTTTCTACTGCTTCACAAGCCTTGATCGGGGAATTAAAAATGCTTTTCAGTCTCAACTTTTCAAGCCTTTTTCAAGCAGTGAGAGGATATTGATCACCTTCGGTGAGCCTTCGAGCGTGGTCGAGGCTTCCTCAAGATTTATCTCGCACCATGGGCAGCATGTTACCAGCAACTCGGCACCCGTATCCACCGCCATCTTTATCTTCCGGGCGCCGATATCAACGGCCAGATCGGGATGGGCGGTCTTGACCCCTCCTCCGGAACCGCAACACATCGTGGATTCGCCGGAGCGCTCCATTTCCACAAGTTCAATCCCCTCAATGCTTTGAAGTATCATTCTTGGCTCGTTGAGGATTGAGTTCTCCCGTGCGAGATGACAGGGGTCGTGGAAGGTAACCTTTAACCCCGGTTCAATCTTTAAGCTTATCTTACCTTCTTCGAGCGCCCTGGAAACAATTTCGGTAATGTGCTCAACGGGGATATCAAACTCCGTAAAATACTCTCTGTAACGTCTCAGCGCTGTGAGGCATCCCGGGCAGACAGTCACGATGCTTCTGGTTTTCGCCAAGTGGAAATTCTCGATGTTTTGCTTCGCGAGCGTTAGAAAAACATCCTCTTTCCCGATTTTTAAAATGGTGCTGCCGCAGCAGGACTCATTTTTTCCCAGGTATGTGAGCTCCAGACCGCACGCTTGAAGGATTTTGACCGCGGATACGGCGACGTCTTTCCGCACATAAGACAGTGAACAGCCCGCGTAAAAGAGTATGGGCTTGCCCGTTTTCTCTTTGGCGAAAGTGATGCCCCTTGCCCATCTATCCCTTATGCTCTTCGGCTGCAGATAGGGGTTGGAGTAATTCCTGATGCTCTTTACAAGAACGTCGTGGGCATCCGCAAGCTTGTGACCACCGCCAAGCGCCCGGGACCTCGTTTTCTCCACTATCCGTGGCGTGTCGATGGAGACGGGACACCGCAAGACGCATGAACGGCATGTGAGGCATTTGGATAATCCGCATTGCTTGCCCGTTTCTGCTCCGAAAGCGTTTGAGACGAAACAAACCCCAGCTCCTCCGAGATGCCCCGGCGAGCCGAAGGTAGGTCCCTCCATTTCATAGACTGGGCACTCCAAAAGACAGGAGCCGCATCCTATGCACTCAAGAAGCGGTCTTAAGTCCTTATCGCCAGCGAGGGATTCCCTCCCGTTATCGACAAAAATTACCAGAATATCACTGGGTCCGTGCACACCTAAGTGAACCTCTTTTTCAATATCCGCTGTTCGGCTGGGTCCTGTGAGAATGCTGATATACGAGGTTATCGACTGTCCGGTGGCGTAATATGTTTCCACCCTGACCATGTTGATTGCCTCTTCGAGGTTGGGGTAAATCTTCTCGGGGGTGGCCAGTACGATGAGTTTTTTGCGCCTGCTTGAGACAAGGCCAATATTCCCCTCATTGTGGACGAAGAGGAGAGCGCCTTCAGATGAGGTGATGGCGTTCACGCCCGTAAGACCAACCGATGAGGCTTCAAGCTTTGGCATGAGGTTTTCGAGTATCGCCCTGATTATCGCGGACGGCTTGGGTTCAACGCTTGTTCCGAGTGAATTCTCAAGTGCGCTCGCTATCTCGTAGCGGTCCATGTGCGCGGATGGACCGGTGGGGTGAACGGGGGGCTCGCCTGCGAGTTGAATTATTCTATCGCCTATGTCCGTCTCTACGACCTCTACCCCCGCTTCGGAGAGGGCCTGACTGAGCCCGATCTCTCTGGAGATGTTGGACTTGGATTTTACTAAAATCCTTTCGCCGGACAGTTCCTCAAATATAATCCTTACGGATTCATCGCTGTCGCGAGCCTTCCTCACCCTTATTCCATTACGCTCAAGGGAAATGACGGCATTATTTAGAAGCGCTCGATCGGCGGCGCATTCTTCTCTTGTTCGCTTGAGCCTTTCGACACGCTCTTCAAGATCGGTTAGGATTTCGCGGGTTTTACGCTGCCTTTCGAGCACAGCCCGAAAGGCAGCGCGCATACGCTCTAAATGTTTCTCGTCCACGTAAAAAGGATATCAGAAACAGAAAAGGTGATTAGGGTCGACCTCGTTTCGGAGTATTCACAGCTCCTCTTCGGTTGGCTCCGGAGTAACCCCCACGTCATCCGGGATTATCATTTCAAAGCCGGTGAACTGTTGGATGATCTCCGGTGTGACGTTCGGGTGACACGAGATGAGTTTCATCCTGCACGTTTCCTCGTCAAATCCCATAACGCCGAGGTGTGAGATAACGTGCCACGGACCGCGTCCGGGAAGGCCCGCTTTCTCCCTTTCTCCAGGACCACCCAAAAATCCGGGAGTGGTTATGTAATCGCACTTTTCCGGGAAACGCTCCGGCAGATGAAGCCCCATAAAAATTACCCTGTCGCACAAAGTAGCAATGTCGTTGGCGCCTCCGGAACCGGTGAGCCGCACCCTGGGCTTTTCGTAAGGCCCGATGCATGTGGCGTTAATGTTTCCGTACATGTCTATCTGGGCTCCGCCCCAAGAAACCCACGTCAGCATATCCCGCGCGGGAATGCCCAAAGACAGAAGACATTGAGAGTATTACCGGGGCTTTGAAGAAGGTAAGCGAGTCCGCGACTGACCATGGAAGTACAGGCGGCTCGGCGCCTATCGCCCCTCCCTCATATATTGCCATCATTTGAGGCGCGTGCATCTTGTGCGCAAGCAGCGCTCCAACAAGTGGAAGACCGGTACCGACAAATACGCTATCCCCGTCATTTATCAATCTTGCGGCTACGCAAGCGAGTAGTTATCTGGGTGTGTAACTTACTTCGCTCATGATTCCCTCCTCAGATAACCCTTTTTGCCACTTCTTCATAGGTCCAATCGATATCCGCGCCGGTTCCCCATGTTCCGAGGTCTTGATAAGCGGCGGCGCAGGACAGCCTCTCAAGGTTTTTGATGTAATCGATAACATTCATGCCCTGTTCTTCAGCGGCGATGCAAATCATCTCGTAGTGATTCTCTGTGCCGTATATGTATTTTTCCACCCATTCTTTTGTGCTTTCTGGGGTTTTCCAGTCTATTCTGACCACTCTTTCCTGCAGCGGGCGGTCGAAGTAATACATTCCCGGCATGTCTCCAGGCCAGGCGCCGAAGGGTACTTCGCAGACGGCATCAACCACATACCAGGGAATGATGACCTGATAAGGATTCACCCTTATGTCCTCATTGGATACTATCCGCTCGCAGGTTACGATTACTTTTCGCGCAGCCACCGCAATCGCGGTGTCGTTCACCGAAAGACCCCAGATTCTCCCGTTTCCGTACTTATCTGCGTGGTGGACATGAAATATTGCCACATCGGGATACATTGCCGGGACGAGGCAAACTGGCTCTCCTGTCCAAGGGTCCTCAGAGACTTTCACATAGGGATTGTTCTTGATGATGTCCGTGCCGAGCATGTTCTTGCAAGCGACGTAATTCAAACCCTGCTCGGCTGCTTTAAGCGAAAGCGCAAGGCCCCCGTGGCTCCATTCTGAGTACACCTTTAAGGTACCCGCTTCGACTCCCCGGCGAAACGGGGAGATTAATCCCCGCATTTCTACACCCACGTATGCGACGTGGCATCCTTCCAAACCTCCAAATTCGTGCCAGACGTTGTTAAGACCGCCTGGGGTGTAGATTCTGACAAGGTTTTTCTTCTTCTGCATGCCGATCTCCCAGTAAGCGGCCAGCGGACCGCGGGCATATGCGAAACCGGTCTCTATAAGAGAATCACCGTCCTCAACAAACTTAGCGATGGCATCCTTAAGATCCATCCTCTTGTCAACAAGCGACCGCGTTTTCTTCAGTTTCCGTTCCCTTGCCAGTTCGTGGTCGAACGGGCGTTCATTAGCATGTGTCACTGTGGAACACCTCCTGTGATTAAACAATACTGCGTCTGCAGATGCTAAGCGGGTCATTTGAAAGGCCTAAAGAGGGCTATATAACCGACCAGCAACGGATTTTATACCCGACGTGGAAAATAAACAAGTTAAAAAGAGCGTGAAATGGCGGTAAAGTTGATTTAGCATCAGCGCGACCGTGAATTGATAGATACAAGCTCGGCTTTCGTATCGCCGATGTTGGTGCGTTTGTAAATTTCAGGCGTTAGTCCAAGATTGGCGGGATATACGGGCATTGTTGAGATGCGAACTTCTCTTTGCTGGTATATGCGGGCAGTCAATTTTCAAGGGTTTGCGCTCTCGTTTAGAAGTAAGCCGCGATCGCTGGGAAACTTGGTCTTGCGCAAAATGCTTCATTGTATCTAAAATACCCCAAAGAATCTTCAAATTGGTACCATATCACTAATGCCCCATCTCGGAGTGTGGTCTGAAGACAGATAACGGGTAGTCAGTTAAGCGAGAAAGGAGCGGTAATGGACACAATAGGCATGATGGTGAAGAAAAGGGTGGAGAGGTACGGCAACAGGGTCATGATGAAGGTCAAGCGAGGCGGCATCTGGAGGGAAATCTCCTGGAGTCAGTTCTACGATAACGCGAGAAATCTTGGTATTGCGATGATTTCACTGGGAATACAGCCCGGCGACCGTATCGCAATGTTCTCCCCCAATAGCCCTGAATGGCAGATGGTCGATATAGCCGCTGTGTCCATAGGGGTCATTGACGTTCCTCTCTATGCGACAATAACGGCCAAACAGGCGGAGTTCATAATTGCTGACTCCGGCTCAAAGATCCTTTTTGTGGGTACAGATGAACACCTGAAGAAGGCTTTGGAGGTCAGGGAAAATCTCCCGGATTTGATGAAGATAGTTACTATGTACGAGACGAAAACCGACAACCCTGATGTCATGTCGTGGAACGAATTCTTGCAGATCGGAAAAGATTACCCCGATAAGGAGGAGTTCGACAGGCGGCTTGAAAACGTGAAGCTCGATGACGTCGCGACCCTTATATACACGTCAGGTACCACGGGCAACCCGAAGGGAGTCATGCTCACCCATGGAAATCTCATGTCGAATGTTGAGACAGCCTCGAAATTAATAAAGGTTTACGACACTGATGTGTGCCTTTCTTTCCTACCTTTGAGTCATTCTCTCGAACGCATGAGCGGTTATTATACTTCCGTTTATAACGGTGTGACGATCGCTCACGCTTCCTCAATCGACGCTCTTGTCGAAGAGCTTCCCGAAGTGAGGCCACACTACATGGTAAGCGTGCCCAGGCTTTACGAGAAGGTTTATGCAGGGGTGAAGGCTAACGTCGAGTCTGAGCCTCCGCTGAAGCAAAAAATATTTAACTGGGCTGTGGGTGTGGGAAGGCAAGTTAGCGATCTGAAGGTAAAACACAAACCCATACCGCCGCTACTGGACATGAAATACAAAATCGCCAACAAACTTGTCTTTTCCAAAGTGTATGAAAAAATGGGCGGCAGGCTCAGGTTCTGTTTCTCGGGCGGCGCTCCGCTTTCCAAGGAAATAGCCGAGTTCTTCCATGCGATGGGAATTTTGATACTCGAGGGATACGGGCTAACCGAGACAAGCCCTGTAATTTCAGTTAACACGCCCGAGGCGGTAAGGTTCGGCTCGGTCGGGAAACCGATTCCGGAAGTGGAAGTTGAAATAGCTGATGACGGTGAGATTCTTGCGCGCGGTCCGAACGTGATGAAGGGATACTGGAACAGACCCGAGGAAACCGCGGAGGCAATGGAAGGCGGATGGTTCCATACCGGTGACATAGGCTTTCTCGACAAGGACAATTTCCTTTACATAACCGACCGAAAGAAAGATATCATCGTTACGAGCGGCGGTAAAAATGTGGCTCCCCAGAACATCGAGAACACGCTCAAACTTGATAAGTTCATCGAGCAGGTTTGCGTTATAGGTGACAAGCGCAAGTACTTGTCCGCTTTGATAGTGCCGAACTTTGTCGAGCTCGAGGCGTGGGCTAAATCCCAGGGGATATCATACTCAGACAGATCGGAACTGCTCTCAAACGAGAGGGTTTACAAACTTTTCCGCGAGAGGATAGACGAGGCGCTAAAAGATTTCGCCAAGTTCGAGCAGATAGTGCAATTCACTCTTCTTCCTGAGGAATTGTCCATCGAGGCAGGGCTGCTCACGCCGACTCTCAAAGTTAGGCGCAAGCAGGTGATGGAGGCATTTAAGAACGAAATAGACAAGATGTATCCTCAAGAGTGAACTTGCCTGTAATTTTCTCGTCGGTGTTAGTTCGCTCTCACTTGAGCAATATAGAGCAAGGCGCAAAGGAGAAAATGCAGGGCGCTGCGCCTATCGAAAGCCTTTTTCTTCTTGCGTTTTCTCTTTTTAAAATACCGTTCGTTGAGCGGTCGCGTTCCAGATTCCAGAGAATTATCTTTGAAAATAGTGACTTATGCAGCAATCTCACTTTTTTAAAAATCCTCTTCTTCGATTGATTTTTGACCTGATGCCGATTATGCTTTCAATTGTCTCTTTTTAGAGTTAGGCGGTCGCCGCTGTCGGGCACGAGGAGGCCGTGATGTTACGGAAATTTATTGTGGGGCGATTTTCCAGACCAATTTCCTGGCTGTTCATCCTCATAAGTGTGTTACTTTCTTTGCTGGTCGGTAGTCTTGCTGTTCAGGCACAGGAGCCCCCACAGCCCTCGCCGCATATAAACAACTTATATCCTTCGAGTGGTCCCATCGGAACGCCCGTGATGATCGTCGGAACTAATTTCGGGGTGTCAAACCCTTTGAGCACGGTTACCTTTAACGGCGTTAAAGCGGATCCGATGGTCTGGTACGATACATTCATTCTTACCCGGGTTCCTGAGGGGGCAAAGACCGGACCCGTGGTAGTTACCGTCTTGGGAATCCTCAAAAGCAATGAGGTAACATTCGAGGTCACGGGACCTGCTCCTACTCCTACACCCCCACCCACTCCGCAACCGGATCGCACATGGTATCTTGCGGAGGGTTCAACATCCCACGGCTTTGAAACATATATCCTGATTCAGAATCCCGGAGACGTGAACGCCACGGTTGCTGTTATCTACAACACCCAGCAGTACGGACAGATGACCCGCCCCAGCACGTTGACTATTCCCGCGGGTTCGAGGGTTACCCTCTACTTAAATGATGAAGTTCCCAATGTTGATGTCTCAACCTTTATTACAAGCACGCAGCCGATCGTTTGCGAGAGGGCAATGTATTGGAATGACCGCCTGGAGGGACACGAATCCCTGGGCGTGGTTTCTCCCTCAACGAAGTGGTATCTTGCAGAAGGGAGCACCAACCATGGTTTTGAAACGTGGATACTGCTTCAAAACCCTTCGAATGTGGCCGCGAACGTAAAGGTCACTTATATGACAGAAACGGGTGCGGTTGAAAGGGAGCCTTTCAGGCTCGGTGCCGGGCAGCGGGCGAGTATTTCCGCCGTGAAAGATATCGGCGCCAGAGATTTCTCAACGATGATCGAAAGCGACCAGCCGATTGTTTGCGAGCGGGCGATGTACTGGGACGGAAGGCGCGGCGGGCATTCGTCAAACGGTGTCACGTCCGGTAGCAAACAGTGGTATCTTGCGGAGGGTTCAACCGCTTGGGGATTTGAAACATGGCTTCTTCTGCAGAATCCCGGGGATGCCGAAGCCGGAGTCAATGTCGTGTACCAAACGGCGTCTGGACCATCCGCCGAGGAGCCCGTGATACTGCCGCCAAAGAGCCGAAAAACTATATTCGTCAACGAATCCGTTAGGGGCATGGACACTTCAATCAAAGTGACGAGCAACAAGGAGATTATCGCCGAGCGCTCAATGTACTGGGACAACGGTACGGGGAAAGCAGGTCACGGGACTGTCGGGTCGCCACGGTCGTCAAAAAGCGTTTTCTTTGCCGAGGGTTCAACCGCCTGGGGATTCGAGACCTACATCTGCATCCAGAACCCCGCTGATAAGTCCACGAAAGCTTCGCTGATTTACATGCTTCCTGGCGGACCTAAAGCTGGACCGGAGTTCATCATACCTGCGCTTTCAAGAATAACGGTTAAAGTGAACAAGATTCTCCCGAACGAGGATGTTTCCATGAAAGTGCTTGCTGACTCGCCTGTAATGGCTGAGCGCGCTATGTACTGGAACAATCGAGGCGGTGGGCACTGTTCAATTGGTTTCATCGAATAAACCTGAATGTCAGGTCTTGCGGATTAAAGGCAAAATGCTACTTCACAGTAATTTGCGCTAGTTTTCATAAGGCGATTGCGGTTTTCCATGCGCGAAAGGAATTACTGCGGTTTTCTGGTTTTAGCTTGATCGTACGCGCGTTAGATGTTTATAGCCTCTAGGAGGTATTTTTGCCAAACAAAGGCTGTTTGCGCATAATTGCGAGGCATTATTCTGGTGGTGATCCTTCATGATTCTTGAGGCGGTCGGCAGGCTTTTCGGCATGGTGCTCGGATTCAGCAGATTGCTCATAGGTGCACTTGGCGGAATTCCCCCGAAAGTTTTGGCCGAGGCGGTCAATGAAAACCCCCATCTTGTGTCTGAGTTGATGGGTGAAATCGATGTATCTGTCCTCGCGGACGCGGTTAATGAAAACCCGAATATCCTTTCGGATTTCTTCAAGCATGCCGACCCCAAGCCAATCGCTGATGCTGTTAACGAGAACCCCGGTTTCCTCGCCGATTTGATCAAGTTTCTTTCCCCTGAGGCGATGGCGGCGGTCGTAGATGAAGCACCTGAGTTCCTGTCCGAACTCATCAAACAGATTGACGCAGCCATAATTGCCGGCGCTGTGAACAATAACCCTGATTTCTTGTCGTCATTAATTCGACAGTTGTCCCCCGAGCCGATCGCGCGCGTTCTTGCGGATAATGTCAGTTGGGTGAGCGGCTTTGTCAGAGCCTTGGACCCGGAGATCGCCGGTGCGGTTCTGAACTCAAATGGTGAGTGGCTCTCAAAAGTTGTTAAAAGCATCGATCCCTCGGTTCTCGCCGTAACTATAAGCCAGGCTGGAGACTGGGTAGCTCTCTTGCTCAAAGAGATTGATCCCAAAGCGATCGTTGACTTGATGGATGACCTCATTGCGCTTGTGGAAAGGGCGCTTGAGGTAATGGGACCCGAGAATCTGATTTCGATATTCGAGCGGCTTGCGCAGAACAGGGTGCTAGAACAAGTGGCTATTGATATGGCGTATGAAATCCCTGTAAGAAGGCAGTTCCTCACCGGGAGCGTTCAATTTATGGGCGCGCGCAGAATGGATCCTTCAAGAAGACCGCGAACGATCGGGTCTCGGTCATTTTGAGCCCGCCTCAATCCTTTAGAATTCGAGGTTGCGCTGCGGAATTATTCCTGTGTTTAAAGACCTTTTATTAAGAATGAGTGAAAAACCTCTGATATCAGATCAGAAGCCGAAGCCTGGAATACCTGGAATTCCTATTTGTCCTTCGAGCTCCTTGGTTTCCTGCGCCGTCTTTGCCTCGTCGGGGAGTTTTATGGAAAGAGGTTTGTTGAAATCAGAGAACTCTATGTTCATCGTCATGTTAACATCCCCGATAACCGGCATGTCCTTCATGACCATTTGAATGTTCGCTTTTTCAACCAAAAGGTTCTTTTTTGATATCGTGAATATGCAGGACATCTTGAGTCCCTTGAAAATTTGTTCCATATACTGCTTGAACTCCTTGGAGTCCTGTGTTTCCTCACCCATCTGAGATTTCATTTGCTCCTCGAGAAATTTGCGACTTATCGTGAAAGAAATAGTGTAGGAAATACCGTCTTCCTTTATTATCTTCATGTCTTCGGCTCCCTTGGTGTATCGTGCTATGTTTTCAGGAGAAGCCTGCTTTTCAATTTGTTCTTGCTTCACGGGGGATTTATACCAACCTTTTCCGGGGACAGCCATATACGCGTAGCCGCCGGTTATGTACATATCGAAATTCTGATTGCCGGTGCCTTTCACGGACATTTTCGTGGTGATGTTTGCCGGGTCGGTTTTGTCCGATTCGATGTCAAAAGAATAGTTCATGTTCTGGGCGCCCTGCGTCGCAGAGGTAATGCTGTAGAAGGCTTTCGCCTTGAAAGTCTTAATTTTCTGCATATTCAGGGTCGCTTTGTTGACTATTTCTGAAGCCTTTGCCCCGGTTGTTACTTCCTTTTTTGCGCCGCATCCCCCAAGCAGAAGAACACACGTGACAACAAAAACTGTGATCAGATAGATAGTTTTTCTCATCATTTCCTCCTTAAATGTCTCGTAGATTTTAACAGAATCGGCTCGCGTTTGGTAATGATATAAATCCATGGATAGTTAATAAAAAGGAGAGAGTTTTGGCTGTCTCTATTGACTCTATTTCTGAGTGAATATACATTTAGTCGAAAGAAAACGGACTCTTTTGCGGTAAGGCTCGGATGTTTTTGGGCGCTAATATTATCAGGAGTGGTAACAATGGATGCCAAAGACCTCAAATACCTTTTTGGAGGATTGACCTCCACCCTCTATGAGTATTATTCGCAAGTTTACGATAGCCTGATCGCAAAGGGAAAGAAGAAGCTCGGAAAAGGCGAAGAGGAAACTCCCGCCATATCCGAGTTGATAAAGAGAGTAAGAGAAGAGCACTCAATCTCCGAGATGCTCTCGAGGGGGAGAGAAGGGCAGGCGGAGTTTACGCAGGCTATTGCGGCGGAAGTCAGAAGGATTCTTTCTAAGGTGGGGGTAGTTACCCGAGCTGACCTGGTAAGGGTAGAAAAAAGGCTTGAGGAGATAGAGAAGTTTCTTGACAAAAAGGGGTAAGGAGATTTGCCATGGAAAAAGTGAGCTTAAGCGATATCCAGTATCTTATGGCGGGTGTGGTTGCCGCCGTCCAGGAGGAGATAGAAAGACTTGCAGAGAGGCTTATAGATAAGGGAAAGAGCATGACGCCGGAAGGTCGAAAAAAGGTGATGGAGGAGAAACGCGGTCTTGTCTCAAGGGATGAGGATTTCTCAAAAATAGTCGCAAAGACCGTGCAGAGGGCTTTCGAGAATGCGGGGCTCGCCACGCAAACTGACCTTGATGAGATAGAACTCAGAGTTGACGCGCTCGAGAGAGAGGTTGGCTTGAGAAAGGAAGCCCGGAAAAAACCGAGTAGAGCGAGAGCGCGGGGCGGGAGCAAGAAGGACACTACTTCGAAAGAGCCTTCGGCGCCTAAAGAAAGTGATATGAAGGCGGAAAGCTAATCTCACAGAGAAGAGCGCGTAAAGCTTTAGGAAATCTTCATATTTCACATTTCAACGGGGATTTTCTCCCGAGTATCGATTTCTTGATGAACGCCCTTAGTAACCCATATCGGCAAGGTTCTCATCAAGCAATTTCTCGACTTCCGGCTGGTATGAAAGGTATTTCTCGAAAAGACCTTTCTCTCGGAATAAATCCAGATGCGGAAGAGCCCATTTGAGCAGCGTTAGCTTATGGGTTGCCCTGATTTTTCTGGAAATTATCATTCTGATTGGATCTTTCTTCTTAAGAATGGCATCGGCGTAATCCCTTCTGGTTATCACCGAGATGACCGGTATGTCGCCTCTTATTCCTCTTTCGATCTTGAACTGTTTTCCCTCAAGCGTAACGGTTGAGTCATAAACGCCTTTGACTGAGAGCCCTATGCTTTTTCCGCTCAATTCCTCCATGACCCTTCTTACCCTATCGTCTTCAAGAAGATAGGGCACGCTTTCCGTGAACAGCACTTTCTGCATTCTGTAATACTCCTCAGGGGTGGCGTTCAAAATAAACCTTTCGACGCGCGCCTCGAGGTGAGAGTCTGATATTTTGGGGAAAAGACTCACGATTTCCCAGAAGCGCTGAATCAAGCCATGATCAACTCCCGAGATCTTGAGCGCCTTTTTCTCAGCTTTTTCTATTTTTTTTCGAATCTCTTCTTCCTCTTTATCACGTCGAAATTTCATTTGAGGCCCCACGTTTTTGCCTGAATGATTTCTGCCTCACCCCAAGGGCATTGGCATCGGACAATCCCATTTTATTTTATCGATCAGAAAGGGAGACCGGTAAAGTCCCTCATCTGTTTTTCACAGTCAGGCATGAGGGGTCAGAAGCCCTTCTCCGCTTGAGGGCGGGCATTTGGAGCCTCGTTCTGGACATTGTTTTAGGTGGACCCCTCGGTTTCGGATCTACGGTTTTTTGGAAACTACATTATGTGACTGGATGGGCGCGGGGTCGCCTGGCTGGGGTCAGCGGCATGGAAAGCAGGAAAAATGTGGAAGCAAGGAAAAGAAGGATCGCGCTTGCCGGCTCGATACCGGTGTCGTTGAAGATTAAGGCGATCGGAAAAGCTGTGAGCATGCCGAAGAGGGCCGCCTGCGCTGCTGGGAAGACTTCAAGAGTGCGCCTGAAAATCCCGAATGCGCGCTCCCAAACTACGAGAGCGAAAATGCTGGCGAGTGCGAAGAATCTCCAGAGTGAATTTAAACTGATCAAGTAATTCATCATTAACTTTCTTCCTAAAACTCGAAGCGCTTCTCCCGGCTTTCCACCGAACAGTCTCGTCATGAAGCCGCCGGCGTGAGAGGACCTGCCGCCGAGCAACAGGTCAAACGCGAACAGGAGCGAGAGAATAAGGAGAACAAACAGCGCGGCTGCAATCAGTATTTTCCAGCTGATTTTGCGCCCGCTCATTGAGAACAAGGTTACCACTCCCGCGAAACAGACTGTTATGACTCCGCCCACGTTCGCTCCGAGTGACGGATGGCCCAGAGCGGCAAGCGTGATCGAAAACAGGATCGCTGCGAAAACCAAAGGTGAAGTAAGGAAGCGACTGGCAGGCTTCGCCCTGATTCTTTCGTCTTTTATCACTGAGGGAAGAAAGGCGGAAATCGTAATCGTGCTTGCCACCGCGAGCCCCATGAAGAAATTGCCAATCCCGTAGAATCTCCCGCCGAGCACTATGAGTGCCCCGAACGGTGAGGAAGAGCCAAAGGGGGTTCCGACAAATGGGTCTATCAATACCATGAAAAGCGTGAGAAAAGAGATTGAAAGGACCGCTCTGGGAAGGATGTAGCGGTATTTCTCCACCATTGTTTCGCGCGTCTCATCGATGCTCGCGTCTTTCAGGGCGCTAATGGTTCCACGGTTATCTTTAACGTTATTATTCTCACTACTCGTATCGGGATTTTTTGATTGGGTGAAGCGGCGCGATAAAGTGCGCGACTCACTTGTTGAACCCTTCTTCTTTCTGTAACCCGGAATATAAATGCAATATGCGAGCGATCCTATAGTGAGTTGCGCCGCGATCGCCGCGGGGATTGCAAACCAGAGGGAGTTAACCGGTACTGCCACGGTGAGGCTGAAAGCCGTTGGTCCGGCAAGGACTGCGAGAATCAAGATCGACCAGAAGGTGTCGTGCCCGATTACAAGGTCTTTCCTAATTATCGCAAGAGATGCGCATATCAGAAGAATAAAAATGGCGGGAAGGACGTAAATTTTGAAAAGCGTGGTTCTTGAGTTTGCTACAAATACCGCTCTGTTTTTCATGGTAAGAAGCGATTTGAGGGCTCTTTCCGATTCAGGCGTCGGGATGCTGCTTGCGGGTTTGCCCTCTATCTCTGCGGGAATTTCAATCCCGAAGAAACTCAGGATGGTCGGTGCGACGTCGATATTCGTGATCAAGCCCTTTTTCCTGGTGGTGGGCGAACTTAAGCATCCTTCCTCAAAGCCGGGACCCCAGATGAAAATGGGGGTCAGCAGCTCCGTTTCGCTTATCATCTTGCGTGAGGGGGTGGGGACGCAAAGGATCAAAAGGTCCTTCGAGAAATCGCAGGTCATCATTATCTCTCCGAGCGCCTTGTCGCACTTTCCCAGCGCCGCTCGTTTTCTTCGCTCAATCTGGGCGTCAGAGTATATTTGAGAAAATTCATCGACACGCGACGTTTCCCCGAGATCAACGGTTATGAAGTCCGAGGTGGCATACTCTGATTTGAAAACGGATATGAGTTTTTCAAAATCCGTGGAAACGAGTCCGGTCAGGTGTCCAAATTTAACAAGCGCTGTTGAGGTTTCTCCTGATGGAACCACGCCTTTGCGGTCAATAGCGGCGCAGGCCGCCTCGCGGTGACAGACGTACGAAAAGAGCGAGGCGGATTTATTGTCCACTGCTTCTTGGAGGGATATCGGGAAAGACTTTGACGGGTTTGCCCCGGCGGTTTCCGCAAGCACGAGAGAATCGGCGTTTCCGACAATGGACACTTTCTTACCTGCGTTTTTGAGCATTTCGCCTAAAAGACCGGGAACGCCGCCTCCTTTCAAGCTATCTGATCTTTTCTTCATATCCTCTATCGAAAGGTGGATTATGGACCCGGGGCTTACCTTGACGCCTGTCAGGGAGCGGAAAACATCGGCGGCTGATATAGTTTGTCTGGAGCGGGAAAAGAGTTTCTCTTCCGAGCCAAACGCGAGACCCGCCCCGTCGCCGGCGATCGCTCTTCCTCCGGCTCCAATCATTAAATAGCTTCCCGCCCCGTAAACGTCATTCCGTACCCGCGCGTTCATCAAGCCAACAGAACCTTTTCGCGCGAGGGAGTATATGTTGAGGGTCTTCGCCTCAAGGACATCCTCAAGGCTTATCCTGTCAATGAAGACAAGAATGGCTTTGCCTGATCTTCGACTGGAATTCGCCGCCCGAGCTGTGGTGAGCTCCGAGCGGGATGATACGGTATTTCGCGGTGTTGCTTTTGAGGGTGTAGCTTTCAGAGAAGTCGCAAGACACGCGGTCGTAATCGCGGCGAAGAGAATAAAGGAAAAAAGAAAGACGATGTTTTTTGTTTTCGATATTTTTGACCTCGCAGCGTTCTTGGTTCTTTTTTTTACTGACAATCCGCTCTCCAAATCAATGATGGGTTTTAGGCGCGAACGCTAAGAATATCTTAAGTGATTTCCTTATATTAAGATATTTTCGTCTCGAGTCCCTTTCCTTTCTTTTATTTCAGTTACGATCGTTCATACCCTTTAAGCCTGGATGCGCTCATTATCTTTCGTTTTCCGCCGAGGATAACGGCGTTTTGCTTACGTCTGCCCTCTCTTAAAGCCGGCGCAGGGAATATTATATGATTTATGCTGACGCCTATGAGGCGCAAGAGAAAACGTCTAACGTTTTCCGCGGTCTTAAAAAGGAGCTCAATTGAAAAAGGATGAGAAGTATCTTGTCGTTGTCAATCCTGTTGGGCGCGGCGGGCATGCTTTAAGACAGGGAATATGGCTTTTGGGAAAACTGAGAAAAATGGGTATTGACCACGAAGCCTTGTTCACCGAAAAGGCGGGGCACGCGCGCGAACTGGTGGCTCGCTGGGGCGATGAAGTCGATGTGGTAGTTGCGGTCGGCGGAGATGGCACTATCAATGAAGTGATAAACGGGATAAAGCAGTCGGGTCAGAAGACCAGAAAACTTGCGGTGTTCCCCAGCGGCACTGCTGACGATTTTGCGAGGAATATGAGGATTCCCAGGGACAAGGATAAAGCGTTAAGGGTTTTGACTGGTGAACACGAAAAGACCATAGACCTTATGAACGTCAACGGTCGCTACGCGGCCGTTACCGTCGGGATAGGTCTGGACGCGGAAATAGCCTACAGGAGTTACGAAAGCAAGCATTTAAGGCTTCTCGCATACTGGTATCATGGGCTTTCCATGCTCTTCAAGCCACTTCCCACACCCAAACTCACTCTCACTCTCGAGCAGGGCAGGACATTAAAGGGAGAGTACCTGCTCGTGGTCGTTGGTAATGCGGGCAGCTACGGTCGTTACATGAAAATGCTTCCGGACGCGAAGATGGATGACGGCCTTTTGAACATGGCTGCCTTCATACCGTTGAACAGGTTCAAAGGTCTCATGCTTTTCGGTCTTTCAACTATCGGAAAGCATACATGGGCAAAAGAAATGAGTCGCTACACCGCCGAGCGCTTTGCGATAGAATGCCACGAGGATGTTTACGCCCAGTTCGACGGCGAGGTAGTGATATTTCCCCGCGGCGAGTATCTTGACATGAAAGTAGAGCCAATGGCTTTGAGAGTTAGGGTTCCGAAAGAGGCAGTGGAGGACTGAAAGTGACTGAAAGGTACACTCAGAGGTCGGTAAGGGGTGAGTCCACAAAGCGGGAAAGAGAAAGGAAGGATGAGCGATTCCTCATAGTAATAAACCCCGTATCGCGCGGCGGCAACGCTCTGAAAGAGGGAATGTGGCTCTTGAAAGAACTTAGAAAATTGAATATTGACCACGAGGCTTTCGTAACTCAAAATCCCGGGCATGCCACGACAATCGTTGAACGCTGGGTCAACAGCGTAGATTGCGTGGTGGCTGTGGGCGGCGACGGTACGGCAAATGAAGTGGTCAATGGAATCAAATCCGGCGGGGGTGATCGGAAAACTTTCTGCGTCTTTCCGGCCGGTACCGCGGATGACTACTGCCATAACGTGGGAATTCCGAGAAACAGGAGCGGCGCACTCGACGTGATGCTTAACGGGCGCGACAGGAAAATTGACCTGTTGAAGTACAACGGCAGATTTGCCGTGGTTCAGCTCGGAGTCGGGGTTGACGCGGAGATTGCCTACAGGACATTGAGTCATAAGAAAATCAGGATTCCCGCCTACTTCGCTGTCGGCTTGAGGATTGTTTTTATTGAGAGGCTTCAGCACTCGGCCAGAAGAATGCGAATCGAAGGTGAGAACGGCGTTCACGAAGGGCGTTTTTTGGTGGCAGTGTTTGGGAACGCGCCGCTTTACGCTCGCTACGTTTACTGGATGCCGGAGGCGAGAATGGATGACGGGATAATTAACATGTCGGCTGTCGGTCCCATGTCCCCGATACCGGCCTGGTTTCTGTTTCTTAGGTGTTTCAACAGAGATTACAGGTCAGATCGCATCATATATGACTCGGGAAGGAGATTTAAGGTATTTCTCGAAGAGGAGTCTTTTATACAGGTTGATGGTGAAGTTTACAAATACGCGTCAGGTGAGACGCTCGACATATCTATTGAACCGCTTGCGCTGAAGGTTAGGGTTCCGTCTGAAACCCCGATCGAAGCCCCTTTCGTTAACCCTTAGATGGTCTTTCGGCTATTTTTATTTTTTAGAATTTTGACCAGTTCTTCGTGGTTGAGCGTGTTTATCACGTCCTCGTTTTCCAGCCATCCTCTCCGAGCTTGATGGATTCCGTATCTCATGTAATCAAGCCCGCCCGAGTGATGCGCGTCAGTCGCGATCGAGATTTTCACGCCATGCTTTTTTGCCTCCATGCAGCTTACGTCGTCTATGTCGAGCCGGTCCGGCGCGGCGTTCAGCTCGAGCAATTTGTCGTATTTTGCTGCCGCGGCGATTATTTCTTCCATGTCAACCGCGTACGAGTTCCTCTTGTTGATTATCCTGCCCGTTGCGTGTGCGAGAGCGTGCACAAAAGGGTTGGAGATTGCTTTTATAATGCGCCTGGTCATCTGGGCGCGAGACATGTTCGTGTTGTAGTGGACGGCTGCGACCACGTAATCGGCGCGCGCGAGAACTTGCTCAGAAATATCCAGAGTCCCGTCCTCGAGTATGTCGACCTCGACTCCTTTAAGAACGTGTATGTGCGGGATTGCCTTTTCTACCTTCTCCAACTCTTCCCAGTGAGAAAGAAGCCCCTTTTCATCGAGACCTCCGGCCATGCTCACTCTCTTTGAATGGTTTGTAATCGCCACGTACGAGTAGCCCTTCTGTCTGGCGGCTTTAATTATTGTCAGAGCGTCGTCCCGTCCGTCGGTGGCGTCAGTGTGTATGTGCAGATCGCCCTTGATGTCCTCGAGTTTAACGAGAACGGGTAGCTTTCCCTCGAGAGCGCTAGCTATTTCACCGCGGTTCTCCCTTAGTTCGGGAGGTATCCAGGGGAGACCAAGCGCTTCATATACTTCCTCTTCGGTTTTCCCCGCTACTCTCTCGTTAGCCCGGAACACGCCGTACTCATTGAGTTTTAAGCCCTTCTTCATCGCTATCCTGCGGAGAGCCACGCTGTGGGCTTGCGAGCCAGTAAAATATTGAAGCGCCGCCCCAAAGGATTCCTCGTGAACCGCTCTCATATCAACCTGAAGACCGATGTTAAGCATCACCGAAGCTCTCGTTTCGCCCTGCGAGATGATTTTTTCCACCATGTGAAAATTGATGAACCTGTCCAGCGCTTTTGCGGTATTCTCGCACGAGACGAGGATGTCGAGATCGCCAACCGTCTCTTTGAGGCGGCGGTAGCTACCCGCTATTTCTATACGCCTGAGCCCTTTCAGGGAACTCATGTATTCAATTATTTGCGCCGCGTAAGGTTCCGCTTCAGCGCGAAGAATCCGTTTTCCGAAACCCTTGATGGTGGATATGCCCTGAAGTATATTTTCCTCTGTCTTTTTTCCAAACCCGGCGAGATTGCGCACGAGTCCCCTGGACGTGACTTCCTCGAGGGTTTCGATGTCTTTTACGCCGAGTTCAAGATAAAGCTTGTGCGCTTTTCTCGGTCCTATCCCCGGGACTTTCATCACCTCGAGCAAGCCCACGGGAATCCTTGACTCCAGTTCTCGCCTTAAAGGAAGGTCTCCAGTTTCGATAATCTCGGTTATTTTCATGGCAAGGTCTTTGCCTATTCCCGGGAGGTCCTCAAGCTTTCCCGTTTTGTCTCTGGCGATTGATTGCACCGGGGTGGCAAGGTCCCTTATCACCCTTGCCGCGTTCCTGTACGCGCGAACACGAAAGAAACTTTCTCCTGATATCTCGAGCAAATCAGCGACCTCATCAAAGATTCTGGCGATGTTCTCGTTGGTAACGGTCATCTCTCATCCTCCAGAGGGGGAAACTTATTTCTGTTTTTCTGCGCCCTCCGCTTTTTATGCTATCTTATTTCTTCACTTAAAACCGCTTGACGTTCGAAATAGCCTTATTGAATTAGATTATGTCCGGTAGCGGCGAGGGAGATTTTATTTCCAAGAATATTTTATAAATCTTTTACGTCAGGGTTTTGAGGAAGTGACCGAAGAGAACCGATGCTTTGCGCTCAGGTTTTAAGATTTCGAGTCCGAACGTTTCGCGCAATGAGGGGAACATAAAATCGAGTTTGTTTTTTCTTTTGAATTGGCTTTGCGCCATGCTTGCCGTTAAAGGTGGCTAAAATTCGAGAGAACGGGAAGCGTTGAGAGAGGCTATAGCGCAAACGTTGGTTGGGCTGACTTATAAGTGATTAGCTTACCAGGCCCATCCTGATCGCCTTTGCGACGGTCTCCGTCCTGTCCGAAGTTCCGAGCTTCCCGTATATATGCGCGAGATGAGTCTTGACTGTCTGTTCGCTGATCCAAAGAGCGCGGGCAAGTTCCTTATTGGTTTTGCCTTCACAAAGAAGCCTCAAAACTTCCATCTCCCGCGCGGAAAGCCCGTAGTCCTTTGCCTTGTTGTCGGAAAGGCTGACGAACTCCTTAAGGAGTTTAACGGTGGCATCCGGATGGAGGAGAGCTTTGCCTTCGTAAACGGTACGTATTGCCTCAATCAGGTCCTCGGCGCTCGTGTTTTTCAGCATGTAACCTGTGGCTCCAGCTTTGACTGCTTCATAAACTGAACTTTCTTGATCCATCATCGTGAGCATTACCACTTTCACGTCGGGGTGTTCGGCTTTAATCATTTTGGTAGCTTCTATCCCGCTCATTCCGGGCATGCTTATGTCCATAAGAACCACGTCGGGGTTTTCTTCTCCGATTAGCCTGAGCGCCTCCTCGGCGGATTCTGCCTCGGCAATCACTTCAATGCTGTCGCACTGGTCAAAAACAGCTCTCAAACCTTCCCTGACTAGTTTGTGGTCATCTACGATGAGCACCTTTATCTTTGCCATTTCATCCCTCCGTGAAAACCTCTTTTGGTAATAGAAGCTGAACCTTTGTTCCCTTACCGGGTTCGGATTCTATCTGGAGCGTTCCACCGAGCAGTTCAGCCCGTTCTCGCATAGTTGCTATGCCGAGAGAACGCAGTTTTTCTTCCCGGCTCATAGGCTTGAATCCCGCGCCGTCATCGCTAATGGTAATTTTCAAATCCCCACCGTTTGGGTTTTCGATTGATAGGGAAACCTTTGCCGCTTTTGAATGCTTCTCAACGTTATTGAGGGCTTCCTGAATGATTCTGTAAACGTTGATCTTTGCCGTTTTTGAGATGTTAGGTACGTTTTCCGGCAGGTTCAGGTCAACCTTGATCCCGGTCTTTGCGTTAAAGACAGATACATATTCTCTTAACGCCGCGATAAGCCCGAGCTCCTCAAGCGCCGGAGGGGTTAAACCCAAAAGCAGCGCCCTGAGTTCTTCAACGTTGCGTGACAGTTCCTCTTCCAGGTGGCGAATCTCTTTGATGAGCCCGTTTGTGGAGTTCTGCTGGGCGCCTCTTTCAAGCGCTTTGAGTTTGTAAATCGTTCCAACGAGAGATTGCATGATGCTGTCGTGTATTTCTGACGCTATGCGTTTTCTCTCCGCTTCTTGAGCGTCGATGGTCCTGTGAAGAAGGTAGCGCCGCAACTTTTGGTCGTCCATCAAGTTTTCGTGAAGCATCACGCGGGTTAATGTCATTGAAAGCTGGTTTGCTATCGTTGAAAGGAGCGAGATCTCGTTGTTTGATAGGCTTAAATTTTCTCCGGCTATCGCTACAGCACCGATTACTACGGAAGTCTCAAATAACGGGAAAATATACCCTTCAAATGTTTGCGGCGCATCGGTAAATATGTCCGTAAGCTTGATTTTGTTTGATTCTCCCACCTTCATACAACACCTGTCGCTCTTGAAGAGTCGAACAAGTTTGCTCATTAGCTCCGGGCTCGCTGTTTTTTTCACGACTGGGCTGTGGACCGGCGCGGTTTCCTTTAGACTCGCGTCGAATATGTAAATCTGAGGATTCGGTTCGGTCAGTATTAGAGCAAAAAGAGGCGTCTCGAATATTGTAGAAATTTTCTTGGAAATGCTCTCTGCGAGTTCATCTAATGTCTTTGTCGTGATAAGGATCTCTGATACCCGCTGCAGGGTTGACAGTTGAAGTCTTTCTATCGCCTCACGGCGCTCTTTCACTATAAGGTCTCTAATCTGGGGCTTGAGCACGGACTTAATCGCCTCGATAAGAGATGATGGGCTGAAAGGCTTCGTAATATATTTGACCGCGCCGGCGCCCAATCCACGAAGCTGGTCCCTTTCCGCGACCTTGGCGGTTACCATCACGACGGGTATATCTGTTGTGGAAGGATGGGACTTTATGTATTTCAAAACATCCCAGCCGCTGATTTTGGGAAGCATGATATCAAGAAGCACGCAGTCCGGACGCTCCTCGCCGAGTATTCGAATCGCCTCGGCGCCATCGTATGCCTCGATCACGTCCATGCCCTCGAGCTTGAGGTTAATCGCAATCACTTTCGCTACGTCTTTTTCATCTTCTACAACAAGAATCTTTGGTTTCTCCATAGGTCCTCCCGAACTATCCATTATGGTTATCGGCAAGTAGGTCGATATGTTTTATAGTCAATCCAACCTGAAGTGTTACGGTGTGGGTTAAAGTGGTGACTGCCGAAGCCCCTCCCATTTGATTGTGAAGATGGCGGAATAAATCAGTACCCCGAAAGACTGTCAAGGGGCGTGGTGAATTACTGGTTCGATGAAGAGTCGCTTAGGGTTTTCACCTCAAAAGGTTGAAAAAATCAACGAACTTCATGCGTTTTCGGAATACGAGTTGGACGGTTTCCCGCCAGACAATCCTTCAACAATTTTCGATTGCCAAACCCTGTTCGGATGAATATAATTACATCACGAAAATCTTTGCAATACTGAATGGTTGAGCGGGTGTAGCTCAGTTGGCAGAGCGCGAGCTTCCCAAGCTCGAGGTCGCGGGTTCGAGACCCGTCTCCCGCTCCAATTTTTTTGGCAAAATAAGATTCTCACCACACTTTGATACATCGCGTCAGCAATTAATTAAACACTTAATTGGACTCATGAACTTTACTGATTGAACTATTCGCGTAAAGCGTGCTTTGTTTTCCTCATGCTTTATGTCTTGTCCAGGTAAGCGGGTCGCGACCGGACAGTTGTGAATATTGTCGGACGCGCCGGGATGCCTCCCCTATTGAACCTTTTATCCATACATGTCATAAGCCGATTGCTTTAGAAACATTCCCTCAGACTTTTTTGAGCATAGTGTTGAAGCAGGCGGGATTTTATCAAGATCAGGGTGAAAGATTCGAGAAGCCTGATTTGAGTCAACCTTAGTCCGTCAGAGACATGCGCGCGACCGACTCTGAGGTATGCGTGTGCTCTTAAAGCGGTATAAAACAACAAAATTCCACCGCCGATATTTTCTCCGATCCAATAGTTCGCGGCTCAACTCTTATCCCAGTGCCGGAAAGAAGCATTCTCGCGCGTTAGAAAATGACATGATGCGGAACATTGATGTGTTCGAGTGAAGAGTAAAGAATAAGCCGCATGATTTACAGCAAAGAAATAAAAAGCTTCAATCATCGTAAGTTTACTTCGGGCTCAAGGTTTGGGAAGGAGGTTCAGCAAATCCTTTACCGCGGCGAAAATCGCGGGCCTGGCCTTGGCATGTCTCTTGTCAAACTTTTTCGCTCTGTACTTGCGCTTGAACTAAATTTTCGATGATTTCTCTCCTCTATCCGGGGAGAGTCCGTTATACCGCGCTACGTCCGAGAAGTGTTGAGAACCAAGCTCAAGGATGTAGAGATTCAAAGCGTCCTTACTTATTTCTTATGTGATTTCGCGTTTCAGAATCGCGCGCGGTAATAACGCGCACGAGCATTGGTTTTCGGTCCGAGATTACCCGAGGAACTCTTTAAGGTCCCGTGTGAACTCCTCAACGCACTGGGTGGAGAAAACGTGCCCAGCGCCCGGGTACTCAATGAGACGGGCGTTCGGGATTCTTTCGGCAAGTATCTTCGAGTTGACAGGGGGAACCATGATATCTGCGGTCCCGCATGCTATCAACGTGGGGCATTTTATCTGCGGAAGCTGCGCGTAGGTGGAAAAGGTTAGCAGCGCCTGGGTTTGCTTCTCCACGTTCTCCTCCGACATCGGATGAAGCATGGAGCGTCTGACATTGTCCTCGATTATTTCAGGGTTTGCGCTCGCCCATTCATCCGGGAAAACGAGAGGTATGTTTCTTCTTACGATGTCCTCGATCGTGCCCGAACGGTCAGCCATGACCGCGATCACTTCTGGCGAAGGAAACTCCGCCTCCTCTCCCCCGCAGAAAGTGCAGCATAAAACAAGTTTTTCGACTTTCTCCGGATAGTTTATGACAAGTTCCTGGGCGATCATTCCTCCCATCGATTCGCCCAGAATGTAGGCTCTGTCTATTCCGAGGGCGTCCATGAAGTTTGCGGTGTCCGATGCAAAGAGCTCCATTGTCCACACCTCGGGTTCATCGGGTGTCTTTGTTAAACCGGCGCCGCGATTATCGAAGGTGATAACTCTGTAGGATTCGGCGAGTTCCTCGATGAGTTTCGGATACCAGCAATCGAGGCTCGCGGTAAATCCAGCAATCATGACAAGAGGTTTGCCGCTTCCCTGCTCAACGTAATGGATTTCAAGGTCGCCCGCGGTAATCATTGCTTCCATAACAACCCCCTTGCTCCCGTTTCTTTCAGCTGAATTTTCTTGTAATCTGGCGTACCTCCTCGAGCGAGACTGGCTGTGTCGAGCTTGCTCCCGGCCTTTCAGCTGAATGTTCTTGTAGTGAGTCTTAAATGCTGCCCATATATTAGCCTTTAGGGTTCCTGTTTAAAAGAAGAGAACAAATCTTGGCCGTTGATTCTTGATTTTTCCATGCGTGGTAATTGCGGATTATTGATCCGCCGTGCCGGGATGAACGATTATTGTAAGTGAATCCCTTTTAGTGGATATCCCCAGAACGGGTTATTGAATCGTCGCAAATATTGTTGATTGTCTCTATCCTCAAGCGGGTAATCCTTTGAATGAAAGGAACGGGAAATGGGGACAGGGTTTAAAGGTCGTAGCTTACGGGCGAGACAAATATTTGTTTTTATTTCTTCATTTATATTTTTGATTTCGTTGCTCTTTTTCACTTCGCCAGGAAAACCGCTAAAACCTGAAGCGCGATTTCCAATTTGACTGGCAGCTCTTCTGGGGGTGACGAGAACCACAATCCCGGGAAATACATTACTGGTCATAGGTGCGTCCTTGTTCGAACGCCCAGTGGAGTTTGACGAGAGCTGTAATCCCGGGAAATTTATTACCGGATAAACGGATAAACGAAAGCGGGAGTCAGGGCCAAATAAATGAGACTGGGGTGATTATCGAGGGGAAAGCGCGGCGTGGATCATTACGGAAGGCATATGCGCTCATGCGCCGGGTGGAGCCTTTCATGAGACTGTGAGTAAACCTGGGTGACTGACAGCAAGGTAAGGCTTGTCGGGGTTGACAGAATCAAGATCATGGGGCGGCAGAGATGTGACAATCCGGACATCTGGCAGCTTGTTGTCTCAAACGTTAAGGGTTCCTCCCGTGATTTGGATGTGATCAAAAGTACTCATCACGATTCAGAGGTTAAGCCGTGCGCTGTTGAAAGTCCCGGGGTGTTGAATTGGATCGGGATATCCCTTACCCCCGCGTGGTCCCCGAAACTCTGGTTGAATGTATCAACGTACCGGACTTGAGTGGGGAATACTACATAAGCTTAACGCGAGGAGAAGCTTCGTGGTTGGTGACAAAGCATCAAACACCAGAGTTTATAAACTATGGTTCGAGCCGTGGGTCCTTTATATTATCAGTACTTCCTTTACTCCAGCTGTGGGCGGCAAAATGAGTGGCTGCGATTTCTATACCGCTGACTCTACGGCAACCGTTAGAGCCAGGCTAGCGGCTGGTTATGAGTTTGTAAGCTGTACAGATGGCGGTCCTGGCGTCAGCCTCACTCCAACCTACACCTATACGGTATCTGGCTAGAGGGATATTGTGGCGAATTTCAGGCTTGTCAACAAGAGGGTTTACTGGGATGGCACCGAGTATTTCAGTATAAACAGCGGTTTTGAGGAGATAGTGGGCGTCACAAGAGATAAAAGAAGCGACAATCTGTATTTGAAGGCGGAATTTGCGGATTAGGGAGTGCGGGTCGCTTGGTCAACAGATGAGCCGATCGATCTTACAATAATAAACCAGATTGCATTTCAGCGGAAGAAAACCGGCTGGATCACGATGATTACGAATCCTACATAATCGCGGCAACCAATTACTCTGACAAACAGGAGGCGCAGACTGAAAAACCCAAACGGACCAATAGTTTCAGGCTGAGAGTTTACAGGTTCGATGTATCTGACATCAATGAACCCCGGTACATAAGAATATATGCCCACGACGGGTCTTAAAAAGGGGCGGGGAATTCTCGGATCCACATTTACAAGATTTTGCTTGAACCGCTATAAGATGCGAAATAAGCACGGCGCAAGAATACTCAGAGTGGCGGAACTGCAGGCTGGGGGCTTCTACGATTAGGGGAGCGCCAAGACCCTCAGCGCGATCCCCTCTTTTACTTACGAGTATATCAACCGGCTGAAAAGTGAGCGGTCATCAGTACCGACGCTTCTTACGGTTTCAGGCTCATAATGGACAACAATCTCGTCGCCAATTTCCTGACCAGGACCCGCGTTAACTCGATAACGCCTGATTTTGGTATTAAGAACAAACGGTCCAGGTAACGAACCTTTCAGTGCTGGATTTTTAGCTGGGTACGCGTGAAGATTGAGAACGCATCTAAAACGGTGATCGCCAAAGATGTGGTTTTTGTGTCTCCCCGAAAAAGATAAACTGCACGCTTAACCTTTCCGGCGCTCCGTTTAGAAAGTGCCATGTCGTGCTTCGTAACGCTCTCCATAGTGAGGTGCGTCTTGCTCAGGCGGTTCAGGGTGACTGACATGCGGCCCAGGAGCCACGATATCGCTTTCTTTCTTAGGCTTTTTGACGAGGCTTCTTGCGGCGGGAGGCTTTCTTGGATCGAAAGTGAGGCGAAAAAGAAAGCTCGTGTTCTTGAGGTAACCGAAAGGATTATCGAAAAGAGGGTCGAGGAAAGCGCAGATTTTCGAGTAAGCCTCTCGAATAAAGGGAGGCTTGTTCATGTTTTGTTCTTCTGGATTTGCCGGGAGAATACAGGTTTCTTGCTTCTGCCTGCGTTCTAACAGGTCAGATTCTCCACGCGTCCAGCTCATCTTTGCTGAGGAACTCTTTTGATATCAGCTCGAGCGCGGTAGATGCACGAAGAGATATCCAGATTTGCGAAAGAGGGGTAAGTCGGGTTCTGTTGGGGTTGATTTCTATCAGCGCTGCTCCGTTTTGCACGGCGTATTCCGGAATTGATGCAGCAGGATAGACAAGCGCGGATGTGCCTGCCGCGATAATGCAGTCGCACCTTGATGCAAGTTCCAAGGCTCCTGTGAGTGTTTCCCTGGGGAGCATCTCGCCAAAAAGCACGATATCGGGCCTTCTTCTTCCCCCGCATGAGCAACGCCCGCTAAATCTATCCATCATTCTCAAAAGGTCCCGTCTCTTGGAGGAGCCTTTTTCCCCGCTTGAAATTTTTTCAAGTATTTGTTCTTTGGGAATGTCGCTCCTAACCCCACACTTCAAACACCTTGCCCTAAATATATTTCCATGCACTTCAAAGACGTTCGAACTTCCGGCTTTTCTGTGAAGATTGTCAACATTCTGGGTTATCACACCTTTTACAATTCCCGCCTGCTCAAGGCGGGCTATTGCTTCATGGGCTGGATTTGGTTTTGCGCTGAGAAAGGTCGATATCGCTTCCATGGCAAAATATGATATTTTTCCGGGGCTGAAAGCAAAGACGATGGCAAGCCCTAAGAGATTACCGAAGAGGGCGGGGTTATACCTTTCCCATAGCCCTCCCGAACCTCTGAAGACGGGAATGCCGCTTTCGCTTGATACTCCTGCGCCCGTGAATACCACAGTGCTTGCCGAGGTTGATATGAGTCTGCATGAATCTCTGATTCTCCGCAGAGACTCCTCATCTATTGATGAACCTCGTTTTCGCATTGGCCGATTCATTCTCAAATATGTAATTCTTATGTGCCTGCCGTGGGTTGTTCTAATTAAAATATAAGCCAGATTCTCAAGGATGATATCTGCCGTTCATTTGAGAAGACCCTCAAGGAGTTCAAGGATTGACTCTCTTTTTGCTAGTTCGACTCTAATCACCGTAACGTCATTCCTTGCCCTTATCTCGTCGAGAAATGGATTTCTTTTATCTTGTATGGTTCCTATTACGCGCTTTTCGCTGTTAAGGGCCTGGATTACCGCTTGAGAGAATCGGGGACTCGACATCTCCATAGACGCAATCTCGTCAATCACCACAAATCTGACAGAGGGGTCTTTTATCGCTTTCTCCACCGATGGAATCGCTATCTCACCGATGTCTTTAAGATTTACGAAATACCGCCCAACCCTGATCGGCGAATCGATATCCACTGAAGCGAGAATGCCTTCTTTTCCGTCTATGGTATGAATCGCAAAGCCTGTCCTTCTTGAGCCTTCTTTAATCTCCGCGGTATAGAAACCGGCGACATCTCTCCTGTCCTGGATGACCCTTTTTATGATAGTTGTTTTCCCGCAACCTGGTTTTCCGGTTAGAAGAATATGCCGCCTTTTCCTTTCCGTTTTCATCTGATGAAGTGAAGAGAAAAGTGGATCCTCCTTCTTAATCGATTTCTATCTCCTGAGCGATGTCCCGAAGTTCCCTTCGCAAAACCTTGCCCGCGGCGCTTGCCGGTAGCTGCTCAATTATTTTCAGCACGCGTATTTTTTTGTATTTGGCAAGCCTCGAGTTTGTGTACTCGAGCAGTTCGCTCTCGGTTACAGATGCTCCCTGAACAAGTTCGACAAAAGCGATTGGAACATCCCCGTAGCGGTCGTCTCTCTTCCCAACTACCGCTGACTGCGCGACTGCCGGATGCTCGTTTATCACCTCCTCAAGGTCGCGCGGGTAAACATTGTAACCTTTGTAAATCAGCATGTCCTTTTTCCTGTCAACGATATATAGATAGCCGTCCTCATCAAATTTTCCCAGGTCGCCAGATTTCAACCATCCGTCTTTCAGCACAAGAGCGGTTTCCTCAGGTTTATTCCAATACCCTTTCATCACCTGCGGACCCTTGATGAGTATCTCACCGACCTCTCCAACGGGTAGTTCTTTCTCGTCGTTTTCTGGGTCCACGATTTTTATTTCCGTGTCCGGCAGAGGTATTCCGACTGATCCAAGTCGGTAGCCTTCTCTGCTTGGAGGATTGCACGAGCAACCCATGGTGCATTCGGAAAGGCCGTACGCCTCGCAGACAACTCCTGGTATTCTCTCAAGCAGGTTCTCAAGTAAATACTGCGGGATGGGCGCCGCGCCCGAGACGACGAGCCTGATATCCGACATGTCAATCTCTTTGTAAAGCGGATGTTCGACAAGCGGCACGAAAAGCTGAGGCGCGCCGCCGAACGCGGTTGCACGGTATTTGTTGATTCCGACAAGGTATTCATACGGGTCGAAGCGGGGATACGCTATGGCCGTAACGCCTCCAAGCACAAGGTGGTTTAGGTAGCCTACCACACCCATGGCGTGAAACCAGGGAACAACGACGAGTATGACCTCAACCCCAGGTCGGGTTGGATGGTTTTCAGGTTTGTCCCCCTCAAGAAGCCGCCGACCTATCCTGCCGTTCTCATAGGTTACCTGCCCGCCGCCGAACCAGTAGAAGAACTGACAACAGTTGACCACTACGTTGTAATGCGTGACCATGACTCCCTTTGGGGTCCCCGTGGTACCACCGGTATACGCAATGTGGGCGATGTCATTCACCGGGTCAATCTCCACCTGAGGGGGATCTGGCTCATGCTGGGCGACAAGTGAGGTGAAATCGATTGTGCCCTCCGGCGCGGGCATTTTTTGTAGCGCCTTTGCAGGAGCAGATATTGGAGGATAGCAGTCTGCCAGGCTGACAATTATCGCTCTTTTAACAGGTGTTTCCGGCAAGACGTTTTGCGGGGCTGAAAAGAGCATGTCGAGCCCTATGAATGTCTCGACTCCCGCGTCGTTCAGCTGGAAGTGCAGTTCTCTTTCGGCAAGGAGCGGGCTCAAAGGAACGAAGACCGCTCCCGCTTTCAGCAATCCATAGTAAGCGATGGCAAACTGAGTGCTGTTTGGCAGATGAACTCCTACCCGGTCACCCTTTCTGACTCCGAGCTCATACAAAGCTTTAGCGAATCTGTCAGATAGGTTATCAAGTTCACGGAAGGTTATCTCCATGCCGCCGAAAATTATCGCGTTTCGATCCGGCCAGTTAAGAGCGGAGGATCTAAGTATTTGTGGAATGGGAATCTTCGGATAGTCAAGGCTCTTGCAAACTCCTTCAGGCCAGTACTTGTAGTTCTTCTCCATTTTTCCTCCTTCTCTCTTCCCCGTTTGTTTACCGGTTCTTCGATCCTCAGGCGCCAGGTCGCCTAAAATGATTCACTCTTAAAGGAAAAAAAGACGCTTGTAGTCAGCACGGAAAATTTCAGTCTAACACTTGAACTGTTTTCGGAAGGCACCCAGACAACTCGAGCATGTTTCCATAAACCGTAAGGGAATGAGGTGCGAACCACGCGTTATTGACACTGACTTACTTGCGAGAACACCGCTTGTAGATTTAGAATCGGCGTTGATGAGCTTGACTATCAGTACCGCTTTCCCTTCCGCTTCTCACCCGAATTAACCTACAGCAAGAAATGAGACTTTTTAAGGTATTTTATCACGCCGGTCAATTAGTGTTAGGGGGTACTCCTTTTAGCCTTTTGAAAGAATCATTGTAAAAGAGTGAAAAGGAAGACACGTTTGCTCCAACACTTTCCGCTTTCTTTGGTAAGATTTCCATGCGGAAAACAGGTACTTTGCCGGATAGATATGAAAGAATATCCAGATAACTTGAGTACGCTGATTTCTATTCTGCCGGTGGATTTGAGGGAATACCGGTTAGGCAAGACTTTTTGTGTGAAGACAAACTCGACAATACGCTCAAGGGAAATTGTTCTGTTAATACCGTGCAATTCATTGCTCAGGGTGAGCTTGTTCCGCTTTTCCGGGTAGAAATGAGGGTGCCAAGATGTCTGATCTAAGCGCGCTTCCGGGACTCTCAGAAAGGGAAGTTGCCGAGCGTATCCAGAAGGGCAAGACGAATGCCGCAAAGGAGATAACCAGCAGAAGCCTCTGGCACATAATGAGAGCCAATGTATTTACGCGTTTCAACGCGATTCTCGGCGGCCTCTTCGTGATAATCATGGTCTTTGGTCATCCTGGGGATGCTCTTTTTGGAATAGTGCTGGTCTGCAATACGCTGATCGGAATCATTCAAGAGCTTCGGGCGAAAATCGCCCTCGACAGACTGTCGATTCTGGTTGCGCCAACCGCTCGGGTGATAAGGGAGGGGAAAACGCGGGAGATCGGGACTGCCGAGATCGTCGAGGATGACGTTATTCATCTGAAAAGCGGGGACCAGATTCCCATTGACGGCGTTGTTCTGAAATCCGATGGTCTGGAGGTGGATGAGTCGCTTATAACTGGCGAATCGGTGCCGGTTGTGAAAGAAGAAGGGGATGAGGTGCTTTCCGGAACCATTGTTGTCGCGGGCTCAGGGTATGTCGAAGCGCGGAAAGTCGGTCCCGAGACGTATGCGCGCAAACTGGCTAAAGAAGCGCGGCAGTTCACGATAGCCCGCTCGGAACTGCGGGAGGGAATAAACCTGATACTCAAATACATCACCTACATCATGGTACCGGTTGCCGCGATTCTCTTATACAGCCAGTTGAAGGTTCACGGCTCGTTCGGGAAAGCGGTTCCCGGGGTCGTTGCCGGTCTTGTGGGCATGGTTCCGGAGGGTTTGGTCCTCTTAACGAGCGTGGCTTTTGCCGTAAGCGTGATAAAACTTGCGAGGAAAAAGGTACTCGTTCAAGAACTTCCTGCTGTTGAAACGCTTGCCAGGGTTGATGTCATCTGTCTTGACAAGACGGGCACCCTGACTGACGGGAACCTGAGCGTAAGTCGTGTTGAATTCCTTGATGGCGATGAAAGGGCGTGCCGCGACGCGCTTGCTGCTCTGGCAAATGAGCCGGAAACGAAGAACGCCACTTTAGCCGCGATAGCCGAGAAATTTGACATGCCTCCCGACTGGAAGGCGGTAAGGAGCGTGGAGTTTTCCTCCGCTCGCAAATGGAGCGGAATCGAGTTTGAAGGAATGGGCGCGTGGCTGCTGGGCGCCCCTGAGGTTCTCCTTGCGCGGATTAAAGCCGACGACATCATGCGCAGGGTGAGCGGGCACGCATCCGCGGGTTTAAGGGTCTTGCTACTTGCGAAGGCCCGGGCGCTTGTCGAAGGTGACGGGATTCCGGATAACATCCGCCCCGTGGCGATACTCGTTCTGCAGGAGCGGGTAAGACCCGATGCTGGTGACACGCTTGAATATTTCAAAAGCCAGAACGTAAACGTGAAGATTATCTCAGGGGACAACCCCGAAACGGTCGCCGCGATTGCCAGACAGGTTGGAGTTGATGTCAGGAACCCGCCCGTGGATTCGCGAACGTTGCCGGATGATGAAGAGGCGCTCTCCTCATTGATGGAAGAGAGAAGCGTCTTCGGCAGGGTGACCCCGCAGCAGAAGCGGAAAATGGTTCAGGCTCTTCAAAGGAGAGAGCATGTCGTGGCAATGACAGGTGACGGGGTTAATGACGCTCTTGCTTTGAAGAAAGCTGATATAGGAATAGCGATGGGGTCAGGTTCGCCCGCAAGCAGGGCGGTTGCTGAGGTGGTTCTGCTCGACGGTCGTTTCAAGACCCTTCCTGGGGTTGTCGCTGAGGGAAGAAGAGTCATAGCTAACATGGAGAGGGTGGCAAATCTCTTTCTGACTAAGAATGTTTACTCCACTCTGCTTTCCATCATCATAAGTATAGCCGGCTGGGCTTTCATCTTTCTTCCGAGGCATTTTACCCTCATCAGCGCGATAACAATAGGCACTCCCGCTTTCTTCCTTTCATTTGCGCCCACTGCTGAGCGGTACAGACCGGGGTTTTTAAAAAGAATACTTTCTTTTTCGATTCCCGCCGGACTGGTGGCGGCGGCATCCGCTTTCACCGCGGGCTCGCTATCGAATGTACATCAGGGCGTGCCGTTTTCCGAGTCTCGCACCATGGCGACCCTGGCTATTGCAATCATTGGGACCTGGATAATCTTTGAACTGGCAAGACCTCTTACGATTTGGAAGGGAGTGCTTCTCGGGGCAATGGTCCTTGCGATTTTGATTGTTTTTACCGTGCCCTTCTTTTTGAGGATCTTCGCGCTGGATATGCCCGGCATTAGGCTTATTTTACAGACGCTCGGCATAGCGGGAATTGGCGTGGTGCTAATTGAGGTCATCTGGAGATTCACGGGAAAGAAGAAGTCGGCCGCATCGGGTGCGCCATAGAATATGACATCCAGTCTTTAGGTGCGGTCAAAATAAGAAGCGATTCAATAAGGTCTTTCGCTTCGGGAGTTGTCCTCAATTCGGATTTGCTCAAGTTCCTGATTAGTCTTTCTGCTTTGAAGAACATTTTTCTGGTTGTCCCCCATATCGATTTTCGGTAAAGAGAACCCACTTTTACTCCGTTTTTGGGTGATGGCAGGAAGGGCTTAAACTGATATAATACTCGCCATAGCGGGAGCTGCAAATGCATGAATTGTTAAAGGTAGGCGGCAAATACTACATCGCTCGAGATATTTCCCAAAAGGGAAAAACAATCTTCAGGAAAGGCGATCTTGTGCAAATCGAGAAGATCGCAGAGGAAATCCCCAGGTACCCTGGCGCAGTATACGTGGTTAGATCCCCCGTCACCGGCGTAGCATACCTTCTGAGAAAGGATGACTTTGTTCCCCAGCAGCATGAAAGCGAAAGCGAAAAGACGCAAATCTCAGAGCGCGCTATCCAATCGCGAACGCCCGGAGATGAAAGCACTTTTCTTCGAATTGATGTAAGCCAGTCAGGTGAGTTCGCCAGGTCGGGCGAGGAACTGAGAATCGGTGCTAATAAATTTTCTTTAAGCAAGAGAGGGAAAAGGGGATACGCGCCTGAGAAGGGCATGAAAGTTGAAGGAGCGCGCGGGCGTTTGATCGAAAAGCAAAAAAGAAGTGAACAGATATTGCAGCGAAAACCCGCAGTCGGTTTCGGGGATTCACTTTTGGATGGTTTTTTCGGGGAGGAGACCGAAATAGAACGAGAACACGAAGCCGATTTAAGGCTCAAAAGCAAAGACCAATCGGAGATGATGAGGGAACAGGCATGGGAACTTGCTGCAAGCGGGGATGAGCGCGCCGTAAAACCCCTTATCGAGATGCTCGGGAGCGCCGATTCCGAGAGGAAGTGGGCCGCGGTCGTCGCTCTGGGAAGCATCGGCTCCAATAAAGCGGTGCCCGCGTTAGTCCGCGCCCTGACTGACGGGGACCCCGATGTTCGAAGGGCAAGCGCTCAGTCTTTAGGGCGGATAGGTTCTCCGCGCGCTGTTGACGCGCTGCTCGAAGCTTTAAAAGACGCGAACGAGTACGTGAGAGAGGACGCAATCGAGGCTCTGGGAAAAATTCGTGACCCGAGAGCAATCGAGCCGCTTTTGGGTGCTTTAGATGACTTGAACCCTGATATTGTAAAAGCGGCCGCTATCGCTCTTGCAAGGATCGGGCACGAAAGAGCCACAGGGATGCTCACTTCTCTGAAAGAAAGGCGTCCAGAGGTTAGCTCGGAGATAACAAGGGTGCTTTCAGAGGATGAAAGGCAGGAGGTCAAAAGGGCGGCGTCTTTCTTGCTGGCTTTATGGGGGGACAACAGGGGCTTATCCGAAATCTTGAGGGCGCTCAAGGATAGAGATCCTCACGAGCGAAGGAATGCTGCTCTTGCCCTCGGGTATGCGAAAAGCAGGATGGCAGTTGGTCCTCTCACCGCGGCGGTTCGTGATACCGAGCCCTCCGTTAGAGCCGAAGCGGCCCGCGCGCTCGGCAAGATTGGTGATGCTGCCGCTTCGGAAGCGTTAATCAGCGCAGTGGATGATGATTCCGCTGAGGTGAGAAGAGCTGCAGCGTATGCTCTCGGTGAAATAGGAGCGGAGTGCGCGGTGGATGTTTTAGGGGAAGCTGCTCTGTCATCGCCCGATCTGGGTCTCAGGTTGGAGTCGGTTGTTGCTCTTGGAAAAATTCGTGATCCTAAAGTGGTCGGATATCTCTTTGCTGCGCTGGAGCAAGGGGAAAGATCGGTAAGAAGACATGCGGCAGCTTGCCTCGGAGACACCGGGGACGTTAGGGCTGTGAAACATCTGATAAGGGCTCTTCGTGACAGAGACAGAGTTGTCCGAAAACATGCGGCAATTAGTCTTGGAAAGATCGGGGACTCCACTGCCGTCATGCCATTAATCCGAGCACTGGAGGACGCCAACCGCGAGGTAAAAAACGCCGCTGCGTTTTCGCTCGCCTCAATAGGTGATTCGACCGCGGTGGCTGCCCTGGTCAAATCCATTGAAGCCCGAGACGTTGATGTTACTGCCTCTGTTGCGATGTCGCTGGGAGCTTCAGGTTATAGGATTCATCCCGAGCCGTTGGTTGACGCGCTCAAAGCGGTGAAGGATGTGGTTCACTGGGCGATAGTAAGAGAGTTTTCATCAGCGGACTCTTCCACAAGACGCGCCGCGGCGCTCGCCGCAGGGATACTTAAAATTAGCGACGCGTCTGAAAGGCTCATTTCACTTTTACTTGATGAGGAGCCCGAAGTTCGCAGCGCGGCCGCTTTATCGCTGGGAAAGCTTCAGGAGCGTTCCGCGATACTCCCACTCTTAGAACTTCTCGGCGATCCTGACAGAAGCGTCAGGGCGGCATCCGCAAGGGCTTTGGGGGATATCGGGGATGAGAGAGCCATACCGTATTTGGTTTGCGCCCTCTCGGATGCCGCCGGTAGCGTAAGCGTGGATGCCGCTGAGGCTCTGGGAAAGATTGGCGAGCCTGCGGTTTCGTCTCTTATCGAATTGTTGCGCAGTGATGAGGTGGGTATCGAGGAGAAGAAGGCTTCTGCGCTCACCCTTGGGTACATAGGATTAAGTGAAGCGATTCCGGCGCTTGTGGATATTCTTCAGAAGGATAACGACGAACTCAAGAGTGCCGCCGCTTTCGCCCTCGGTCAGATAGGGGACCGCTCCGCCCTCGAATTTCTCGAGTCTGCCCTTCGGGAGGGGTCGCCGCATGTCAGGGATGAAGCCAGGAGGGCGATCAATAGGATAAGGGGCAAAAGGGAGATAGAGCCTCTCATAAAAGCTCTTTCGAGCAGAGATAAATCGCTGCGGGGTGCCGCGGCGATAACCCTGGGCAACATTGGAGACGAAAGGGCGGTTGAACCGCTTTTGACGGTTCTCGGAGACCCTGATCCCGAGGTGCGTTGCCGGGCGGCAGAGTCGTTTAAAAACCTGGGGGAAGCCGCTTTCGAACCGCTTCTGGAGGCGCTTAAGAGTCAGGATGCGGTTGTAAGAATGTCAGCCGCGCGCGCTATTGCGGGTCTCGATGACAGGAGGGCAATTGATTCCCTTATAGAGATTTTATCGGATAAGGATGAGGGAGTCAGGAAGGAGGCGATGAGTGCCCTCGTTCAAATAGGAGCAAAAGCGGCAGGTTCGCTGATCGAGGTCGTAACTGATGAGGAGAAAGACATAGTCCAAAGGCGCAGCGCCGCCGCTGCTCTCGGGGTTATGAAAGCATCGGAAGCCGTGGCTCCGCTTGTGTCGCTTCTCAGCGGGGAAGACTCAAAGTTGAGGGACGAGGTGGTTAAAGCATTAGGTCGGATTGGGGCGAAAGCCTTCGGGGAGCTTAATGAAGCGCTCCAGGATGCGGACCCCTTGACACGTTCTCAGGCGGCGAGGGCGCTCGGGAAAAGCGGGCTCGAGGTTTCCATAGGTTCTTTATCCCGAGCTTTGAAAGATCCTGATCGCAAGGTAAGGGCTTGCGCCGCCGAAGCCCTGGGGGAGCTGGGCGATTCTGAATGTGTTGGTGTTTTGATGGAAGCCTTAAGGGATGAGGATGCGCTTGTTCGGGAGAGTGCATTCAAAGCCCTTACCGCAATCGGAAAACCGGCCGTCCTGCCTCTTATCAGGATGGCGGCTTTGGACGATTCCGACGCCGGTTTTCTTGCCGAAACAGCGCTTAATGCTATTGGCGCTCGAGGAATTGAGGAGATTTCCCTCGTGTTCGAAAAGGGAGATGAAGATGAGGTATGGATTGCCGCCCGTCTTCTGGGTGTACTTAGAGCGCAGGGAGTAAGGATTCTTACGGAAGGATTATCAAGCCGTGACGTATTTCGAAGAAGAGCCGCCGTCTTTGGACTCGGGCTCACTGGTGATGACCGGGCGCTTGACCACCTCATAACGGCAAGCCAGGACCCGTTTCCCGATGTGAGAGCCGAAAGCGCTGAAGCGCTCGGGAATTTCAAAAACCCCTTAGCGGAAAAGGCGCTCATTTCCGCTCTCGAGGACGAGGATGGACATGTAAGGGCTTGCGCTGCGGTTTCGCTCAAGAAGGCGGGCACTCCCAGGGCGGCAAGACACCTTGCAAAAGCGCTTTTCGATGAGGATGAATACGTGAGAGAAGCCGCCAAAGACGCGCTTGTTGAAATAGGTGAGCCGTCGATCGGGCATCTTATGAAAATTTCTCAAGGGGCGTCCCGCTCCGCCGCAGGAAGGGTCGCTGCCCTTATCGAGGCGATCAGAGCGAGGGCAAAGGCAAGCACATCGGAGTTTGACCACTCATTACGCGAGGGTTCGCGTGAGAATCAGAGCGGAGACCTCTCTGACAGATAAAAAACACCTATGTGTGGCGGGTGGAAAAGAAACGCGGAACGCTTGTTTGACTGAATCGAGAGGGAAATTAAGATGAAAATAACTGGCGCAGAAGCATATCTTTGTCATTTTCCGCTTCCCGCTCCTTTCTACCCGTCATGGATTCCGGGTGTTTCCCAAATGAATAATAGTTGCCTGATTGTGCGCCTGATTACGGACGAGGGCATTGACGGCTTTACAGCCTCAGTTGGCTTTTTGAATGAAATGAAGGGTGTCCCGGAGCTCTTAAATCTTTTTCTGATAGGGAGAGACCCTTTCAGAGTTGAGGATTTTATCAAGGTTTTCCGTTCAGGCAAGGCGGTGGGCGTAAGGGCGTGGTTCATGGATGTTGCACTCTGGGACATTATCGGCAAGGCAACCGGTCAGCCAATCTACCGCCTTTTGGGGGGTTACCGAGACCGCATTAAGGCTTACGCTTCCACCGGTGAGATCAGGGAGCCCGAAAAGAGGGTAGAGGATGTATTGGCACTTAAAGAAATGGGCTTCGGGGCGGTGAAACTGAGGATAAGGTCTCAAAGCATGGACAAAGATATGGAAGTCCTAAAAGCCGTGAGGGGCGCTGTGGGCGATTCAATGGACATCATGGTGGATGCGAATCAAGCGTGGCCGATTCACGGTTTTTCGGACTACCCAACCTGGGACCTAAAAAGGGCTATTCAGACCGCGAGAAGATGTGAGGATCTGGGGGTGCTCTGGCTTGAGGAGCCACTCGGAATGTACGACTATGATGGTCTTTCTCTTCTTACGGCTTCGACGTCGGTTCTTATTGCCGGAGGGGAGATGAACTCGGATATCTACGATTTCAGAGAACTGATAAACAGGCGGTGCTATGACATTATTCAGCCTGATGTGACTCTCTCATGCGGGATCACCAACGGGAAAAAGATTGCCGGTATGGCCGAAGCGGCGGGGCTCACTCTAAATCCACATACCTGGACCAACGGAATAGGATTCGCGGCTAATTTGCATCTGATGGGAGCGATCCCAAACTGCACGTACTGCGAATATCCGATAGAGTCTCCCGGGTGGATACCCGAGGCAAGAGACGCCATGCTCACAAATCCAATACTGATAGACAATGAAGGCTATGTGGCAATCCCCTCTTCCCCCGGTCTTGGGGTCGAGGTCGATATGGAGAAAGTCAGGGCTCACGGTGAGAAGGTTCTCTGATATGCGTTTCTGGGGATTCGGTGGTTGAGCCTTCCACCCCTTCCCTGGCGGCCAGCTGCCACAGGGAGGGGCGTTTACGCGTTTTTTTGAAAAAGGCGCGGTACCCGTGATAGGCAAGCCCGATAGTCCATAGAATTATGGGTATCAAGGTGTAGATGAGCCACCTCGGGATGAGTATTCCGAGGATTAAGAGGTAGGCTGATGCCGAAAGCCACATTGTTAGGTGCAGGAAGAAATTGAATTTGCTCAGGGCTTCCAGTGCTCTTTTTCTTTTTTCTTCATCTTCAATAGTTTCGGGTATTTTGGGAGACATGAGCGCTTCTCCGATGCTTACACGTATCTTTTAAGATTTAGTGTAATTTAGCACGCCGCCTGGGGCTAAGCAAACATGAAATCCTGGAGGTGACGCGGGATGCCAGATGTTGTAAAATGTCAAAAGCGGTTATTGGAAAGCGAGGATTCTTACGGAAGACCTGTGGCAACCCCGGAAGCTGTTGATTTAAAGATTCATCTTCATTCAAGAGGTATCAGAGTCCCTGAACATATAGAATCGAGAATTGGCGGGGCGGGACCTTCAGATGGCACAACGATTCTTCTCGGGGATGTAGTAGTATCTGTCCCTACAAAGGCGCCCTTTGTGGCAAATTCCCCTTTTGAATTGCGCCCGGGTGAGAACGGGACATACCGAATATTCATGAATTCGCATTCCGTTTTTGATAACGCGGTCGTTTTGCCAAAACCCCGTTACTACATGAGGAAGAATGAGGGCGGGGTCCCGCTTAAAAAGATTGCCGTGAGGCACGGGGTTGATGCTGTCGGCTCGACAATTATTCAGGCTTGCGCCTACGGGCGATGGCAGTGTCTTTTCTGTGCGATATCCAAAAGCGCTGAGAATGGTTCTACCATTCACGAAAAAAGCCCTTCAGACATTGCTGAAGTCGCCACGCACGCTGAAAGGGAGGGCTTTAGCCATTTCGTTCTGACCTGTGGCGCCACTGACCCCCCCGAAATCGGCATAAGGAAAATGCTCGAGTGCGCGCGCGCGGTAAAATGCGCAAGCGGAATGAAAGTTCATATCCAGTTTGAACCCCCGGACGATCTCCATGTTATAGACGAACTTAAGGGTTTTGTTGACTCTGTGGCTGTCAACATCGAAAGTTTTTATCCCCCGACCAGGTGGCTTGCTACCCCCGGAAAATCTCTGAGGAGTCTCGAGGAGTACATTCGCACGTGGAAGAAGTGCGTTGATGTTCTCGGTCCCGGTCAGGTTACGAGTTTCGTGATACTTGGGCTCGGGGAGAGTAATATGAGCGTCTTGGAGGGAACAAAAATTCTCTCCTTGCTCGGGGTTTATCCTTTCTTATTACCTTTAAGGCCTCTTTTGGGTACTCCCCTCGAGCGGTGTGAGCCTCCCCCAGCTTGGGAATTGGAGCAGATCTTTCTTAAAGCCTCTCAGATTGTTGAGGTAAGCGGTTTGAAGGCGAAAGAAGCAAAAGCTGGATGCGTCAGGTGCAAGGCGTGCAGCGCATTTCCTGATTTCACGGGCTAAACGTGGACAGCGATGGGGGTGAACGATAAATAGAACGGCGTTATGCCGAAACAGCGCATTCCTTCCTGATCTTTTGCTTGATTCTGCAAAGCGCGTTGTCCACGACTTTTACCTCGACCCCGATGGTTTCCGCAATCTCCTGGTAACTTTTTCCGTCCAGATATTCGATGAAAACTTTCCATTCGAGGTCGCTCAATTTTTCGCGGAGAATACCGATAACGTTTGTGAGTTCTTCCCCGAAGATATACAGCTCGAGGGGGTCTTCTGATTTCTCCCTTCGCGGAGCCTGTTGGCTTAAGCTGTTTAAAATCGTCTCATCGGGAACCTCGGAGTCTATTGATTGGTATGAACTGAGTGGATTGTGTTTCTTTCGCGCGTGGGATTTGACTGCTGTTATTATCTGCCTGGTGATGCAGAGAATCGCAAATGACCTGAACGAGCAGAGTTGCTCCTCGTCATAATCTCTGATCGCCTTGAAAAGACCTATCATGCCTTCCTGGATCGTATCCTCATGGTCCGCGCCGGCCAGGTAGTAAGAGCGCGCTTTCACATGGACAAGATACTGGTACTTGTTGATCAGTGCTGACTCGGCGATTTCGTCACCCGACCTCGCAAGTTTTATTAGCTCTCTGTCGGAAAGATTGAAGTACTTACTTATTGCCGGGTTAGATTTTCTTGTGCGAGTCAACGCCACTCCTTCCAAGACAAAAGAACCCGCCGTTTGGTTGAGTATATCACAGATGTTGATGATGTCAAATAAGTTATTTAAAGTTTTTTTTGTTGAATATGTTGTGAAAATTGGGATTTGTTAAATCAAATTTTGAGGGTGACTGAACGTTTAATTAAATCTTAAGTTTAGATTCATAAAATAAAAAGGCGGGAAAAAACCCGCCTATTTTTCGTCTTAAATAACAGCAAACGAGGAGAATTATTCCATAGAGATTGCCTCTGTGGGGCACTCCTCAGCGCAGTCGCCGCACCCAGTGCAATTTTCCATGTCGACGATCGTGCAAACGTCGTCGCTCAGGTCAAGCACGCCCTGCTCGCAGACGTCAACGCAAAGACCGCAACCGGTACATTCCTCTTCGTTGATCACAGGTCTCTTATCGCTTGGCTCTCCCATTACATGCACCTCCTCTTTGCGGGATAAAACCTGTGAAATAATCTCAACGAGAATTGTCATAGTCAAGCAGTTCAAGCATATTTCACTGCAACGGATTTATGCATATCAAGAACGGAAAAATTAACTGCAGCGTTTCAGGCAGTTTTTGCTCGATGCCACCTGTCGTGCCTTGTAAAAAATTTGCCCGGCAAAAATCAAACGCGTTTTTCGGAAGATGCTAGTAATTCCAAGATAAGGCAGAACCATTCATAAAAGGGAATTCCTGAATCGACCCTTCCTAACCGGGGTTGAGCTAATGCCCGATACTCTGTGATGAGCCCTCGCGTTTCTTGCTCTTTTCGCACTCGGTAAAAAAGGTGAATACTTACATAATTTCTCTATTAATTCTAATGGCGCCCGAGCGGGAAATTAAACCCTTTCCTTTATTGGGTGCGCTATGGTTTTCTCTTTGCGTTTTCGGTTTTTAAGGGCGGCGATAAGAGCGGCTGACCGCTGTCCAAGATTCGCAGAAGCAACTGTAACACAGAGGACAAGACAGGGGTGGTTCACCAGTAATGGACTTACACCGATCTGGTTGCCCTGGATCCTGTTCTGCTAAATGAAAGCGTGAATACAGAATACTCGCCCATGTGCTTATAGCGAATTTTTATCCCATTCGGTCCGGGTGATCCAAAACTTTACAGGCGGCGGGTTGATGTGGTGTATTCACCTTCCTTAATCCTCTCGATCACTTCGCCTACTGTTGCTCCAAAATTGTATTGGCGGTCGCTTGATGAATATCTACTATGAACCTTTGGTTGAGAAAAAGAATCGAAATATTTTTACATTTGTGATATTAAAATACTTGACAATAATGGACTCAACTATTATTATATAACCGCTGTAACTAATTTGATCAGGGAGTGATTGCGATGGCAAAGGCAATAGGAATCGATCTCGGAACAACAAATTCTTGCATGGCAGTTCTCGAGGGCGGGGAGCCTGTCGTGATTCCAAATGCTGAGGGCGGAAGGACTACACCCTCGGTTGTTGCTTTCACCAAGACCGGGGAGAGGTTGGTTGGTATGCTCGCGAAAAGGCAGGCTATAACCAACCCCGAGCGAACTGTTACTTCCATCAAGCGTAAGATGGGGACCCGTGAAAAAGTGAAGATCGATGACCGTGAATACACTCCGCCTGAGATATCGGCGATGATACTTCAAAAACTTAAAGCGGACGCTGAAAAATATCTTGGAGAGCCGATAACCAAGGCGGTAATCACCGTGCCTGCTTATTTCGATGACAGCCAGAGGCAGGCAACGAAGGATGCCGGCAGAATCGCGGGTCTTGAAGTGCTCAGAATAATCAACGAGCCGACAGCGGCGGCTTTGGCCTACGGACTTGATAAAGAGGAAGACCAGACGATACTTGTTTTCGACCTCGGTGGCGGCACTTTCGACGTGAGCATACTCGAAATCGGTGGAGGCGTGTTCGAGGTCAAAGCGACCAGCGGCAATACCCATCTCGGTGGTGACGACTGGGACCAGAGAATAATCGATTGGATGGCCGACGATTTCAAGCAGAAGACCGGTATAGACTTGAGGAATGACAGAATGGCTCTTCAGAGACTCAAAGAAGCGGCTGAAAAGGCGAAGATCGAGCTCTCCACCGTGACGTCCACGAATATCAATCTGCCGTTCATTACGGCGACGCAGGAGGGTCCTCTCCATCTTGATATGACTCTTACCCGTGCGGAACTCAACAAGATGACGGCCGATCTTGTGGATAAGTGCGTCGGTCCTTTCAAGCAGGCTATGGCGGACGCGAAACTCGAGCCGAAAGATATTGACCACGTGATTCTTGTAGGCGGCGCGACGCGTATGCCGGCGATTCAGGAACTTATCAGGAAACTTACCGGCGGAAAGGAACCGCACATGGGTGTTAATCCCGACGAGGTAGTGGCTGTGGGAGCCGCCATCCAGGCGGGAGTTCTCATGGGAGAGGTGAAGGACGTTCTTCTACTCGACGTTACGCCGCTCTCGCTCGGGATAGAGACGCTCGGAGGCGTTTTCACCAAGCTGATTGAGAGGAACACTACCATCCCGACGAGAAAGAGTGAGATTTTCACGACCGCTGCGGACGGGCAGACCAGTGTGGAGATACACGTTCTCCAGGGTGAGCGCGAGATGGCTGCTGACAACAAGACTCTCGGCAGGTTCCATCTCGTGGGAATACCACCCGCGCCGAGAGGTGTTCCTCAGATTGAGGTCACCTTTGACATCGACGCTAACGGGATAGTTCATGTATCCGCCCGCGATAAGGCGACGGGTAATGAGCAGAAGATAACCATAACCGCATCGAGCGGTCTTGCCGAGGAGGAGATCCAGCGCATGGTCAAGGACGCCGAGGAGCACGCCGAGGAAGACCGCAGACGTAGGGAAGAAGCCGAGACGAGAAATCGCGCCGATGAACTCGTTTACACCACTGAAAAGTCGCTGCGTGAACTCGGCGATAAGGTAGATCCCGCTGAAAGGGCGAAGATCGAAGCCGCCGTATCCGAAGTGAAGGAAGCTTTGAAAGGAAGCGATATCACGCGAATCAAGACGGCGATGGAGAATCTTCTGCAGGCTTCCCACAGGCTTGCCGAGCAGGTATATGCGCAGGCAAGCGCGGCGGGTGCGACCGGCGGATCTGGCTCCTCAACGTCAGGAGGCGAATCCTCTTCAGGTGAGGAGGTAATAGACGCTGACTATGAGGTGATGGACGAGGATAAGAGTTGATGGGTTGCCTGTTTTTGAGGCTCCTGTCTGAACCAAGCTGGCTCTTATCCAGCAGGGAAAATTCTCGCCCTGAGAAGAAACGGGAGAATAGATAGAGCAAACAGTAAGCGAACAGTGGACACTTAAAAGGAGGGATGTGTAAATGGCTATCGTAAGATGGGACCCATTCGATGCTTTCCTCGGGCTCCAGGAGGATCTCAACAGATTGTTCAGGAAAGGTTGGCTGCGCTCACCTGAGTTCGGAAGCATCTTCAGCGAGACCGGTACATGGGCACCGGCAATAGATGTGTACGAGACGAATGATTCCGTGGTGATAGAAGCGGAGCTTCCGGGGGTAGACCCAAAGGATGTGGATGTGTCCGTTGACGAGGACACGCTCACGATAAAGGGTGAGCGCAAGCTCGAGAAAGAGATCAAGGAGGAGAACTACCTGCGTGTCGAGCGCGCCTACGGAAAGTTCCAGAGGTCTATGAGGCTGCCTGCTGAGGTTGACGTGGATAAGATCAAGGCATCCTACGAGAATGGCGTGCTCAAGATCAACGTTCCCAAGGTGGAGCCGAGGAAACCGAAGACGGTACAAATAGAAGTCGAGAAGAAGTGAGGTTATCCGAATGCAAACGGATGCCAGAGAGAATTCGCGGCGGGACGTGACCGTCCCGCCGCGAAGCCGAAACGGCAAATACACAAGCGCGCTTTTGATCAACGATTATACGGGTTTCATATTCCGCGTAATTTTTTAAGGCTTAAGATATATCCTCCTCGAAAGCAATCGTAACGTGAGGTGAATGATATGCCTGATGACAGGGAAAAGGATGTAAAAATAAGAAAAGGAAGCGCACCCGGTTCGGGCAGACCGCAAAAAGAGGCGGCAAAAGAGGAGGAAAAGAAGGAATGTCTGCCTGGCGGGGAGGAATTGCGCAAAGACCTGCCTGAGCCTGAATCTGGCGCGGAAGACAACGCCCCTCAGGCTGGGGAAGAAAATGTTCTTCCTTCTGTTGAGAGTGACGAGATTTCCGCTTTGAAATCGAGGATTGAAGAACTGCTTTCGGAAAACAGGGAACTACTCGATGGGCTGGTCAGGCTCAAGGCTGACTTTGAAAACTACAGGAAAAGAATGCTCAGGGAGCAGACGAGAATTCTCGAGACCGCGGGAGCTGAAACAATAAAGAAGCTCTTGCCGATCCTGGATGATTTCGAGCGCGCTCTCGCGAACTCGAAGACGAGCGGGAGTTCGGATGCGTTCGGGCGTGGCGTGGAGATGGTTCACGAGAAGCTTCTGGACGCTCTTAGGAAAGAGGGTTTAGAAGAGGTTTGTCCTGAGGGTGAAATCTTCGATCCTCACCACCATGAAGCCATGATGGTGGTGGAGAGGGATGATTGTCCAGAGGGGACCATAATTGAAGTTGTCCGCAAAGGATATCGTTACCGCGGAACGCTCCTTAGACCCGCAATGGTTAAGGTTTCCTGCGCGGTAAGAGATGATGGCTCCGCTGGCGCGGAGTGAAAACGACTTTCTTGTTGGTGATTGCGAGCTCCATAGGCGATGAGCAAGCTCTTTGCTCGTCGTGCCAATTGACTCGGAGTTGCGGAAAGCCAAGGCTGAATAACCGGTTCTCCTGGCATCATTTTCATCATCTTGCGGGGTGTAAAGGGACTTGAACGGAAAGGACTATTACCAAATCCTCGGTGTACCGAGGAATGCGACAAAGGATGAAATAAAGAAAGCTTACAGGAAGCTTGCCCAGAAGTACCATCCCGACAAGAACCCGAACAACAAGGAAGCTGAGGACAAGTTCAAAGAAATATCTGAGGCATATGAAGTTCTCAGCAATGATGAGAAAAGGTCTCTGTACGACTCCGGCAGGTTGTTTACCGGCAGTGGCGGTTTCCGGCCGGAGGATTTTGCGGGTTTTGATTTCGGGGATTTCGCTGGCGGGCGCGGGTTCACCTTCACCGGTGACTTGGGGGATATTTTCGACCTTTTTACCGGCGGCACTCGCTTTACTGGAAGATCCGGCAGGAGAGCGCAGCGGGGAGCAGACGTTGAGGTAAATGTCACGCTTTCTTTCGAGGATTCTCTCAATGGCGCTTATGTGCCGATAACTGTTAACAGGACGGAGGCTTGCCAAACCTGTAGGGGGACTGGCTCGGCGCCCGGAACGTTCCCTGAAACCTGCCAGACGTGTGGTGGAAGGGGATACGTTTCCCAAAACCAGGGACTTTTCGCCTTGTCAAGACCCTGTCCTGAATGCGGTGGCAGGGGCGTGATAATAAGGAACCCGTGCTCCTTGTGCGGTGGACGGGGTTCCAAGGTGGTACCGAAGAATATAAAGGTTAAGATACCGCCCGGGGTAAACGACGGCTCGAGGCTTCGTTTCAAAGGCAAGGGAGAGCCGGGACCCGGCGGCGGTCCTCCCGGTGACCTTTATGTGGTCACCCGCGTAACCAAGCATCCGTATTTCGGAAGAAAGAACGGGCACATTACACTCGAATTGCCGGTGACGTTCGCGGAAGCCGCTTTGGGCACCGAGGTAATGATTCCGACCGTTGACGGAAAGGTAAAACTCAAGATTCCCGCTGGCACGCAAAGTGGCAGGGTATTCAGGTTGAAGGGAAAGGGCGCGCCTCTCTTGAAGAGCAAGGGGGGCAAGGATCGAGGAGACATGCTCGTTACCGTTAAAGTCGTGGTTCCAGGAAAGCTAAGCAAGAAGGAAAAGGAGCTTATTGAGCAGCTCGGAAAACTTGAAACGAAGGACATCCGCGCGCATCTCAAATGAGCGGCGCAGGTAGAGGAGGTGATTTTTGATGGAGAAGGAGCCCTACGAAGGCGTATATATAATCAGCATCGCTGCGAAACTCGCTGAAATGCACCCGCAGACGCTGCGGATGTACGAGAGAAAGGGGCTCCTTCGTCCTTCGAGAACTCCTAAAAACAGAAGGCGGTATTCGGACGAGGACATAAGGAGGCTCAAAAGGATACAGGAGCTCACCCAGCTAGAGGGGTTGAATCTGGAGGGCGTGAAAAAGGTGCTCGAAATGGAGGAAGAGATAGCGGCGCTCAAAAGAGAGATAGAGCACCTGCGCATAGAACTGGAGAACGCGGAATACAGGGTTCGCGAGCAGATAGATCAGATCAAGAGGCAGTTTGCCTTATCCAGAGCTAAGCCCATGAGCATAGCGATCCGTAAGGATTAGAAATGTTTTCGGCTTTCCGCTCTTGGGTTTAATAGCAATGCAAAATCCGCGCTGAGGAAAATTCTATTTACTCTCCATACATCCCTTGACTTCATTATAATATGGCGCGGGAGGCGTCATGAGAAAAATCTACGACGTGATAATAGTGGGAGCCGGTCCTGCCGGCATTTTTTGCGCCCTCGAAATTTCCAGATCGAGCAAACTAAAGATTCTCATGCTCGACCGCGGTAAGGGGATAAATGAGCGCAAATGCCCAGCCGAAGGAAAGGGATGCCGAAAATGCAAACCCTGTAATGTGCTATGCGGCTGGGGAGGTGCCGGCGCCTACTCAGATGGGAAACTCACGCTTTCACCTGATATTGGTGGATGGCTCAAAGAGTTTGTTCCCGAAAACACTGTGGTTCGTCTTATTGATGAAGTTGACCGCACTTACCGCGAGTTTGGCGCACCGGACCCCCTTTTCGGGACTGATGATGACAGAATCGCGGAAATAGCCAGGCAGGCGGTGCGTGCCGGTCTTGTGCTGATACCCTCGAAGGTAAGGCACATGGGGACCGAGGTCTGTCCCCGCGTCATCCAGAGAATGTATGAGGAACTAAAAGAAAAAGTCGAGATTCGAATGGAGACGGAGGTCAGGAATATAAGGACCAAGAATGGCGTAGTGAGCGGCGTTGTGACCTCCGACGGCAATTTCATCGGGTGCAGGTATCTTGTTGTTGCCCCCGGCAGAAGCGGGGCTGACTGGATAAATCAGATCGCCGGAGAAGTCGGTTTGTTCCTCAACAACAGCATGGTTGACATCGGGGTTAGGGTGGAGGTTCCGGCGGCGGTGATGGAGCCGCTTACCAGCGAGCTTTATGAGCCAAAACTAATCTACTACTCGAAAACAACGGACGACCGGGTAAGGATATTCTGTATGAATCCATACGGTGAAGTTATTAAGGAATACTACGAAGAAGTGCTCACCGTTAACGGCCATTCATACGCCGAGAAGAAAAGCGACAACACCAACTTCGCTCTTCTCGTTGACAAGCGCTTCACCGAGCCATTCCACGAACCGATTGCTTACGGGAAGTACATAGCAAGCCTCGCCAATCTCCTGGGGGACGGGATCATAGTTCAGAGGCTCGGGGATTTGCTGTCCGGGAGGCGCTCCGATGAGAAAAGAATCACCAGGAGTACGGTGAAGCCCACACTAAGGGACGCCACTCCCGGAGATTTGAGCCTCGTCCTTCCCTTCAGGTATCTTTCAGATATTTTAGAGATGCTTGCCGCGCTCGACGGCATTGTTCCTGGTGTTTTCTCAAAGAGCACTCTCCTTTACGGGGTCGAGGTCAAGTTTTACAGTTCACGCCTTAAGGTTTCGCCGTCGCTGGAAAGCGATGTAAAAAATCTTTACGGTGCCGGTGATGGCGTCGGCGTTACGAGAGGGCTTGTGCAAGCTTCGGCTTCCGGGATACTCGCGGCAAGATCCATCCTCAGACGAGAAAGAAAGGCTAAAGGTTCAATCATATGATTGATCAAACCCGATTGGCTCCAACAGTTTTTCGGACCGGTTTGAATAAAACGGTATCTTCTTTTTCCGTGATATATTTTTCTCAGACAAATATCGCTGCCGCAAACTTGACGGCGGGTAATGCAAGGGCGCAAGAGGTGCGCCGTTGAAACAAGAATGAAGGAACAGCTAAGGGGTGTTATTTTTGCCAGGCACGGTAATTCTCGGTGCGCAGTGGGGAGATGAAGGAAAAGGGAAGGTGACGGACCTTCTCGCGGATCGAATGGACTACGTTGTTCGATACGCCGGTGGGAACAACGCCGGTCATACGGTCGTTTGCGGGTCAGATGAGTTCAAACTCCACTTGATACCATCCGGTATTCTCTACCCTCACATAATTTCGGTCATCGGAAATGGCGTCGTGGTTAACCCGAAAGTCCTTCTTGAGGAGATGGATAACCTCAACGCGCGCGGTATTTCAACTGAGAACTTGAAGATAAGTTTAAACGCGCACCTTGTCATGCCTTACCATCTGGCGTTTGACCGCCTGGGCGAGTTAAGCCTGGGAAAGGCAAAACTTGGAACAACGCATAGGGGCATCGGACCGACCTACGCTGACAAAGCTGACAGGCTTGGCTTGAGGGTTCAGGACCTTCTCGATGAAAAGATTTTCAGGACAAAGGTGGAGACGGCTCTGAAAAGGAAGAACGCGATACTGACCAAGGCTTTCGGGCAGCCGGGATTCGACGTCGATGAAATAGTGGAGGAATACATGGGGTACGCGGAGCGTCTCGAGCCCCACATAACCGACACTTCCCTGATGCTTAACAATGCGCTGGAGGAGGGAAAAGAAGTACTTTTCGAGGGCGCCCAGGGTACTCTTCTGGACCTCGACCACGGCACTTATCCCTTCGTGACATCCTCATCGCCGACTATAGGGGGAGTCTTCACTGGCACTGGGGTAAGTCCCCGTCACGTCAGAAGAATCATAGGTGTTGCCAAAGCTTACGTTACCCGTGTTGGCTACGGACCTTTTCCAACCGAACAGGCAAACGAGATAGGTGAGCTGATGGGCAAAAGGGGTGTCGAGTTCGGCACAACCACTGGCAGAAAGAGGCGCTGCGGCTGGCTTGATGGCGTGCTGTTGAGATACGCTGCTCGTATCAACGGGCTTACGGGGCTTGCCCTCACAAAACTCGATGTGCTCTCGGAGTTCGAGGCTCTTAAAATATGCGTGGGTTACAGTTTTCAGGGAAAGATTTATTACGAGTTCCCGGCTCACCAATCAATATTCCATAAGTGCGAACCCCAGTATCTCGAAATACCTGGATGGCTTACTCACGTATCGGATATAACCGAAAAGGAGCGTCTTCCCAGAGAGGCGCTCAAGTACATTGAGCTGATTGAGAACATATCCGGTGTGCCGGTGGAGGTAATATCTGTTGGACCGAAGAGAAGCCAGACGATATGGGTGAGCGAAGAGATCAAGCCGGCTCGCCTCGAAAACGGTCCCTATCTGCATTTTGAGGATTACGACCCTTTTTCCGGGGGGTATTAGGTAGGCACTCTATTTCGGTAAGGCTTTAGTACCGATGAATACTTCACGTCGTTTTTGAAAATTTCACTGGCGTTGCATCTACCTGTGGCGCCTGCCCTTAATTCGGTTTAAACCGGTCAATTAGCTGTTTTCCTGGAGGGATAGCGATGAGGGTGATGGTTATTGGAAGCGGTGGAAGGGAGCATGCGCTTGCCTGGAAAATCGCTCAGAGCCGCCTCGTTTCCGATGTCATTTGCGTGCCTGGCAATGGGGGAATGGAAGGTGACTATGAATGCTTAAAGGCAGACATCTCGGACCTTCCCTCCCTTGCTGATATTGCCGCCTCACACAGGATCGATCTGGTGGTAGTGGGTCCGGAGGCTCCTCTGGTGGAGGGAATTGCGGACGTCTTCTGGGAGAAGGGAATAGCGGTTTTCGGACCGAGCAAACAGGCGGCAATCTTGGAAGGAAGCAAATATTTTGCCAAAGAACTGATGATGCAAAACAACATACCCACCGGCAGGGCAAAGATGTTTGATTCTTACGGCGATGCGAAGCAATACATCGAATCTTTAGAGCCCCCAATCGTTGTAAAAGCTGACGGTCTTGCCGCGGGGAAGGGGGTGACGGTAGCCCAGACGAGGGATGAGGCTTTGAAAGCGCTTGAAAAGTGCATGGCCGAAAAAGTTTTCGGTGCTTCCGGTGACAGGGTTTTAGTCGAAGAGTTTCTCAGCGGAGAGGAGGTTTCAATTCTCACGCTTTCTGACGGGAAAAACGTCGTGCACATGGTGCCTTCACAGGACCACAAAAGGGCATACGACGGGGACGCAGGACCAAATACCGGAGGTATGGGAGCTTACTCACCTGTGCCTGCCTTGACCGAAGAAATGGAAAAGGATATTCAGTCGCGAATAATGGAGGCGACCATAAACGCGATGGCGATTCGGGGGAATCCCTACACGGGAGTGCTTTATGGGGGTTTGATCCTGACGGATGAGGGGCTAAAGGTTCTCGAATTCAACGTGCGATTCGGCGACCCTGAGGCTCAGGCTGTGCTTCCAAGACTTGAAAGCGACCTGCTGGAGGCTCTTATAATGGGCGTCGAGGGAAGGCTCGCTGAATGTCGGCTGAGCTGGTCTCCCCGGTTCTGCGTGTGCGTGGTGGTCGCATCAGGGGGTTATCCAGAAATTTACGAAACGGGGTTTCCCATAAGCGGGCTGAAAGCCGCTTCGAGCGATTCTAATGTTTTGATATTCCATGCCGGCACCAAAAGGGAAGACGGCAAGATTTTTACTGCCGGGGGAAGAGTGCTTAATGTTGTCGGTCTCGGGTCCGATTTCGAGGAGGCGAGGGGAATCGCCTACGAGGCTGTTAAGATGATAAATTTCGAAGGAATGCATTACAGGACGGATATTGGTTACAGAGCCCTGCTGGCGCTCCAGGAGTAGCAATTTGGAGGTGAGATATCGTGGATCAACCCAAGGTTCTCGTGATTACTGGCAGTAAGTCCGATCTCCCAAAAATCGAGTCATGCCCGAAGACTTTAGAGGAAATGGGCATTGCCTCCGAGGTTATTGTGGCTTCTGCTCACAGGAGCCCGAAAAAGGTCGCGGAGACCATTCAGAAAGCGGAAGAAGAGGGTGTTGAGGTGATAATCGCGGCGGCCGGGATGAGCGCTCACCTGCCGGGTGTTGTGGCTTCCCGAACCAACCTGCCCGTGATCGGAGTTCCCCTTGATGGAGGAATTCTGGGGGGAATTGACGCGCTTTTTTCAATTGTTCAGATGCCTTCCGGTATCCCGGTCGCGACGGTGGCGGTAAACGGGGCAAGGAATGCCGCGATACTCGCTGCGAGAATTCTGGCGTTGAAATACCCCGAGGTGGCTCGAAGGTTGGGCGAATACAGGCAATCGCTCGAATCTGGCACATAGTGACGGCTGATCGGCAGGCTTCCGTAAATCGAGAGTAAGAAAAGAGCGTAGGCAAAAGACAAGGGTGAGCAAATGATTGAGAGATACAGTCTTCCGGGGATGCAGAAGATATGGAGTGAGGAGAGCAAAATTTCCAACTGGTTGAAAGTGGAGCTTCTTGCCTGCGAGGCGATGGTCAAACTCAGTATCGTGCCTCAGGAGGCTTATGAAAGGATAAAGGAGCGCGCGAAATTTGACATAGACAGGATAAGGGAGATCGAGAAAAAGACCCGCCATGATGTTGTGGCTTTTCTGGAAAACCTCGCCGAAAACATCGGTGAGGACTCAAGGTATATACACCTCGGCATGACTTCATCCGACGTTCTGGACACCGCGCTCGCGCTTCAGTTAAAGGAATCGTGCGAACTCCTTCTTGAAGACACCTTGCGCCTCTTCGAATGCTTGAGGAAAAATGCCTTCAAGCATAGGAAAACCATGATGATTGGCAGGACCCACGGCGTTCACGCCGAACCAATTACCCTCGGCGTGAAATTCGCCGTTTGGGCGTTTGAAACCCATAGGAACATGCTGAGGATTAAAGCCGCCAAGAAATCCGTGTCATGCGGGAAAATCTCCGGCGCCGTGGGGACTTACGCCAACCTCGACCCTTTCGTTGAGGAATACGTCTGCTCGAAACTCGGTCTTTCCAGGGAAGACGCCTCCACTCAAGTTGTTCAGCGCGACAGGCACGCAGAGTACATGTGCGCACTTGCCATAACAGCATCTTCCCTGGACAAATTCGCCACCGAGATAAGGGCGCTGCAGAAAACCGAGGTTCGAGAAGCGGAGGAGCCTTTCAGGGCGGGTCAAACCGGGTCCTCGGCCATGCCTCACAAGCGAAACCCCATACTCTGTGAAAGGATATGCGGTCTTGCCCGCGTGGTAAGGGCAAACGCGCTCGCTGCGCTTGAGAATATAACGCTGTGGCATGAAAGGGACATCAGTCATTCATCAGTGGAGAGGGTGGTCTTGCCCGACAGCAGCATATTGCTTGACTATATGCTCAATAAGTTTATCGGCATAATGGAAGACCTTGCCGTTTTCCCGGAGAGGATGAGAAAGAACATCCGAATCTCAGGTGGACTCGTCTTTTCAGAAAAGGTGATGATTGCGCTGATCGATAAAGGCGTCACAAGGCAGGAAGCCTACAGGATGGTCCAGAGAAACGCTATGAGGGCGTTTGAGGGAGGTCTCTCCTTTAAGGATAGCCTTCTCGCGGACGAGGAGGTCTTAAGGTTCTTGACCGAGGGGGAAATAGATAATTGTTTCGATATTGAGGCGTTTGTTTCGAATACGGATGAGATATTCAAGCGCCTCGAATCCTTGCAGGTGTGAAAGGTTGCCGTTCGGGGAGAGGTTTGCGGGAATATCAAATTCAACGGGAATTCGAGGGGAGTGAGGCGGTTTGGCTTTCGCGAAGGTTTACGTGACTTTAAAAGAGGGTATATCCGATCCGCAGGGGCTGACCATTCTACGCGCTTTAAAATCTCTCGGATATGATGAGGTTGAGGACCTGCGGGTTGGCAAGTACATGGAACTGAAGATTTCGGGCGATGATCCTGAGGCGATCTCAGAAAGGGTGAAGGAGATGTCAGAAAGGCTCCTTGCCAACCCGATAATTGAGGACTACCGAGTGGAGGTCGAGGAATAAATGAACTTCGGGGTCATTGTTTTTCCCGGTTCGAATTGCGAGCAGGATTGCTATTATGTGCTCGAAAGCGTGCTCAAACAGCGCATTGAGTATGTGTGGCATGAGGAAACCTCTCTTAAAGGGTACGACTGTATTATTCTCCCCGGAGGTTTTTCATACGGTGATTATTTGCGTTCCGGAGCGATCGCCCGTTTCTCGCCGGTGATGAGGGCGGTCGCTGATTTTGCTGAGAAGGGCGGGTACGTAATAGGAATCTGCAATGGTTTTCAAATTCTCCTCGAAGCGGGACTGCTTCCCGGTGCGATGTTGAGAAACACCGGTTTGAAGTTCATATGCAGGTTTGTCCACATCAGGGTGGAGACAACAAGCACTCCCTGGTCAAACGCCGCTTACCACCACCAGGTACTGCGGATTCCAATAGCGCACAACGAGGGCAATTATCAGGTTCCGGAAGACGTCCTTTTTGAGATGAAACAACGAGGGCAGATAGTTTTTAGATACTGCTCGCCTGAAGGCAGCGTGCTTCCCGAATACAATCCCAATGGATCAGTGGAAAATATTGCGGGCATATGCAACAGAGAGGGGAACATTCTTGGAATGATGCCGCACCCGGAGAGAGCGTCAGAAGGCATCCTCGGCTCCTCCGACGGTCTTTACATCTGGAAATCGATACTAAGTCACTGCGGGGCGGATGTCGCCATTTAGTATAATGATCCACCAAAACACCGGCTACAGGGAAGAAGGGGTGTTTGATTTTTGAAAATTACAGCCGATTTCCATGTGCACTCCTACTATTCAAAAGATTCTGTTATCACCTTTCCTCTCCTTACGGAGGGCTGCAGGCGACGCGGTGTCGATTTGGTCGCGATAATGGACCACGACACGTATGAAGGAGCGCTCGAGTTCAAGAGGCTTTCAGAAGAGAAAAGGTCTGCCGGTCAATGGGCGCCCAGGATAATTCCTGGCGAGGAGATAAGGACGAGCAAAGGGGAGATTTGTGGCCTTTTCCTAAAAGAGCATGTTCCCAAGGGTCTTCCGCCCGAGGAAACAATGAGATTGATTCGTTCTCAGGGCGGTCTGGTTTACGTACCACACCCTTTTGACCTCTTTAAACTCAAAAGGTTGAAGGCCCATGAGCTTGAGGAAATCGCCGAACTCGTTGACATAATCGAGGTCTTCAACGGCAAACCGAGATTCCCTGGCGCTAACATGCTTGCGCGGAATTTCTTGCGAGAGCACTCATTCAAGGTCGCCGCTGGTAGCGACGCACATGAGCCGACCAGGATAGGCGCGGTAAGGGTGGTGCTTGGTGGGTTTGAAACACCGGAAGAACTCATGCGGAGCCTTTCGGGCGCGAGGGTAGAGGGGAGAATGTACAGTCCTGTCTGGTCAGCTATCTTGCGCTTCTACTACAGAAAAAAATATTCGATCGCAAACCCTTAAATGGTGGCTGGCTCGCTTTACCCACAAGCTATTTCCTTGCGCTCACTCCGCCACGGGGCGTTCTCCGAGCTTTAAGAAGAACGGCACGCCGAAAGAGAACAGAAAACCCAGCGCAATCATCGCGATGTCCACGCCCCTGAAGTTTTGCGATATGAATCCACCAAGCGGGTTTGCTGTCGGCGAGGGTGTGTATGCAGTCTTAAAAGCCAAGTACTCGGCGATCGGAAACATGACCAGCATGATGAGCAGTGATATCAGAGCCATCCAGATAGCGGGAGGCGATTTCCGGTAAACCGGGACACCGAGCCGTTTTTTCGCCGTCGTTCCCTTGAACAGAAACCAAGGAATCATTATGCCGGCGGTCATCACAGTGAGCTGAGACCAGTTATTTCTTATGGAGGCTAAGAAGAGCCAGAGGGCATAAGTTATTATGCCCCCTGTCATCCCGTACGCGAATCCCAAGAGAAGCTGCCGAGGAATGTCTGTCTCGAACCCGGCAACTCTTTCGGCAGAGATTCCCCCTGCTTCTTTTGGGGTCTCGCGTTCTTCTGATGGGGTCCGGATTTCGTCAAGAATTTCCAAGGAGTGTTCTTCCTGCGCAGAAATTGTTGCGTCTGCGGATTCCCCTATTTGCTTAAGCCCTGCTTCCCCGGGCAGAGCTAATTCGGAATCACGCAGGTCTTTCGCCCCGCTGGGTTCTACTCCCGCCGCTTCATCTTCTGACGCGACCGTTATTTCAAAAATTCTTTCCCGCCCTAAATTTTTCTGACCTGACTCTTTTTGATCGCTCCCACGAAAGTCGGAGCAGTTAGGGCAGGTTCTGGGAATAAGGCTTTCTTTAACGCAGGCTGAACAAATGGGCTTGCCGCAGTTTAAGCAGTCGGCAATCGCGATTCTGTCTCGGTGTATGTAGCACCTCTTCAGTTCAGCGGGAGGCTTGACCATAGGGCGCCTCGCTTGTAAGACGATGCCGTGACCAATACTGACAATTAAAATTTTAGAGCAACCAGCGGATTCTTTTAACTCTAAGAAGCCCGGTTTTTCATAAGCACGCGCGAGCTTCGAGGAGCGTTCTGTTAATCTCTGCGGTGAAATCAGTTATTTCTTCCCTGCTTGAAAAGTATTCGCTTAAGAAGAGGAATTCCTCGCTTGCGGGATTGAGTCTCAGAGATTCCCTTTCTTCAGGGGAAAATTTTTTCAAAAACTCCTGGTACAGCGCTGTTCCCTTGAAGACCACCAGCGGGAAAAACGTTGCCAGAGTGAGCTTGTTTTCGATCAGGATCCTAGCGGTTCGAAGCACGCTTTCCTTTGGTTCCCCCGGGAGACCGACGATAAAAGTCAAGACGGGCTGCATGCCCGCTTTCTTGACGGAGATTGAGGCATCGATAATAGTCTCGGGCGTCATGCGTTTTTTCACGACCTCGTTTAGTATGCGCTCATTTAGCGATTCGGCGCCGATCGCCACTGTCGTGAAGCGGGATTCGGCAAGCCTTGCAATGATGGATTCATCGAGATAATCCGCGCGGGTCTGAATCTGATATTTGAACGGAAACCCTGAGATGATATCGAGGATGCGGTTTAATCTTTTCTTGTTCATTGTGAAAGTCGCGTCCCCGAAGAAAAAGGTGTTTGTCCTGTCGCTGAAATTTTCAAGACAAAATTGGAGCACCCTCTTTACATATTCTGGTGAGTGGAAGCGCGTCCTTCCGTTGTTTATCGCGGGGTCGAGGCAGAAAGTGCACAATTCAGGGCACCCTCTTGATGTGAGAAACCCGCATCCTGGTATGTAATCGTCGTTGGGGTTTAGTTCGGAAAGTATTTCGTATCTTTTGCGTATGTTGAAATCATTTGAGGCTTCGTAAAGATGAGGAAGGTCGTCAAGGTCGATGATTGGCGTCCTGCCCGGATTGTGGGTTATCTCACCTTCGTTGATGTAACTTATCCCCGCTATTTCGTTGATTTTTCTTCCCTCATCTATCGCGCGGAGAACCTCTTCTGTGGTGATTTCCCCTTCGCCCCTGACAACCACGTCGGCTCCGCCGTCTTCGAGTATCTCAGCGGGGTGGAAACTCGCGTAGATTCCTCCGGTAATTATCGTTTTTTCGGGGAAGGAATTTCTTATCTCCAAGAGCAGTTTCCTCGCGTAGCGAGCCAGGTTGTAAACAGAAAGCGGGTACAGGATGATATCGGGATCGAGAGACCGCAAGCTATCAAATAAATGTTTGCGGGATTTCTCCAGGGCTTCTGGTTTCGATATCGGGGCATCGCTGTAACTGGCCGGGTCGTTTACGCTATCTTTAAACAGTTCCGCTTCGCCGTGAACATCTGCTACCGGGTTAATGACTTTCACGTCAAATCCTTTGGATTTCAGATAGGAAACCACGTACATGGCCCCGTAATCGGGTGCGATCAGCTCCTTGTTGCGCAGGGCGGAAAGCCTCACCCTCCAGGCGGGTTCCGGCTTAGCCTCCATGAGTCCGAGGGCAACCGTGTCCGAGATAAGAGCGATCTTGTTCTTCATTTTCCGTCGTTCTCCACGCAGAATCAGCCTCACGCTTGCTAATAATAGCCTATATCAGATCTTGAAGCATTCAAATCTTCTGGATTGCGCGTTCGGCGTTTTTCTTCCTGGCTTGGAAAGGAGTAATTGGGGTGTATATTGGTTTTTGACTTAAGCAAAATGGCGGAAATGTTCCAGCCCATTTCAATTTCAAGGGAAAAAGATAACCCCCCTTGCCGGGGGGTTAAGAGGACCACCCATGACATCCATAATAAGGCCGCATTTTTAACTGACCGATTATTCTAATATTTTAACCATTCGGCATAAAATATCAACCACTCGGATGAAAATTTTACAGAGATTGTTTTTGGTCTTTGGGAAAAGGGTTTTGGATTAAAAGGTGACCTACGCTAAACTCTACTGCTCTGGCTTTTTTGCGCTAAATCGTCTGCCGGTAAGGTCGAATCAGAGGAAAGTTTCTCGAGTTTAGAAATCTTGCCCTATCGGTGAAATTGAGGATTAATGGCATCAGGTCTTTACCTGAAATCTGCCCGAGACACCCGCGCGCGCAGGAGATTTCATCGAAACTCTCAACATCGTCTATTCTTGCCGTCGGTCCTGCGACCATTACCGGAACCGGTTCGCCGGAGTGTACGATCCACTCGGAACCGCCAGATGGTGTGGCGTGGTCTGACGTGACCACCAGGATGACATCCTCTCTTTTTGAAAGGCGCTCCAAAAGCATCAAGAACGCTTGGTCTATTTCCTCGCAATCGCGTGCCTTTATCCTCGGGCGTCCGCCATGCGAAGCCTCATCAGGCGCTTTGGTATGCACAATCGCGAAATCACCGCTCTCATTAAGAAACTTAAGCGCGCGCACCATCTTTAAAGAGAGGTCCTCGCCCGGGGAAGCGAGGTCGCCTTTGATATGCGCTCCCTCGGGGAAATCGTCAGCGTTTTCAAACCTCATGTTAAGACAACGAGCAAGACCGGCGTAAAACACACCCCTGGCAATCATAAGCGCATCGAATCCCCATTTGTCTCTGAACGAAGGAAAATACGCGACCCTTGAGGCCCATTTAGAAAGAACGTAGTTTATGGGGGTGAGACCTTTTTCCTGTCTTGCCCGATTTACCCGATGCTTTTCAAGAACTTTCCCGGCCCAGCTTATGAACCTGTTGATTTCAAATGCCGTTGCTTGGGCTTCTTTCCCACTCCGCTCAAATGCCTGAACGTTTCTTACCGTGAGTCTGAAATAAAGAGGGTCTGAGTCTGTAATATCGGTTGAAGCTTCTTTGGGAAGTATTATCAGGAAAAATGGTCCTCCTATGTGACAAATCCTCGTCTGGATTTTTTCAGGTTCGTATCTTTCTAGCGATTCGGCGATCTCCGCAGCCTGCTCAGCCGGTAGATAAGCTGGCGCGATTTGGACGTAACGCTCGTTTGAGTCAATCATCGTTGTGGCCAGGTTAAGTCTGACGACCACATTCCCCTCCTTCACCTGGATATCACTGCCAAGAGCTTCAATGGCGGGTCTCCCCGGAAACGGAAGATCGCCGTAGCCGAGCAGGTGCCAATGCGCAAGGTCGCTTCCGGCGCTTGCCCCGGGGAAAACCGGATACATTATTCCGCAGGATCCCGCCCTGGCAATGCTGTCGAGATTTGGCGTTTGCGCAGCTTGTAGGGGTGTCTTATCGCCTAAAACTCTCTGAGAACGGTCGGCAATGCCATCTAGGATTACCAGAAGCGCTTTCAATCTAAACCTCTCCCCTCGTAAACTCTTCTGATATTTTCAAGTAGTCCGGCCGGGTATTTTCAAAACATATCTTCCTCAAGACACGAAGCGTGAAAGGGATAAGAAATTCCTCGCAGTATGCCCTTATCGTTTCAGGGTCCGGAAGGATTTCCCTTTTGGGCGAAATGTAATTTTTCTCAAGAACGCATCTCATCTGGCGCTCCGCTTCCCTCCACTCCTCGCCAAGTATGTCCGCTATACGTTTGCCGGATGAGATTTCATATAAAGGTGTTTCAAGGGTTACGCCCATTTCTTCAAGCACTTTTTTGTATGCGGATACGGCTTCTTCAGACTGGTTTATCTTGAATCGGGTGTCATGCGAAAGCCTTTCTCCGGAGATGATTCTATCGGCTTTCAACTTGAGCGCAAGCGGCACGCGGCAGGCGTGGAGATACATGTGGCATGCTATACACACGGGGCTAAAACCGTACTTCAGAACGTGGTATTCGAGGAATCTGCCTGCTGCGGCGTGCCACCATTGCGGGGATGACAGTATTATGACTTCGCATGACCGGACGCTGAACTTGCCAAAAGCGAGTTCGCGCAAATGCTGGGCATTGTGGAGAACGGTTTCAAGTTTACCAAATTCCGTGCCAGTTTGAACTATCGTGGGAACGAAGAAATCGAATTTGCCCGAATTGAACGCAAGCCTCGCCGCGGCGTAACTGTCCCGTCCGGCAACCTCGACAAGCGCAACCCTTTTCCCCGAAGCCTGATTTTTTATCAGGTTTATGGTTTCCTCATTAAAGGAAGTAACGTTATCGGGGCTGTCTTGGAAATCCAGTCTTAAATTGCCGCTCATCCTGGCTCTCTTGAGTACCACTGTTTCGCTTCATCATTTGTGTTATGTGCAAGTATTATCTTACAAAAGCGAAACGTAGAACACGTCATATCCGAGGAGATTGGGGGCGAACTCTCCTGAAGGTGTTCGCCGGATGGTCCTGTTATGCTTTTCATATATGTATCCTAAGGCTTGAAGGCGTATCATCTCAAACGGGCTTTAAAAATGGAAAGGATTGCCTGCGTCAGTCGAAAATTGCCCTCATTCGAGGCGGTGGTGAGTTTTGATCCCGACTGGTCTCGCGAACCGAAAGGGGCCGCATCCTTGTTCTTAAGGGATGGAAAACTCGACTTCACTTCCGTGGGGGAGAGGGTAAAACCTCTTGAATATCTCTCCAGGCTTGACGCCGAAAATGCGCTCGTGCTGCTCGACATCCCGGTTTTCGGAACGTCTGGTTTGTCTAGACAAAAGCCTTTCCGCAAGATTGATAGATTGCTTATGAAGATGGGGATTCCCCTGCTTCCTTCCTATAAGGCGGGGAACACGGGAGAGCTTGTCGCGCGAGAAATACTTCGCGAATATCCGGGGTATCTGGTGGTGGAAACATATCCTTACGCGGTTTTGAAGTTCTTGTGGAATATCAGGGACAAGCCCGAAATCCTGGGCGGACCACTTGTTGAGGTTGTCGAACGTTTAAGGTGGGTGCGGGAAAAGCCCCCAAAGTATAAGAGGGCACGCAGCCTTGATGAGCTTCGCTCATCCTGTGAGCTAATCAAAAATCTTATCGTAAGTTTTCTTCCCGGTCTTATGGAGAAAAGGCACATGCCGCCCCTGACGGCGAGGCGCGCCGATTTAATGAAGGTTTCGCATATCTACGACAGCCTGATTGCTCTGATTGCCGGCATTCACTTCGCGAAGGGGTCTCCATGGAGCGTTTTGGTATCTCTCAGCGGAGAGGATGCTTCCATACTGATGCTGATGGACAGCACGCTCAGAAAGTGGGCAAGTGAGGTTTCCGCGCTATGAGTCTCTCATACTGAAACCATGGCTAAAGCTTTAAGGGTGCACTCAGTTTGCCTACAGAATCCCTTTCCAGGCGGCATGCCGGCTTGTGCTGAGGGTTTTCTTTAGGGGACGCAACGTTCAGGCTGCTATAATACTTTCTTGCTTTTAAAAAAGGAGGCTCGCTATTGAAGGTGAAGGTATTGTTTCTTCTCTTTTTGGTAGTGATTTATTCTCTTTTAAGCATTTCCTCAAGTTCATGCGCAAAACGTCAGAGATTTGGCGCGGTGATTTCCAAGAAAGATGTCGCAGTGGATTCGGAAAAATTTAATGTCAAGGTTTCCGGCTCACCGAAAGAGGCGCTTGATGCCAGGGGTGCCGTAGCCGCGGCGATAGACCACGTAAGCATTTCCAATGCGGGGTCAAGTTTCAAGGCGCTTGATGTTTGCGCTGTCGGGAACTGGGCTCGGGTATCTCTCCATCAGATTGGGGTTCCAAGGGAGGAAGCGGTCGCTTTTGACGTGTTTCTGAGGAAAAACGCTGATGGACACTGGGAAGTTGTTGAATGCGGGAATTCACTTACCCCTGATGACTTGCCAGGAGCCCCCGAGGAAGTATTCAAGAAATAGACTCCGCCGCTTCAACCATCCACCTCAAACGCGTCGCGTCAACCGCGTTACTGGTGTTTGTGGCGGCAAGTATGAAGCCCCCGCCCTCCGCTTCGCGCACGCATTTTTCCACTTCTCGGAAAACCTCCTCTTTGCTTGCGTCCACGAGCGTTTTTGTGATGTCGAGATTTCCGCAGAGGCAGAGTCTATCACCTATCCTCTTTCTCGCTTCGGCTATCGTAACGCCCGCGGTGGGTTCAAGGGCGTGAACCCCGTCATATCCCCAGTTCGCAATCATTTCCAGAAGGTCTAAGACGTTTCCGCATGAATGAAACATTATCTTCGTGCCGCCCGCGTGCGCCGCATCAGCAATTTTCGCGTAAGCTTCCCCGAACAGCTCGTCAAGTATTTTTGGGTTCAGCATTGGACCGGAACGGTATGCCAGGTCATCCCCGAGCCATATTACCCTTATGCCGCTTAAGGCGACCGCCCTGACGGCTTCAACGATGAGTTCTGTCCTGTAGGATATTATGTCTTTCAAAAAACCCTTGTCTTTTCTCAACCATCTGACGAAGTTGGCAAATCCCATCCCCTCGGTTATGTCCTGGTGTAGGCTGACGCCAGTGCTTGCGACGAGCGCTATCTTGCCGGACCACAGAAAATTCATGAAAGAAAAGTAGAGCCTTGAAAGCTGCGCGAATCTGGCTGGATCAGGCTTTTTGAACGTCTTCCATGATTGAGGGTCGGTGATTACTCCACCGTTATACATCCCGTACAATCCGCCAGCCCCGTCATCAACCAGTTTGTACACGCGCCCGGCGATGTCCTGCGCCTCCTGATGATTGATAAGGCGCAGCCCGTAGTAGATGATGAGGCCTGCGTCGAAACCGAGCTTAATATCGGCGCGCAGGGCGTTTGAAAAATAAACAACACCGCCCAGGTTCGGATGGGAAAGCGTGTTCCAGAGTGAGGTCGTCTTGTCAACGAAACGTCCGACGAGAGGGTTCTGTAAGTATCGGAACACCGGGACATGCCTGGCTCCGAGAGCGTCATCGATGGGCCTTGAGTCGAACAGCAGGGAGAAGGTTGGCACCTTGTCAGGTTTTCTCCCCTCGAGCGCGGCAAGTACCCTCTCCAGTTTATTCGTTTTGCTCACCCCTGAAGCTCAAAGCGGGTTACTTGAGTTTGTCCCTTCCGAAACCGAGCACGTTTCTTGCGGTTATGAGCATCTGTATCTGACCCGTGCCCTCAAAGATGTCGTTGATCTTGGCGTCGCGCATCCATTTTTCGAGCAGATACTTTCTCGAATAGCCCAGAGGTCCCATCAGTTCCACACACTTCTGTGTTATCTGGGTCACCGCGAGCCCCGCCTTGGCTTTTGCCATTGAGGCTTCGAGGCTGTTTCGCTGACCGTTGTCCAGCATCCATACCGCTCTCCAAGCCAGAAGACGCGCGGCTTTCAGGTTCGCTTCCATCTCGATGATGTCCCGCTCAATTGCCGTCATCCGGCTCGGTGAAATTGGATAGCGCACCTGGAAATCCTCTGATGCGAGAGTTTCTTTCAAAAAGTCGAGCGCTGCGCGCCCTACCCCGATTGCCATTGCTGCGACAAGCGGACGGGTCGCGTCGAAGGTTGCCATGACGCCTTTAAACCCCTTGGTCTTTGTCGTGTCAATTACTTCTGGGCTTCCCAGAATGTTGTCCTCGGGGATGCGGCAGTCCATGAACGAGATCGAAACGGTATCCGAACAGCGGATTCCCATTTTGTCCTCGATTTTCGTTATTTTCATTCCGGGGGTCCCGTGTTCGACAATAAAAGGCTTAATGCCAGCTCTGCCGGCTTTTGGGTCCACCGTTGCCCAAACCACCACGAATCCCTGGGAATCCTCCAGAGCGCTCTTACCAGACGTGACGAAAATTTTCTCTCCGTTTAATACCCACTCATTTCCATCCTTTACCGCAGTGGTGCGTATGTTAGCAGTGTCGCTTCCGGCTTCGGGCTCGGTAATGGCCATGGCGCCCCACACGGGCTTTTCGCCTTGAAAGCGAGCGAGGAAGCGCTCCTTTTGCTCAGGAGTTCCGGTTGCCTGTACCGCGGCGCCCCCAAGTCCGGGTCCGGGGAAGGCGAGCGCTATGCCGGCATCCCCCCAGAATATCTCTTCCACCGTCACGGCTGTGGCGAAATTCCGCTCTGATTTCCTCTTCTCCCCGCCCTTTTCCTCTTCTTTCTCTTTTCCGGCAGACAAGCTTCCGCCGAGCCCGCCTTTCATGAAACCGTGGACCATTTTGAGGAGGTCTTCCGGTTTTTCGTGCTCGTTTTCATCGTAATGGCGGGCGATGGGTCTTAAAGCCTGTTCGGCGAACATCCTGAGCATTTTCTGCGTTTGTTTTATCCTTGGGGAAATTTCAAAATCTATCATTTCGTTTCACCCCTTAAACCATTGCCATTCCTTCGAACATCGCGAAAGCGCGCGCGTTCCTGAACCATAGCTCGGGAGGGTTGTCCCTGACGTATCCGTGACCTCCCATGACCTGAACAGCTCCGTCGCAAATTTTCATCACCTTGTCGGCTGCGTAATACTTGGCTATTGCCGCTTCTTTCGAGAACTCCTCGCCCCGGTCGCACTTCCAGGCCGCTTCCCAGACAAGCATGCGCGTGGCGTCGGTCTCTATGAACATTTCGGCTATCATGAAGGCTATCGCCTGCCTTGAGCCTATCGGCTCACCGAAGGCGATGCGCTCTTTCGCGTAATCCCTTGAATGTTCCGCGGCGCGTCTCATAAGACCTACCGCCATAGCCGCAAGCGCAAGTCTCGAACGGCTTAACAGGTCCAGAAAATCTATGCCACGCTCGCCGCCGATCTTCCGTTCGAGGGGAACCCTGACCCCGTTCAACGAGACCTCGTATGTGGTGAGCGCCTTGAGGCCCATGTTTTTTTCCCGTTCGCTGATCACGAGATTCTCAGCGTTTGAGGGCACCATGAAGGCCTCAACTCCCGCGAAACCCGCGCCCGTATCAGTCGTGGCAAATACGATGATGTTTTCGGATTCTTTCGCGATGGGAACGAGGCACTTTTGACCGGTGAGCACATACTCGTTTCCGTCCCGAATAGCGGTGGTGGTCATCGCGGAAGGGCAGAAAGAGTGACGGGGTTCAAGGAGCGCCGCTCCGGAGGCCTTGAACTCGTCCCCGCAAAAGGCGGGCAAAAACTCTTTTTTTTGCTCCTCAGTACCGTAAAGGAGTGTCGAGTATGCGGCAACGGTTGGGGATACAAGATGCAAAGCCGCTGAAAGGTCGCCATGGGCGAGTTCCTCATAAGCGATAACGCCCGTGAGCGCGGAAGGTTTATCGCCGAAACCGCCGTACTCCTCTGGAATGTTCGAGGATATGATCTCAAGTTCCCACCCTGTTTTGATGATTTCCTCGGCTATCTCTGCCTTCTCGTCGGATTCCCTCATCAGGGGTTCCATCTGGTCGGTTGCGAAGCCGGCAATGGTCTCCTTAATCATCGCCTGCTCTTCGCTTAACTCAAAAGAGACCATGACGCATTCCTCCTTCTCGTTTTCGTTATTTCACCCGGTTTAAGCGGCGGATGTCAGGATGCATCCTTGGGTTTTCCTTGAATATTTTCGTTCAGGCTTTCTTCTTAGAGTTGTTTTCTCAATTCCCTCTTCAGCACTTTCATTGTCATCGTGAGGGGCAGCTCCTCCACTATACGGATTTCCCTGGGTGCTTTGTAGGCGGCGATGTGTTCACTGCACCAGGTGAGTATCTCATCTGGCGTCGCCTCTTCACCCTCCTTTAACTGCACGAAGGCGACCGGCACTTCTCCCTTTGTCGGATGAGGGCGACCCACGACCGCGACCTCGAAGACTTTCGGGTGGTTAAGGATTTTTTCCTCAACTTCTCTGGAAAATACCGAATACCCGCCCGCTTTTACCACATCTTTCTCCCGATCAACAAAGTAGAGAAACCCGAGGCGGTCGCGATAACCCATGTCCCCAGTGTGGAACCAGCCTCCCTTGAAAGCCTGGCGGGTCCTTTCCTCGTCTCCCCAGTACCCTTTCATGACGTTGGGTCCCCGGATCACGAATTCTCCCACCTCGCCGCGTTTCAGGAAGTGACCGTTCTCATCCATAACGCGTACCTTAACGCCCGGCACGGGTATTCCCACCGAACCGGGTCGGCGGAAAAAATACGGGTTTACAGAGATAATTGGTGAGGTTTCGACAAGTCCGTATCCCTCGATAAACTTCCCGCCGAAGGACTCGATTTTCTTTATCTGCTCCACCGGCATCGCGTCCGCTCCAGATAGCCAGTACCTCATGCTCGAAAGGTCGTATTTCTCGGGGTTGCACTGGAGAATCATGTTGTACATCGCGGGCACGCCCAGAAATATGGTTGCCCTGTATTTCTCTATCATCCCCAATACTTTCTCGGGGTCGAAAAATCTCATAAGATAGCCGGAAGCTCCCGAGTAAAAACCTCCGACCACTCCGGTGGTAAAGCCGAATATGTGCGCGAGGGGAAGAGCCATCACCCCGAAATCTTTCTTTCCGAGCCTGAGCATTCTCGCCGAAAGCGTCACCGTGGAGAGCAGATTCCTGGATGTTAGCATCGCTCCCTTCGGAAAGCCGGTCGTTCCGGACGTATAGAAGATCGCGATCGGCTCGTCGGGATCGATGTTTTCTGGAGGGATTTCGGTCTCCGTGAATCCGTCGGTGAGTTCGTCTATCGAGAGAAATCCCGGCGGAACCTGATCCTGCTCGCCGCTCATTATCCAGTGCTCGATTTGCGGTATCGCCTCTTTTTTCCGAATGTTTGCGCTGAAGAGTTCCGGTTCTGTCACGAGCACTTTCGCGCCGCAGTCGGAGATGCAGCCGGTGAGTTCATCAGCTTTCAGCATGTAGTTGAAAGGAACGGTTATCGCCCCGATCCTCGCGCAGGCTGTGAAGAACATCCCCATCTCAGGCACGTTTGTGAGCGCGAGCGCAACCCGATCGCCTCTCCTCACGCCGAGCTTCTCGCGCAGCGCTGCCGCCACGGCGTTCGCGGATTGATACGCGTCCCGGAAAGTGAGTGTATCTGCTGTCTGACCCGCGTTTAGATTGCGGTATCTAACGGGGTGCTCCCGGATGGCAAAGACTTTCTCCCCGAATTTCTTAAATGCCCTGTCAACGAGATTTGCTACGGTAAGCTTTCTCTGCATCGCACCTTCCTTCTTGAGTGTATGGTTATTCTATACTTAGAAATAAAAATGTTCCAATGTCTTGAAAAAGGCTCCCATTTGGTGTCATTCCGGATAAACTCCGCGCCGATTCGCACGTATTCCCACCACGCCAACGGGTCGATTTCATTTCGTCGGAAATTCCTCATAAGTTTACTGCTGTCCGGAGGAGATTTAAATCAAGTTATCGATCAATTTTTGTTATAGAGGTTTCAGGAACGTAATCCATTTGAGACCTGCACGTTTGTGATTCACCGGTTGTCTTTTACTCTTAACCCTGGATACCTCAATTGTTTATCGAGAGCGGTTTCTGTCCGTCGAAGAAAGTCACCCGTGAACCTCTGGGCGAAACCGGAAGTGGAAGTGGAAGGTGCCAATCCTTTTTCGCTCCGGGTGGGTTTCTGGAACAAGGCTACGAATGTTAAAGCGCAAATAATTAGCTTGTTAATAAATTTTTCATATGGCGTGCGGTTTTCAGGAATAATTGTTTTTGCTATCGCGGCACCACTTGCTTCTATTAATACTCTTCCATTTGGCGCGCTATTTTCAGACCAACATTTAACAAAGACAGGTCTTCTGTCCTGTGTTAAACTCATATACTAAACCGTCCGGCATGATTGCCCAGAAATTTCAAGGTGGTGGATATGCGAAAAATAAGTTGTGCGGGCGTTTTATTAATCATCGCGATTATTTCCATGTTGGCTGCTTCCGGGTGCAATCTAAGCGGTACTCGAGAATCCTCTGAGAGTTCTTCTGGCGGGGTGGAGTCTCCAGAGGGAAAGCCGAAATTGATATTTTTCACCCAGCCTGGGTGAGGCCCGTGCGAACCCGTGGAGCTCTTAGTTGAAGAGCTGAGCGAAGAAATGGGCGACGAAATTACTTTCGAGACCGTGGACGTCTCTGAAAATTTCGCCCCGGCAGAGAAATACAACATCCAGGCGACACCCACCATCGTTATTCTTAACGCCCAGGGCGTTGTGGTGAAGACCATCGTTGGCATCGTCGGGAAGGAAGAACTGAAAGCGGCGCTGGAAGCGGCGAAGTGAGCTTCTAAGTCGGGGTGGAGCGAGTTTATGCATTAAATAGGAACTGGTAACAGGCTGGAAGCAGCAAGGTGAGTTTCTAAATCACGCATGTATCGCACAATTTTCCGAGCTCACCGCCACCTCATCTCCCCTTTATTTCTCAAGGCGTTTGGGAGACTACATAGTCGGCTAACCGGTTTCATTTTTGAGACCGAATTTTTCCTTACCGGTTTTGGCTTTGAAAGGCGCGCGCTTCAAGATTGAGGCATGATCGAACTTTTCGTCTTTGTTTTTAACGCTTCAACTGCAGCTAACAGGACTGAATCCGGGGATTGCCGAGTTCTTCCTTCCATGTCTTATTCCATCAACAAGCAGCGCGAGCATTCTTTCAGGCCCGAGGATTCTTGCTATCCCTTCAATAAGCTCCACCTGCTTCCTTAACGGATACCAGACATCTTGTTTGAACACGTAAACTTTCGCAAAGTTTCTGGTAAATCGCCCGAACTCTTCTCGCGCGAGCTCCGTGTCGGTCACGGCGAGCGCGGCGACTTTACCCGACACGAGAGCCCCGGATATACCGAATCCGAAAAGCGGGTCTATGCATCCGGAGATCGTGCCGCACATTATAAGACCGTTCCTTTCAAGGGAAGGCATTTCCCCCGAGGCGGCCGGCACTACTCCGTTTATGTAAGTCCAGTTCTCCTCCTCAAATCCCTCGACCCTCTTCATAAAATCGCGGTATCGTGAAAGCGCCTCATCGGTTACCTCTTCTTCTGCGGTGAAGAGGAGGTTGTAGTAGATGCCGTTGCAAAAAGATATGTAGCCGTATTCAGTTATCGACTCATCAAGCCAAATCCATGCGTAGTTTTCCCTCTCGGGATCAGAGTATTTTCCCCTCGCCATCCACGCTGTCCATTTGGCGAACGGGATGCCGAGGTACTCGTAGACCGATTTGTTAAGTCCGCAAGCGATAATGGTTCTGGGAGGCAGTGAATGAATGTCTTCCGGCTTGAGAGGGCGTGAGAATTCAAAGTTTATTCCCACTTTCAAACATTCCTCGTAGAGTAAATAGTCAATGCTCTGTTCTCTTGAGCTTCTCTCAACATGAAATGTCATGTGCCCCGGTATTTGCATGCGAAAATCGTGAATGTAAAGCGCGATCGAACTTGCCGGCTTAAAAGCGGGCGATATGTCAATTCCTATGTACTCGGAGGTTAAGGCCGGGTCAAGCGGAGTGGTGTGAACTGAAGGGTTGTACATCTTTGAACCGCCGAAACTGTCTTCTTTCTCCCTTATGGTTACCCTGAAGCCCTCCTTCGCGAGATTTACCGCAGCGACCATCCCGGATAAGCCGGCACCGTAAATCAAAACATCCTCTTTGGACGACCCGAGCATAAGAACACCTCCCGCGGAAAATAAATCTGACCCAACCAAGAAACTACCCAAACAATTGTTTCAAAAAATTGCGCGAGGGTGGAGGTCCGATTTGAAAGAAATCATGTTTCCCCTAATCGACACCGCCTGGGGAAAAGCGAATATGTATCTTGTTGCATTTCTATGCATGGAGGCAATAAGGTTGGCGAAAAAATCAGGCGTGAGTGAAAGGAACTTATCTAGATTGTTTCATTTCGATTTAAAGAATTGATGTTTTTCCGCGGTCCCTTCTTAATTACCGAAGGAGCTGTAAGAAATATGTAATTCGACCTAAAAAACAAATCTGAATCTTGCCGTTGTTTGAATACTTAATACCGCTCAGCGACGCGAGTGAGAACTTCACCTTCGGGCGATTTTCATCGGTGCGTTTTCCGACTGCTGCGGCGTGTTTGAAGTTAGTGAAGGTACTGGGTTTGTGAAAACGAGTGGTGGAGCCGGGGGGAATCGAACCCCCATCTCGTCCGCGCGAAGGACGCATCTTCCCATTGGACCACGGCCCCGTTAACACGCCTTACCATTGCTAATTCTATCTGAAATCGTTTTCCTTTCAACATCGCTTTCACTCAAATCCGCCGGTGGAAATTCCGGTTTCTTTGTTACGGGCGAGATAATCCCGAATGGCGAGCGTCTTTCTTTGAGAGGTAATTTGCGCAAACAGGCATCGTAATGAACTCCCCTGAGCTCGATAACCGGATTCCGGCAAAACGAGATTTGCCTTATTCGTAATTCGGTGTTAAAAAATTACCCATGAGTTGTAATCGGGGGTATAATGAAAACGTATCCTCGTAATGGGAAGCGGATGGGAGGTGTGTTCGGGTGGTTAGAGGTCCGCACGGACACGAAAAAGTGGGTGAGGAGATACTCAGGGTCATATGTCCCAACTGCGGGAATCGCGTTTCGTTTGACCCGGGACAGCAGGAAGCTAAATGCCCCCGCTGTGACACCCTTATCAAAAGACCCAAAGACAGATAGACTCTCGCGCTAGTTTGCGATAGATATATTGTTACGAGGCTTGCCCGGTCTGATCAGGAGGTAAATTTGGAACTCGAAATGACGACCAGGGATGTGGGAGACCATACTTTAATAAAACTAAAAGGAGAAATAGATATTTACACAGCGCCGTCCTTGCGAGAAGCGATCGTGGAAAGTATCGAGAGGGGACGTTATAAAGTGGTCATAGACCTTGACGATGTGGAGTTCCTCGACAGCACGGGTTTGGGCGTGCTGGTTGGCGGTCTTAAAAAGGTCAACCAGCACGACGGCGAGATGGGAATTATCTGCAATCAGGAAAAGTTGCTCAGGGTGTTCAAGATTACCGGACTTACGAAAATCTTCAAAATGTACAAAAGCGCTGATGAGCTCTGAACTCTTTGCGCATCTTTTGTTAGCTCGTTTTGGCCTTTGTTGAGATTCAACGTTGTTTCGTAAAGGGCGGACGGATGTCCGCCCGATTTTCTATCGGGCGATTTTATGAGATTTAGGAAAGACAGGGTCAATTTCGGTGATGAGGAAGAATACTTCGCCTACTTGCGCGACCTCATGGTCTCGGAACAGATCGAGGCTCGCGGAATAAAAGATAAGCGCGTTCTCGAAGCCATGAGGGAAGTTCCACGGCACCTTTTTGTCCCTTCCTCGCTGAAGGAAAGGGCCTATGATGACACTCCTCTTTCGATAGGCGAAGGTCAGACCATTTCGCAACCGTACATGGTCGCACTGATGACAGAACTATTGCGTCTTCAAGGGGACGAGAAGGTCCTGGAGGTCGGCACTGGAAGCGGCTATCAGGCGGCTATCCTTGCGAAACTCGCGAAATACGTTTACACCGTGGAGAGAATCCCGCTCCTTGCCGATGAGGCTAAAAAGAGGCTCGATGAACTCGGTGTCAATAACGTCCAGATTGTTGTGGGGGATGGAAGCAGGGGATTGCCACAGCACAGCCCGTATCAGGGTATAATTGTGACCGCTGGTGCGCCGCGTGTGCCGGAAGTACTCATCGAGCAGCTTGCCGAAGGCGGAAGGCTGGTCATACCGGTGGGCTCATCTTCTCTTCAGATGCTCACCGTGGTTGAAAAGGAAAGGGACAAGTTGACCACAAGGGAAGAGGGAACCTGCATTTTCGTTCCCCTCGTTGGTAAATACGGATGGCAGGAATAGCCACCTGGACGTTTACGCCTTCACGGGTGAACATGGCTTGATTTGTGCCCTATGAGATAAGGGAAGATTTTTTGCAAAAAAGGAATGAAGAGATGTTGCGGATATTAGTCATCCCGACTTACAACGAGCGCGAAAACATCGAAAGACTTACGAGGGAGATAATAAACCTCGGCTGCGGGGTGTCCATCATCATCGTTGATGATAACTCTCCTGACGGCACAGGTGAGATAGCCGACAGGCTGTCGGAAGAGTTCACTCAAGTTAGCGTGATACATAGACCGGGGAAGCTCGGTCTTGGTTCGGCGTACCGTGAAGGATTTATGAAAGCCCTTGAAATGGGGGCGGATTGTATCTTCGAGATGGATGCGGACTTCTCGCACGATCCCCGCTACATCCCCCAGTTTCTCTCCGCCATAAACGAGCACGACGTTATCATAGGTTCCCGTTACATAGAGGGCGGCGGTATAGAAAACTGGGGATTAATAAGGGAACTAATAAGCCGGGGCGGGAGCCTGTACGCTCGTTTTTGGACAGGTATGAAAATTAGGGACACGACGAGCGGTTACCGGTGCTACCGCAGGAAGGTCATCGAGACCATAGATTTCAGCAGGATAAACACGACCGGCTACGCTTTTCAGGTTGAAATGGCTTACGTTTGTGTCCTTCTGGGCTTTGACGTGTATGAAATACCGATAGTTTTCACCGACAGGAGAGTAGGTTCTTCCAAAATGAGCGGTGATATTGTCTGGGAAGCGGTGAAAGTCGTTGCTGGTTTGAGAAGAAAGTACAGGTATTTGAAAGAGGGTGGCAGATGAGCAAGAAGAGCATATACGAGCAGCTAAAACATCTATTTGATCCCGAAAATATTGCCGTAATAGGCGCAAGCAACAACAAAATGAAATGGGGTTACATTGTTCCTGCCAATATTCTTGCTGGCGGATATAACGGGGGGCTATATCCTGTTAACCCTCACGACGAGGTTATTCTGGAGAGAAAGGTTTACCGCTCCGTAAAAGAGGTACCCGCGGAGATTGACCTTGCTGTGGTCACTGTACCTGCGCCTGCCGTTAAGGGAGTCATCCAGGAGTGCGTGGAGAAAGGGGTTAAGACTTGCATAGTGATATCAGGCGGGTTCAGCGAAACGGGCGAGGAGGGAACAAAACTTGAGCGGGAAGTCACAGAGATTCTACGGAAAAATGAAATGAGGCTTGTAGGTCCGAACACCATGGGAGTATATTCCGCTTCCTGTTCCCTTCATGCGCTTATGCCGCCCGTTCGTCCCGTTGCGGGTAAGATAGGGTTCGCTGCCCAGAGCGGGAACCTCGGCACGCAGATGCTGAGCCTCGGCAAGGCGCTCGGGGTGGGTTTTTCGAGGTTCGTATGTATAGGAAATGAAGCTGATCTCAAATGCGCCGACTACATAGAGTGTTTTGCCGAGGACCCCGCGACAGAGGTCATACTTCTCTACATAGAGGGAATAAAGGACGCACGGCATTTCATTGAAGTGGTTTCTCGCACCACGCCGAAAAAGCCGGTGGTTGTGATGAAGGCAGGAAAAACTGATGCCGGAGCAAAAGCGGCAAGGTCTCATAGCGCTGCGCTTGCCGCCGATGAGGCGATTTTCAACGGCGTTTTGAAGCAGACTGGGATGATTGAAGCGGACACGACGGAAGAGATGCTCGACATTGCCAAAGCATTCGCGGCCACGCCTCTTCCCAAGGGGAACAGAGTCGGGGTTTTAACATGGGGAGGTGGCTGGGGTGTCGTCACCGCAGACGCTCTTGCCAAACACGGACTTGAGCTTGTTGAGTTACCTGAAGATACCCTGAAGAGACTCGATGAGATATTACCCCCTTACTGGAGCAGGGGTAATCCTGTTGACCTCGTTGGCACTCTCGATCTCTCCAAGCACTTTGCGTGTCTGGAGATAATTGCGAATTGTCCTGTTGTGGACGCGGTCATCACTCTCGGCACGATGGGCGCTACCTCCTCTTTCCAGTCCTTTGTTCTCGAGGGTCCCGCCGCTGAAGAGTTGAGCCAGATAAAGCCGCGCGTAATCACGAGCGAGTTTCTCCAGCAACTGATGGCAACTGACGAGGCGTACCGCAATGAGGTAATGAGACTGATGAGTGAGACTGACAAGCCGATTATCGCTGTATCTTTCCCCACCTCCGGAGCAATAACCCCCATGCTTGCTCGCCAGAGCGAGGTGGTGATATATCCCTCCCCCGAAAGGGGCGCGAAAACTCTCGCGGCGTTGTACGAGTACAGACGTTTTCTTGACCGCCAGAAGGTGGGGGTTTGACGCCGGAGGAGAACAAGATTGCTTTCTATTTTTAGGGCTTGCGTTCTCGGCATAATTCAAGGAGTGACTGAATTCTTTCCGGTCAGCTCGAGCGGTCATTTGACTATAGTTCCTGAGATTTTCGGCTGGAAAGAGTTCACCACCGCAAACTGCGGGCTCGGTTTTAGCGCCGTCCTTCACCTTGGCACTTTATGCGCCGTCGCCGTCTTTTTCCGGGAGGAATGGGAAAGGATAATCAAAGGATTTTTCTCAAGCCTCAAGGCAAGACCCGCCGATTGGAATGACAACCAGAGGTTGGCCTGGTTTTTGGTCCTCGCCACTATTCCTGCCGCGCTTTTCGGATTCTTGTTTGACGATTACGTGGAGGAGAGGCTTGGGGGGCTTCTTTCGGTCGGGATATTGCTTGCCTGCGGGGCTTTTCTCATGATATTCGCCGAGGTGGTCTTGTCCCGGGCGGGCACAAGGAGAACCCTCGAGGAATTTTCCGTAAAGGACGCATTGGCAATGGGGGTTTTCCAGGTCTTTTCGCTTGCCCCGGGGCTCTCGAGGTCAGGAGCCACGATATCGGGTGGGATATTTTCCGGGTTAAGCAGGGAGTCGGCCGCCGCCTTCTCATTTCTCATGCTTGCACCAATCTCTCTGGGGGCGGGTTTGTATGAGATTATAAAAATGACCTCCGAGGGCGTGGGAGAAATTGGGACGGCTGCTCTCATCTGTGGATTCTTCGCGTCCGCCGTATCGGGGTTCCTGGCTATAAGATTTCTGCTGCGTTTCCTGCGCGGGGGAAGCTTGGTGCCGTTCATCTCGTATTCCTTCGCTGTTGCCTGCGCTACAATCGCTCTTGCTGCAATTCGGCACTGACCCGGATAATTGGGTCGTGACATGGTTGTGAAAAAGGTGAGTCATGCATGAACTTTCGGTTGTAGAGAGTATGGTTGCGATTGTCTTGAAGCACGCTGAGCTAAACCGCGCAAGCTCAGTGAAGAAAATCAACCTCGTTTTGGGCGAGGTTAGCACTATAATGGAGGAGCCGGTCAGATTTTATTTCGAGATAATAAGTAAAGGAACCGTCGCTGAGGGTGCTGAGCTGTTTTTCAGAAGAACCCCGCTGATGGCTGAGTGCGTCACGTGCGGTGAGCAATTCAAGGTCATTGATTATGACCTTACCTGCCCGAGATGCAAGAGTAATGAATCAAAAATCATTTCCGGCAGGGAGTTCCGAGTTGAGTCCATAGAGATAGAGTGACCAACAAGGGGTGTCTTATGGATTTTTAAAAAAGGGTGCTATTATTGCAGACGCCTATGGCTCTTGCTTGGAGGCGAGTTTAAGGTAGGAGGTTTTAATGGAAGTAGAGGTATTGGAGGGAATTTTTGACGCGAACGAGATAATCGCCGCGGAGAATAGAAGAATCCTCGATGAACACGGGATTTTCATGATGAACATAATGTCAAGCCCAGGCGCTGGCAAAACAAGCGTGATCCTTTCCACTCTGGAGGGCATCTCGAAAGAGTTTTCTTGCGCTGTTATCGAAGGGGATATCGCCGGGAAAGTGGACTCGGAGAGAATTGCCAAAACGGGAGTGCCAGCGATCCAGATAAACACCGGAGGCTCGTGCCACCTTGAGGCTAAACAGATCAATACAGCCCTTAAGAAACTCCTACTCGATGGGCTGGACGTGGTCATCGTTGAAAACGTCGGTAATCTCGTTTGTCCTGCTGAGTTCAAGCTCGGTGAGGATTTGAAAGTCATGATTTTAAGCGTCGCTGAAGGGCACGATAAACCCCACAAGTATCCGCTAATGTTTTCAGAAAGCAGTGTTCTTCTCGTCAACAAAATAGACATGATCCCGCTTACCAATTTCGACATGGCGCAGCTTAAGGAAACGGTTACAAGAATGAACCCTAAGATAAAAATCTTCGAAATTTCATGCAGGACAAAAGAGGGAATCGCCGAATGGCTCGATTTCATAAAAGACGTGATAAACGAGAAGAAGAAAAGTGAAAACAACCCTACAGAGAGCACCGGCTAAAGGCTCTGCTTTTAAATATTACCCTGGTCTTTTATAATACGTTTCTGCGCGTGTTGCCTCTATGTCGTGACACGCGCAAAAAAACGTAAGCCACCGCGTTAGGGTAATTTTTTAGTGAGCGGCGGATAGTAAGCTGGACAGTCACGCCCGAGACCAGGATATCCTTGGACGGGAGCTGAAGGGAAGGCAGTGTCCCGACCGAGGGCAAGTTGCCTGTTTCCCGTGGGGGTTAGGTTAGGGGCGCTGCTGAATCTTAAAAGATGGATCACGGCTGCCTCCGGTCGGGATTACCGTAAGGAGTCTGAGATGGCTGGCGAAAATGTTAAGAAGGTGCGCGAGGCAGAAGAGCGCGCGGAAGAAATCCTTTCCGCCGCGGTTGCCGAGGCGAAAAAAATTGTCGAGGAAGCAAAAGAGGAAGCGGGGCGCATAATCGAGGAAACAAGGCGGACCGCGATTGATGAGGGAGGAAAAATACGCGACTCAATTTTGAAAGAGGCTGAAGAAGAAGCTTCCGCGATAAGAGAAGAAGCTCTCTCTTCACGTGAGGAGATCAAGAAAGCTGCTCAGGGCAAAAAAGAAGAGGCGGTAAGGGCGGCCTTTGACATTATTTTCAGGTGAAAAGATTGAGGACGAAGCGGCATTGAGAGATGGTAGCAAGCGGGAGAAGATGTCCCGATGGCGCTTGAGGAAATAAAGAAAATCGAGATAGTCACTCACAAGGCGGAGCTGGAAAACATCGTTGACGCTCTTGAGCGGCTCGGATCTGTCGAGGTCGTTGCCGTCAGCGAAGAAGAGCTCGAGCCCAGAGCCCTGGATGAGGAAGAGCTCAAGGCCATCAGAAATTCAAATCTCGCCATTTCACAGATAGAGTTCATTCTCGATTTCATTCGCCAAAACGGCAGGAAAAAGCCCTCTTTCATAAAGACCCTTATTAAAGACAAGTACGAAATGAGCATAGACGAGTTCTTATCCTTTGAGGAGAAAGTTGATCTCCATTCCATATATGAGCATTGCTCAAAACTTGAGAAGCGACTTGTGGGGCTTTTGGACAGAAGGGCGGAACTCATCCAGCAAAGAGACGAACTTGAAAACTGGCTTGACCTTAACATCCACTTGGATGAAGTGAGAGACGGACAAAGATACGGTGTGGTCTCCGGAAAGATGCCCCCTTCCAAAGCCGGCGAAGCGCTCGATCAACTTAACGAGAAATTCTCTGAGAGCGCCGGGGAGATTGTTTCCCTGAAAGAAAGCGCCGCAAGGGTACTGATTATCTTCACCTTAGGCTTAAAAGACGAGGTCCTCACTTTCCTTTCCGATTCCAAGTTTGAACCAGTCATTCTTCCCAGTTACGCGCTCACGCCCGCGCAAAGGTGCGAGCAGATAGAGGATGAACTTAGGGAAGTCGAGGCGGAGATAGAAAAGCTCAGGGATGAGGTTGAAGACATTAACAAATCCGTCCCGGATCTGGTGATTTTGAGGGAATATCACTTGAACAAACGCAAGAAGATTGAGTCGCTCTCTGCCCCTGGCGTTACCAGGCGGGCGGCGCTGATCAAGGGCTGGGTTTGCGCAAGGCATGTTCCAAAAGTGAAGAAAGCTTTAGAAAAGGTTACCGACGCTTTCGAGATAGACATTTCGGACCCTGCGCCTGATGAGAATGTGCCGGTGCTTCTCAGAAACAACAGGTTTGTTAAACCTTTCGAGACACTCACAAAGCTCTACGGTCTTCCGCATTCGGCGGAGTTCGACCCCACCGTGATAATCGCCGTCTCTTTCACCATATTTTTTGGTTTCTGCATAGGAGATGTCGGTTACGGCGCGTGTCTGATAATCGCTTTTTATCTTCTAAAAAGGCTTCTGCCGATCGGCAAGAACGTTCGCAACCTCTTCACGGTAATGTCCTTGGGAAGCGCTTTCGCCATGGTCATGGGAGTGCTGACCGGTTCATGGTTCGGAATAGAGACCGCGAAGCTCCCCCTTTTCCTGAAGAAACTTGCGGTTTTCGATCCCTTAACCGAACCACTTCCCGTGATGGGTCTTTGCATGGGACTCGGAATCTTACACATGCTTGCTGGAACGATAGTGGAGTTTAGGGACAATTGGAGGACGGGCGAGAAGAAGTCCGCGCTGATAGATCAGGGGCTTGTGCTTTTGATGTTCGTCGCTTTTGCGATCGCGGCTGTTCTCGTCGTTACCAAGAAGGTGAACACGAAAGGCGCGCTACTTTTTCCGGGAGTTGTGATACTTGGAATGCTCGTGTTTTTCGGCAGGGATTCCAAGAGCATTGCCGGCAAAGTGATCAACGGCATTTACGAGACTTACAACACAGTTGTGGGTTGGTTGGGCGACACCGTCTCGTATGTCCGCCTGTACGCTCTGGGTCTTGCCACTTTCGTTATAGGGTGGGTCATTAACACGCTCAGCGGGATGATAATGGGGATTCTGCCGGTTGTCGGGTTCATCATAATGCTTGCCGTTATGCTTGCCGGACACACTTTAAATGTTCTGATAAACCTTCTGGGCGCGTTCGTCCATCCGTTAAGGCTTCATTTCGTGGAGTTTTTCGGTAAGTTCTACGAGGACGGTGGAAGGGAGTTCCGCCCGCTCGGTATAGAGTCGAAAATTATTTATATAAAAGAATATGAAAGTGAGGAATAGGATTTTGAAAGGAGGCTGTTCAATTGTTAGAAACGTTTGCTCAAGTTGCTAAAGCCGCGGCTGGCTCTAACACGTGGGCAGGTCTCACAGGCTTTCAGTGGGCGATTTTCGGTGCGGCGCTTGCTTTCGTCGGAGGCGGAATGGGTTCTGCAATCGGCATAACCTATGTGTCGAATGTGGCGAGCGGAATCCTTGTCGAAGACCCGGATAAGTTCGGCTCAATGCTCCCTCTGCTGGCTATCCCGGGTACGCAGGGGATATACGGCCTCATCACCGCGATACTCGTTACCTTTTTCTTCAACCTGAGCAAGATTTCCGCACACAGCGGGATGCTCGTTTTCTTCTCGTGTCTTCCGGTCGCTTTCGTGTGCTGCGTTTCCGCGATATTTCAGGGATTAACCGCGGCGAGCGCTTCGGCGATGGTGGCGAGGAGGACAGAGGAGCTCGGAAAAGCCATGGTTCTTCCGGCGCTCGTTGAGACATACGCCGTTCTCTCGCTGATTCTTACCATTTACCTTTTCACCAGGATTCCCAAGTGATTTAAGGGACGATTCTTCCGGCGGTGAGAAAATGCCACTTGAAAAATTAATCGACAGAATAATAAGCGAAGCGGAAGAAGAAGCATCCCGGATAAAGAAAGAAGCTGAAAAAGAGCGGGAAAAGATACTAAGCGCCGCAAAAGATGAGGCTGAAGGCATAAGGCAGAGGGTTATTGAGACCTACCGCAGGGAGGCGGAGGAGGAAAAGAAAAGGAGAGTGACATCCGAGAATCTTGAGGCGCGAACCGCGCTTCTTGCGGAGAAGCAGGAGCTAATTAAATCCGTAATCGACAGGGTCGTGCTCTCTGTTAAGGAAATGCCCGAGGATGAATACATTGAAATTCTCATAAAGATGCATAAAGGTCTCGACATTAAAACGAAAGGCGAGCTCATCCTGTCGCCTGGCGACAGATCCAGGATCGGAGAGCGCTTTGTTCAGAAAGCTAACGAACAAATTCGATCGGCGGGGCTGTCTGGCGAGCTTGTGCTTTCTGAGGAGACCAGGGACATCAAGGGGGGTTTCATAATCAGGTCCGAGGGTATCGAGATTAACAACAGCATCGAGGCGCTGATAAGTTCGAGGCGCGAGGAGCTTGAACTCAAAATAGCCGAGATTCTTTTCGGCGAGGGGCAGTAACCAGAGGGCAAATGTTTGCCAAAAGGGAGGTCTCCGGAGAATAAGAGATGGAAGTTGACCCTTACATGACGAGAGCAATGAAGACTTTCTTCAGGGTGCCCAGATACGGCACTGCTTGCGGTCGCGTAATGATGAAGGAAGCAACGCTACTCAACTGGCAGCGCGTTGAGAGAATAGTCGAGTCCGATTTCGATGAGGCGCTCGGAGTGCTTCTGGAAACGGAAAGCGGAAAATACCTTGCCGGAGCGAAAGTTGCCGCTGACGTTGAAAACGGGCTTATGGCTTTTTTGACCGATGAATATAA
>OGCI01000079.1_pt1 | contig 111986 bp, 97 predicted proteins | sample 1570021 | NCBI WGS metagenome assembly OGCI01 (sample SAMN06264664, study PRJEB24512) | hot springs metagenome | isolation source: Hot spring water | place: South Africa: Tshipise | collected 2015-06-21
GGCGCTGGCGCGCCTCGCCGAGTGTAGCGAGGCTGGGGGTGAGGTAAAGCGGCAAGCGGTTTGATGCAATCCCCCTGGGGGCGCAGTATACTTAGCGTCACAAGGTTAGGTTGTTTTTGCCCTGTGGAAAGGATTTTTTCTGCCGTGAGTGACAGCCAGGCCAAGCCCCTGCGCGTGATCAACAGCGTCGCGCCGATTCGCATCTGCGACAACGGCGGCTGGACGGACACATGGTTTTCGGGGCACGGCGAAATCTTCAACATCGGCGTCTACCCCTACGTCGAGGTACAGATCAAGGTCTATCCGGTCACAGGCCGCCCACACCGCATCATCCTCTACGCCGAAAACTACGGCGACATCTATCCCATCGTGCCCGGCCACTCGGAATGGGATCGGCATCCCTTGCTGGAAGCGGCCATCGAGTACATGCGCGTGCCCGACGACATGGCGCTGCACATCACCGTCTACTCCGAAGTGCCCGCCGGTTGCTCGACCGGTACGTCGGCCTCGATCACGGTGGCGCTGATTGGCGCGCTCGACCGGCTGACGCCCGGCACCATGACCCCGCACGAGGTCGCCTATGCCGCGCACCGCGTGGAGACGGAAATGCTCGGCCTGCAGAGCGGCATTCAGGATCAACTGTGCGCGGCCTACGGCGGGATCAACTTCATCGAAATGTTCCAGTATCCCTACGCCACGGTGTCCAGCATCTACGTGCCCAACTCGATCTGGTGGGAACTGGAACGGCGGCTGGTGCTGGTCTTCGTGGGCAAGGCGCATCAGTCGTCGGCGGTGCACGAGCAGGTGATCAAGAAACTGGAAGAAGGTGGGCCAGAGCATAAGGCGCTCGACAAGCTGCGCAAGACGGCGGAGATGGCCCGCGATGCTGTCTACGCGGGCGACTGGGAAGCGCTGGGCCGCTCGATGATCATCAACACCGAAGCACAGGGCGAACTGCACCCCGCCCTGATCAGCGCCGATGCCCATCAGATCATCGAGATCGCCAAAGCTAACGGTGCGATCGGCTGGAAGGTCAACGGAGCGGGCGGAGATGGCGGCTCGATCACCCTGCTGTGTGGGCCGACTTCCAGCGAAAAGCGTCGTATGATCCAGGCGATTGAGGAAGCCAACCCGCGCTTCAAGAGTCTGCCCATCTATCTGAGCCGCTTCGGCCTGCGCATCTGGGAATAGCGCCCCGCGGGCTAACCTGGCAACTCACCGCCAAGGCACAGAGAACGCGCAGGACAAAGCCAGAGACACCTCTCTGTGCTTCTCTGCGGCCTCTGTGCCTCTGCGGTTCAAGATGTCTATCCTGGCTGTCAGGGTTGTGCCTGTGTCCAGCCCCCAGCCGGATCGAGCAGCAACACTTTCAGGCCATTGAAGGCACGGATTTCCTGCACCTGGAGGCGGCGCGTGCTCAACCATTCCCCCAACGTCGTCAGCGAGGGATCGAAGGGATCGAAGTCTGGCATCACGCCCAGGCGGTGCACGTCCTCGTTGGGGTTGCGGTAGATCACCCACAGCCGGTCAGCTTGCTGAGCGAGCACGTCCGGGTCGGCCATTTCTGCCAGCATCACCAGGCGCACCGACCGCACCTCGTCCTCGCCAGCCAGATAGGGGTCGGTCTGCGCATAGTAGCGGGTGAACGCTTCGTAGGTGTTATCGCGTTCGAGCAGGATAGCATCGCCCGGCTGCACCCGTTCGGCCACATACGCCGCGGCGTCAGGCCAGTCCTCGCGGCGGAAACTGCCGTCGTAGAAGGAAAACAATACCATGTAGAGGTTGGTGCCGATGATCATCCCCAGGGCCACACGCCACATCTGCGGCGAGAAGCGGTACCAGCCCTGGACGATCAACACCAGCAGGGCGGGTAGAAAGACCATGAAGTAGCGATCCACGTAGATCGAGACGATTAGCGTAGAGAGTAGAAAGGTGAAGGTCAGCGGCCCGACGAACAGCCACAGCCAGTAGAAGTTATGTTCGTTGCGGCGTTGTTCGCTCAGCGCGTAGCTCACGCCGAAGACCAGCCCCAGCGTGACGATCATCAGCCCCGGCACCAGCGCCCACTCGAATTCGCCATTGTAGCCCAGCGTCATGTTCCACAGCGTCAGGGGGATGTCGCGCAATTCTGGCCGCGCGATCCACTGCGTGACCTCTTTGTCCAGCCGACTCAAGACCACATAGGTCCAGGTGAGCGCCGGAACAGCCGCCACGATCTGCGCGGCCACCCACTGACGGAACCAGGGGCGTAGCCTGCGCTCGGCCAGGTAGGCGAAAGCGAAGAGCATCCCCTGTGCGCCCAGCAGCGCCGCCGTCGTGAAGTGCGTGGCGTAGGCTATCAGGCTGGTCAGCGTGAAGACAAGCCACACCCGCCGCGAACGGTGTCCACGCCAGAGCTGGAAGAAGCTGAAAGTGACGATCAGGCTCAGTACGAAGACCATCGAATAGGGCCGCGCTGTGCGCGACAGCCACACATGGAAGGGGTTCACCGCCAGCAGCGCCCCCGCCCACAGCGCCATCTCGCGGTCGCGATAGAAGCGCAGGACGACCGCCATCAGCAGGGCGATGCCCAGCAACCCCAACAGCGCCGAAGGCAGCCTCAACAGCGCTTCGGTGGAGTTGGGCAGCAGCCGCAGCGACCAGAAATAGAGCGGCGTCTGATTACCCGCGGACATGAGCGACCTGAGCGATTCGCGGAACGGAGCCTGTGCGCGCAAGGCAGTCAGCACCTCGTCCGTCCACAGGCTGGCCGTGCCCAGGTTCCACAGACGCAGAAGCAGGCCGACGACCATGACCAGCAGCGCCCCAACAAAGAAATAGCTGGGGCCTACTCGCTCGCGCCGACCAAAGCGCGTATCCGCACCATAGATTCTTCGCGCGTCCGCGACTGCCGATCCCGCGTCCATATGTACACGCATAGATTGCCTTCGCTGTATGTACAAGGCCGTACCTCTGCTCCCGTTTCCCCGCGGCCTATCATCTGGCCGGGGTGAGAATGCCGGGCTATTGCCGGGCGCAAAGAAGGAGGATGCAGCGTATCTGTCCTTCTTTAACCTCGCGGTTAAGGCCACAGTGGTCAAGACCCAGGGCTATTTTGCCCGAATCAGCGGGCTTGTCAAGATACGCTCGCCGGGCGCTCGCCCTGTGGAGCGCGCACCTGGGTGCATGCAAAGGTTGTCAGCGACCTTGCCGCGCCCGATGCCCCTCATCCCCCGGCCCCTTCTCCCGCGCTGCGGGAGAAGGGGAGCGCTCGTGCGAGAGACAGTAAGTCCCCTCGCCCCGCGACGCAGTCGCGAGGGCGAGGGGATTGAGGGGTGAGGGGCGGCAGACTGCTGCAAACAGCCCGTCACATTTGCGCGCACCCCGTGCGCCTCCGGGTGTGGTGGAGAAGCGCTTTTTTGTTAAAGTCCCCGGTTTCATTCTCCTGTGAACAGAAAAAGAGGCGCGATCCTCCACCCAGGTATTATCGAATCGAACATCTGTCTAGTCGGGAGAGGAGGAACCTATGACTGAGAGGACACGCCTTGTCTCGCTGGCTGTCCTGGCGAGCCTCGTTCTGGCGCTGGTGGGGATCGGCCCCGTCAGCCCGGCACGCGCCGCAGGAGAAAAGTGGCTCGTGCTGGATCGCATCTCTTCGGGCTGCTTCAGTGGGCAGACCGCGTTCAAAGTAGAGTTCCGCAATCTGGTAGCCGGTAAGCGATACTACCTCGACACAATTGTCAAGGACCTCGCTGGCACCGTCTATATGGACGAGTATTTCTCGGCTATTGCCCCTGATCCTGTTGTATTCGACGACGACTGGATCGTCGTCAACAAGAACGATCGCGGCCTGCGGACCGGTTCGTTCCCCCTGCCCGCCGGTCAGGTGCTGGCGATGACCGTCACCCTGCGCGATCGCTACCGTCAACCGCTGTGGACGACCATCGTACACTTCACCTGCGAAGGGGAGGACTTCGGCATTGCCAGCATCCCCGGCTGCGATCAGTTTGTGCCAGTTTCGGCGTCGTCGGTAGTGGGCACCTTCGTGCTCAACGCGCCGCTCTACTGGGCACCCGGCGAACTGGTGCAGCCCTATACCGAGATTCCGGCGGGCAAGACCGCCTGGGTGATCGGCGTTGATCCCAGCGGTCAGTACTACAAGATTGTCTGGGTGTGCAACGTGCTCTACGTGCCACGCTACACCATGGGACCAAACTTCGACTCCGTGTGGACGGGCCGACCGCTGCCAACCGGCAACGGGCACTGAGCACACTCGCGCTCCCGAAGATCACACAGATGCCCCGGTCGTTCTGGCCGGGGCGTTCTTATCGGCGGGGAACGCTAGCTCTGGCGCTGGAAGGTGATGAAGCGGGCGATCTCGCGGTCGGATAGTTCGCGGGGCGGCGTCACGAAGAAGTAACCATCCGCCCACAGTGGCTGCCCAAAGGTCAGATCGGGGAACTCGGCGGCGCTGCGTTCGGCAGTCGCTGCCATCAGGCGGGTCATCACCTGGTCGGGCTGGAGACTCTGGGGCAGCCCAAGGGTCATTTGCACATAGTCGCTGTGAATGGCGAGCGCTTCCACCGCCCAGCCCTCTTGCTGCGCGAATTCCTTCAGCCAGCCCGCTAGTTCCTGGGCGAACTCGCCGCGCAGTTCCAGGCGCGGATCGTGCGGAATCCACAGGCAGGTGTAGCCCACCGTTGGCGCGGGCGGGGGCGGCGCGGGCGCTTCCGGCTCTGGGACTGCGACCGCAACGGGTTCGACGGCTTCCGGTTCGGCAACCGCAGCCTGCGCCGACGGTAGTGAGGGACGGCGCGGCCTGGTGCGCGCGGCGGGCAGCTCTGGCACTTCTGGCACCAGGTTGAGCGATTCGCCCAGGCGACGCGCCTGACGGCGGATGGTGCGCAGCGACGTATTGGCCCCGAAGACCATGCTGAGCACCATGTTGCCCTCGACCACCATGCTGTAGAGCAGGAACTCGCCCACTTCGGGCAGGGTGATATAGCGGGTCAGCGCATCCGACGGGGCCGACGCAGTGCGCCAGGCTGCGTCCACGATTTCGAACAGGCGCTGCATGACCGGCGCGGGCAATTCCCCGGCGTGCGCCAGCAGACGACCAGGGCGACTGAGCAGCGTGGCCTGCGCCGAGCTTTCCAGCGAATACTGCGTCAGATTGACGGCTATCTGCGCGATGTCTCTTTCGTCGTCGGCCTCAGCGGCGACTTCCTCACTGTCCAGCAGGCGCGCCGCTTCTTCAACCGGCACGGCGATCAATCCTTCCTCTTCCAGCGGCACGACCGGCGCGGGCGGCTGTTCCGTCTCCCAGGTCGGTGCAGGCATCGTCTCCTCGCGCTCCGCCCCGGCGACCCACTCTATCGCAGCGGCGGGCATCTGTTCGGGCGCGGCGGGTTCTTCGGCCAGCAGCCAGGGTTCGACCTCGCCAACAGGCTCGGTGGACACCGCGTCCGCTTCCGGGCCAACTTCCGTCGGTTCTTCCCAGGTCAATTCGGGCGCAGGCTCAGCGACAGGCGGAGCGAACGTTTCCTCGTCTGCTTGCGCGAACTGCCAGGCATCGGGCGCGGCCTCGGTACGCACGCCCTCATAGAACAGCGCGGTGATGTCCATGTCGTCGGCGCTCCCACCGGCAGCAACGTCGGCCAGTTCGCGCAATTCGTCGGGCACGTCCATCTCCTGGGGCAGACCGAGATCGGCACCTGCGCCTGCGTCCTCGTCTGCCAGCGGACGCGCTGACGGCTGCGTATCCTCAGCGCGGTGCAGCGCCTCGCCCTGCAGCCGGTCGAAGATCGCCTCCAGGTCGCGGGCGTCGGCCAGGCGCGTGCCCTTGCCCCACGACGGCAGCGGCTTGAGGCGCGGCTGACGCGGCAACACCGGCGACAACTGCTCTTCGATCTCCGCCAGCAACTGCGACAGCGAGAAGTCGTCGCCCGCTTCGGCGCTGCTGACCGCGGCGAGTGCCGCCGTCGCCGGATAGTGGCGCGAATCTTCTTCGGCCAGCGGCGGCTCGACGAACGCTTCGGGTTCGGGAGAAGGCTCCCCCGGCACTTCGAACGGCTCTAACCCCGGTTCGGTCAGCCAGGCGGGAGCTTCTTCGGCGGCCATAGCCTCCGGCGCGACCAGGTCGGCGGGGTCGGGTTCGACGCGCGTGCCCGTCGGTCGGCTGTAGCTCGGCTCGTCATATTGCGCCTCGTCCACCTCTTCGCCCGCCAACACCCCTTCGAAGGACGGCTCGAACAGCCCACCGATCACTTCGCCGATGGTGGTGTCTTCGGGAGTTGTTTCGTCGGTTGACCCTGCGGGGCTGGTGCGACGGATGGCGTCCAGCACGTAGTCAATGGCCGACTCGCTGTCAGTAGTCAGCCCAAGCTGACCGGAGTCGGCGGCAATGGACGCCAGCAATTCCTCCAGGCGCGTGCGGCGCTGCAGGTTCATATCGGGATCGCGTAGGGACTCCACCAGATCGTGGAAAGCGCGGTCATCGGGCGAACGCTCGTAGTGCTCTGGCGGAGTCTGGGCCACGGCGTCGAGCACGTCGCCGAACTCGGCGGCGTCCGGTTCGCCAACGTGCGTGGCCAGGAATTGCCGCACGCCCTCCAGATCGTGCGGAGGCACGGTCGGTGTGTCGTCGTGACGCGCTGGCGGTTCGGGGAAAGGCCGCTCTGTCTCATCCCAACCCGCCGCGCCGAGCAGTTTCTCGAACGTGCCCGTATCGGGCAGGCGACGGGTCGGCTCTGGCTCTTGCTCTTCGTCGAGAGCACGGGTGGGAGGCGGTTCGGCTTCCTGCCAGTCGTCGAACAGCAGGGTAGCCCCTCCTGCTTCCTCCTGATCCAGGAGGCGGGTCGCGCCCCCTTCGGCGTCCGCTTCCTCCAGCAACCAGGTGGTGGGCAGCTCGCCCGGCCACTCCTGCGGCGGCGCGCCCTGCTCAACCGGCGCTCCGCTCTCGTCCAGCAACAGCGTCGAAGGCAGTTCTTCGTCCTGATCCAGGGGGCGGGTTGCGCCCCCTTCGGCGTCCGCTTCCCCCAGCAACCAGGTGGTGGGTAACTCGCCCGGCCACTCCAGCGGCGGCACTTCCTGACCCCCCTCCGGCGCAGGGGCAGATGCTTCCGGCTCAGGGGAAGGCGGGGCCAGGGGTGGGATGGTCTCCCACTCGCCATCGTCTTCCCGAACGTGCCCCAGCCGACCTGTCTGCAACCGGTCGAAGATCTCGAACTCGGCCAGCAATTCGCTCATGTCCGGCGCGGCGGGCATGGGCGCTGACTCCTCAGGGGCGGACGCTTCGTCCACCTCGTCCAGGTCGTGCAGGCCCTGCTGAATGAAGTCCCGTTCCTCCGGGCTGAAGAGGCGCGTCGGCGGGCGTGTAGCGGGTGCTTCTTCGTCAGCGGCAGGTTCGGCGGGCGAGGCTGACCCGAAGACAGGCAGGGCGGGCGAGACGAACTCGTCCGTCACTTCGCCCTCCGGCGGCGTAATCACCGGCCCCTCGACGCGCCCGATGACCTCACCCAGATAGGCGATCAGTTCGCGGGCGGTGAACGGCTTGGGAATGGCCCCCTGCACATCCATTGCCTCGGCCAGAGCAGCCTCGGCCTCATCGCGCGGCATCATGATCACTGGCAGATCAGGGCGCACCTGCCGGATCATGCGTACCAGTTCCTGCGGATCCATGTCCACCGGCTCAAAATCCACCAGCGCCGCGTGATAGGTGCTGTGCAGAAGGGCCTCGTGCGCAGCCTGACCGTTGGCGGCCAGGTTGACGCGAAACTGACCGGTGCTCTCCAGCGCCCCCTTGAGAGTGACGATGAAGGAAATATCGGAGTCAACCAACAACAGCCGTGTGATCATGGTCGGCCCGCCCGCGGATGGTACGCCGTGTGTTGACTTCATTGTACTGCGAGCAAGGGCGCGGGGCAATTGGAGGCGGGGGTGCTGCAGGGGGATTGCATCAAACCGCTTGCCGCTTTACCTCACCCCCAGCCTCGCTTCGCTCGGCTTGCCTCCTCCCCGACGCGGGGAGGGGGCGGCGAGGCGCGCCAGCGCCGAGCGGGGGTGAGGTAAGCGCCTCCGCACCAGGCAAAGCGTTGAGACCCTTTGCTCGCACGCAGTTTGAGGGGTGCGTTTCACAACAGTTCACCCCAGAGCGGGGCTTCAGACCCCCAGGTAGCCCTCGCCCGCGTCAGCGCTGGGAGGGTATTACCAGATGGTGTGCAGGTTCGCCGCCTGGATTTTTGCGTCGCGGCTGATGACAGGCACCTGCAAATGCAGAGCCGTTGCGGCAATGATGCGGTCGGGCATGTCGGGCACGTCGGCGCGAGAGATACGCTGGAGCGCCTGGATGGTTTCGATACCCAGAGGCAATTCGACAAAAACGCTCTGCGGAGACCGGATCTCGGCGATCATGCGCGCCAACGTTTGGCGAGGCACACGACCTTTTTCGACCAGGTAAACGGTCTCCACCAGGGTGATTACCGACACGCCGATATCGTCACCCGCCTGAGTAGCATCATCAATGATCTGCTTGGCTCTCTCAGACAAACGACGGTCGGCGTCAAGATACCAGATGAAACTGTGGGTGTCCGCCACGGCGACAATCATCTACCGATGTCCTCACGTGGGAAATCCCGCCACATCTCCTGACGCACCTGATCAATATCCTCACTAGAGATGTCCAGTTTCAGATCGGCCAGCACGCCGTAAGATGACTTCTTGGGCCGCTCTTCCGACTCCTCGACCAGCGTAGGCGCGATCTGAGCGATCAGGCGTGCGCGTTCCGACCGTGAAAGCTGCATGGCCAGCCTGTACACCGTCTCATAAGATAGCGTGTGCTCGGCCATCGTTGTCTCCTCCAATGCCGTCTCTCTCCATTATACGGCATCCGCACCGTATCTGCGTCTGACGCCGGATCGCGCAGTTGTGAGCGCACCGACCTTGCCGCTACAATGAGGGTACGCCCGCAGCGGGCGTCTGTGACCAGATGTTGGCGAAAGGACGGAGTGAGCATGAGCGCAATTGGCGCTTTTACCTTTGTTCTGCACAGTCACCTGCCCTATGCGCGGCTGGCCGGGCGCTGGCCGCACGGTGAAGAGTGGATTCACGAAGCAGCCAGCGAAACCTACATCCCCCTGCTCAATGCGCTCTACGATCTGCGCGAAGAGGGCGTGCCCTTCCGCCTGACGATCGGCATCACCCCCGTGCTGGCCGAGCAACTGGCCGACCCCGATGTGCTGGATCACCTGGACGAATACCTGGACGACAAGATCGCCCGCGCCAAACAAGATGTACTACGCTTTCGCGGCGAAGAAGAGGCGCGCCCCGTCCCCCGCGAAGAAGCCGAAGAGGGTGAGTTGCCCGCGGTGGATCGCGCGGGGGTCAGCGCGGCGCTGTCCGCCGCGCCGCCGCGCCCAGCGGGCAACCCGCACCTGGAATATCTGGCCCGCTTCTACCTGGCGTATTACGAGCGGGTCAAGGACGCGCTGGACCGCCGCTTCGGGCGCGACCTGATCGGTGCGTTCAAGCGCCTGCAAGACGAAGGGTTCATCGAAATCATCACCTGCGCGGCCACACACGGCTACCTGCCGCTGCTGGGCACGGATTCGGCCATTCGCGGGCAACTGCGGACAGGCGTGCAGAGCTACCGGCGCTTCTTCGGGCGCGCGCCGCGCACCATCTGGTTGCCAGAATGCGCCTACCGCCCCGCCTACTACGACGAAACCGGACAGATTCGCCCCGGCATTGAGCGCTTCCTGGCCGAACAGGGATTGCGGCTCTTTTTCAGCGAGACGCACCTGATCACCGGCGGCGCGCCGGTCGGCGTGGCGGCGGGCGAGGCCATCGGGCCGTATGGCGAGATCAAGCGGCGCTACCTGGTGCCCATGTCCGCCGCGCCCATGCCCGCGCAGCCACTGACCACCTTCCGCGCCTACTACGTCAGCGACACCACCGCCGGCCCGCACGCCGACGAACACAGCGGCGTGGCTGTCATCGGGCGCAACAACGAGACGGGGCAGCGGGTGTGGTCGGCGCAGTGGGGCTACCCCGGCGACTTCGACTACCGCGAATTCCACCGCAAAGACGGCATCAGCGGGCTGCAATACTGGCGCGTCACCGGCGCAAAGGTAGACCTGGGCGACAAGGACTTCTATCATCCGGACTGGGCAGAACACAAAGTGCGCATGCACGCGCAGGACTTCGCCGCCCTGGTGGAGCGCATCCTGCAGGCGCAGTGGGATCACGGCCTGGGCTATGGCATCATCGCCTCCAACTATGATACCGAGCTGTTCGGTCACTGGTGGTTCGAGGGCGTGGACTGGCTGAAAGAGGTGCTACGTCTGCTGGCCGCCAACCCCAAGGTAGACCTGGTGACCGCTTCCGAATACCTGGAACAGCACCCCCCGCAGCAGGTGATTCACCTGCCGGAGGGCAGTTGGGGCGCGGGCGGCACGCACTTCACCTGGGACAACAACGACACGCACTGGATGTGGGCACCCATTCACGACGCCGAACGGCAGATGCAGCGCCTGGCCGATCGCTACCGCGACCGCTACGAGGACGACGCATTGCGCAGCGTGCTCAATCAGGCTGCCCGCGAACTGGTGTTGCTGGAAAGCTCGGACTGGCCCTTTCTGGTCACCACCGGGCAGGCGCGGCAATACGCCGTGCAGCGCTTCAGCCAGCATCTGGAGCGTTTCCTGACCCTGGCGCACAGCGTCGAGCGCGGTCAGCCGGACGTGGCGCTGGCGGCACAACTGTGGGAGAAAGACCGCCTCTTCCCCGACATTGACTATCGCTGGTGGTGCAGCGGGTAGCTCTCAGCAGTCAGCGAACAGGGGGCGTTGCCCTCACTGAGTGCTGATAGCTAAAAGCTGGTAGCTGGCCGTCAACGGCTCGCATTGCACAGGCGGGCGCTTGCGTCTATCATCAGCGCCGGGGGAATTGCTTTGCGGGGAACAGGAGACGACCGCATGGCCAGAAAACACAATCACAAGCGCCCGCTGGCAGACCCGCCAGAGATCACCCTGGGCATTGACCTGGGCGGCACCAAGATTCTGGCCGCCGTGGTGGATGAGCAGGGGCGCATCCTGGGCGAGGCCAAGCACAAGACCCGCGCCGAACGAGGGGTGGACGAGGTGATCGCCCGCATCGCCAAGACCGCTCAGGAAGCTGTCGCCAACGCGCACCTGGATATGAGCGCGATCGCAGCGGTGGGCATCGGCGCGCCCGGGGTGGCCGATCACCTGACCGGCGTGCTGGAGTTTGCGCCCAACCTGCCCGACTGGACGAACGTCCCGCTGGGAATGCGCCTGCAACAGTTACTGGGCGTGCCGGTGCTGGTGGAAAACGACGTGAACGCGGGCACTTATGGCGAAGCCACTGCGGGCGCGGCCAGAGGCTACGGTTCGGTGGTCGGGGTCTTTCCGGGGACGGGCATTGGCGGCGGCATTGTGCTCGACGGCAGGCTGTGGCGTGGCGCACGCAACGCCGCCGCCGAGATCGGGCACATGGTGGTGCTCATTGATGGGCCACAGTGCGGCTGCGGGCGGCGCGGCTGCATCGAGGCGCTGGCCTCGCGCACAGCCATCGAGCGCGACATCCTGGGCGAGATTCGCGGCGGGCGCTCCAGCCTGGTGACCCAGTGGATTGATGTGGAGGGCGAGCCAATCACCAGCGGGGTACTGGCCCGCGCCCTGGAAGAAGGCGACGCCGTAGTGACCGATGTGATGATCCGGGCCGCCTACCATCTGGGGGTCTTCACGGCCAGCGTGGTTAACGCCCTCGATCCGGAATGCATCGTTTACGGGGGCGGCTTGATCGAAGCCTGCGGACGCTTCCTGCTGCCCATCATCCGCAACACGACCTACCGCTACCTGATCCGCCCGGTCGCGCCGGAGAACCTACCCATCCTGGAAGCCGCATTGGGCGACAACGCAGTGGTCATTGGCTGTGCCATGCTCGCCAGCCAGCACATGCGGGTGCTGGGGGAATGACAAATCATCGCCTGCTGAAAGGCAGGCGATTGGCCAGCAGCGCCGACAGATCGAGCTGTAGCAGTTGGCGCGACTGCGTCGAGCGCGCGTCCACTGGTTTGAAGGGCAGATGGATGGCGAACTCGCTGCCCACATCGATCACGCTCTCCACCGACACATAGCCGCCGTGCACTTCGGCGAAGCTCTTGACCAGGCTCAGCCCCAGGCCAGTGCCGCTGACGTGTGCATAGCGCGGGTCTTTGACGCGCACAAACGGCTCCCAGATGAGGTCTAGCTTGTCGGCGGGAATGCCATAGCCATTGTCGCGCACGCGCACCACGGCGTACTCCCCTTCCACCCCCAGCGATACCTCGATGCGCCCGCCGTCCGGCGTGTACTTGATGGCGTTGGAGATCAGATTCTCAATCGCCTGCAGGATGAGCACTGCATGCCCCATCATAGTTGGGAGTTCGGAGACATTGCAGGTGTAGGTGAGCGTCTGATGCCGCTTGCGGGCTTCTTCCTCGTTGCGCTTGACGGCGCGCTCGACCAGCGTCGCCAGCTTATAGGGAGTCATCGTGTCGTGTCCCAGCGACGAGGCTATTTCCAGATCGGTCACGTCGCGCACCAATGCTTCCATGCGCTCCAGGCTGCTGATCAACATGCGTTTGAGCATCTGTCGCTGTTCGGGCGTGATGTCCGGCTCGTCCAGGAGCTGAACAGGGTTGTGCGCCAGCATCAGCAAATTGCCCAGATCGTGGGTGAGCACGCGCGTCAGGTTGGCCTTCATGCGGTCAATGCGGCGCATCTCGGTTACGTCCTGGGCGACGGCAACGTAGCCTTCCACCGCGCCTTCGGGCGACTGAATGGTGGCCACCTGCAACACATACTCTCCCGCGCGCCCCAGCGAGACCTCCACTGTGCGGTCGAGTGTGTCTATCAACGTGTGCAAGGGGGGCGCGTCTTCCGGCAAGAGGCTTTGCAACACATCCAGCACGCGCTCGCCCCGGATGCTCTCGAACGACAGGCCCCACCGTTCCAGCACGCGCTTGGCTTCGCGATTGGCCAGTTGGGCGCGGCCCTGCGCGTCGCAGACGATCACCAGGGCGGGCGTGTGATTGAGCACCGCCTCCAGGTGACGCTGTTCCTGGCGCACGGTGGTGTGTAGCTGCGCTTTGGCGATGGCGGTCGCGGCCTGCGGAGCCAGCATCATCAGCACATCTTGAATGTCCTGCAGGTCTACCAGACCGCGCCGCTCGCGTACTACCTGCAGCACGCCCAGCACTATCCCCCGGTAGAGCAGCGGCACGCCGAACCAAACCGCGTCGGGGGGCACTGCCTGATGCAGCGTGCCGGTGACCCCGCGCCAGTCGTGCGGGCTGGTGAGCACCTGCGGTCGCCCCATGCTGGCGATGCGGCTGGCGTATTCGCCCCCGAAGTCAATCTGCCGCCCCACCAGGCTGTCGGGCAGGTTATAGACGGCGCTGACCACCAGGCTGCGGTCGGGCTGCACCAGTTGCACCATGCCCGCCAGCCCGTCCACCAGGCGCACAGCCTCTTCGACAATGCGCGCCAACACGGTCTCGATAGCCAGGTCGTCGGCAATCAGCCGCGCCACCTGACTGACGGCGCGTTGTCGCTGTTCGGCGCTGTCCAGGCGCAGGTAAAGCTGAAAATTGCGCACCGCCGTGGCCACCTGTGCGGCGAAGAGGCAGCCCAGTTGCAGGTGTGCGCCGTTGAACTGTCCGGGCCGGTCGGAGAAAAAGGCGACAAAGCCGATCAAGCGCTGTTCGACGACCATGGGCAGGCGCATGTACGACCATGCCTCCGCCGCCGCCGCTTCCCGCACGCGAATGGCCGAGGGCAGCATATCGGGCAGCCGCTCGCGCAGCAACACCTCGTCGGAAAGGTAGGCTAGACGCTCTTCAGGGGAGAGCGCTTGCAGGTGCTCGCGACACACGGTGAGATACTCTGTGGGGACGCCCAAATGCAGGGCGTCAGTCAGGTCAGAATAGTCTTCGGTAGTGAGCAGGACAGAGATGTCGTCGGCGTCCACCGCGGTGCGCCCGATCTCGCGCAGGTCGCCGACAATGTCCATGGTGTTGAGCGCGCCAGAAATGGCGAAAGACGCCTGCAGCAGCCCTTCCAGGTAGCGAGCGCGCGTGCGCAGCGCCGCGTAGTCGCCGCCAGTGGTGTGATGCATGGCCCGCTCAGTCAGGTACTCGACGGTGGCCAGCAAGTCGTCGGGGGAAACATCGGGCAACACATAGCGATCCACTTCCGGATAGGGCGGCGTCGTTGGCCTGGTAGCCATGTCGTGATTGGCAATGAGGATCAGCCCGGCGTGCGTCCAGCGACGACGGACTTCGCGCAACACTGCCCCGATATCCACATCCTGCAACGCGGCGTCGAATACCAGGCAGCAGGCCATGCCCAGTTCGATGGCCCGCAGGGCGGCGCGTGGGGTCAAGACATGCACCACATCGACTTTTTCGGCGATAGTATGCAGCAGCGGCGTCGGCGGGCCAAGCCAGATCACCGCGCAAGGGTCTCCAGCCCCCTTATTCAGCGGATCATCCATGAAGTCCGCCCTCGACAGAAGTCTACAGGCGCGCCCTCCTTCGCCCCCGCGAAGAAAGAGCACTTCCCACCCGTTTGCCCTCAGTATAGCATGAAGGCTTACGGCGCAAAACCGGTTGGGTTGCCCTTCACACCCTCGAAGTGTGAAAAATCTTTCGTCATTTCACAATAATACTTATAGCGTCAGGCTAACAGTTTGTGGATTTTACGCGGATTTTACGCCCCGCTCGCGCCACACACGATCATTGGCGCTATAATTGAGATGAACTATGCACACAGTCTGGCCGAATGGTCAGCAGGAGAAGCCAAGCGTGAACATTTACCGTCCTCAACCTCAGGCAAACGTATTGGGCACGCGCGTAGACCTGCGCGCAGTGATGAAAGAAGTCTATTTGTGGATGACGCTGGGGCTGCTGACCAGCGCCATCGTGGCGACGCTGTTCGCCGTCACCGGCCTGACAGCGGCGATCTTTCCCGTGCTGATCGTCGCGCCGTTCGCGCAGATCGGGTTGGTATGGTATCTCAGCGCGCGCATTCAGCGCCTGGAAGCGAGCCGGGCCACAAACCTGTTTCTGCTCTTCGCGGCGGTGATGGGTGTGTCGCTCTCCACCGTCTTCTACTGGGCCGACCTGACGGACATCTACCTGGCTCTCTTTGCTACGGGGGCCATGTTCGGCGCGATGAGCATCGTCGGCTATACTACCGAGATGGACCTGTCGCGGCTGGGCAGCCTGCTCTTCATGGCGCTGATCGGCTTGATCGTGGCCTCCATTGTCAATCTGTTCTGGGCCAGCGAGACGCTCTACTGGCTGGTGAGCTACGCCGGCGTGCTGATCTTCGTCGGCCTGACGGCCTACGATACGCAGTGGATCAAACGGCAAGGCGAGGCGCTGGAATTGCAGGGCGTCAACAGTGGCGCGGCGCTGGTGCGTCAGGTGGCGATCATCGGCGCGCTCAAGCTCTATCTGGACTTCATCAACCTGTTTCTCTATATCCTGCGCATCGTCAGCCGCGAGCGCTAGCCATACGATAGCGGACATCACAGCCCTGGTAGCTCGCCAGGGCTTTTTTTCTTTTCCCCCTGGCCAGCCGGTTTCATGTTACGATCTGGCGCGTTGACAAGGCATCCTCACCGGAGACTTCCCAATGAACAACGACGCCAAAGCGCTCACCCAGAAGCAGTTCGGCGCTCACGCCGAAGGCTACGTCACCTCGCCCACGCATCGCGCCGGCTACAGCCTGGAGCGGCTGATCGAACTGCTTGCGCCGCAGCCGGGTCAGCGTGCGCTCGACCTGGCAACGGGCGGCGGACACACCGCCCTGGCCCTGGCGCGCGCCGGAACCTGGACGGTAGCGGGCGATCTCACACGGCCCATGCTGCACGCAGCGCGCGCCCATCTGCGCCAGCAGGGAGCCGCCGACGTGAGCTTTGTGCGCCTGGATGCTGAACACCTGCCCTTCGCGTCGGCCTCGTTCGACGTAGTGACATGCCGCATCGCGCCGCATCACTTCCCGGATGTGGCGCAGTTTGTGCGCGAATGCGCCCGTGTGGTGCGCCCCGGTGGCCTGGTGGGTGTGGTAGATCAACTCTCCCCCGCCGACCCGCGCACCGCGCGCTATGTGAACGCTTTCGAGCGCCTGCGCGATCCCAGTCACGTCTGGGCCTACAACCGCGCCGAATGGCACGGCTTCTTCGGCGCTGCCGGGCTGGAAGTGCTGCACTACGAGGAATTCGATACGGAGCAGGTGCTGGTGTCGTGGGCGGCGCTGATGGGCTGCGACGAGGCGACAGTGACGCGCTTGCGGGCAATGCTGGTACAGGCCCCTGCCCCCGTCGTTGCATGGCTGGAGCCGCGCGACGTGCTCACTCCCGAAGCGCGTTTCAGCATCCGTCAGTTCCTGCTCGTCGGTCGGCGGGAGGGCTGAGAAGCGCTCACGTTCGTGCTACAATGGAGCGGAGAGAGGAGAGCAAATCATGCTGAAAACGGTGCGGATTAAGAACTTCCGTGGCTTTACCGACCTGACTCTCGACAACCTGGAACGGGTGAACCTGCTAGCTGGCGCGAATGGAGTGGGGAAGACGGCCCTGCTGGAGGCGCTTTTTCTGCATGTTGGCGCGCACAATCCTGAAATCGGAATGCGGGTCAATGCTTTTCGTGGCTTGACGGCGTTCAAAGCCGATCTGGATGATCTCTTCGCGCCTCTTTTTCACCGATATGCCCTGGACTCTTCAGTTGAGATCGCCAGTACGGACGAACAAGGGGTTGAACGGACTCTGAGTATTTGCCTGACCGAAAGCTCGTTAGCTACGCTGGGGCCGTCGAATGGCAACGATCGTCCGGATTCGCTCTCGACGGCGATCAGCCCCCGCGGAGTACGCTTTGAATATACAGACAATGAGGGGAAAAGCGTAATCTCCAACGGCTGGTTGACAACTGAAGGATTGCGCTTTCAGGTGGGGAAACCATGGGGAGGACAGGCGATCTTCCTATCAACGCGCTATCATAACCCCGCGGAAGACGCACAGCGTTTCAGCGAGCTAGCCGTACAACTGCAGCATCAACCGCTGGTGGAAACCCTCAAGCTGGTCGAACCTCGTCTCTCCAATCTCAGCGTGCAGGCCATGGGCAATATACCCCTGGTATATGGTGATGTTGGCCTTGGGCGCTTGATCCCGGTTGACTTGATGGGCCAGGGGACAAGTCGGCTGCTATCCATCATGTTAGCCATCGTCAGCCAGCAGTCTAGCACGGTGCTCATTGATGAGGTTGAGAACGGCCTGCACTATTCGATCATGACTCAGGTATGGATGGCCATCGCCAGAGCAGCCCGCGCCGCAGATGTACAGGTATTCGCCACCACTCACAGCTGGGAATGTCTGCGCGCTGCACATGAAGCCTTCAGCCAGGACGTGCAGTACGATTTCCGGCTGCACCGACTGGAGCGGGTGGACGATGCCATACGCGTGATGACGCTGGATCAGGAGGCGCTGGATACGGCGCTCAAGGCTGGCCTGGAGGTGCGCTGATGGCGCAACCAGGTCTGTTGCCCGAACCTATTGTCCAGCGCAAACTTATTGTGGTTGAGGGACCCGATGATCGGCGTTTCTTGGAAGCATTGTTCCGGCATTTAGGGCTGGGGACGGAGTTCCAGATCGTCCAGGCTCATGGCAAAGACAGGTTGGGGCCACTCGTGCGCGTGTTGCCGCAGGTAAGCGGTTTTGCTCAGGTCGAGACACTGGCTGTGTTCCGCGATGCCGACGACGATCCTCACGCAGCCTTTCAATCGCTATGCAATCATCTGCACCGCGCTGGCTTGAACACTCCCTCTCAACCAGCCCCTGGTCGTGCCCGGCAAGCCCTCAGTGGGCATTTTCGTCTGGCCCGACTGTCGCAGCCCCGGCCAACTGGAATCCTTGTGCCTGGCCGCTATTTCCGAGGAACCGGTCATGGAGTGTGTGACTCATTACATGGACTGCCTGGCACACATCCGACCGACGTTGCCGCAACCTGCTGACAAGGCCCGGCTGCATGTTTTCCTGGCTTCGTGCAACAAGCCCGGCCTGCGACTGGGCGAAGCGGCTGAAGCGGGCTACTTTTCCTGGGAGCAGCCCGTCTTTGAACCACTCAAGCGCTTCTTGCAAGATTTGTAGCCCTATCGCCTGCTTGCGATCCCTGCCAGCAAGTGAGCCGCCCTGGGCGGGCCGCCCAGGGCCGCGAATTCTTGCGCCAGAGCGCGCACGCGCTCCAACACCCATTCCGTCGAGGTAATCGCCCGCACCGCGTCCACCAACTGCCCGCGCCGCACGTCTGGCGAGGTCAGCTCCAGGCCGACCTTGGCCTGCCGGGCACGACGAGCCTGCCCGCGCTGATCGGCGGCGTGCGGGACGATCACCTGAGGGATGGCGTGCACAATCGCCGCGTGAGTGGTGCCCATGCCGCCGTGATGCACGATCACGCGCAGACGCGGCAGCACGTGATCGTAGTCCACCCAATTCAGCAGGCGTGTACCCCCAGGGAGGGCTTCCTTCAGACGCTCTTTGTGTGCGGGCGCAATAGGGCCGGGGCCGATCACCACGAGGGGAATCATGTCTGCCGCGGCAATGGCCCGCGCACCATGAGCGAAGAAAGCGAGATCGCCGGTGAAGGTGCTGCCCAGCGTGACCATGCCCAACGGTTGGTCGGCGGGGAGGTCGGCCAGCCAGGCCGGAGGATCGCCACGCGGCGGCGTGACACACCCGCCCACGAACTCGGTTTGTGGCAGGATGGGTTCGCCCTGATGCCAGGTGGCGCTGAAATAGCTGATGTGCAATAGCGGACTCTGGATGCTGGGAGCCGGGCCGTCGCTGAAGTTGACGCCCTGCACGCCGAACTGTTCACACAGCCAGGCGATACGTTGCTGTGCCTCAGCGCCCAGTTGACGCTGAATGTAGAGCATCTGGTCTTCGTCCAGGGGCGGGCCAGACGCCCACCCGCCGACGACCAGCGGCACGCCGATTACTTCGGCGGCTAGCGCTGCCGCCGCCAGGAACGGATCGGTCACGATCACGTCCGGCGGACCGATATGCTCGGCCAGATCGCGCAACGCCTCTACCCCCTGCGCCACCAGGTCGGCACTGAGCCAGGTATCCAGCGCGCGGCGGTAGCGCAGCGTGACCATGTTCTCGTTGACGAAGTTGGCCATGGTGGGCAATGGCGGCGGAGGCCAGCGCCAGCCAGTGTGGGGGATGGCGACGAAGGGCACGCCAGCCTGCGCTACCAGCCCGCCGAGGCGCTCTTCCGATACCCACAACACCTGATGACCAGCGTCGTGCAGGGCCTGCGCTGTCTTCAACAGGCCGCCCCAGTCCAGGTGACCGGGCAGTGGGGCGGACGTGAACCAGAAACGGGCCATGGCTACACCTGCAGGTACTGAATCAACTCAATCGAGTTACCGTCTGGATCGCTGATGCCGCCCACGACGGCTTCGTCGGTGACGTGAATCTCGCCCAGCTTCTGCCCGCCCGCGGTTATCGCCCGCGCAATTGTAGCGCGCACGTCTTCGACGACGATGCGCAGTTGCTGGCGGTTCTTCTCCGCTTCGATCTGCGTGATGCTGTTGGGGCAGAAGAACAGTTCCAGTTGGCCCAGCCGCCCCACGTGGAAGTCGAACTCGCTGTGTGGGTCGGCCAGCATCAGGCCGGCCCCGAACACGGCGTTGTAGAAGTGCACCATGGCCGGCATATTGTTGACGGCTACCGTGATGCGATCTATGTACACTCTCATGCTGACATCTTTCCTCAAAGCTACCGGCTGCCACGCCCATGCCACCAGATGACCGGGGCGGACGGCGGTGCTACAATCGAACCCAGCCCAGCCACACAGAAAGGAGTGGCACATGAGCGCCATGCAGCGATGGGAATACTGCGAACTACGCCAGGAGATCACGCAGGGCGTGATGCATCGTCAATACATTCTATTCTACCGGGTGGGCCAGCCCAGTGAAGAGGTGAGTTTCGTGCACCGCGATAGCGCCATCGCCCAACTTGGCCTGGAAGGCTGGGAGATGGTCGGCACGGTCGGCTCCTTCGCCCAGGATAGCACCGGCTTCCGCGTCTTCTTCAAGCGCCCGCTGATGACAGGACGCTGAGTGGCCGGTCAGAGACCATTCGAGAAGCCCCGATCGGCGGGTTTTACCCCACCCCAGAATCCCCTCTTCACCCGCCAAAAGGACTTATTATTCAACGTCGGCGGGTGCTGGCGTTGCGACGCCGCCGTCGCCCGAACAGAATGCGCCAGAACAGGCTCAGGAACTTCTCCAGCAGCGGGATTTCCGCCACCACGCCCAACACGGCCAGCACCGTCCCGGCTACGCTGGACTGTGGGACGCTCAGCAAGCCGAAGACATACTGGGCTTCAACCTGCAACGCCTGCCCCCAGATGGGCACATTGATCGGGCCGGGCGGCTGACCGGGTTTGGGCTGCCAGCTTATGGACAACCCCAGCGAAATCACCGCTTTCCCGGTGCGGTCGGCGGTGAGCATCCAGCGCCACTCGGCCTCTCCGCCGCGCTGCAAAGGCTGGACCGCCGGGCTGACCGCCTCGATCCTGAAGTCCGGCGCGACGATGGACGCGGTGACAAAAGCGTCGTGTGTGGCGTAGCGGTCCGTCAGCAGGATCGGCGTGGCCATCACCTCATTGTCGGCAATCTCCGCCACAGGTTGCAAGGCCCCGCTATCGAGCATCTTCAGCCTGATCCGCACCAGCCCTGCCCGCCCAACCTGGAACTGCGCAGGCCATTCCAGTTCGACCACGCGCTGCTCGTAACCGGCGGCGGCCACTTCCATCCCCCCTACCCCTTCGGGCGCAGGCGCACCAGCAACCTGCGGGGCCGCGGCAACTGTCACACCGGTGACGTTGTCTAGCATAACATCGGTCGTCAACGGAACGCCGCCCTGCGCCGCGCTGGTCGCCACGTCACCTGTGACACGTCCTGGCTCCGTCTGCTCACCAGCTTCGGCCTGCGACAGGTCGGAGAGCGCTTCGCCGCTGAGTTGCGGGCGAATGGGCACGGACGCGGGGCCGGAGGTAGTGTCAACGATGGCGCTTAGTTCAGGGCCAACGCCTCCCAAAGCCTGTGCGGCGATTTCGGCCTGTGTATACAGGACGCCGCCCGTGATGCGCGCTTCGGTTGGCAGGGGGCCGTGCGCTACCCACAGAATGGTGAACGCCGCGACCAGCAGGACGAAACCGACTAACACGGAGAAGAATTTGCGCAACATGATTCACCTGCCTGTTCTGCCATCCGCCTACAACGTACGGGTCAGGATATCGCGTTTTCGTTCAAAGAAGAACGCAGGAGCTGCCAATAGGTCGCGTAGATGCCCTCATGATCCGTCCCCCGATCTTGGGGAGACTCGCCCGCCAGCACAGCCAGCGCGTCGTCCACCCAGTATACCAGTTCCTCCGCGTCGGCGCGCTCGGCGGCGGCGCGCAGCTCGCGCAACTCCGCAGCGATGGCCGTTGCCTGATCCGGCAGTACCGTGCGCGCGGCGACCACGGCCTCCACCACCGCGCCGAGCAACTCATCCAGCGTGTCCGTTTCGGCTTCGGCCTGCGGATCGATCAGCGTACCAGTGCGCAGGCTGGTGATCAACACCTGCCAGGCGTGGTCGTAGCGGGTGCCGGTGGGCAGCGTATCTTCCGGCGAGTTGAGCAATGTCAACACTGCCGCCACAAACAATTGCTCGTCCTCAAGCTGCTGTTGGCAGGCCTGATCGAGCAACTCCAGCAGGTGCACCTGCCATGCGGGAGCTATGTCGGGGCGCGCCAGCAACACCACTACTGTGTTGACAACTATCTGTCGCACCTGGTCAGGCGTCAATGCTTGCGTCATGACGGGCTGCCCCTCAAAACCACACCGGATTCGGGCGCGCGCAAAATGTGACAGGCAATTTGCCGCGGCCTGTTGCGCTCTACTGTTTCTCGCACGAGCGCTCCCCTTCCCCGGCAGCGTGGCAGAAGAAGCCGGGGAGTGAGAACCATCGAGCGAAGCAAATCGCTGACCACCCTCGCGCACACTCTGTCAGGGCGAATCTGCCGCCAGGCGCGGCGCTCACCGCTCCCACGGCTCCATCTCCGCCCAGTTGACTCCCACGCTGGCCTCGGCTACCAGCGGCACATCCAGCGTAAAGGCGGATTCCATCACCTCCACCACCAGCGACACGACGCGCGGCAGTTCGTCGTCGGGCACTTCCAGCACCAGTTCGTCGTGCACTTGCAGGATCATGCGGGCCGCGTAGCCTTCCTGACGCAGCGCACGCGAGAGGTTGATCATGGCGATCTTGATGATATCTGCCGCTGTGCCCTGAATGGGCATGTTGACCGCCTCGCGCTCGGCCCGTTGCTTTGCCTGCACGCCGACCTTGCGCCCCAGCTTTTCGTCCAGTTCAGGAAAGTAGCGGCGGCGGCCCAGCAGTGTTTCGACATAGCCCAGGCGGGCGGCGCGCGTCCGTGCCTCGTCCAGGTAGGCGCGCACGCCGGGGAAACGGGCGAAATAAGCGGCGATGAAGTCCTCGGCTTCGGCCAGGGTGAGGTTGCTATCGCGGGCCAGGCGGTACGCGCCCATGCCGTACATCAACCCAAAGTTGACCGCTTTGGCGAAGCGGCGCTGTTCGTAGGTCACCTGCTCCAGTGGAATCTGGTAGACGGCAGCAGCCGTCGCGCGGTGAATATCCACCCCATCCAGAAATGCCTGGATCAGCGCGGGGTCTTTGCTGTAGTGCGCCAGGATGCGTAGTTCGACCTGACTGTAGTCCACCGAGAGCAGCTTATGCCCCGGCGGCGCGACGAACGCCTGCCGCACCCGCCGCCCTTCTTCCGTGCGCACGGGGATATTCTGCAGGTTGGGGTCGCTGGACGAGAGCCGCCCGGTGACCGTGCCTGTCTGGTTGAAGTTGGTGTGCACACGCCCCGTCTGCGGGTTGACCAGGGCGGGCAGCGCGTCCACATAGGTGCTCTGCAGCTTGCTCAGTTCGCGCCATTGCAGGATCACCTCGATGATGGGATGCAACCCGCGCATGGCCTCCAGGGTGCCAGCCTCGGTGGTGAAGCCGTGCGTCGTCTTGCGCAGACCGGCGGTGGGCAGGCGCAGCTTTTCGAAGAGCACCTCGTTGATCTGCCGGGGACTGCCCAGATTGAACTTGCCATAGCCGCCGCTGAGGTCGTAGGCCTGCTGTTCCAACGCCCGCAGCCGCTCGCCCAAGTCGGCGCTGAGCGCCCGCAGATAGTCTACGTCGAGCAACACGCCGGCCATCTCCATATCGGCCAGCACGGGGATCAGCGGCATCTCAATCTCGCTGAAGAGCTGCCAGCCCCGCCGCTCCTCCAGTTCCGGGCGCAGGATGCCCATCAGGCGCAGGGTCATGGCGGCATCGGCGGCAGCGTAGGCGGCGGCCTTGGGCACTGGCACGCGATCCATGGTGATCTGATCGCGGCCAGAGCCGATCAGGTCTTCGATGGGAGTCATGTGCACGCCGGTGCGCACCCAGGCCAGCGCCTTCAGCCCCAGGTTGCGGCTGGACGGGTCGCTGAGCCACTCGGCGACCATGGTGTCGAAGGTGATCGGCGTCACGTCAATACCGTAGCGGCGCAACACCACCAGGTCATACTTGGCGTTGTGGCCCACCTTGGCCATCTTCGCGTCTGTCAACATAGGCCGCAGGGCGTCCAACACTTCTTCCAACGGGAGTTGGCGCGGGGTGTGCTCGTCCAGCAGATCGGGTTGGGCTGAGCGGTCGGCGGGAGCGTTGGGCGGGATATGCCCGACGGGGATGTAGTAGCCGCGTCCCTCCTCCACCGCCAGGGCGATCCCCACCAGGCGGGCGCGCATCTGATCGGTGGAGGTCGTCTCCACGTCGAAGGCGATGGTCGGCGCAGCCCGCAGACGTCCCACCAGGCGGGCGAGCGCCTCCGGCGTGTCAATCACTTCGTAGTCCACTACGTCCTTGCGAGCAACTTCCTGCTGCAAATCGAACATGGAAAGCTGCTGCTGCACCACCTGCGGCCGTGGCAGCCGATCGATCAGGCTGCGGAATTCCAGCGTCCGGAAGAGGCGTTCCACGTCGTCGTAGCGGTAGTCCTGGGCCACGCAGGCGTTCAGGTCGAGCTTCACCGGCACGTCGCGCCTGATCTGCGCCAGCTCGCGCGAGAGAAAAGCGTTGTCGCGTTCGGCGGCCAGTTTTTCGCGCAGCGCCCCTTTGATCTCGTCCAGGTGCTCGTAGACACCGGCCACGCTGCCGTACTCGCTGATCAGTTTGGACGCGGTCTTCTCGCCCACGCCCTTCACGCCGGGGATGTTGTCGGACGTGTCGCCCATCAGCCCCTTCAGTTCGACCAACTGCGCCGGCTCCAGGCTGTATTCGGTGCGAAACCGCGCCACGTCCCACACCTCCGGCCCGTTGCCCTGCCGTTTGGCGGGCAGTTGTACAGTGGTGTGATCGCTGAGCAATTGCAGCATGTCGCGGTCGCCGGTGATGATGCGCACGTCTACGCCCTGGGCTTCGGCCTGCGGCGCGACGGAGCCGATCACGTCGTCGGCCTCGTAGCCGTCCAGTTCCAGGATGGGGATATTGAAGGCAGTGACCAGCTCGCGAATGCGGTCGAGCTGAATGCGCAGGTCGTCAGGCATCTTGTCGCGCGTGCCCTTGTAATCCGGGTAGCGCTCGCCCCGCCCAGACAGGCCCTGGTCGAAGGTCACGGCCAGGTAATCGGGCCGCTCGTCGAGGATGTCGAGCAGCGTGCGGGCGAAACCGTAGACGGCGTTAGTCGGCTCGCCGGTCTTGGTCTGGAAACCCTGCACCGGCAAGGCAAAAAACATGCGGTAGGCCAGGGCATGGCCATCAATGAGCACCAGGGTTGGGCGGGACATAGCGCGCTCCTGTGCTGAGCACTGTTGAACAGATGTGCGCTAGTATACCACAGCAGCGGGCACGGCGGTGAGGGATCGCAGCGGACGGGCGGGGGGTGCATCAAAACCAGCCAGCAGAACCATGGGCAGAAGTAAGCTCAGGTGTGATCTTCTGGTTGACCTCACCCCCACTCGGCGCTGGCGCGCCTCGTTGCCCCCTCTCCGCGTCGGAGAGGGGGCAAGCCGAGCATAGCGAGGCTGGGGGTGAGGTAAAGCGGCAAGCGGTTTGATGCAATCCCCCTGAGCGGACGGGACAGCTTTTACAAGTTTTTTCACTACAATTATAAACATTACTCTTTTGAATTGCTCTCAATTGTGTTATCATAGTCTGCATAAACAGAGGGGATCGCTCTATGGCCTCAGAGTCAGGAGGAAGCTCATGATGAACAAGACACGTCTGATTTCAATGGTCGTCGCATTGGGACTGGTGCTGGCCCTTACCCAGGTGCCCCTTGCAACACCCGTGCGCGCCGCAGGCGAGACCTGGACGGTAGTTTCGGCCATCAGCATCGGCTGCAATTCGCATGACACAAGTTTCGAAGTCGCCTATTCCAACATTGACCCAGACCTCGTCTACTACCAGGAAACGTGGGTCGAGGCAGACGATGAGGTCTATATGGACCAGTACGTCGGCCCGAACACCCCCCCGCTTGCTACAACCTGGGATCTGTATGACGCCAACGATCGCGGCCTTCAGACGGCTACCTTCCCTATCCCGGAGCCAGCGACGGTTATCCTGCGCCTGTACGACGCGGACGAGAACCCCATTTACGAGACACGGCTTACTCTCAATTGTCATACGGGAACATACGAGATCGTTTTCCCTGGTCCGATCACCCCCACCGAGCCGGTAGCAGAAGCCCTGCCCGGCCCCGATATGCTGCCCATCCCGGCGACAGCGGTGGGTGGGACGTTCGTGGCCGACGCGCCCGTCTACTGGAAGCCCGGCGAACTGACCAACCCCCTGGTGACCATCAAGGCGGGCAACACCGCCCGCGTCATCGGGCAGGACGCCTCCGGCCAGTACTACAAGATCATCTGGGTCTGCGACTTGGTCTGGGTGCCCAAAGCCACCATGGGCCCCAACTACGACGCCGTGTGGAATGGCAAACCGTTGCCCACCGAGGTGGTGGAGTAAAGGGGCTGCCCCTGCCGGAGGGACAGCGCTATACCATAAAACAGACTTCCGAAGTCTGACAGGCTTCGGAAGTCTGTGTGTTTGCGCCTTTACTTACGCTTCGGAAAGCGACTGAGCACCGTCACTGGCGCGGGGACGACCGTCCGGTCGCCCATGGTCAGCTCCCCGAACGGTTTCTTGAGGTCGAGCTTCTCCGCCCCTGCGAACACATACAGCGGCGTGCCCTCCTGCGCGTACTCCAGCTTGAGGTACGCCTGCCCCAGCGAGTAGCCCTCGCTATCTATGCTGCACGAGGTGACCGTCCCCACCACACGCCCACGCCCGTCCACCAGCGGATCGCCGGGGTGTGGCGCGCGCACGCCTTTGCTATCCAGCCGGAAGCGCGTCACCACAGCGTCGCGCTCGCGCTCGTGCGCCACGAAGGCCGCTTTGCCGATGAAGAACGGCTTCCATAGCTTGACATAGCTGCCAAAGCCAGCGTCGGCGGGGTTCAGCTTCAGGTCACCGGCCAGTTCGTGCCCATAGAGCGGCAGACCGGCTTCGGTGCGCAGGCTGTCGCGCGCGGCCAGGCCCACCGGCGTCGCCCCCGCCGCGATCAGGTCTTTGAACAGCGCAGGGGCTGCGTCCGGATTGACGAAAAGCTCATAGGCGACGCGCTCGCCCGTGTAACCGGTGCGGGCGACGATGAGGTCATAGCCGCCCAGTGTCGCGCGGGTCACCCCCGCCCAGGGCAACGCCCGCACGCGCGCCCTGTCGGCGTCGCTACCGCCCAGGCTCAGCAGAATGTCGCGGCTGTGCGGCCCTTGCAGGGCGATATCCACCCGCCGCTCGTCGCCCAGGGCGGGATCGCGCAGGTCGCGGATGCGCACAGCGTCGCGCCCCGGCATCTTCGCCCAGGGCCGCGCCGGGTCGGCCAGGGCCTCACCGCGCTGCAGGGCAGTGATCCAGGCCCAGTCCTTGTCGTTGTTGGCAGCGTTGACCACCATCAGGAAATAGTCCGGAGCCAGGCGGTAGATGAAGATATCGTCGAGGGGGATGCCGTCTACGCCGAGCAGATAGCTATAATGCGCCTCGCCAACTGGCAGCGCAGCCACGTCGTTGGCGGCGATGGCGTTGAGGAACGCTTCGGCCCCCGGCCCGCTGAAGTCGAACACGCCCATATGCGACACGTCGAACAGGCCCGCGCCGGTGCGCGTAGCGGCGTGCTCCGCGCCGACGGACGTGTACCACACTGGCATGTCGTAGCCGGCGAAGGGCACCATCTTCGCGCCCAACTCTTTGTGCAGGGCGTGCAGCGAAGTCGTCTTGAGCGGCGGGTTGAGCGGCTCCTGCCAGGCGAAGGGCGGCAACGGGTCGCCGCACGGACCCGCGTAGTGCGCGCCCCGACAACCCACGAAGTAGGGTTTGTCCGCCGCGTAGCCTGCGCCGTCCATCCACCCCTGCTCCGGCAGCCAGGCTTCGAAGGCGCTGAGATCGGGGTCTTCGCTCAGCACGCTGACGGTGACCGGCCCCGGCACTTTAGCGAACACATCCTCGTCGAAGCGGGCGAAGCCGTCGGAAAGGGCGCGCAGCCAGGCGGCCACTGCGCCGGCATTCTCCGCCACGTGCAGGTGATAGACGTCCGGATACAACCGTTGCAGGATACCCCGCGCCCACGGACTGCCATCGGCGCGCAGCACCCAGGTAGGTTGGGCGTCGCCCACGCTCAGCGCGCGGACATCGCTGCTCAACGCCGCGTCCAGGAAGTCGGTCGCGCGCGGCCCGGCGATGTTGAGCGACCGCCAGCCCTCCTGCAACTCGCGCGTATTGGGCACGACGTAGAAATGCTCGGCGGCGGCGCTCGCCTCTTTGGGATAGGCGACCAGGTTGGGAGGCGTATAGTCCATACCGGCCACGCTGACCAGCCGCTCGACCGCCTGCCGCGCGGCAACCAGTGCGTCGTAGTCCACCTTGGCCCGCCACTGCACCTTGCCACCGCCGCCCTGATATTGATAGGGCGTGCAGGCGAAGAGCACATCGGCGATGACGTCGGCCAGCCGGTCAATCTCCGGTTCGCGGAAACCGCGTTGGGTCACCCAGGGCGTGCCCAGCCGGATACCTGTGGCCAGGAAAGGCGACGTATCGCCGGGGATGGTGTTGCGGTTGAGCACAATACCGGCCAGGTCGAGGATGCGCGCGGCCATGTCCCCGCTGAGGGGAGTGCCATCCGCCCCGCGCACCGACTTGCAGTCCACCAACAAGAGGTGCGAATTGGTGCCACCGTGCGGGATGCGCAGTCCGCGCGACGCCAGCCGTTCGGCCAGCCGTACCGCATTGGCGACGATCTGCCGTTGCAGGGCGCGGAACTGCTCGGTCGCTGCCAGTTTGAAGGCGACCGCCATGCCCGCGATGGCGTTGACATGTGGCCCGCCCTGCTCGCCAGGGAACACAGCGCGATCCAGCTTGCGCCCGATCTTGGGGTCGGTGGTCATCAACACCGCGCCGCGCGGACCGGCCATGGTCTTGTGCGTGGTGAAGCTGATCACATGCGCGTGACCCACCGGCGTCGGGAAGACACCCGCCGCCACCAGCCCCGACACGTGCGACACGTCCGCCAGCAGATACGCGCCCACCTCGTCGGCAATGGCGCGGAAAGCGGCCCAGTCCGGCGCGTAGGGGTAGGACGTGAAGCCAGCGACAATGACCTTGGGGCGATGTTGCCGGGCCAGGTCGCGAATCTGATCGTAGTCGAGTAACTCCGTCTGCGGATTGACGCCGTAGCTGATCACGTTGTAGAGCCGCCCGCTGCGGTTGGCCGGGCTGCCGTGCGTCAGATGACCGCCGTGCAGCAAATCCATGCCCATCAGCGTATCGCCCGGCTCCATCAACGCGCTGTAGACGGCGCTGTTGGCGGGCGACCCGCTCAGCGGCTGCACGTTGACCCACAGCGCCTCCGGGCGCACAGTGGGCGTGGCGAACAACTCGGCGGCGCGGCGACGGGCCAGGCTCTCGATGATATCGACAAATTCGGTGCCCTTGTAGTAGCGCGGGTCGGAATTGCGCCGGTATTCGGCCAGGCGCACATCTATGGCCAGCAATTCTTCTTGCGAGAGCGCCCGCCACTCGTCGTCGGGGTAGCCCTCGGCGTAGAGATTGTGGAAAACCGAGCCAACCGCCTCGCGCACGGCCACCGGCACGCTGGACTCGGAGGGGATGAGGATCAGCCGCCGCACCTGCCGCAGCGCTTCCAGGTCAACCAGCGCTGCCACGTCCGGATCGAGGTCGGCCAGGCTGCCGCGAAAAAGAAAGTCGTCCATTCGAACTCCTGTATCTGAACAAACGGTCTTTGATGCGCCTCATTCTAGCACGCGCGCGCCAGCCTCACTACTGCCGCACGGCACGCCTTGCCCAGGCACACAACAACGCCCCGCCCGCAAAGGGCAGGGCGTCGCAAATCAGGCGATGGGTGACAAGGGACTCGAACCCCTGACCTCCTCCTTGTAAGGGAGGCGCTCTGACCAACTGAGCTAGTCACCCGCACCTGCCATTATAGCCGTCCGGCAGGGGCAGCGTCAAGGGCGGCGCGGGCAAAGGGGGCAAAGGCACGGCTGTTGTCCCCCGCCTTGTCCACCCTCAGCGACAACGGTATCATCGAGCGCTGAGGAGCGGCACGTGAGCGCCGCCGCGTCTGGTAGCGGGGAGAGTATGGATCATCAACCGGCCTGGCAGCGCACGCTGTACACGCTGGCCTTTGTACAGTTCGTGTCGGCAGTAGGCTTTTCCAGTACGTTCACCTTTCTGCCCCTTTACGTCAAACAATTAGGTTCTACCACCGGTCTGAGTGTCGAGCTGCTGACCGGTCTTGTTTTCTCGGCGCAGGCATTCGCCATGATGCTGGCCGCGCCAGTGTGGGGCGCGCTGGCCGACCGTCACGGGCGCAAGATGATGGTCTTGCGGGCCACCTGGGGCGGCGCGATAGTCATCGCCCTGATGGGTTTCGTGCGCTCCGGCGAAGAACTGCTGCTGCTGCGCATCCTGCAGGGGCTGATCACGGGCGTCTTCTCGGCGCTGACCACCCTGGTGGCGGCCAGCGTCCCGCGTCAACGCATGGGCTATGCGCTGGGGTTGTTGCAGGTGGGACTGTGGGGCGGGACATCTGCCGGGCCGTTGTTCGGCGGGTTCATCGCCGATCAGTTTGGCTTTCGCACTTCCTTCCTGGCGACCGGCATCCTGCTGGCCGTGGCAGGCGGGCTGACCTCCTGGGGAGTACACGAACACTTCGAGCCAATGCCCTATGTCAGCGCCGGGCGCAACGGTTTCCTCACAGCGTGGGGCCATGTGCTGAGCAGCTACGGGGTGCGACTGACCTTCATCGCCCGCTTCCTCAACACGCTGGGCCGCACCATGATCGAACCCTTCACCCCCCTGCTGGTCAGTCAGTTGATGCACACCGAGAGTCGGACGGCCACTGTCACCGGTGTGTTGCTGGCCATCTCTGCCGCCGCCGGAACGGTCGCCGCCATCTACCTGGGGCAACTCGGCGATCGGCGGGGACACCGTCGCGTGCTGGTGATCATGGCCACTCTCGCCGGCCTGTTCTACCTGCCCACCCTATGGGTGGACTCGGTGTGGCAACTGGGGCTGGTGCTCACCCTGACCGGCACAGCAGCGGGCGGGATTCTGCCCACGCTCAGCGCGCTGCTGGCCACCTATACTGAGCCGGGCGAGGAAGGGGCTGTCTACGGTCTCGAAGCGGCGATCGTCTCCGCGGGGCGAACCATCGCGCCCATGCTCGCGGCCACCCTGGCAACCTGGTTCGGGCTGCGCAGCATCTACCTGGTGGTGGGGATCATCTTCCTGAGCATGGCAGTCATGGCCAGGCGCTGGATGCCCTCTTCCCCGCACCCCAGTTAGCCGGTAGCGCGCTAGCCGCTCACCTGGGGCACGTCCTCGCAGTACCCCACCGCCCGCGCTGTGGTGATCTCGGCGGAGACCCACGCTGGCTCGCCGTCCAGGCTGATGCGCCACCAGGCCCGGTCGGGGCTGAGGCCGGTCACGGGGAAGAAATCGTTGGGCGTAGCCAGGTCAGCAACCGGATAGTCTACCCCTGGCCCGCGGCGAATGTTGACCTGGGCGCTGAAGCGCAACCAGCAGGCCGCCGAATCGCGCACTTCCGGCGGGATACTCGCCAGCCCTGCGTCAATTGTCGCCAGGGCATCTTCGGCATTGCCGTAAACGCACGACCGATACCCTGTGCCAATCTCCACCCGAAAGTCTACTGTGCGGTTGGGGTCGGGCTGACGAATGATCTGAGCGGGTTCCACGCGCAGCAGACGTTGCAGGTCAGCCAGGGGACTGCCTTTCTGCAGGCCCGTATAGTCGAAGATGACCGATAGCTCGCGCTGCACCGGTGCGAACCCCTCCAGCGGGCGAGCGGCGTACCCTTCCCAGGCCAGGCGGTCGGCGGCAACCTGCGCATACCCCGCCCCATACCATGAGGCATCGGCGATCTCCACGCTGAACTGCATCCGGCTCAGGCGGTTGGCAGTCGGCGGCGTCAGCAAATCCTGCACCATGGGTAACAGATTCTCGCGCACAGGCAGGAGCACTTCGCGCCCGTCGTCCGGCGTGTAGATACGCTCGTAGTGTGTCCCGACCTGTCCGCTGTAGCGGGCGATCCGCGCCGGATCAAGCGCCATACCCAGCGGGACGAGTGCCAGCACGTCGGTCAGACTCAGGTCGGTCTCCACCCAACCAGTGATGGCGGGCCACAGCCGCTCGACCTGCTCGAACAGGCCCTGACGCTTGATCTGCTGCCACATAGCCCGCAGCACGTCCATCTGACGGCGTCCCCGGTCAAGCTCATTGGTCGTTTTGCGGCTGCGCACATACCATAGCGCCATATAGGGGTCGAGCAGATGACGGCCTATGCCCAACGTGTACTCTTCCCAGTTCTCTTCCAGACCGGAGTCGAGCGACGGGTCTTTCAGCCGCCAGTCGGTCAGGGCACAGTCTACGCTGATCGGCAGCCCCCCCAGCGCCTCGATGATCTTCATGAAGCTGGTGAAGTTGACCCGCGCGTAGTGATCCGGCACAAAGCCCAGGTTGTAGCGAAAGAGGTCTTGCAGCAGGCCGAATCCACCGCCGGGATAACCGTTTGACGCGCCCCAGGCATAGGCTGTGTTGATGCGATCCATGGTGTGATTTGGGATGTACACCCACAGGTCGCGGGGGATATGCCACAGGGCCGCCGTGCCAGCATCTTTATGAACGGCCAGCACGATCATCACATCGGTGCGGCGATAGTAGTTGTCCGGCGAGTCGCTACCCAGCAGCAAAATGGTCTCGACCGAGTCATCAACAGGGAACGGTTCAACTGGCGGGGGGATGGGCAACGGCGGCGGTTGAGCGGGCGGCGTGTAGGTGCCGTGAAAGGGATAGGTGGGCGTTGGCGAGGGCGTGTCGCCCCCCTGCGCGAGGGCACCAAGCGGCAGCAGCCCCGCACAGAGCGTCACCAGGAGCAACGCCGCGATGGGCTTGTGTATCCACTGACTCACAGGCAACAGAAAGCGGAAAGGCTTCATGGCAAAAGGGTCAGGCATCCAGCGGCGAGCAGGGTCAGCATCCGCCGAGTGTAGGGCTGTTGGTTCCTGATTGGCAGATTAAAAGAGACACACGCCAGACTCGACACGGTAACCTTCCCTTCCTGGCTGAACCCTTTATGATTATAGCACCCTCCAGGCACAGCCGTGCCGGACGCCCTGGGTGCCTTTCACGAAGGTTCACGGTCGGCTGATCATGCATCAGGCCCGTTCGGGCTTGTCGAGTCTTGTGAACTCAACTGAAATGCGCCCCATTTGAGAGGTGCGCGCAAACTGTGACAGGCCGTGCGCTGCGCTGTGGTTTACCTCACCCCCAGCCTCGCTTCGCTCGGCTTGACCTTGCCCCCTCCCTGACGCGGGGAGGGGGCGCGAGGCGCGCCAGCGCCGAGCGGGGGTGAGGTCAACACCTCCGCACCGAGGGAATCACCGAGACCCTTTGCTCGCACTCAGTTTGAGGGGTGCGTTTCACAACAGTTCACCCCAGAGCACGGCTTCAGAAATCCGCCTCAATTCGCTTGCACTCGTGAACTCAACTGAAATGCACCCGGACGCCTTCCCTCCGGGGTGCGTGCAAAATGTGACGGGCAATTTGCCGCGGTCTGCTGCCCCTCACTCCTGCATCCCTTCTCCCTCACGACTGTGTCGCGGGGCGAGGGGACTTACTGTCTGGCGTGTGAGTGCTCCCCTTCGCCCGCGCTGCGGGCGAAGGGGCCGGGGGATGAGGGCCATCGGGTGGGGCAAAGTCGCTGACAACCTTTGCATGCCACCCCAGCAGTGGATCGAATCGGCGGAGTCGGCTATGATCGCGCCCATGCCACAATGACAGACTGGTGGGGGAGGACATGAGTACACGACCTGCCTGGGGAGTGCTCTTCTTTGGCGCACTGGTGGTGACAACGCTGCTGCTGTCGCCTTTGTGGCTGGACCAGTTCGCCGACTATTTCCGCAAGGAAGAAGTCGTTTCCCCCTTCCCCGATGCCTTCTACAGTCTGCCCAGCCTGGCTCAGGATATGTACACGCAGCTTTACGCGCGCAGCCCACAGATGGCCATTGACCTGGTAGCCGCGCGGCTGGCCGAAGCGGTAGACGTGGAGGAACCCAACCTGCCCGCGCTCGACCCCAACCCGGCGTTGGTGCAGGAACTGCTCACCGGCAATTTCGTCACGCTGGACTCCATCCGCGGTGCGCAGGGGACGGCCAGCATCTTTCGGCTCTCCGACGGGCGCGTCATCGTGCGCCTGCAAGGGCTGGATGCCATCAACGGCCCCGATCTGCATGTGCTGCTCAGCGCCTACCCGCGCCCCACGACCAAGGAAGAGCTGGCCCAGGTCGCGCAGTTGCAACTAGACCTGGGAGCGCTGAAAGGCAACGTGGGCAACCAGAACTATGTGATCGACAACCCGGCCTTCAACATTGACAACTACCGCGAAGGCAGCGTAGTGCTCTATTCGACACGCTACGAACTCGTTTTCAGCTTTGCACCACTGGCCCCGCCGCCCGCAGTCCCTGGGTCGTGATGCGCGGTGCGCGGCTTTTCGGGAGCGAAGGGATGAACGAACAATCGGTGTATCTGGTGCCCCCCTACGAGCGGCTGGCGACCGTCTATGAGCAGGCGGGCCTGGCCGAACACGCCCGTCTGCAAACATTGCGCTACCTGCGGCTGGCGCAGTCTATGGACTGGGCCGGACGGCGTGTGCTCGACCTGGGCTGCGGCACCGGCGTGAGTAGCTGGCTGCTGGCCGAACAGGGTCTGCGCGTCTTCGCCATAGATAACAGCGCGGCTATGCTCGCCGTGGCGCAGAATCACACCCCCGACCCCAATATCCCTGTCTATGATGCGCCGTCCTTCATTCAGAAGGATGTCCGTCAGTTGGAAGCGCCCGCGGGGCCTGTAGACCTGGCCCTGGCAGTCGGGGGAGTGTTCAATGCCATCGCCAGTCTGCGCGAACTGGAAGGCGTCTTCGCCCGCGTCTTCAAGTGCCTAGAACCGGGCAAGCTGTTCATCTTCGACCTGCGCACCCTGTGGGGGCTGGCGTCCGCCATGTCCGGCGACCGGGTGCTCTTCGACAACGAGCACAATCTGACGCTCGTCGCCCGCAGTCACTTCAGCCACGAGCTGCAGCGCAGCACGGTTCGCTACACCATCTTCGCCCGCTTCGAACAACTGGCCTGGGAACGCGCCGACGAGATACACCTGGTGCGCGGCTATCCCCTGCAGGCGATCAACGCCCTGCTGGAACGGGTCGGCTTCCAGGTGCTGGCGCTGCTCTCCGAAACGCTCGATCCGCTCGAAATGCTCGAAGGCGCGAGCGACTGGGCAGTATTCGTGGCCCTCCGCCCCGCTGGCTGAAGCACCGCCGGAACACAAACGGCCCGCGATCTTGGTGATCGGCGGGCCGTTGCGCGCCTGGGAAAAGAGGGGGGATTACTCAGTGACGGACAACAGGCTGGTGTCTACCGTCTGGTTGCCCAGCGTGTCGGCGAACAGGAAGTCGCGCATCCAGCCCGCAACGCCGTTGTAGCCGTAATCCACCTCCTCAAAGGGAATGGCGACCTGGAACCAAACGCCGCTCTCGCTCAGCCCCTTGACCACCACTTGCGTCCCAGCGGGCAGTTGGGCGACCGCGTTGTACAGGTTGTCGTTGGGGCCAACGCGCACCACCGCGCCCGGCACCTGCACCGTACCCACCAGGTACTTGGAGCCAAAGCGGCTGGCCATGCCATAGCCAAAGCCATAGGCCGGGTGATAGAGCTTGATCCAGGTGTCGTCTACCTGCTCGATGAAGACCAGCGACGTGCCGGGGTCGAGCGTGCCCAGCAACTGCGAGGCGACATCCGGCTCGGCGAACAGCGCCGGCGCAGACTGCCGCCCGGCCACAGCATCAATCCACACCGCGGGCAGATCGGAGAGGTTGGCGGCCAGCGCATAGCCCGTGTCGCCGCCCGGCAACAGCACCTGCACAAACTCGCCCTCCGGCTCGCCCAGCGCCCACAGCACCGTATCGGCGGGGAAAGTCGCGACCACGTCGGAGGTTACGCTCGGCTCGGCGAACACGCCCATTTCAGGCACGCGCCTCAACACCACCGAGACCATGCGCGCGCCTTCGGGCAGCGCTTCCCAGTCAGAAACGAGCGACCAGCCGCGCCCCTGAGGCGTCACCACGTAGGCCCATTCCTCATAGACGCCCAGCACAGTGGCCACCGTACCGTCTTCCAGCGAGCCAAGGAATTCAGCCGTCACGTTCGGCGCAGCAAAGAAAGACGTTGCACCCGTGCGATTGGTCGCCACGTAGTACTTCGGCGCGAGCGGCGGCAGGTTGAGCACCACAAAGCTCTCCAGCGGCGCATAGCCCACATTGCCGCCGGCGTCCACCTGCAGCCAGGCCCCTGAGGGGTCGGTGCTAAGCACAGTCACCTCGCTGAAAGCTGCGACCTCAGCGACGACCTCTGCGCCGGCGTTCGGCTCAGCATAAATCGTCACTGCACCGGTAGTCACAGCTTTGAGGTCTGCCCCCCCTTGCGCGGCAGCGACGCCCACGCTCATCACCGACAGGACAAGAACGATCAATAGAGCCAAAACACGGTGTTTCATATTTAATCTCCAATCCCTTTTGCTCTAAGGCACCGGTCATGCAGTAGCGCTCGGATGGTTTGCACTGCCACGCCCCTATTATACGCGAAATTGCGCCGCCGTGCAGGTCAACCTTCCTGGGGCGGCTGACCCGCCTCTGGCAGGGACAGGGTGCCGTAGCGCTGCCCGATCACCGCCTGCCCCGCCGGACTCTGCATCCAGGTGAACCAGTCGTAATAGAAGCTGCCCTCGGCAGGCGGACTGACTCCCACCACCAGCAACGGTGTGCGCAGCGGATAGCTGCCCTCGCTCACCGTCTGCGGCGTGGGCAGCACGGCTTCTTCGCCCTGAGCCATGCGCACCGGCACCACCCGCACGCGCCGATCCACAAAGGCCATGCTCACATAGCCGATGGCCAGGGGATCGCCCGCAACCAGTTCCACCATGCGCGCGCTGGAAAGCGCCAGCCGCGCCGCCGGCGTTGTCGCTGCTCCGTCCATCACCAGGGCGTCGAAGGCCAGGCGAGTGTCGGCCCCCTGCTCGCGGCTGACGACGGCGACAGGCGCGTCCGGCCCGCCCCACTCGGCCCACGAAGTTGCGCGCCCCTGGAAGATACGGCGCAGGTCATCCACACTGAAAGCGGACACGGGGTTATCCGGATGCACGATGATGGCGATGCCGTCCTGCCCAATTGGCGCGGCCCACAGGGGCGCTTCGGGAGCCAGATACGTGGTCAGTGCGAAGGGGGCCTGCCCGGCCAGCACCTGCTGGTATACAGTCTGCCACTCGGCCTCGACGCTGTCCAACGCAATCACCGTCGCGCTGGAAACATAGGCTTCGACCAGGTCGCGCAGCAGTGGCGAGGTAGAGGTTGTCACCAGGATGCGCACGCTGACCGTCTGCGGAGTGAGCGTCGGGTCGGCGACAGAGGCGCGGCAACTCGCCAGCGCCAGGCTCAGGATGACGATGGTTCGTTTGGCCCGCTTCAATTCTCGTCCCCTCAAGCAAAGAGGGCGACCACCAAGCTTAGCGTGCCGAACGTCGCACAATACGCCGCAAATCCATACAACCGCCGCCGTTGCAACAGGCGCAACAGCCCCCAGACGCACAGATAGCCGACCACCAGCGATCCGGCAAAGCCGACGAGGAGAGGGACGGCCATGTCATTGCCAAGGGGTTCCCCACCGACCAGCAGGTCGAAGCCCTGCTTGATCCCTGCTCCCATGATGATCGGAGTCGCCAGCAAGAAGCTGAAGCGCGCCGCCACCGGGCGCGATATACCGCGCGTCAGTCCGGCAGCGATGGTGCTACCCGAACGCGAGAGGCCAGGGATAATCGCCAGCGCCTGCGCTGTGCCGATGATCAGAGCGTCGGCGAAGCGCAGGTCGGTCAGGGTGCGTTCGCTGTTAGAGGCCCGTTCGCTGAAGGCCAACACCAAGGCCGTGACCAGCAAGAAACTGGCCGCCAGAGGCGGGTCGCTGAGTGTCGTCTCGAACAAGCCTTCCAGCATAAGACCTGCCAACGCTGCCGGGACTGTGCCCAGGGCAATCAACCACAACAGGCGAGCTTCGGGATCAGAAGCTGTACGATTGCGTAGCGCATGGAGACCGGCACGCAACAACACTTGCCAGTCGCGCCAGAAATACATCAGCACCGCCATCAGCGTGCCCAGGTGCACCACCACATCGAACACCAGCGGCGGCTCAGGCCAATTGAGCCACCAGGGCACCAGCACCAGATGGCCGGAGCTGGAAATAGGCAAGAATTCGGTTGCCCCTTGTAGCGTTCCCAGGGCGAGAGCTTGCCAGATAGACATAGAATTGACCTTTCGCTGTCGCCATGCTGCGTGCCGCTGCTCCCTTAGCTTCGAAGCAGGGAGCAGCGCACCGACGGCTGCCCGCGCCCTCTGCGCCACCGGAAGCCCGGTTGAGTCAGAAGTGGATCGCTAACTCACCGGAAGCGATAGGCGCTGCGCTCCTTTGGCCAGCCCCACTGGCTGATAGCGGGCGAGGAAGGCACTGGCGTAGTCCGTGAAAGTGCCGTCCAGAATGGCGGCGCGCATCTCACGCATCAGCGTGAGCAGAACATGCAGGTTGTGGAGGCTCAGCAGTTGGTGCCCCAGAATTTCGGAGGCTTTGACCAGGTGACGGATATAGGCACGCGAGAAATGGGTGCAGGTGTAGCAAGTGCACCCTTCTTCCAGAGGGCGCGGGTCGGCGGCGTACTGCAGGTTGCGCATGTTGATCCGGCCTGTGCGTGTCAGTGCCGCGCCATTGCGAGCGACCCGCGTGGGCAGCACACAGTCGAAGATGTCTACGCCGCGTGCCACACCGTGCACCAGGTCTTCGGGGCTGCCAACGCCCATCAAGTAGCGAGGTTTGTGCGCTGGCAAGAGCGGGGTCGTCTGTTCCAGTGTACGCACCATGTCGGCTTTGCTCTCTCCGACGGCCAGGCCACCGATAGCATAGCCGGGCAGGTCGAAGCCGGTGACGAACCGCGCCGACTCTTCGCGCATGTCCATGAAGATACCCCCCTGGACGATGCCGAAGAGCGCCTGGCGGGCCGGGTTGCCCCTGCGCTGATGCTCCTCAACGCAGCGCACCAGCCAGCGGTGAGTGCGATCTACAGCCAGGCGCACTGCCGCACGATCATCCGGCACAGGACACTGGTCAAACGCCATGATGATATCCGCACCCAGATTGTGTTGAATCTGGATGGCAAGTTCGGGGGTGAAACGGTGCAACGAACCGTCGAGATGATAGCGAAAGGTCACCCCGTCCGCGTCAACCTGACGCATGGACGCCAGGCTGAACACCTGAAAGCCGCCCGAATCGGTCAGGATGGGGCCATCCCACCCCATGAAACGGTGCAGGCCGCCCAGGTCGCGAATGAGTTCGTCGCCGGGGCGCAGGTGGAGATGGTAGGTATTGGCCAGCACCAGGCTGACGCCCAGTTCGCGCAGTTCGCGCGGCTCGACGGCTTTGACGGTTGCCTGTGTGCCCACCGGCGCAAAGACCGGCGTAGGAATAGGGCCATGCGGCGTGTGCAACACGCCGGCGCGAGCCATTCCCTCAGTTGCCAGTAACTCGAATGCGAACGCCATCATCCACCGCGAGCAGGGTGTTATTTATCTCGCCCTGACAGAAATGTGTCACTGAAAAGTCAGGCCACCATTATAGCAGGCAAGCGCAATTTGGCGAATTCACAGGGTGCGTGCACCAGGGGGATTGCAACAAACCGCTTGCCGCTTTACCTCACCCCAGCCTCGCTACGCTCGGCTTGCCCCCTCCCCGCGTCGGAAAGGGGACAGCGAGACGCGCGAACACCGAGCAGAGTGAAGTAAACGCCCTCGCGTCAGGCAAATCGCTGACGACCTTTGCCTGCGTCCGCAGGCAGGAATCGCATACCTGGGCCGACAGGGTGATGGCTCTGCCCAGGTGCCCTTCCCCACAACCCAGACAGACAGAGAAACACGCTTACTCGATACCCTCGAACAGATCGCGCTCGCGCCGACGCAGACCATTGGGTTCTGGCCAGGCGCGGGTGAAATCCTGGTGACGGAAGATCAGTCGCGTGAGCATCTCGGTCAGGCTGCGCGATTCGCGCGGGTTCTGCTGGCTGGCATGACAGGCCGCGGCAGCGTCCCATTTGCGCTGATATTGCCCCACGCTGATTCGCGCATGTACCGGCAACAGATGATCCAGCACCGCCTGGAAATCGAGATCGCGGTTGCGCCCCATACGACGCGGGTCCTGCCCACGCAGCCGCATTTGCCAGATCATCAGGCGCAGCGGCCAGCGCGGAAACGTGGTGTAGTACAACTTGGCAGGCTGATAGGGCGCAAGCCCTTCCTGCGCATGTTCCGGATAGGCTATCGGATCGCCTGCCAGGTGAAAGGCGCGCGTGGTGACGCGGTGCATGACGATATGATCCGGATGCCCATAGCCGCCGTAGGGGTCGAAGGTGACGACCACATGAGGCCGAATACGGCGTATCTCGCGCACAATGCGCCCCACCAACACGTCCTTGTCCGCCTGCCACAGGCATTCGGGGTGAGCGTTATCGGGGCTGCCCATCATGCCGCTGTCGCGGTAGCCGAAGAGGATGACTTCGCGGATGCCCAGGGTTTGTGCCGCGCATTCGAGTTCGGCTTTGCGCAGCGCTGCTACCGACTCGAAACCGGCCAGGTATTCCGGGTCCACCGAGCCGACATCCCCGTTGGTGGAGCAGATGAGGCTGATCGCCACGCCCCGCGCGGCATAATAGGCGATCGCGCCGCCCATGCCGAAGGATTCATCGTCCGGATGGGCGAAGACGAGCAACATACGTCGCCCGGCATGAGTGAGTTGAGTTCTATCCGCCGACTTCATCATCAATCCACTTGAGATACTGGCGAGAACCAATGGCAACAGGCAGGCCGATGATCTCCGGCGTGTCGTATGAGTGTGCCGACTTGACGGCAGACATCAGCGCATCGAACGTCTCGGTGCGCGTCTTGATGATCATCAGGACTTCGTCTTCTTCCTGGATTGCGCCCTGCCACAGGAACATGGACGAGATCGGCACGAAATTCACGCAGGCAGCCAGCTTGTTCTGCAAGAGTCGGCGCGCGATACGTCGCGCCTGAGCCTCGGATTCGGTCGTCACCAGAACTACAAGATGGTCGTTCATCAACTCCTCCGTCTGTCGCCTGTGCACCAGGGGTAATCGCTGCGCCCGGCAGAGTGGAATGCTACGTTAGACCATATCCTCCGGTGATGCGCCCGACAGCAAGCTGCCCGGCGCGTGCCACGCGCGAAATTATAGCACGCCGCCTGTCGGGTGATAATGGTAAACCGGCGCACGGGGTCAGTTGTGGGCCAGGGTCATCGCGTCAAAATCGGTCAGCCGAACTGTTCGGCGCTCCCTACCCGCCCCCTGGGGATGCGTGCAAAGGTTGTCAGCTACCTTGCCGCGCCCGATGACCCTCATCCCCCGGCCCCTTCTCCCGCGCTGCGGGCGAAGGGGAGCGCTCGCGCGACAGACAACAAGTCCCCTCGCCCCGCGACGCAGTCGCGAGGGAGAGGGGATTGAGGGGTGAGGGGAGACGTGTGGGTAATGCATAGGGTGCGGAGGCGTTCACCTCACCCCCGCTCGGCGCTGGCGCGAGGCTGGGGGTGAGGTAAAACGGCAAGCGGTTTGAGACAATCCCCCTGGCCCCCTGATACGCAGGCGGCTTCGGCGCTGTGACAATGGTACAATGAACTTGTTTGGCGCGTTCCATTCCCCGGAGGAGATTCTCTCATGTCTGCAGGCATCGGCCATCAGTTCCTGCTCGAAACGCAGTACAAGTACCTGGAGCCATCCGCACAATCGCGCGGCGTGCCCCAACCTCCGCTCGAACTGCCCTACGACGTGACGCAGCGCCCCATCGAATTGCCAGACGCCGATACGCTGGGCGTGCCGCCGGTCAACCTGCGCGAGCTGATCGAGCGCCGCCGCACGCTGCGCAACTACGCCCCTGATCCGATCACCCTGGGCGAACTATCATACCTGTTGTGGTGTACGCAGGGCATCCTGGAACAGCGCGGCACTCAGGCCACGCTGCGCACTGTGCCTTCGGCGGGCGCGCGACATGCCTTCGAGACGGCCTTGCTGGTCAACCGGGTGGTGGGTCTGGAGCCAGGCGTCTATCGTTACCTGGCCGGGCTGCATTTCCTGATCCGCTGGCCCATTGAAGGCGATGCGGTGCAGGTGCTCACCCGTGCCTGTCTGAATCAGGAACAGATTCCGCGCAGCGCCGTCACCTTTTTCTGGGTCGCTGTGACGGAGCGCATGACTTGGCGCTATAGCGAGCGCGGCTACCGCTACCTGTTCCTGGACGCCGGGCACGTCTGCCAGAACCTGTACCTGGCCGCGGAGGCGATCGGCTGCGGGGTATGTGCCATCGGGGCATTCGACGACGAGGCGCTTAACGCAGCCTTCGAGTTGGACGGCGAGGACCTCTTCGTCATCTACGCGGCGACTGTCGGGCGCAGGCCGAAGTAAAAGAGCGTTTGCCCCCTGGCATCCTCCCCAGGCGCGGAGCAAGGCGAGCAAGCGTATGATCCCCGTCTGTGGTGGCTTGAGGGGTGAGGTAAAGCCGCCGATCAGGGCTTCTCAAAGGTCTCCAAACACCGCGGGACTGGGTCGAACCGCGAATCCTTGTGAAAGTATTGTGAATATGTTGAGCAAGGCTTGCGCCTGACGAGAGGCCCGTTATATACTCCGCTCCAAAATCGCATCGTACCGGACGCTGTCAGGAGGGAAGGCATGCAGACTTCCGGGAAATCGCAACAGTCCGACCCGGCGCAGGCGGCAACGCGCCCCCTGTACCGTCAGCCAGCCCTGTGGGCGCTGGTCATTGTGCTGATCGCGGTGTTGGTAGCGCTGTTGGCTATCCTGAGCGGCAGAGATGAGGAACCTACGGCGACCGTCGCTCCGGCCAGCGCTACTCCTGTACCGGTCGCTCAGCGGGCCGGAGGCACCGCAGCGATCACGGCGGATAACGCGGCGCAGGTCGAAGAACTCAACCAACTCGGCCAGAATCCGGTGAGCCAGGTGACCTGGTCGCCGGACGGCAGGGCGCTGGCGCTGGCGCTATCGGCGGGCGTGGCGCTCTACAACGCCACCGACCTGGATGCGCCGCCGCGCCTGCTGGAAGGTCACGATGGTTGGGTGATGGGCGTGGCCTGGTCGCCGGACGGGACTCAGTTGGTCAGCGGTGGAGTGGACGGCACGGTGCGGGTGTGGACGGTGGCACAGGACGAGAACGGCCAGACGGCCTCGCTGAGCCAGACACTGGAGGGACACAGCGGCTGGGTATGGGCGGTGGCCTGGTCGCCAGATGGCGCGAAGCTGGCGAGCGCAGGAGCAGACGGCACCGTGAGACTGTGGGACGCCGCGCAGGGCACACAGACCACGCAGCGGGACGCGCACCCCGGCGGAGCGCGCGCTGTAGCCTGGTCGCCGGACGGGGCGTCGCTGGCGAGCGCAGGGCGCGATGGCGCAGTGCGCGTGTGGGCGGCAGATGACGGATCGCTGGCGCAAACGCTGACGGGTCACACAGGTATCGTGCGCGATGTGGCCTGGTCACCAGATGGACGCCTGCTGGCCTCCGCTGGCAACGACGGCACTGTGCGCGTGTGGGATGCGAGCACCGGCGCGCTGCTGCAAACCCTGGAAGGGCACCCTGGCGGCGTGACGACGGTGGCCTGGTCGCCCAACAGTGCGGTTCTGGCGAGCGGCGGTTTCGACGACACGGTGCGGCTGTGGGACGTGCAGCAGGGCGCGCTGCTGACGACCCTGTTCGGGCACATGTGGGCTGTGCGCAGCGTGGCCTGGTCACCGGATGCGCTAAGCCTGGCAAGCGCCAGCGCTGATCAGACAGTGCGCCTGTGGGGTGTCGCGGGAGGCTAGCGCTTGCGGGGAAGATAGTGCGGCTCCGCTCAAAGTACACAGCAACGAAGACCGCCGATGCTCGCGAAGGACATCGGCGGTCTCTTTGCGGGAGCATTGATCCACCCCCGACCTTGATGCACGGCTGAGGGAGCAAGCCGAGCGTAGCGAGGCTGGGGATGAGGTAAAGCGGCAAGCGGTTTGATGCCACCTCCCCGGCACATGTCCCCTTCTGCTTGCCCACAGCAGGCGTTCGGGGTATCACTGAGCGGACATCCCGCTCTGGCGCGGGGCGTACTGCTTCAGGGATAGGCTATGCCCAACTTTCTGCAGAACTCGGTTGCCCGCGCAGCGCGCGCCCGGCTGATCTACCTGCTGCGTGGGCGCACGACCGGCGCGCGCCTGATGCGTGGCACTGGTGGTACGTTCGTGCTGCGCGTGTTCAACATGGCGCTCAAGTTTGCCGCCAGCCTGGTGCTGGCCCGGCTGCTGACGCCAGAGGAGTACGGCGTTTTCAATTTCGCGCAGGCGTGGCTGCTGCTGCTCATCGTACCAGCTACGGCGGGCTTCGACCGTCTGCTGGTGCGCGATCTATCCGTCTACCTCAGCCAGCAAACCTGGGCCGCCATGCGTGGCGCGGTGCGCTTTGCGGCGCGGGGGGCGCTGGTGCTGTCGTGTGCGGTGGTACTGCTGGTGCTGGCTGGAGCCTGGCTCACCTATCATCTGACCGGACGCCCTGCCCTGCTCAACGCCGGACAGGGCGACGTGGCGCGGGGAGCGTTGATCACGCTCACCATCGCCCTGTTGATCCTGCCCGTGCGCGCGCTGCTGCTGGTGCAGCAGGGAGCCATGCGCGGACTGCATCACGTCGTCTTCAGTCAGGTGCCCGATCTGGCGCTGCAACCGGCCCTGTTCCTGCTGGCGCTGCTCGCTGTCACCATCGGCGGATTTGCTGTAGGAACAGCCAACGGGGCCACACTCCTCTTCGGCGCGACGATGCTGGCGGCGCTGGGGGTGAGCACGTGGGAAATGCGCCGCGTGATGCCCCAGCCCATGCGCGCCGTCGAACCAGTGATCAAGCCGCGCCTGTGGCTGATCGGCGCGATGCCTTTTGCCCTCAGCCAGATGTTGAACACGCTGAACACCCAGGTGGACGCGCTGATGCTGGGCGCGCTGGACAGTCCCACCGCAGTAGCCTACTACACAGTGACGCAGCGCCTGACCATGCTGATCACCCTCCCCCTGATCTCGGTGACGGTGGCGCTGGCCCCGCACGTCGCCAGTCTGTTCGCCGCAAGACGCCTGGGCGAGTTACAACGAGCGATCACCGCCAGCACTCGTCTGGTGCTGGCGCTCTCGCTGCCTTTCACCCTGATCTACGTGGTGGCGGGGACGTTTTTCCTGGGACTCTTCGGGGCAGAGTACCGCGTCGCGCAGACAGCGCTGACAATTTTCAGCCTGGGCCAACTGGTCAACGCCGCGACTGGCCCCGTCGCGACTCTGCTGATGATGACCGGCCACGAGCGCGCCGCTACCCTGAGCACCGGTGCGGGCGTCGCCCTGCATGTGCTGCTCAACCTGCTACTCATCCCAGGCTGGAGCATCGAAGGAGCAGCCGTTGCGGGCGGGATCAGCGTGGCCGTTCTCAATATGGCCCAGGCGTTGCTGGCATGGCGCTGGTTGCGCATCAACACGCTGGCGGCAGGCCCCACCGCATACCGCTAAAACGTCACCCCCTGGCGCGCACGAAGCCAGGGGGCCAAGCCAGTTGCCGATGACACCCCAGGGCTGAGCGCCCGCTCAGACGCCGAACTCTTTGCGATCCACCAGCCAACCGGCCAATGCCAACAGGATGATCGCTACACTGATCATCACCGTCCAGTCGCCGAACTGAACGCCGCCCCGAATGACCTCGCCCATGTTGAAGTAGTGGTTGATCAGGAAGGGCTGGAGCGGCTTCAGCGCATCAACCATCGCCGAGAATCCGTAGATCAGGAAGCTGCCGATCAGCAGCAGATAGGCGATAGGCCCGGCAAAATGGCGGCTGGAGGGTACGATCACCGCCAGCAGGTAGGAATAGCCAGCCACGACCATCAAAAACAGGAACGCGCTGACGATGCTCAGCGCCAGCCTGCCGACTGACACATCGAATTCCGGCCAGAGGAGCATGGACACCAGGAAAGTGATCAACCAGGCCCCCAGCACCAGCGCCATACCCAGGGCCGTGTTGAGCACCCGCCCGAACAGATAGGCGCGCCGCGACACGGGCAGGCTGAGCATCATGTCCAGCGAATGATCGCGCTCGGCGTTGGTGAAGGCATTGAACGCCTGGACGATCACGATCGCCCCCAGAATCAGCACGCTGTAGCCGCCGAACTGCGTCTGGATGTATATGCCAGCTTCGGTTATATCGAACTCAGCCACTTCCCCACCGTAGAACATCGCCAGGATGCTTTCCGGATAGGAATCGATCAGTTCCTGCCACTCTGCCGCCTGACTTTTGATCGTCGGGTAGAAGCCCATGATCAGCAACAGGTACAGCCCAAAACCAACAGACAACCACCACACGGTGCGCCGGGAATCGCGAAAGGACTTGCGAAAGACGGCCAACATGGCTCAGCGCTCCTTCCTGCCATAGTACGCCAGGAAAATCTCCTCCAGCGTGGGGTGCTCGATCTCAATATCGGTCACCGTATAGCGGGCGGCGAGTTTGATCACCGCGTCCAGGCTGGCTTCCCCGCTCAGGCGCATCCGCACGCGCGACCCCTCGGCGGTGACATCGTGAACGCCCAGCAAAGCGCGGAATTCATCCTGTGGTGACGCGCCGTCGAACGTGAAGGTGAGCCAGCGGAAGGCAGCGCGAGTGAGGTTGGTCACGCTTTCCACCGCCTCCAGGTGCCCATCGCGGATGATGCCCACGCGGTCGCAGATCGCCTCGACTTCGGGCAGGTTGTGCGACGACAGAAAGACCGTGCGCCCTTCGGCGCGCACTTCGTGCATCAGCTCATGGAAGACCTGCTGCATGAGCGGGTCGAGGCCAGTCGTCGGCTCGTCGAGGATCAGCAGTTCGGGCTTGTGCGCCAGGGCGACGATCAGCCCCATTTTGCGCTTCATGCCCGTCGAAAGCCCCTTGAGCGAGCGCGACAGGTCGAATTCCAGGCGCTCGGCCAACCGTTGCGCCTCGGCTAGGTAGCCGTCTTGTGCGCCGCGCACCTGCTCCAGCCAGCGGAGGTACTGGATGCCCGTCCAGTTGTCCAGCAACGTCAACTCGGTGGGCAGGTAACCAATGCGGCGGCGGATGGTCACGCTGTCGCGCACGGTGTCCAGCCCGAAGATCGTCGCCGAGCCGGCGCTGGGGCGGATGAAGTCCAACAGGGTGCGGATGGTAGTCGTCTTGCCCGCGCCGTTCGGCCCCAGAAAACCGAAGATTTCGCCCCGGTAGACGGCCAGGTTCACGTTTTCGATGGCGGTGACCTTGCCGTAGCGGTGCGTCAGGTTTTGCGTCTGAATGACAGCCTCGCGTTCCTGCACCATGAGGAACTCCTTTCGGACAGCAAGCGCCTGCCTGGCGGATAAGCCGCGTTTTGTTCCGGTCACAGCAGAACAGGTGTCAGGCGCAATAACAACCTATCCAAATTCCTGGCGCGCAGCAAGCAGCGCCCTTACAGAACCGAACTTACGGATAGATACTAAGCAAACCAAAGCAAGCGTATCACCGAGACAAAGAGGGGTCAATGCTGGCTGGCGGCGCAGGCTGACAATCGGCTGACATTCATCGGATAGGGGCAGGCCCGCTTGCGAGGTGTTTCCTGCCGCACTACACTTCAGGATCGTACCGGCGCGCTATCCGCCCACGTAGGGACAGGGCCTTGTGTGCGCTGCCAGGGAGAGAGCACGATGAGAGAGCGGCTATCCACCCTACGCTACCGTTTGCGCCTGGGGTTGCTCATTCTGGCATTGGTGCTGTTTGTGATCTTCCTGCTGCAAAACACAGCGCCTACCCGCGTGCGCTTCCTGATCTTCGAAGCGGACATCGCCAGCGCCATTGTGATCGTGGTGACGTCGCTGCTGGGGTTTATAGGCGGCTTCTTCGCCGCGCTCAACATGCACCGTCTGCGGCACAGACAGCGGGACACTCAGGACAAATAGGCCAGTTGTTCATCCGGTCGGCCCGGCGGCAAAGCAAAAACAACCGGACTTCGAGAGTTCACACGAACCTCCGAAGTCCGGTCGTCTGAGTGAGAACGCGGAAGGGTACGGCTCGCCTCCCCTCTCCGTTTCGGCACTTCTTGCGGAACCCCCGATCTCGCACGCTAGGGCGTGATCTGCGTGCCGAGCACCTTCAGGAACTCCGCCAGCCACTTGGGGTGAGCGGGCCAGGCAGGCGCAGTGACCAGGTTGCCATCCACCACCGCATCGGTGACCGGCACCGGCTTGTAGGTGCCGCCCGCCGCTGTCACGTCCGGCCCCACTGCCGGGTAGGCGGTGGCCGTCTTGCCCTTAAGTGCACCCGCGGCTGCCAATACCTGCGGCCCGTGACAGATGGCCGCAACGGGCTTGCCCGTCTCGGCAAAATGGCGAGTGATGGCAATCACCTTGTCGTTCAGACGGATATACTCTGGCGCGCGCCCGCCAGGGATCACCAGCGCGTCATAGTCTTCGGGCTTGATGTCGGCGAAGGTGGCGTTCAGCGCAAAGTTGTGGCCGCGCTTCTCGCTATAGGTCTGATCGCCCTCGAAGTCATGCACCGAGGTGCGCACTACCTCGCCCGCCTTCTTGTCCGGGCAGACGGCGTGCACGGTGTGCCCCACCATCAACAGCGCCTGGAAGGGCACCATCACTTCATAGTCTTCGACATAGTCGCCAACGAGCATCAAAATTTTCTTGGCTGCCATCGTCAAATCCTCCTCTACAAAATGTATGCGGATACGCCTTCATTATACGCCCGCCCGCTCACCTGCGCCGAAGAGCGCTTCACCACAGAGAACACGGAGGGCACAGACATTGCGCAGAGAGAGTGCACCAGGTATTCTCTGTGCCCTTCTCTGTGTTCTCCGCGTTCTCTGTGGTTCAAAGACTCGCGGGTTGTGCAGCTCACCAGAGCGCCCGCAGCCGCGCGACGATGGCCGCCGGATCGGTGCCATAGGGGAAAACCAGGCGCAGCCGCCCCTGTTGATCGATCACGAAGGTCGAGGCTGTATGATCAACCAGGTAATCAGCCGCCGACTCCTCATAGCTCACCCGCTGATAGAACACCCCAAAGTCGCGGGCAATGGGGCGCAGTGCTGCATCGTCGCCGGTGAGACCGATGAACTGTGGATCGAATGCCCGCACATAGTTCGTCAGGCGTTCCGGCGTGTCGCGCTCGCCGTCCACGCTGACGAACACGAAAGCCACCCGCCCCGCGTCGTCGCCCAGCAGGGCTTTGACGCGCTTGAACTCGGCCAGCGTCGTCGGGCAGATGTCCGGGCAGTGCGTGTAGCCGAAGAAGAACAGAGCCACTTTGCCGCGCAGGTCGCTCAGGCGGAAAGGCTGCCCATCCTGATTGGTCAGGGTGAAGTCACCCACATCTTTGGGCGGGTCGAGCAGGGTGCCGGGCAACGGCGTCGCCGTCGGGCCGCCGTCCCCGCCCCCACCACAGGCCGCCAGCGCCGTGCTCAGCAGCGCAATAGCTACCCACAAACCCCACCAGCGCCACACCGTCATCACTCCAGTGCGCGGACTTCGGCGGTCACGTCCAGCGTCGCGCCGGAGGCGAAGGTGAGCGTCAGCGTCACGGTGTCGCCGGGGTTCAGGTCGCGCTGCACGTCGAGCAACATGATGTGATAACCGCCCGGCTTGAGTTCGACGCTGCCCCGCGCGGGCACCTCAATCGCCTCGATCGGACGCATACGCATCACGTCGTTCTCGTCTACCGTCGTCTCGTGAATCTCCACCGCGCCGGCGACCTCCGGGCCGGCGCTCGCACCGATCAGGCGGTCGGGGGCGTCGCCGCTATTCTCGATGACCATGAATGCACCGGTCACTCGTCCGCTGGGCTCCTGGTCGCTCATGCCGCCCATGTCGTGCCCGGCCATGCCTGCGGCGGTGTCGCTCTGTTCCGCTCCGGCCATCTGTTGGATGGTGGCGCGCACCCAGGCATCGCGGACAGACAGCGCTGGTGACGTGGGAGTAGCGGTGGGAGTTGCCTTCTCTTCGTCGCCAGAACAGGCGCTGAGAGCCAAAACGAGCGCGACCACTCCTGACAACAACACACGCCTGACAACCATCACTCACCCTCCTGAGCTTCTCGCTCGTCCTGTGCCAGCAATGCCTCGATTTCGGCAACCTGCCGCTCGCTGAGCGGGCCATAGTCGAGCGCGCCAGCGTTTTCCTCTACCTGTGCCACCGTCTTGAAGCCGGGGATAGGAATAGTCTGCGCCGAAATGGCCCACAGCCAGCCCAAAGCAGCCTGCGCCAGCGTCCGCCCGTCGCGCGTCAACACATCGCGCAGGCGGGCCAGCCAGGCCAGGCGCTCCGCCTGCGGGCCGTGACGCAAGTCCCAGGTGTGACGCACGTCGTCGGCGGGCAGGCGTGTATCCGGCGTGAACTTGCCGGTGAGCAGGCCGCGCCCCAGCGGCCCACGCACGATGACGGCCAGGTTGTATGTATGGGCCAGTTGCAGCATGGCCTCATTGCGCTCGAAAAGGTTCATATGGCACTGCACGGCCACGCAGTGCTCGCCCTCGGCGAAGAGCCGCGCGCGCTCCGGGTCGTCGGTGCTCCAGCCATAGAAGCGAATCTTGCCCTCGCGCACCAGGTCTTCGAGCGTCTCGCGCACTTCCAGCGCCTGCTCCAGATCGTAGTCGCCCAGGTGAAACTGATAGAGATCAATGTAGTCGGTATTCAGGCGGCGCAATGAATCTTCGCAGGCGCGGCGAATGTACGCCGGATCAGCCGCCCTGCCGATGATCTGCCGCGATCCTTCCGAAAAGACGCGCCCAAACTTGGTGGCGATGATCACGCGGTGACGCGCCCCAGCCAGGCCCAGCCCCAACAGACGCTCGCTATGCCCGGTGCCGTAGACATCGGCGGTATCCCAGAAGGTAATGCCCAGTTCCAGGCCGCGATGAATGGCGCGCATGGACTCGGCATCGTCTACGTGTCCCCAGCCCACAGGCCGCCCTTGTTCATCCCACAGCGGCCCACCGATGGCCCAGGTGCCCAGCCCCAGCGCGCTGACTTCCAGGCCACTGCGCCCTAAAGTGCGTGTGTACACGACCAGTTCTTCCTCCGGGGGCTGCTCATCGGCGCTCACCATACACAGCCGACAACGCGGGCGATGGTAGTTCCCAACATGTCCGGTGTACATAGGCGCTCCTGGATGGCGTGTGCTCAACCCATTCGACGAAGTCATCCAGCCCCTTTATAAGCCATCCGACATGTCTGAACAATGTGATTTCTGTCACAATCTTATCCCGGTGACCCTCACGCTTCGGGCGCGGGCACGGTGAAGTCGAACGACTCGCGCACCGGCGCGCGGGCCAGGCTCAGCGCAGCTCCGGCGTGACGCAGAAAGTCCAGGCCGCTGACCTCAACATCCGCCCGCCAGTCGCCCGGCTCCAGCGAGACGTTAGCCCCGTAATGGAAGCCCAGTCCTGGCGCAATGACCGGCTGGAAAGGCACCAGAATCTCCACCCCATAGCGGCGGAAAGTGACGGTCACCGTCGCGCCAGGGAGTTTCTCTTCGTAGTTCACCGCGTGATCGGTCACGTCCACCAGGTAGTAGCGGCTGCCCGGCTCGATCTCCAGCGGCTCGCTGACGCCGTCCTGCACAGCGTAGAGCTGCCGCGGCTCGTCGAGATAGCTCAGCACAATGTGCAGACCGTCGCGCACTACCTCGCCGATCATTTGCGGCGTGCTGCTGCCGATCACACGCCCTTGCTCGTCGAGCGCAAAGCTGCCCGACCATTCGATCGGTTCCAGCCACAGGTCGTGCGCGCCTTCCTGGCGCAGTGCCTGCACCGGACCGATCGTCACCGTCCACTCATAGGTTGCGCCAGCGGGCACGCGGTAGTTATCGCCGAAGTGATAGCCGTGCCCCGGCGCGTACATGGCGGGCGCGGCAGCCTGCACGATCACCGCGCCGGTATCTGCGCGGCGCACTTCCAGCGACACTGTCACCGGCAGGCGCTCGCCCAGGGCCAGCGCCGCGTCGTTCACGTCTATAGTGATATGTTTGAGGTCGGCGTCGGTGATATCGCCGCCGCAAAGTTGCAACTGCCCGTCCACCACCTGATAGAGCTGCGCCGCGGGACTCACATTGAAGATGAGCTGCATCCCGTCGCGAGTCTCGGTCACCAGACCGGCCCCGTGCGTATGGGCGGCGTAGCTGACAGGGGTCGTTGCCGGGGCGCAATCGTCATCTTCGCCGGGGCGAAAGGTGATCAGCGCGATCACAAAGACCGGCACCAGCACCAGCAGAAAAATCAGCGGGTAGATCAGCAGCTTGCTTCCGTGCATCAGCCAACCTCTGCCCTACAACGGGCGCGGCAGCGCGTCTATCTGCGCCATCAGCGCGAAATCCAGGTCGGTGATGCCGCCCTGATCGTGCGTCATCAGGCTCACCGACAGATGTTTCCAACCGTGCAGACGCAGGTCGGGGTGATGATCCGCGACTTCGGCCAGATGGCCGATGGCGTTCAGCAACAACAGCGCCTGCGCGAAATTCTTGAGCGTGAAGGTGCGGTGCAGTTGCCCATCCTCGCCCAATTGCCAGTCCGGATGTGCGGCCAGGCGTTCGCGGACTTCCTGTGGAGTGTAGGTCTTCAATGTGCGGGCCATGGGGAACTCTCCGGAATTCAGTTCGACGGGCTTGTGAAGATTATAACCACACGCGGGGTCCGATGGCAGCGCAACGGCGCTCCCCTAGGGGAATTGTCTCAAACCGCTTGCCGCTTTACCTCACCCTCAGCCTCGCTTCGCTCGGCTTGCCCCCTCCCCGCGGCGGGGGGCCACAAGGCGCGCCAGCGCCGAGTGGGGGTGAGGTCAACCAGCAGATCACACCTGAGCTTACTTCTGCCCATGGTTCTGCTGGCTGGTTTTGATGCGATTACCCTGGGCGCTCCCCAACCTCACCAGGCGAAGTCGTCGCGCGGACTTGCGTCCACGCCCGCCCGCAACGCCGCCGCGATCTCGGCCAGCGGCTGACCGGTGAGCGGGTGCGGCCAGTCCGGCGCGACATCGGCCAGCGGCACGGCCACATGGGCGCGCGTCAGGATGTCGGGATCGGGCAAGGTCAGGTGGGGCGTATCGAGAACACAATCCCTGTAGAGGGCAATGTCCAGGTCAATGGGGCGCGGTGCGTATTTATCCGCCCCCCGCCGCCGCCCCAGCAGCAACTCGACGAAGCGCAGGACGTGAAACTTGAGCGCCAGCGGCGTATAGTAGCCGTCGGAATGTAACAACAGGGCCGCGTTGAGGAACGGAGGCTGATCGGCAGCAACCGCGCCTGTCGCGCCGATCGGTGCCGACTCGTAAACGCGCGACAGAGCGCGCACCCGCAGATGGTAGTTCTGGCGCAGCAGGGTCACCGCGCGGGGCAGGTTGCGTTCTGGCTCGATGTTGCTGCCCAGCGTGATCAGAACCGGCACATACTCACTCAAAGTCGGCGCGCTCCCGTTCGATCTCTACCCCTACCGATCGCGCGAAGCGCAGCGCGCCCGGCTTCTCGACGCGCACGATCACGCGCTCTGCCCCGTGATCTACCACGCAAATGCGGGCGATAGCCGTCGCCAGCGCCTCGACCGTCTGATAGCTGGACTCCTCCACGTGCGCGATGACCGCCTTGGTGATGGTACGATAGTTGAGGATGTCGGCGGGGTCGTCGGTGAGGCCGCCGCGCCGCGTGTCGGTGAACAGCGTCAGGTTGATCAGGATATCCTGTTTCTTCTCGCGCTCCCAGTCGTTGAAACCGATGATGCCGCGCAAGAGCAAATCCTGGACGATGATCTTATCGGTCGCCATCGAGTCTGTCATCCTCACTGTGAATTGCGGATTGCGGAAGGCGGATTGCGAAATAGAAAAAAATGCTCAGGTGTGCCAGAGAGACTCCGCGCTGACGTTCTTTCTCTGCGCGGTCTCCGCGCCTTTGCGGTTTTTTCCGCACTCACTTAAGCGTGCCGATCAGGTGCTCCCCGCCGTCTACCGGGATCAGCGCGCCGGTGATGTAGTCGTTGCGAGCCAGGAAAACCGCCGCTTGCGCGACATAGTCCGGGTGACCGGTGCGCCCCAACGGAGTCCGCGCGCCGATGGCTGCCCAAGTCTCGCCCTGCGGGTCAACACCTGGGGGCGGCAGCACCGCGCCCGGCACGATGGCGTTGACGCGAATGGTCGGGGCCAACTCGTAAGCAGTGACTTTGGTCAGGTGAAGCAGGCCGGCTTTGCTGACGCCGTGCTGCACGTAATCGCGCCAGGGGTAAATGCCGCTGAGGTCGGCGATGTTGATGATGGCAGCGGCTTCGTCCGCTGGGCGGGCCACCCGGCGCATCAGGCGAGCGGCGTGCTGCGTGCACAGGAACGGCGCGCGCAGGTTGACCTGCAACACGTCCTTCCAGTCGTCCAGGCCGATCTCGTCGAACGGCTGACGCACAAAACTGGCCGCGCTGTTCACCAGCACGTCCAGCCGCCCGAACTCAGCCGCCGTCGCGTCGAACAGGGAGCGGATACGCACCGGATCGCGTAGATCGGCCTGGAAGGAAATAGCGCGCACCCCCAACGACTTGACCTCAGCCACTGTCTCGCGCGCTGCCGCTTCGGACGATCCATAGTGTATCACCAGGTGCATCCCTTCGCGCGCCAGGGCCAGGGCGATGGCCTTGCCGACGCGGTGTGCCCCGCCTGTCACCAGCGCGACTTTGTCTTGCAAGTTCATTGGCCACCCCCTCTGCCAGCCTACCGGAGCCATTCACAACATGGGCGCGGCATGACCGCGCCCAGACCTGCCTTGCCTCACGCCAGGGAGACGCGCGCCTGCCCGCGTCCCCCCTTGATCTTAGCGAATGCCCGCCAGCCGGTAAAATTCGTCCACTAGGGCGGGGTTGGTGCGGAATTCGCCACGCTTGGCCGTGGTAACCATGTTGATGCCGTGTTTCTTGACGCCGCGCAGCGCCGCGCAGCTATGTTGTCCTTCCACCACCACCATCACGCCCAGCGGGTCGAGGTACGTTTCCAGCGTGTCGGCGATCTCATTGGTCAGGCGTTCCTGCACCTGCAGACGGCGGGCGAACATGTCCACGATGCGCGGAATCTTGCTCAGGCCGACGACCTTGTCGCGCGGGATGTAGGCCACGTGCGCCTTTCCAGTGAAGGGCAGCATATGATGCTCGCACATGGACACATATTCGATATTGGCCACCACGATCATCTCGCCTTCGCCATACTCCACGTCGAACATCGCGCCGTTGATGATCGTCTCCGCGTCCTGACGGTAGCCTTCGAGCAGTTCATCGTACATCTTGGCGACACGGTGCGGCGTGCGCAACAGACCGTCGCGATCGGGGTCTTCGCCCACATTGAGCAAAATCAAGCGCACGGCGTCTTCGATGACCGCCTTGGGATTGTAGGCTTCAAATTCGGCGGTGGCGATCCGCTCTGCCATTTCGACAATGTGCCCGTTGTTCTTGTGTCCGTTGCCATTCTTACTCATCGCTCGCAATCCTTTTCTGGCGGGAAATCACCGTGCCTGTATCCAAAAAGTTAGATGCTGCACGCTTAAACAAAGTTAGCAGGGTTTCCTTAGGGAATGGTTAATAAGCCCAGAGACCTGCATAAGATTTATTTGATGATTATCTCAAAAAATGCCCAGGATGGCGATAGAAAAAAGGCTTCGGGAGTCCGCACGACTCCCGAAGCCCGCCTCGCCTTGCTCTATCGGGTCAAACAGTGCTCAGCCGATGTGATGGTAGGTATCCCAGCCGAAATAGGTAGTGAACGCTTCGTAAAGCACGTCGGCAGAATGCGAGGCGTTCATGGCTGCGTGATGCTCGAAGCCGTTCTTGCAGATGTAGCGCAACAGGCCTTGCAGGTTGGGCACGCGCACCACGGCCCGGCTGCCGAACGTATCCAGCGGATCGTCCACGAACTGGCCATCGCCCACGTAGGCGCGGATGCGCCCGGTCTTGTCCTCGGTGGTGATGCGGGCGTAACTGAACGGCCCCGCCGGCGTGCGCCCCGCCACCGTGCCATAGGTGTTTTCCGTGCCTAGCGTGGTGGCCAGAATCTCGGCGTTGGCCATCTTCACTTCGCCGAAGAAGCTCTTGGCCCAGTTGCCGCAGTGGAACAGCACGCATTTGTCCGGATCGTCGCCGTAGTTGTTGTTCCAGTCCACCAGAGCGCTGGGCCTGCCGGAGGCCAGTTGCAGGGCGTACATGGACAGTGCACCGGTGATGTCCACTTCGCAGGCGCTGGGCATCAGGCGCTCACTCATCAGGCTCATCAAGGTGCACACGTTCACGCCGTAGTTGCGCTGTAGCGAACTCCAGCACTGGATGGCGGTCGCCGTGATGTCGTTCTCGGCCATCCAGTCGTCCAGCACAATGCCCAGCCTGGCCTGCCTGACGACGGCCTCGTGCGGCACTCCTCCTACCGGCACATAGGCGGCGATCTGCTCCAGCTTCTGGCGGACGCGCGGGTCGTCGTCGGCCAGTTTCGCCGCCCAGCCGAAGACCTCCGAGAGATCGAGCGTCTGCACGCTGATGCCGAACGCCTGCAACAGCTTCTCGCTGTAGCGCGTGGTGTTGAAGGCATTGGGGCGCGCCCCTACCGCTCCCAGCCGCACATTGCGCATCCCCTTGACCACGCGGCACACCCCCACGAACTTCCGCAGATCGGCCTTGAAGGAGTCCGTATCCGGATAGACGGTGTGCAGGCTCGTCACAGAGAAGGGATAGTCGTACTGATAGAGGTTGTTGCAGACCGAAATCTTGCCGCAGAAGGCGTCGCGGCGGCGCTCCAGGTGGAATTTGTCCAGATCGTCCGGGAACGCCTGCACCAGGATCGGCACGCGCAACCCCGATAGCTTGATCGCCTCGGCCACGCCCTTCTCGTCGCCGAAGTTGGGCAGGCTGACCAGGATGCCGTCAATGCTGGCGCTGTGCTGCCGGAACAACTCGGCGCAGCGTTTGGCATGTTGCCAGGTTTCTACAGCTCCAAAAGGTGTGTCCTGCTCGCTGAGGACGACATAGCCGATGCCCAGCTCGTCCAGCACGCGCAGCAACTCGGCGCGCCCTTCGGAGATGAGCACATCAGGGAAGAAATCGCGGTTGCCAACAATGACGCCCAAGGTAATTTTGTTCTCATTGCTCATGATTTTTCACTCCACTAACACGCGGCGGACGGCAGCCTGCCAGCCCGCGTAATACCTGGAAACCTGCCCCTCATCCATGAGCGGCGCATAGTCCACCGCTTCGGCGGGCAGGCGAGCCAAATCGTCCAGCGTCCGGCAGACCCCCGCGCCCAGCAACCCCATCATGACCGCGCCCAGCGCCGAGAGTTCCGGCAGAGAGGACGCGCGCAGGCGGTAGCGGGTGATGTCGGCCACAAACTGCATCAGAAAGCGATTGCGCACCGCGCCGCCGTCTGCGTGGATCACTTCCAACGGAACGCCGGCGTCCTGGGCCATCGCCCGCAGCACATCGCAGACCTGGTAGGCGATGGCTTCCAGCGCGGCCCGCGCAAGATGGTTGCGCGTGGTGGCCGGCGTCAGGCCGACGATCGCGCCCCTGGCGTCGGGCCGCCAGTAGGGCGCGCCCAGCCCCACGAAGGCGGGCACCAGATAGACGCCACCGTTGTCCGGCACGGCCAGCGCCATGCCCTCGGTCTCGGCGGAAGACGCGATCAGCCCCACCTGATCGCGCAGCCAGGCCACAGTTGCGCCGGTGAAGTTGATGTTGCCCTCGAAGGCGTAGACCGGTCGCCCATTCAGCACCCACCCGACGGCGGTCACAATGCCGTTGGTCGAGCGGCGGATCACGTCGCCCAGGTTGAGCAAGACAGACGATCCCGTGCCGAAGGTCACCTTGGCCATGCCTGGCTCGAAACACCGCTCGGCAAAGAGCGCCGCCTGCGAATCGCCCATCACGCCGTAGATGGGGATCGGGCGCGGGAGCAGGCCGTCTACGTCCGTCTCGCCGAAGGCAGCGCAGCTCTCTCGCACTTCCGGCAAAGCGGTCAGCGGTATGCCGAAGAGATCGCACAGCGTCTCGTCCCAGCCCAGGCGAGCGATATTGTAGAGCAGGGTGCGGCTGGCGTTGGTGTGATCGGTGGCAAAGACTTCCCCCCGCGTCAGGCGGTAGACCAGATAGGCATCTATGGTGCCCACCAGAGCGCGACCCTCCCGCACCGCCTCCTTGATCGCCGGTTCGTGGGCGAACAGCCAGGTCAGCTTGGGGGCGGGGAAATAGGGATCAATCTTCAGGCCGGTCGCGTTCTGCACCAGGGCGTCATGCCCCTCCTCGACCAGTTCGCGGCAGACACCTTCGGCGCGGTTGCACTGCCAGACGATGGCGTGATGCAGCGGGCGACCCGTCCCCCGCTCGAAAACAACCACTGTCTCGCGCTGATTGGTCAGGCTGAGGAAAAGCAGCTCGTCCCCGACCTGAGGATGGCGGTCGAGTAACGTCGCGATAGCACGGCAGGTGTTGTGGTAGATTTCGTCGGCGTCGTGTTCCACCCACCCCGGTTGCGGGTAATACTGACGATGCTCAATGCTGGTGCTGTTCAGCAGCGCCCCGCTGCTGCTGAAGAGCATGGCCTTGGTGGCCGACGTGCTTTGGTCAACGGCGAGGATGATCGGCGTCATTGGATCAGTTCCACCTCCAGTAACTGCCGCGCCCGCTGTGCCAACCCCTCGCCGCTGATGCCGTAGTGGACGAAAATCTCCATCTGACTGCCCGTGACCGTGTACTCGTCGGGGATGCCCACGATACAGAATGGCCTGATCAGGCCATGTTGCAGCAACACCGACGCACAGGCTTCGCCCAGGCCACCGTAGACGCTGTGCTCTTCGACGGTGATCAGGGCGCGCGAACGGCGCGCCGCATTCAACAGTGTCTCGACATCGAGCGGCTTGACCGTGTGCATACTGATCACCCCGCACGATACGCCCTCGGCGCGCAGCAGTTCGCTCGCTTCGACGGCGGGGGCGACCGCCTCGCCCGCGGCGACGAAAGTGACATCGCTCCCCTGCGCCAGCGTGATCGCCTTGCCAATGGCGAAAGGTGTGCCGGGGCGGTGTAGATGCGGCATGGGTTTCTTGCCAAAGCGCAGATAGAGCGGGCGCGGATGTGTCACAGCGGCGCGCACGGCTTCGCGCGTCTCAAAGTTGTCGGCAGGGACGACGATGTCAATGTTGTTGATGGCGCGCAGCGCAGCCAGATCGTGCAACGAGTGATGGGTCGAACCCAGCGCCCCGTAGCTGACCCCCGCGCTGATCCCCACCAATTTGACCTTCTGGTCGGAATACCCCACGTCGTTCTTGATCTGCTCCAGGGCGCGCGCAGTCAGGAAGCAGGCCGGCGAGACGCCGAAGACGATCTTGCCCGCCGCCGCCAGGCCAGCAGCGATGCCCACCAGATTTTGCTCGGCGATGCCCACCTCAATGAGCTGATCGGGCAACTGCTCGGCAAACGGTTGCAGCTTGCCAGAGCCGCGCGAGTCGCTGGTGAGCACCAGGATATCGGGGTTGTCACGCGCCAGTTCGAGCAGGGTTGCTGCGAATTCGTCAAGGTTGGGACGACCGAGTTCCATGTCACACCACCACCTTCAACAGCCGCTCGGCCTCGTCTAGCTCAGCCAGGGCGCGCGCCAGTTCGTCGTCGCTGGGCACTTTGTGATGCCAGTTGAGCGCATTTTCGATGAAACTCACGCCCTTGCCCTTGACCGTCCTGGCCAGGATCAGGTTGGGCTTGCCCGGCGCAAACGGCAGCGCTTCGAAAACCCGCAACAGATCGCCAATGTCGTTGCCGTCGCAGGTGCGCACAGCGAAACCAAAAGCCGTGAACTTGTCTGTCAGCGATTCGAGCGACATCACCTGCTCGGTAGGGCCGCTGATCTGCAGGCCATTGCGATCCACGATAGCGACCAGGTTGTCGAGCCGGTAGTGCGCCGCGCTCATGGACGCCTCCCAGTTCGAGCCTTCGGTGAGTTCGCCATCGCCCAGCAGGGTGAAGACGCGGTAAGGGCGCTTGTCCTTCTTGGCGGCCAGCGCCAGCCCCACAGCGACCGATAAGCCATGACCCAGTGCGCCGGTGTTCTGCTCAATCCCTGGGACTTTGCGCGTGGGATGCCCGACAAAATGTGACTGGTAGCGACTGAGGGTGTACAGCGCCTCAGCGGGGAAGAACCCGCGGTCGGCCAGCACCGTATACAGGGCCTCCACGGCGTGCCCTTTGCTCTGAATATAGCGATCCCGGTTGGGATCGGAGAAATTTTCCGGCGAGACATTCATCACATGGTTGTAGAGGACGTTGAGAATGTCAATGCACGAGAGGCTTCCTCCGGTATGGCCTGCCTTGGCGTGATGAATGATGGTGAGGATTGTCCTGCGATATGCTACCGATTTCAGCCTCAGTTCCTGTTCGGTCATGGCCTTCAGCCTCCCTGTGAATGGGCACACCAGGCGGCTAGCTCGCCAACACGACGCCAATGGTGAGCAGAATGCACGCCCAGGTGCGCTGCTCACCCGTGGCAATGACCAGGGCGGTATCGGCAGAACGCGCCGCCTCGTAGAAGGGGAAACGCCCCAGCGTCTGGATTTCGACATCCGGCAGGATATGCCGGTAGTCCTGGAAGATGGGCGGCTCCGGGCCAGTGTCAGGAGCGATAGCGTGGGCGGCTTCGATCGGGATCGCCCCGGCCAGCACTTCCAACACGTCGGGCACGCTGAGCTTGCCAGGGGCCAGGTTCAGGTAGACGCGCGTTGCTGCCGGATGGGCACCTGTGGAAAAGGGATAGTTGCTGTCCGCCACCAGCACCTTGGAGCCATGCCCGGCAGAAGCCAGCGCCTGCAAAATTTGAGGATGCAGCAACTTGGTACGGAGCATGTTCTATATCCCCTGATCAACTCGACTATGCAGCTATTCAGGCTCTGTGGGGTGGTGCAGGTAACCGGACAACCCGGTTACCTGCACAGAAAGGTCACGCTGCAGCGCACTTCATACCGGCTTACTTAACCGGAGCGAAGTTGAAGTAGTCGTTGACGTTCTCCGGCGTGATCAAGATGCAGTCAATGGAGATCTTCTCTTCGGCGGGCAGTTCACCGGTGGTGATGTACTTGTGCGCCATCTCGACAGCCAACGGGCCGAACTGCGCCACAGGCTGCAACACCGTCGCGTGGATCTTCCCTTCCTTGATCGCATCCAACACATCCTGCGACCCGTCGAAGCCCACCACGATGACATCCGTCATCCCGGCTGCCTGCAACGCCGCCATCGCCCCCATTGCCATCGTGTCGTTCCCAGAAATCACCCCCTTGATGTCCGGATGCGCCTGGATGATCGTCTCCATCACCTCGAACGCTTCCGTCTGCGACCAGTTCGCCGTCTGCTGCGCCACCATCACCAGGTCCGGATACTGGTCTAGCACATCATGGTACCCCTGCGAGCGAATGTGGGCGTTCGTGTCCGACTCCTTCCCCGTCAACTCCACATACTTGCCCTCTTCTCCCATCAGGCGCACAAACTCCTCCGCGCCCAGCACCGCCCCCTGGTAGTTGTTCGAAATGATCTGCGCCGCCGCAATCCCCGTCGCGTTGATCTCACGGTCAATCAGAAACGTCGGTATCCCCGCATCCTTCGCCTTCTGCACCGCCGCAATCGAGGCGTCCGCCCCCGCGTTGTCCACAATGATCGCCTTCGCCCCCTGCGCTATCGCCAGGTCGAAATGCTGATCCTGTAGCGCCGGATCATCATCGTGAATCAACACCAGCGTCTCATACCCCAACGCCTCCGCCGCCGCCTGCGCCGAGTCCGCCTCCGCCTTGAAAAACGGATTGTCATGCGCCGGCGTGATGATCACGATCAGACCCTTGCTCTCCTGAGCCAGGGCGAGCGTCGTCGTGGGAACCAGCGCGGCCACCATGGCCAGCGCCATCACCAAAACGAGCAGTCTTGAGAATTTCTTGTGCAACATGTTGCTCTCCTCATTCGCTGAGCTAACCTAAAACACAGATACAGGGTTGTAGTTAGACGACAGACGAAATGTTCATAGTCTTTCTCTGATCTGCGCACACCTCCTTTTACCGCGCAGGCAGGATCAGCGCTTGCGCTCCTGCAACTGCTGCTGCACCTGATCAATGATGACGGCCAGGATGATGACGAAGCCGGTGATAACCATCTGCCAGAACGAGCTTAGCCCTTCCAGGATCATGCCGTTGCGCAGCACGCCGATGACGAACGCGCCGACGATGGTGCCCAGGATGGTGCCGCGCCCCCCTGCCAGCGACGTACCGCCCAGCACCACTGCCGCAATAGCGTTGAGTTCCCAGGTCTCGCCTGTGGAGGGGTGCGAGGCCACCAGTTGCGAGGTCACGATCAACCCCACGACCGCGGCACAGAAACCGCTGATCACATAAGTCAGCAGGGTGATGGTCTTGACGCGCACGCCCGAAAGTTCCGCCGCGCGCCGGTTGCCGCCGATGGCGTAGACCTGCCGCCCGAAAGGCGTCTTCTTGGTGATGAAGATGGCCAGCAAGCCCAACCCAATCATGATCCAGATCGAGTAGGGCAACCCCAGGAAGGTCCCCGCCCCCAGTTTGGGGAAGCCAGTGTTATGCAGTTCGGGCTTGCCAATCAGGTTGGGGAAGGTCGCGCCGTTGTTGCGCAGCAGCGAAAAGCCGCGCGCCATGTAGAGCGTGCCCAGCGTGGCGATGAAGGGAGCGACGTTGAAGCGCGTGATCAGGATGCCGTTGATCAGCCCGACAAACATCCCCACCAGAATCGAAATCAACCCCACCATCCACACATTGAAGTAGACCACCTTGTTCAACGGCTCCAGCACCAGCCCTTCGTTGATCAGGCCGCCGGCGATCATGCCCGTCAGCCCCACAATCGAGCCAACCGACAGGTCAATGCCGCCCGTGAGGATGACAAAGGTCATGCCAATGCCCAGAATGGCGTTGATAGCTACCTGTTTGGCCAGGATGATCTGATTGCTCTCTTTGGTGAACGGCTCCGAAACTATAGTGAAAAACGTCAGCAGCAGGATAAGGGCAATGAAGGCGCGCAGTTGAACCAACAGGCCCTGCAAGGTCACACGCCCCCGAAAAGTTCTGGCAATGCTGACAGTTTCGGACGACTGAAGCTTCGCGTCGGCCATACTCAAGAGTCCTTTCGTACCAGTTCGTGCCCGATGGCCGAAGCCTCCACCAGTGCCTGTTGGGTGGCCTCGGCGCGCGACAATTCACGGGTGATCTTCCCTTTGGACATGACCAGGATGCGGTCGGCGATGGTCATGATCTCTTTCAACTCGGTGGAGACAAAGACAATGCCCAGGCCCCGCGCGGCCAGCCGTCGGGCCAGGTCAAAAATCTCCTGCTTGGCCCCCACGTCAATGCCGCGTGTGGGTTCGTCCATCAGCAGGACTTTCGGCTCGGTCAGCAGCCCTTTGGCGACCACGACCTTTTGCTGGTTGCCCCCACTCAACGAAGCGACCGGAAACTGCGGGTTGGCCACCTTGATGGCCAGGTCATTGATCATGCGGGCAACGCTGGCATTCTCCTTGGCGCTGGAGAGGAAGAACCGCTGCAAATAGCGCTTGAGGCTGGCCAGCAACATGTTGTGCGCCACCGAGAGTTCGGGGACAAGCCCCTCGCGCTGACGATCTTCGGGGATGAGCACCAGCCCATGCGCGATGCGCTGATCTATGCCGCCGCTCAGTTTCTTGCCCGCCAGCCACACCTCGCCGGTGGCCTGTGGCCGTAGCCCCATCAGGCATTCGAACAACTCGGTGCGCCCCGCGCCCATCAGGCCATAGATGCCCAGAATCTCACCTGCACGCAGTGAGAAAGACACATCCGATACCAGTTCGCCGCCGCCGTGCTTGGGCAACGACATCCCCTCGACCCGCAAGATCACGTCGCCAAAGGGGTGTTGGGGTGGGCGGTAATCGCTGGCAGTGTCGCGACCAACCATGCGCTCAACAATCCAGGCCAGGTTCACCTGCGACATAGGCGCTTCGGCGACCTTGTGACCGTCGCGCAGCACGGTGATGTAGTCCCCAATCTGCAACAGTTCTTCCAGCTTGTGCGAGATGTAGATGATGGTGACGCCGTTGGCCTTCAGTTCGTCAATAACCTTGAACAGGACGCGCACTTCAGCATCGCTGAGCGCCGAGGTTGGCTCGTCCATGATCAAAATGCGCACATCGAGCGCCAGCGCCTTGGCGATCTCTACTACCTGTTGCTGCCCGATGCGCAGGTCTTGCACCAGCATTTTGGGGTCAATGGGGTGCTCCAGCCGTTCGAGCAGGGCGCGCGCCCGGCGTTCCTGTTCCTGCTGCTGAATGACCACCCCGCCATGCGTCAATTCGTGGGCGATGAAGATGTTCTCGCTCACGTTGAGGTTGGGGAACAGATTGAGTTCCTGGTAGATGATACCGATTCCCAGGTGCTCCGCCTCGCGCGGGGAGCGCGGCGCGATCTCGCGCCCCTCCAGCAACAGGCGGCCTTCGGTGGGCTGCTCGACGCCCGCCAGGATTTTCATCAGCGTGGATTTGCCCGCGCCGTTCTCGCCGACCAGCACATTCACCTTGCCACGGTAGACGTTGAAATCCACCTTGTTGAGCGCCACCGTGCCCGGATAGATTTTGGTGATCTGCTCTGCCCGCAAGATGACATCGTCGAGCAACAAGCCTTCGGGCGCTACTTTCGCCTGTGCTGCCATCAGTCCCCTACCTCAAGCTCTACAGGTACGACGACAACGTTGTTGCGGTCTTCGAGCGTGAAGGCCCCTACGAAACGCACAGGCTTGCCCACGTACCTGGCAGGGTCTATTTCCGCAATGGCGTCAGGCGTATCAACGCCCAGCGCCGCGGCGATGTGCTGGACGATGCGCTCGCCCATGGCATTGGCCACCCCAGCGAATTCTTGTTGATTGGTGAAGTTGCCGTATTCAATGAAACCGACGGCATCGCGCACGCCCGCCCGTTGACTGATCTTGATCAGCGGGCCTATGACCAGGGTCAGATCGGCAGTGCCGTCGGGGGGGGTCAGATCAACGGTCATCACGCCGGAGCGCGAGGATGTATCCACCCCCGCGATCACACCCTCACCGCGCACCATGAAGCTGTACGGTCCGGTGCCCGACCGGTGCCCATAACGGGCGATGGCCCCCTGCTGATCAGAGTCAATTTCCGCCAGCAAGGCGGTCAGTTCCTGGGCCTTTTCGCGATAAGTGGGCAGGACGCGCGACTCCCAGATTTCCTCCACATACGCTTCGGGGCTGAAGCCAGCTTTCAGGCCCTGGTCTTCTTCGAGCGTGCGCACGGTGGCGATCACACAGCCGCTCAACCAGCTTGCCACCAATACCATCAGCGCCAACAAGGCACCTGTTCTGAGAGCGGGCCGGTCAAACAGAGCCATCGAACTACTCCTCACATCAAAACAGTGGGAATGCGGAGCCAGGAAGGGGATAATGGTCGGTGTGGGATCATCTTGATTTGAATATTTATTCATCATATAATGAATATGCAAGTTCATTATCAGTGTACAGCAGCTCGCAAAGGCTGTCAAGTCATTGGGGAGGCTTGCCAGGGGGATTGCATCAAACCGCTGGCCGCTTTACCTCACCCCTAGCCTCGCTTCGCTCGGCTTGCCCCCTCTCCGATCCGGAGAGGGGGCAGCGAGGCGCGCGAGCGCCAAGCGGGGGTGAGATCAACCAGAAGATCACACCTGAGCTTACTTCTGCCCATGGTTCTGCTGGCTGGTCTTGATGCGATTACCCTGTAGGGCTTGCCAATTTTGACGACCGCCGCAGTCCACCGATGACGCAAGAGCAGTTCGCGCCGCATGTCGAGCACACAGAGCCAAACCAATGCTGTTTGCTCGTCATGCGCCAGAGCAGACGCCCAGAAGGAGGAACCCATGTCACAGATCGAAGAACTGCGACTGCTGGCCAAAGTAGCTCATCTCTATTACCGGCAGGAAATGAGTCAGGCAGAAATTGCGCAGCGACTCTCGCTCTCGCAGGCCACCATCTCGCGCCTGCTCAAGCGCGCTGAGAAGGAAGGGATCGTGCGCATCACGGTCAGCATCCCGCCCGGCGTCTTTTCTGACCTGGAACAAAGCCTAGTCGAACGCTACAGTTTGCACGAAGCCATTGTCGTGGATTGCGAACGCCCCGACGACGAAGAGGCCATTCAGCGCCTGCTGGGTGCTGCCGCCGCCTATTACCTGGAAAACACTCTCAAGCGCGAGGATGTCATCGGCATTTCGTCGTGGAGCGCCACCCTGCTGGCGATGGTAGACGCCATGCGCCCTCTGCCGCGCTCCATTGATGCACAGGTCGTGCAGATTCTGGGCGGCGTGGGGCAACCCGACGCTGAAGTGCACGCCACCCACCTGACCAATCGCCTGGCCAGGCTGGTGCACGGCAAGGCCGTCTTCCTGCCTGCACCGGGTATTGTCGGCTCGGAAGAAGCGCGGCGCGTTCTGCTGGCCGACCCCTACGTGACCGAAGCGGTCACACTGTTCGAACGCCTCACCGTGGCACTGGTCGGCATCGGCTCGGTCGAGCCGTCTAAGCTGCTGGCCCGCAGCGGCAACGTCTTCTCTGAAGCCGAACTCAACCTGGCGCGCCGTCAGGGTGCGGTAGGCGATGTGTGTCTACGCTTTTTCGACGCCGAGGGGTATCCGGTCATCACCGAGCTGGACAGGCGCGTGATCGGCATCCCGCTCGAACAACTGCGGCGCGTCGAACGCACGGTAGGCATCGCCGGCAGCAGCCGCAAACACGTCGCCATTCGCGGTGCACTGCGTGGAGGGTGGGTCAATGTGCTGATCACCGATCGCTTCACGGCAGAAATGTTGCTCAACGAAACGGGCTGATCCTGGCCACTGCCGTGACTTTTTGCTGTTTCCACCAGGCCGCACTGCCAGTAGGCCATTTTCCCCTCTTGTCTGCTGACACAGATAGTGCTACAGTGTCGGTAATAGAAAAGCGAGTCCTGAGTCACGGGTCTGGCGTTCTTCACTCAGGGCTACCGGCTTTCTCCCGTAAACTGCTCGCGTCTTTCTCCAAGGAGGTAATCTATGGCTCAGCAACGTAAACCACAAGATCAGGCACAACGCGTTCTGGATCAGCTAGGCATCGAGACCGGCCTGGGGTTGCAGACAGTGATCATCGCCCTGGTAGCCGGTGTCATTGGCGCTCTCATCGACCGCATCCTGGAATTGCCCACTGGAACCCTCCAATTCGCCTTTGGTGGCGCGCTGATCGCTGCCCTCGGCGGCCCGCTCTACTACCTGCTCAAGGGCAGCAAGGAAAGCGTCGCGGCCACGGTCATGGGCGCCGTCAATGGCTTTCTGGCCCTGCTGGCCTGGTGGATCGCGACCAAGCTCATTGGCGAGCGCGAGGCAGGGATTCTCAAGTACAACCCTGCCGACAACCTGGATTTCCTGGACGTGCTGGTCAGCGGGGTGATTGTCGGGCTGCTCAGCTACGGCTGGTTTGTGCTGGTGCGCCGTCTGCCCGGCCTGCTCCGGCGCTGATCTGCCCTGCTGTATGGCCCTGGAAAAGTTACAGGCGGCCTGGTGTTGCACCAAGCCGCCCTTTATGATTGGCGTGTATGCCGAACTTTCAGATCAGGCTGGCAATCACAATCGCCAGCAGGATCAGGCTCAGGTAGACGTTCGACACCTTGAAGACGCTCAGAGCGCGCTGACCGGTGTAGTGCAGACGTAACGACGCCGCGACTTTCCACAGCCAGATCGTCGCCAGCGCCGCAGGAACCAGGTAGAGCCAGCCCAACGCCGGATGCGCCGCCAGCCCCAGCCCAAAGAGACCGGTCGCCGCCGCGTGCACCAACATCCAGAAGACCGCCCGCTCGCGCGAGGCGATCACTGGCAACATGGGCACACCTGCGCGGGCATAGTCCGGACGATAGGCCAGCGCCAGACTCCAGAAGTGCAGCGGCGACCAGGCGAATAGCAATGCCGCCAGTCCCCACACGCCCGGAGCAGCCCACTGACCGACCGCCGCGCCCCCACTGATCACAGCGGCGCTGCCCGCCGCGCCCCCGATGACCACATTGAGGACGCTGCGGGGCTTCAGCCAGAGGGTGTAGATGCCCACGTAGATGAACACGCCCACTGCCAGCCAGAAGGCCAGCCATGGTTTGCCCGCCGCCCAGGCCAGGACGCTGGCCCCCACTACCATGCTGCTGGCAATCAACAACAGGGCGTGAGCATTGACCTGCCCCGTCACCAGCGGGCGACGGCGCGTGCGTTTCATCAGCGCGTCTTTGTGCCGCTCCAGGTATTGGTTGAGCGCGGATGCACCTCCTGCCGAGAGCGTCCCCGTCAGGATGAGCAGGGCCAGGTCTCCGGCGGCAGGCGCGCCCGCGCTGCCGATCAACGCGCCGCCCAGCGCCGCGAACAGCAGCAACACCACCACACGCAGCTTGAACAACACCACGACCGTGGTCAGCCAGCCGCCCGATACTTCGGCGGGCGTCGCTTCCAGGCCAGTTTCTACTGTTGGGCGCGCCGTCGTTGTCATGATCCCTCCGTCTTCCCGTGCATTTTGTCACAGAGATTATAGCGGCGGCGGGATCGAACTCGCACCTTTTTATAGAATTCTATCTGTTTTTTAACGATTATCGAAACGGGACGGCATAGAAGGGTGCATTTCATGCAAGTTGATAATGCATCAGATCTGATTTGAGGGGTGCGAGCAAAATGTGACGGGCTGTTTGCTGCGTTTTGGTTGACCTCACCTCCAGCCTCGCTGCGCTCGGCGAGGTGCGCGAGCGCCGAGCGGGGGCGAGGTAAACGCCTCCGCGCCGGGCACATCGCTGAGAAGCTTTGCTCGCGCTCCGTTTGGGGATGCACTTCACAAAAGTTGATCCCAAACCATGGCTTCAGACATCCGCCTCAGTTCGCCTGCACTCGTGAACTAACAAGCCATCCGTAAACTCCTGCCGCGCAGCAAGCAGCGCCCCTATAGAACCGAATTTACGGATAGATACTATATCGAGAGCGCGATCAGCCACTGCGCGGCGAAATAGGTGCTGAGCACCAGCAAAGGAGCGCTGCGCCACGTCCCCCGGAAGCGCTCTATGGCCAGAACTGAATCCGAGAGCACGAACAGGTACGCGCCTGCCAGCGCCAGCAGCGCCCCCGGCTGATCGGTCTCCAGCCAGCGATTGGCCGCCTGCCAGGCCATGAGCAGAATCACCACCATGTAGACGATCACCGGGCCGCGCAGCGATCCCAGGTGCGGCCACAGCCAGCGCAGCATCAGCGCCCCGTAGAGCAGGAAGGGGATCAGGTACCACAGTGGGGCGGTGCCGTCGCCCGTCAGGGTGAAGGCGGCGATATAGGCCAGGTGGGCCACCAGGAAGCTGAGCAGGCCGGGCAGAAAGTGCTCCGGCAACATCAGGAAGATGTCGCCCAGCAGCGAAGCGATCAGGCCGAGCACGATCAACAACTGATAACGCGACGTCAGCGGGTCGGGGGCGAGCAGGGCGATGAGCACAATGCTGGCCGTCGCCAGCGGCTTGCAGACGTATTCCAGGCGCTTGCTGCGCCGATACTGTGCGACGATGGTCAGTGCGGCGCACAGTGCGGTCAGGGCAGTGAGCAGGGCGATCAGGACATTCATGGCGGACGACTCTCCTGGACGGGCGATCAATCCGGCCACTGACCAGTGGCGATCTTCCAGGCGCGGAACCACTCCCATGTCCGCGCCAGCCCCTCGCGTACAGGCGTGGACGGGGCAAAACCCAGCAGGCGGCGGGCCTTGCTGTTATCGCAGAAGGTGATGGGCGGGTCGGTGGGCGGGGTGGGGACGCTGCGCGTGTTGAGCCTGCGCCCGGCCAACCCCTCGATGGCCTCGATGAATTCGCGCAGCGAGATCGGCGCGCCGACGCCCAGGTTGATGATCTCATAGCCCAGCGGACGGTCGAGCGCAGCGACTACGCCGGTGACCGTATCGTCAATGTATGTCCAGTCGCGGTGAATGTCGCCCCCGTTGAAGACAGGTATCTCCGTCCCGTCCAGGATGGCCTCCATGACGCGCATGGGCATCATATCCGGGCGACCTGCCGGGCCGTAGACGTTGAAGAAACGCAGCGCAGTGATGTTCATCCCGTACAGGTGATGAAAGGTGTGCGCCAGCAGTTCGGCGGCGCGTTTGCTGGCAGGGTAGGCGGCCAGGGGGCGGTCGGCGGGGTCTTCTTCGTTGAAGGGCAGCCGTTTGGTCTCGCCGTAGACTGAGGAGGTGGAGGCCAAGACAAAGTTCTCGCAGCCGTGCCGTTGGGCGGCGTCGAGCAGGTTGAGCGTGCCGTCTACGTTGACGGCAAAGTACAGGCGCGGCTGCTTCATGCTCTCGCGCACGCCCGCCATGGCCGCCAGATGCGCCACGCGGCGGATGTCGTGCGCGGCGAAGAGCGCCTCCACCGTCGCTACGTCGCGGATGTCGCCTTCGATCAGGCTGAAGGCGGGGTGTTGCGCCAGTTCGGCGGCGTTAGCCCGCTTGATGGCCGGATCGTAGTAGTCGTTGAAGTTGTCAATGCCGACGACGCGGTCGCCGCGCGCCAGCAATGCCCGCGCCAGATGGCTGCCGATGAACCCTGCTGCTCCGGTGACCAGTATGCTCACAGTGTGTCCTTTCTGGGAATGCGCTGGCTCAGGGGGTGTCTTTCGGCGAGGGAGACTTCAACCGCGGAGGCGCGGAGGTCGCAGCGAAGAGCACAGAGTTTTCCAGACTTCTCCCTCTGCATCTCTGCGGTGATTTTTGCTCTCCCTGGTAAAGAACACCCCGGCTCAGCGCCGGATCGCGCCCTGCACCTGAAACACCCCATTGTCCACTATCAGGCTTTGCGGGTATACGAAATACGTGCCCGGCAGGTCTTCCAGCGGCTTGAGCAACGCATCCTCGAACTGCGCCTTGACTGTCTGCACCACGAAATCCGGCGCGCTCACATCTGCCACCTTCACCTCGCTAATGGTGAAATCAAGCTGTCCGGCGGGTGTGACGCGCGGCGTGATGATCACCTGTAACGGCACAGCGGCGAAGCGCGTCTCCAGTTCGGCGTAGAAGGTGATCTCGCCGTCGTCCAGCCCCACCTGCACGTTGCTGAAGGGGAAAGCGTGTCCGTGCTCGTCGGCGAACGCCTCGCCCTGCAACGCCATCCACGACGACGCCTGGCTCTCGGTGAAGCTCAGCACCCACCCGCCTTGTGTCCGCGCCTGGTTGACGGCGCTGTCTATGGCCGCGTCGAACGCCTGCGCCTCAGTCTGGCTGGGCCGGAAGCTGGCTGGCAGGGGTGTATCTACATCCAGCGTGAGCAGATAAATCGCCGCGCAGGCCACCAGGCCCAGGCACAGCAAGGGGATGAGGACGAGCGCCAGGCAGCAACCACCGCAACTCTCGAACATGATGCCTGCTCCTTGCCGGGCGGCTGGGTGGACAACGGCCTGTATTGTACCACGAGTTGGCTGCACGCGGCGGGCAGTGGCAGTATAATCGGGCGCGTTGTATGTGTGGGGCAAGAGCTTTCAACCGCGAGTTGTCGCGAGCGCAGAGAGAGAAAGAGCGCTTCTACAGCGCTATCTCTGTGCTCTATATCCGGCGGTGAAGTCTGTTCGCAGAAGTGGAGAGAACCATGTCGTTTATCCTGTCGCCGGACGAGGTCGGCTCCCTCAACGCTCGCTTCGAAGGGGCCGATCCCGCCGACAGCCTGGCCTGGGCGGCGGAGCGCTTCATGCCGCGCCTGGCGGCGACCTCTTCCTTCCAGACACAGAGCGTGCCACTGCTGCACCTCATCGGTCAGGTGTGCCCGCAGGTGCCGGTGCTGTTCCTGGATACCGGCTATCACTTCCCGGAGACGCTGGCCTTCCGCGACGAGTTGATCGCCCGCTTTGGCCTGACGGTGCGCGTGATTCAGCCGGACCCAGCGCGGGCTGCCGCGGCGCGACAGGAAGCGCTATACCGGCGCGATCCCGACCTGTGCTGCCAGGTGCACAAGGTGTTGCCCATGCAACGCGCCCTGCGCGATCTGGACGCCTGGATCAGCGGCATTCGGCGCGATCAGACCTCGGCGCGGGCGGGGGCGGGAGTGATCGAACTCCTGCCGGAGGGGCAGGTGAAGATCAACCCCCTGGTGACCTGGACTCGCGAAGACATCTGGCGCTACATTCATCAGCACGACTTGCCGGTACATCCCCTGTTGGCCCAGGGCTATTTGAGCATCGGCTGTGCGCCGTGCACGGTGCCCGTCTTCGGCGGCGATGAACGATCGGGGCGCTGGGCGGGTACGGGCAAAACCGAATGCGGTCTGCACACGGCGGCTCTGCAGCAGTCAGCCGACTCTGATACGGAGCGCAGCCCATGACGCGCGTCCTCCTCGTCACTGGTGGCGCAGGGTATATCGGCTCGCGCCTGATCCGCGATCTGGGCACTGATCCAGCCTTCGACGACTGCCTCATCCGTATCTACGATAACTTGCAGCGCGAGACCTATCGCTCGCTGCTCGATCTGCCCGCTGAGGGGCGCTATCAGTTCATGGAAGGCGACATCCTGGACGGGGCAGGGCTGAGCCTGGCCATGCGCGGGGTATGGGCTGTGATCCATATGGCAGCCATCGTGCGCACGCCGCTGGCCTTTGGACCGCCCGGCTGGATCGAGCAGGTCAATCACTGGGGGACGGCGGCGGTTGGGCGGGCTGCAGCCGAGGCGGGCGTGACGCACCTGGTGTATACCAGCAGCGCGGCAGTCTATGGGCCGGACGAGGCGGTAGGCGCAGCGTCTGTTTCTACGTCGCGCCCCTTCGACGAAGGGACAGTCTGCCGCCCGCTGGGGCCGTATGCCGAAAGCAAACTGCGCGGCGAGCGCGAGTTGGGGGCGTTGCAGACGGCAGGGCGGCTGCGGGTGACTATCCTGCGCCTGGGATCGGTCTTCGGCTGGGCACCGGCGGTGCGCTTCGATGCGGTCGCCAACCGGCTGGCTTTTCTGGCAGGGGTACATCGTCCGCTGACGGTGTACGGGTCGGGTGAGCAGCGTCGCCCCTTGTTGCACGTGGCCGATGCCAGCCAGGCTGTCCGCTTCGCGCTGACGCATTCAGAGCAGACGGCGGGCGGCGTGTATAACGTGGTGGGCGAGAACGCCCGCGTGCTGGACGTGGTGGCGGCGCTGCGAACGCTACGGCCCGCTGTGCAGGTGCGCTTCACCGAGCAAGACGTGCTCACGCACCTGTCGTTCGCGGTGGACGGGGGGCGGCTCAATGCGCTGGGCTGGTATCCGCGCGTGAGTCTGGAGGCAGGGTTGGCCGAGTTGCTCGACCATCTATGTGGCTTCGTGCCCCTGGCTATGGAGAGCTGGGGAGTGGAAGACGGCTGAGGCAAACAGGCCGGAGGTTTTTAAGGTTGGAAAGCTTGACAGGTAGAACAAATGTTCGCTATACTGAAGCCAGATCAAACCCTTCGGACAGCCGGTGCGTGCCCCCCTCCCACCTCTCGTGCCGGCTCAAGCAACCGGGCGACCCCCAGGCCGCCCGGTTCCTCTTAGAAGGGGCGCGCATGGCCCCTCACTCTTGCTTGCGGCTGAGCGCCGCGCGCAGGTCGCCTCCCTTGAAGGGCTTACCGAAGAGCGGGGCGAACAGGCAGAAGTCGAAGACGCCTGCGGCCAGCGGCACCAGCCCTACGACTACCAGAATCCAGCCCCACGTAGTATCGCCGTTGACCAGTAACAGGCCGATCACGATCAACACGATGCCGGCGATGATGCGCACCCAGCGCCCAGTCTGGCTGGCCAGAAAGCTGAACAGACTGTCCATCTTACAGGCTCCTTTCCTGTAGTGTCAGTTCCATATAGTTACAACACACAGCTCCGGCGTGCGTTGTTCTATGCCGGGCGCATTTCAGTTGAGTTCACGAGTGCAGGCGAACTGAGACGGATTTCTAAAGTCGTGCTTTGGGGTGAACTGTTGTGAAACGCCCCCAAACGGAGCGCGAGCAGCGTTGACCTCACCCCCGCTTGGCGCTCGCGCGAGGCTAGGGGTGAGGTAAAGCGGCAAGCGGTTTGATGCAATCCCCCTGCCTTTGCTACTTGCTTATTGGCGCGATTCTCAGTACCTTCATAGGGCATCCGTTTCTTACCCCGCGAGCGTGCACCATGGCAGGCGAAGAACTGATCAACCAGGTGTTGGGGCGAGGCCAATATCAGATTCGCTCGGTATTGGGCAAGGGAGGCATGGCGACCGTCTACCTGGCTCGCCAGGCTTCGATGGAGCGCGATGTCGCTATCAAAGTGATGGCCCCCGAACTGGCCGACGATGAGCAATTCGTGGCCCGCTTCGAACACGAAGCGCAACTCATCGCCCGCCTGCAACACCCGCACATCCTGCCCGTCATTGACTTCGGGCGCGAGGGCAAACACATTTACATCGTCATGCAACTGGTGCGCGGGGGTAGCCTGGACGATCGGCTTTCGCGCGAGCCGTTGCCTCTGCCGCTGGCGGGACGGATGCTCAGTCAGATCGCCAGCGCCCTGACCTTCGCCCACGAACAGGGGATCGTGCACCGCGACCTCAAGCCGAACAACGTGCTGCTCGATGAGCGCGATAACGCCTACCTGACCGACTTCGGCATCGCCAAGATGCTGGCGGGGACGACCAAGCTCACCGCCACTGGCAACGTGCTGGGCACGCCAGCCTACATGGCCCCCGAACAGTGGCGCGGCGATCCGGTAGATGCGCGCACCGACATCTACGCGCTGGGCATCATGCTCTACGAAATGGTGCTGGGGCAGCTTCCCTTCCAGGGCGACACGCCCTACACCCTGATGTACAAGCACTTCAACGACCCGCCGCCGCCCCCGCGCGAAAAGAACCCGGCCCTTGACCCGCGCGTGGAAGCGGTGATCCTGCGCGCGCTGGCCAAGAACCCCGACGATCGCTACCCGTCCGCCGAAGCCATGGCCGAGGACTTCGCCAATGCCATCCGCGCCGTTGGCAAGGCGGCCCCGCCCCCCGATATGGAAGCAACCGTGCTGGGCGAAGAAGCCGCGCCGCCCACGGCCAAGCCCGCCCGCACCCCCTCCAAAGCGCCGCCACCTACCGCAGCCGCCGCCACGCGCGCCGCGCCGGAATCCGCGCCGACCCCACCTCCTCAGGGTGGTGGTCGCAGTCCCCTGCTGATCGGGGGAGCGGTGATCGCGGCGCTGGTGGTGATCGGGGTGATCGCGGCGCTGGCGCTGAGCGGTCGAGAGGGGGAGAAAAAGGTCGCGGTCCTGCCCACAGCGACCGAAACAGTCACGCCGACGTGGACGCCCACTGAGACACCCACCGTCACGCCTTCGGCCACGCCTACGCCGCCGCCTACCGAGACCCCTTCGCCCACTATCACGCCGCGCACCACCTTCGCCACGGTGCTCACCGAGCGGGCCGTCGTGCGACGCGGGCCAGGGTTCGACTACGAAGCGGTGTCCACGCTCAACCGCGAGGAAGAGGTGATCGTGGTTGGTGTGAGCGAGGACGGCGGCTGGTATCAAGTGGTCATCGGCGGGGTGTTCGGCACGGGCTGGGTCTCGGCGGAGACAGTGCGCATCTCCGGCAACCTGAACATCCCGGTGATCGTCCTGCCCACGGCCACCTATACGCCTTCGGCTACCCCCACCGACACCCCGACCGCCACGGCTACCTTCACCGCCACGCCCACGCCGACCGCTACGCCGTCTCCGTCGCCCACTGTCACGCCGACGCTCACCGAAACCCCTACTCCCGCCAGCGTAGACCCGGCGCTCTTCGTACCGGAGACATTCCGCACGGTGACGCTCGATGTGCTCGGCCTGACGCTGCAATACCCAACCTCCTGGCCCGATCCGTTCAACATCGGCGCGCTCTACTTCATCGCTCCGGTTGACAGCGACCATCCACTTTCGAACAGCTACCCATCCATGACCATCGCCCGCGGCAGCCCGCAGCAATTGCTGGGCGCGGGCACTACCAGCGATGTGTCGTCGCCTGTCAACGCGGTCGAGCACCCCCTGGGGGCCGATTTCAGCGGGCTGAGTAGCCCCAGCGACGAGTTCGCTTTTCCGGCCTGGACGCTCGACTTGAGCGAAGCCGGAGGGCATCTGTGGTCGTGGCTGGTGGAGATCACACCGGACGACTGGTTGCACATTACGGTCCTCGCCCCTGCCGGCGACCTGGACGGCCCCTTTGGGGAGACTGTCCTGCTGCCGATGATCCGCTCTATCGAAATAGACGGGCAACCCCTGGTCGCCAGCGCTCCGCCGGGCACCCCTGAGCCACAGAACACGCTACGACTCACCGCCACGCCGTTTCAGGCTGGCTCACTGGTGCTGGATAGCTTCGACACCAATGAAAACGACTGGCGCTTCGCCAGCATCATGGACGGGCAGTTGATCGTCGAAGCGCCAGAGCTGGACTTCCTGCGCTGGGCATTCCCCTTCCCCCTTATCGAAGGCGATCCGGCCTACTACGCCCAGGTGACGGGCACGCTGATCAGCGACACCAACTACTACGAGATCGGCATGGCCTTCCGGGTAGTGGATACCCAGAACTTCTACTTCGCGGCGGTAGATCACAGTCGCCAGGTAACGCTCTACAAGTTCAGCGCGGGCGAGAGGATCGCCTTGTTCGGCCCCGTCCTGGACAGTTCGGTGAGAGAAGGGCGCGATCGGTCTAACACCCTGGGAGTGCTGGTCATCGGCGACTACTTCGAACTATACGTGAACGGGCGGCTGAAAGCGGCGCTAGTGGATAGCACGCACCCCTGGGGCGGTGCACGTCCGGCCACTTACACCTTCGTGGACTCCAACGCGCCGGTCGTGGCCGCCTTCGACAATTACGCCTACCTGCCCCTGCCCATCACCGGCGATCCGCTGCTGGCCGAGCGGCGTCACGCGCTGATCGGCACAGTGCAGCCGGAGATCACCACCATTCTGGAGATCGCCGCCTCCGACGCGCCCGCCCTGGCTCCGCTGATCGCCGGACAATCGTTTGTGGCGCTGGCGCGCACGCCAGATAGCCGCTTTGTCTTCGGCTATGCGCGCGGCGTGACCGGCTGGGTACTCAGCAACTCGCTCGTCTTCGCGCGGGGCGGCGCGCCCGCCAGCGTCAACACGCTGCCCCTGCTCGACGGGGCAACTGCTGGTAGCGCACAGCAGCCCTGGCCGGTTGCGGTCCCGGGTCTCGAACTCCCCACACCCACCCCGCCCGTGCCGTCCCCCGCGCCCGCCCAGGCCACGCCTACGCCGCCTCCCACTCAGGCAGGGCTGGCCCTGATCGCCTACGGGCAGACGGTCAACGTGCCCATTGGGGCAGCGCAGACGGTCACCTGGGTCTTCAATGGGCTGGCCGGCGACCGCATCACCGTGACCGCCGACGCTGGTGCCGACGCTGCGCTCGATACCGCGCTGGAACTCCTTGCGCCAGACGGGACTTTCCTGGCCGCCGACGACGACAGCGGGCCGGGCCTCAACCCGCGCCTGGCCGACCAGACTCTGCCGACGACTGGCCTCTATTCGATTGTGATACGAGGGCTGGGTGGCGAAGGCGTAATCGCGCTGCGTCTGGAGAAGACCAATTGATCCACCTGACACGCAAACTGATTGAGGAAATGCTGTGATGAACGAACAACCAGACTTCCGCCCTGAGGACGAAACGCCATCGTTCCCTGCGCCGGAAGAAGCTTTGCCCGCCCCCGACGAAGAAGAGATCAGCGTCGGACCAGAGGCGGCCCCCCTTGAGCAAGCGGGAGCTGAGCCGCCGCGCGTAGTGGCCGAAACGCCTGTCGGCGGCCTTCGCCCGGCAGCGCCGCTCTCCCCGCGCCCCTCTGCCGAAACGCCGCCCGACGCCGTGGAACCCTCAGCGCCACCCGCTGACAAGGCACTCGCCGACGATGAGGCCGCGCCGACGCCTTCCGATGAGACGATCCGGCTGACGCTGGCCGACGTAGCGCCCTCGCCTGTAGCGGAACAGGAACTACCGCCCTCCTCCGATCTGGAAGCTGTGCGAGAAGAAGCCGAAAAAGCCGCTGAGGAAGCGGTGATCGCAGCGCCAACCATGGCCGCGAGCGAAACCGAAGCCGAAGAGATAGAACTCGCAGCGCCGCCTGCTGCAGCGGAAGCTGCCCTGTCTGCGCCCCCAACAGCCGAGGAAAGCGCCGTACCCACCGAGCCGACGCCGGTCTCGCTGGTCAACGCAGCGCTGGCGGCTGTTGCAGAAGAAGCGACGGCGGCGGAAATCGCCGAAAGCGCGCCCGCAGAAGCAGAGCAGCCTGTAGTTACCTCGCCCCAGGAATGGGACGAAGACCTGTCGCCGGAACTGGCCGCGGTGCTGTTTGGCTCGCCGCGCCGCGCCGCCGTCGCAGAAATCAGCGCAGCGCCTCCAGAGGCAGCCGCGCCGCCCGCTGTTGCCCCTGCCGAGGTGATCGCCCTCACCAGCGACGAGCAAGCGGCGACGCTCCCGCTGAGCGTCGGTGATCAGCGCGCCCCCGCGCCAGAGGTCGCGCTGACGGGCAAGGTGCGTTACACGCGCGTCGAAGAGCCGTTGCCGGACGATCGGGGACAGCACATCGTCGAGACGTGGGTTTACGTCAAACCGGAGCTGCCAGCGCTGGAAGGGCGGCTGGTACAGCGGGTGACGCGCGAAGAATGGCGCTACAGCGATGGATCGTGGCGCTGGCGCTACGAGCGCCGTTATGCCGACCGGGGCCGCGATAGCCGCGAGGTGCGCGCCAACGCCGCCCGCACTTACTTCGAACGCGCCGATAGCATCTCGCAGCGCGACGCGACCACCGGCAAGCGTCAGCAGTTCAGCGAAGAAGCGGTGCTGATCTTCGCCACCCCAGTCCAGGAAGAAAAACGGGGATGGCTGCGCAACCTGTTCAGACGGGGCAATGACCATGAGCCGGCGGGCGAAAAAACCTGGCGTCCGGCCACATCTACCGAAATACGCCAGGCACGCAGGAGTGGCGAACAGGCGTTGCGGCGGGGAGGACTCTTCGGTTGAGCGGGGTTGGCGCGACCCGGCCTGCTCAGGCTACACCATCTGCCAACAACCGCGCCACCTGATCGCAATAAATCTCGAAGATGCCCCGGAAGAGCCGTCCCTGCGCCGGACTGTCCAGGTACAACACGCCAACGACTTCGTCACCTACCCGCAGCGGGCCACACAACACCGCTTCGGCCACGTTGTCGCGCCGCTGCACAAATAGGTTGGATTCGCCAGTGCGCAGGGTATGGCTCAGCGCACGCCGGTCCGGGTTGATCGCCGTGTGATCCACGTAGCGGCCCCCATAGTCGCGCCCGGTGATATAGCACATCCGCCCATCCTGATCATAGCTGATGACGAAGCCCAGCCGCGCCCTGAACTGATGCAGCGCGCGCATCACCAGCGCGTCCAGCCGCGAGGCATAGCCCGGCCAGCGCTGTTCGTCTTCGGCAGGGGGGATCGTCGCCGGAAGTGCCGCCGAGTCCTGCGCCGCGGGGGGCGGGGCAGCCGTCAACCCTTCGCGCTGCTCGCGTGCCACGTCATCCGGCAGGTGGTACCGCGCTATGGTTGTCAGCCCCTCGGCCTGCTCTGGCGTGGCTGTCACTTCCTCTACTTCGCAGGGTACGTAGTCATCATAGGACGAACGCGCGGCAGCGCGCTGTTCGTAGCTGAGGGCATCTGGTCGCCGCAGAAACGCGATCAGGCGTTGCACGATATTCCGCTGTACCATGATGACCACCTCAAGCCAGGGGGGCTTGATGTCTGACCCGTATGCACTTTAAGCATATCACGGGCCTTCATGGGAAATAAATGGCACTACAATACTATCTTAATTATATACGATTTTGTGCGAAGCAAGAACAAGAAATGAAGTATTTGGAGTCAGGAATCTGGCGCGGGAGGTCTGGCGGTTGTTGCCGGGAGCATGACCAAAGAAGCGGCACAGGCACGACTCGCCCGGCCCCGACTCAGGCATCCTGACTCTCAACAAGACTCACCAGGGCGGTGTGACATGAAGCTTTCTCCGGCAGTGCGAACGCTGTTGCTGATCGCCGATGGGGTGGCGCTAGTGGGCGTGATCGCTTTCAGCGTGCTGGCAGCGCTGGAACGTCACGAAAGCGGCTACGTGATCGGGCAGATTGTGTGCGCGATCGTCATCCTGGTCAGCACCCTGCTGCTGCATCGCGGCGAAAGCCCCGCACCCTGACCCCCAGCAAAAAAACCGGGCAGGGAGCGTCTGTGCTCTCTGCCCGGTGCGATCGCGCGCGGATCGGCGTTAACGCATGGCCGCGCCCAGGGTCGAGCAGGCCGGGCACGAACCGCCAGGACGCACGATGGCATAGCCCGCTTGCGGATCGGCCCCGTAGCCGGTGAAGTCCACGTTCCACACGATCATCAGCCGCACCTTGCCGCTGCTGCGCGCCAGTTGGGCGGCGCGACCGAGCCACTGCGCCTGCTGTGCCACGGTGACGTTGCTGGCCCAGGTGAAGCCCGCTGGCAACGGCCCCAACCCTTCGGGCGACAGATAACCCAGCTCGGTGAAGCAAAGCGGCTTGGCCCCGCCGATGGCATTCCAGTAGGTGTTGACCATGCCCCAGAAGTAGCGCGTATAGTAGTTATCGCCACGCGGGTCGCCGCTGGTCTGATCGGGCGAGATGATGCCCTCGTTGTAATGGATGCCCAGGCAGTCCATGTAGCTGAGCGCGCCCGCCGACACCATCCCCCGGATATAGCGGTCGTCGTTCCACACCCGGTCGGTGCCGAAGGCCCCTTCCGCGCCCGTGGGCGATGGCGCGCCGCTGACAACCATCACGCTGGGGTTGGCTCCCTTGATCGCCGTGTACGCCTTGGCCAACATCCGCACATAGGTGGCCGGGTTGATCTGCCCGCGCGGCCATTCACGATCCAGGTTCTGCTCGTTCCACACCTCGATCGCGTCTGGGCCGAGCTGCGCCACACCCGCCAGGAAGCCCGCATACTGATCCATATAGCCCGTGCCGCCCGCCGCCAGTTGAGCCGGATCCCCAACGATGCCCAACAGAATGCGGAAGCCCTGGCTATGCGCCTGGTTGATCGCCCCAGCGAGACCTTGCGGCGAATCGCCCAGCTTGTAGCGAATCTGGCGCTTGACCCAGGTCATGCCCGCCTGACGCATCAGGTCAGGATAGGCGAAGCTCTCCACATGGCCGCCCAGTTCAAACCCGCCAGTCGAAGGGGCTGGCGTTGGCGCGGGCTGCGTGGGCTGACCGGGCTGTGGCGTAGGCTGAGGAGCCGGTACAGTCCCCCCGCCGGGTATCCGGAGCACCTGACCGACGTAGATCAGGTTCGGGTTGACGATGTTGTTGGCCTGCACCAGCGCCGCAACGGTCGTGCCAAAGCGCGTCGCGATACGGTACAGGGTATCGCCCGCAACCACCGTATAGGTACCAGTTGTGGGCACGGGCGTGGCCGGAACGGGCGTGCCGGGTACGGGCGTGGCAGGCGGCTGTGTCCCACCGGCGGGGATGACCAACACCTGCCCGACATAGATCAGGTTCGGATTCGCCAGATTGTTGGCGGCGGCCAACACCGGCCAGCTTGTGCCATACTTCAGGGCGATACGGTAGAGGTTTTCGCCCCGTTGGACGACGTGTGTAGTTCCTCCCCCTTGCGCTTGCGCAGGTGCACTCGGCGCGAAAGCAGGCAGAGCGAGAGCGACGATAAGAACTGCGAGAAGAATCCTTTTCAGACGCATGGCGTTAGCTCCCTGGCTCAGCAATCTCATAACGCTAGCCTATCATGATAGTGGTTTTCGCGAAATGCACAACTCGCCCCTAACGGTTTTCGAACGACTTCGCAACGCAACGACGCCGCCGATCCGTACGTTGCTTTTGGGCCCGCTGCCAGCGAAGAGCTTCCCGCTCTATTCGGGTGTAATGCAAAGGTTATAGCGCCTTTGTTGCGCCCGGTGACCCTCATCCCCCGGCCCCTTCGCCGGCGCTGCGGGCGAAGGGGAGCGCTCGCACGGGAGACAGTAAGTCCCCTCGCCCCGCGACGCAGTCGTGAGGGAGAGGGGATAGCGGGGTGAGGGGCAGGGTAATCGCATCAAAACCAGCCAGCAGAACCATGGGCAGAAGTAAGCTCAGGTGTGATCTTCCGGTTGACCTCACCCCCGCTCGGCGCTGGCGCGAGGCTGGAGGTGAGGTAAAGCGGCAAGCGGTTTGAGGCAATCCCCCTGCTCCTTGACAGAAGAAATAGGCGGATTATAATCTCATAACAGTTACTATAATAGCAAAATTGATCAGAAATGAGAAACTCTCCGATCGCACGCCTGATCTTGTTGGCATTGATCCTCAGCGGTGTATGGGGCTGTGCGCCCGAAGACCTGCCCTATTCCCTGAGCGACCTGCCCCCTGGCGACGCAGGACGCGGCCAGGTATTGTTCAATCAGTCTATCCACGGTGCGGCTCCCTGCGCCAACTGTCATACCCTCGACAGCGCGGCAGCCGCCGGCCCACCGCTCGACGGCTACGGTGCGCTGGCGGGGACGCGCGTCAAAGGACAGTCCGCCGAAGAATACACTTTCTACAGCATCCTGCGTCCGGCCAGGCACATCGTGCGCGGCTATTCCAATGTCATGCCCGGCAACTATGCCAGCAAGCTGTCGGCCCAGGACGTGGCCGACCTGATCGCCTATCTGCTCACCCTGTAACCGCATCGTCACCAAGGAGGCTCGCATGGATATCGTCATGATCGTCTTACGGCTGATACATATCTTCGCTGGCACCTTCTGGGCTGGCTCGGCCTTCTTCCTGTTGCTGGTGCTCCTGCCCGCTTTGAATACCATGGGCCAGGAAGGCAACCGCTTCCGCCAGATGTTTATCGCCAGGTCGCGTTTCATCACAGTCATGCCCATCGCCTCGCTGCTGACGACCGTGGCGGGCGTGCTGTTGTTCGTGCGCGTGTCGGATCACTTCAACAGCGACTGGCTCTCGTCCGACGGCGGGATCGTGCTCAGCATCGGCGCGCTGGCCGGGCTGCTGGCCTTTGGGCACGGGCTGGGCACGACCAACGTCACTTTTCGGAAATCGGCAGCGCTGATCAGAGCCATCGAGGCGCAAGGCAGCCCGCCCACCGAAAGTCAACTGGCGCAGTTGCAGGCCCTGGGTCGGCGTGGAGCGAGCAATGGGCGTATCAGCGGGGTGCTACTGATCATCTCCATCGTGGGCATGTCGGCGGCGCGCTACATGTAGGTCACAGAGTGGGCTTGGCACGGCTTGCGCCAGGGGCTGGCCTGCGCTACAGTTCGCCCCTGGTGAGTCCCGTCAGTCAACCGATGAGTACGCCATGCAACCACACCTGACCTTTGTGCAGATCACTGATTCGCATCTCGGCCCGACGCGCGACTTCAGCTATTACGGCCATCAGCCCTACCGGACGCTGGCGCGGGCCATTGACCTGATCAACGCCATGCCGCAGCCGCCCGACTTCGTGGTGCACACCGGCGATCTGTCCAACGACCGCAGCGCCGAGTCCTACGAACTGGCCGCCGAACTGCTGGGGCGGCTGCGCGTCCCGCTCTACCTGGTGAATGGCAATCACGACGATCGCGCCCTACTGCGCAAGATGCTCGACGCGCCGCACGCCCCCGATGGCGACCCCGATGCGCCACTGGACTATGTCTTTGAGGTGAAGGGCGAACGTTTTCTGGTGCTCGATGGCTGGTCGCCCGAAGTGCGCGATCCGCTGGGCAAGCTCAGCGCCGCGCAACTGGCCCGCGTCCGCGCGGAGACCGAAGCGAACGGCCCATCGCTGACCGTGTTGTTGCACTATCCGCCCTTCCCCATGGGTTCGCCCTGGCTCGACCAGCATATGCCGCTGGTCAACGGGGAAGAGTTACACGCCGCGCTCCGGCCCGCACACGCGCGGCTGCGCGGGGTCTTCTGCGGGCACCTGCACCGCAGCAGTCAGATCACGCGCGCGGGCATCACCTATTTCTGCGGGCCGAGCACGGTTGCGGGCTACACCTGGCGTCCCTGGGAACACACCCCAGCGCTCGACCCGGACTATCCGCCCGCTTATAGTGTGGTGCACTACTTCGACGGCCAGGTGGTCGTGCATCAATACACCTTCGCGCGGGGGTGAGCAACCCCTTGCTGCCCTCATCAGCGCGCGCTAGAGTCAGGTCACACCTGAGTTTGAGAGCGAAAGGACGCCACCATGCGCCGCCGTCACCTGTTGCCGCTGAGCGCTGTCATGGCGCTGATCGGGCTGGGGCTGGGCTTCGTCGCTGGCCTGCTGCTGAGCCTGCCCAACGGCATTGGTTTGTCGCAGGAAGCAACGCCCGTCCCCGCGCCCACGCTGGCCCCGCCGCCCGCCGACGCCCTGTCCATCCTGGACGCCCAAGAAACCGTTGTCAGCTACATCTACGAGAACGCCGGGCCGTCGGTGGTGCACATCACCAGCCGCACCCAGGTATGGGACTTCTGGCGCGGCGTGGTGCCGCAGGAAGGCACCGGCTCCGGCTTCCTCTACGACGCGCAGGGGCACATCGTCACCAACAACCATGTGATCGAGGACGCACAGGAAATCGAAGTCGTGCTGGCCGATGGGACGGTGCTCTCTGCTGAAGTCGTGGGCACCGACTCCTACTACGACCTGGCCGTGCTGCGCGTAGACCCGGCGCAGGTGCACGCCGCGCCGTTGCCGCTGGGCAACGCCGACTCGTTGCGCGTGGGACAACTGGTGCTGGCCATCGGCAACCCCTTCGGGCTGGATCGCACGCTGACGACTGGCGTGATCAGCGCCCTCGACCGCACCATCGAGTCCGAGAGCGGCTCGGTCATCGGCAACGCCATTCAAACCGACGCCGCCATCAACCCCGGCAATTCCGGCGGGCCGCTGCTCAACTCGCGCGGGGAAGTGATCGGCGTCAACACGGCCATTCAGTCGCCGTCCGGCGGATCGGTGGGGATCGGCTTCGCCGTGCCGATCAGCGTTGTGCAGCGCGTGGTACCCGACCTGATCGCCTATGGCCGCTACCGGCACCCCTCATTGCGCATTCAGGTGCGCGAACTGGGCTATGAGGTGCGTCCGGCGGCGAGCGGCCCACAGCGCGGCCTGCTGATCGTGGCACTCGACCCCAACGGCCCGGCGGGCAAAGCCGGTTTGCAGGCCGCCGAAGTGCAGCGGCAGGGTTTCCGCACGGTCTTCGTCGGCGGCGACATCATCCTGGCCATCAACGGGGAAGAAGTGCACACCCGCGACGATCTGACGCTCTACCTGGAGAAATACACTCTGCCCGGCGACACGGTGACCCTGACCGTGAGCAATATCTCCGGCGAAACGCGCGAGGTGACAGTGACCGTCGGGGAGAGCTGAGGAGCTTACGTGCCAGTCGCTGCGGGCTGCGTCGCCATGATGGTGCGGATCAATTCTGGCACGAACTTCTGGGCATTGAGGATTTCCAGCAACACCGGCTCCCCGTTGGCAGTCAGGTGTAGGATGCTCTGGCCAGATTGCTCAGCATGGTCGCTTTGCTTCTCCGGAGCAAACCAGATCATCAGCACGTCGTCTTCGCGGTCATAACGCATCTCAAGGCTCATAACGAGTCCTCCTGGCAGGATAAAACGTCACAATACGAAGCTCAACCTCATCTTCGACAAAGACCACGCGGAGCACATGACGTTCACTGAGCTTTCTGGGCAATCGGAGGCTCGGCAGCACGGTCTACGCTTTCTGGGTTAGTCACAGTATCAAGAACCTGGGTTACCGTGACGGTGAAACCCGCTCGCGCCAGATCGATGAATTTCTGCTGGGCATGGCGGGTAAAACGCACTGGCTTAGCCATTCCGCTCCCCTCTCACAGCAGCGAGCAGACTACCCGCTCCGCCCCCATTGTCGGCAGCCGCTTTGCAAACCCAGCATAGAACTTCCTGGCTATGTTTTCGAGTATACCGAAATTCTTTATCGAGAGTCAGACTTCGGCAGTCTTCCATCAGGCAGATGCGCGAGGTGACGGTGACCTTCGGGGAGAGCTGAGGCAAACGCCATAGCGCCAAGCGAAACGGTAGGGGCGTATGCGCTACGCCCCTACCCTGTCTACATACCTGGACTTTCCCGTAGGGGAGATTAGTAGAAGTAGGCAACTGCCGTGCAGTTCGAATTCATCGTCACTGTGATCGTGCTACTGGTGCCCGAAGCGCCAGGACATGTTCCAGACCAGTACGAGAAGCGGCAGTTCGAGCCAGGAGGCACCGACGCGACAATGGTCACCGAACTGCCGGGCAACCATTGCTTATCGCAGTTAGGTTGCTGGCGGATAGTATACGTTGCATAGCAATAAGGCGCTGCCTCTAGCTGCACCGTCAGCGTGTAACACTGCCCGCCATCCTGGGGCGTGAGGACCACTGGCGGGGCGCACGTCCTGGGGTCCCACAGACATTCACCAATGGGCGAGAGCACACACTCGCTGGCCGGATGCCCGCAGGTAGTGCACGAGCCACACGGCCCCCAACCGGGCGGCGGCGTCGGCCTACCACCAGGCTGACCGGGGGGCGGCCCGCCAGGGATGATCGGCGGGATTTCAGCTTGTGGCACACCCAGGCAATTGCCGACCTCCTCGACATCTTCCTCGGCCACCCACAGCGACAGCGCCATTTCGCCGCCGGGTATCTGGTTCTTGTCCAGCTTCCACCAGACCTTGCCCTCGGAGTCCAACGCCTGCCCCTCGACAGTGAAGTCCTGGTTGGCGGGCAGGAAGGCGAACGCACTGCGATTCTCGCCCGGCCCCACGCGCACCCGCGCGAACAGTTCCCACTGCGTGCGCACCAGGCACGTCGCGGGCAAAGGCTGGAACACAGGCCGCCAGTCGGGATCGTAGTTCTCGGATAGTTCGTCGGTCAGGCGAAACAGGTAGCGCCCCTCGGCATCCATCACAAACAGGTTGGCATAGCCGCTGCGCCCGGACATGAAGGCGATCCAGCCTCCATCCGGCGACCAGTCGGTGCTGGTCAGGCGATCGCTTTCGGGCGTCAGGCGGCGGATGTCGGTGGCCTCTTTGGTCATGCGGTAGATGTCGGCCTGTCCGTCGCGCTCCGAGGTAAAAGTGAGCAACAGGCCATTGGGCGACTAGGCCGGATACCAGCCGTTCGCGCCGAACAGGTCAGGCGTCAAACGGCGGGGGCTGCTGCCGTCCGCATTCATGAGATAGACTTCCGCCACACCCGCGCGCGCTGTGACGAAGGCGATCTGCCGCCCGTCCGGCGACCAGGCCGGTTGCGTGTCGGTAGAGGGATCGTTAGTCAGGCGCTGCGCGTTGCTGCCGTCGGCGTTCATCACGTAGATTTCGGGGTTGCCATCGCGGTCGGACACAAAGGCCAAGCGCGTCCCGTCCGGCGACCAGGCCGGATCGCTGTCGGAAGCGGGGTTGTCGGTCAGGCGTTGCACGCCGCTGCCGTCCGGATTCATCAGGTAGATTTCCAGGTTGCCATCGCGGGCGGAATGGAAGGCCAGCCGCGAGCCATCCGGCGACCAGGCAGGAGCGCCGTCTAGCTCCGAGCGCTCGGTCAGGCGGCGCGGGTTGGTGCCATCCGCGTTGATCACGTAAATCTCTGGGTTGCCATCGCGTTCGGAAGTAAAAGCCACTTCCCATTCATTGACGGGCGGGGAGAAGAAAGCGATCTTGCCCGTCTCAAAGACGGTCACCTGCGTGCCCGTGCCCGTCGCCGCCAGCAGGATGCCGTTGGCGTCGGCGATCTGCAGCGATTCCACACTGAAGACTGCCGTGCCGGGGATCAGCCCGCCAACTTCCAGCGAGAAGAGCAGGTCGTCCGTGCCGGGCGGCATGCCCAGCGCCTCATACGATAGCCGTACCTCACCCGCCGCGTTGTCCACCAGTTTCTGGCGCTCGAAGACCTGCGTCCCCAGGTACGGGCCGATGGTAGCATTCCACACCCGCACGATCGAGCGGTCGAAGCGCAGCACCAGGTCGAAGCTCATACAACTGCCCGCCGGACAGGCGATGCGCCCTTCGACCACCGCCGTCTCCGCCACACCCACCTCTGCGGGGAAAAGAGTCAGCGTCACCCCGCCCTGGGCACGGCCTGGCCCGGCAGCGCCCGTCAGCAGCATGACGGCCAATATCACCCCCCACACCAATGATAGAAGACTCCTATGTTGCATAACGGTTTTCCTCCCTGTGCTCTAAACCGATTTGCTCTTGGTAACATCATATCACATATCGCCATAAAAAGGCCGCAAAAAGAGGGTAAAAAAGCGATCAGCTACCCTCACCCCTCCATCCCCTCGCCCAGGTGCTCCTCTTCTCCCGTGCTGCGGGCGAAGGGGCTGGGGGATGAGGGCCAGCGGGCGCAACAAGGCCGCTGACAACCTTTGCACGCACCCGCTCACCTCGCTGATAGCTGAAAGCTGCCCCCCTGTTGACCGCTCTCCAGCACTTGCACCGTCCGTTTGCCTGTGCTACAGTCCGCAACCACAAGTTACTTACCGCACTGTCAGGAATTCACGAGGGCAGACCCCATGACTATCCGTTTTGGCACCGATGGCTGGCGCGCGGTCATCGCTGAAACGTTCACCTTCAGCAACCTGCGACGTGTGGCACAGGCCGTCGCCGATTACATCACCAAAGAAGTGGCGGCCAACGGGACGTCAGCGCCGCCGGAGATGGTCGTCGGCTTCGACACGCGCTTTCTGTCCGATCGCTTCGCCATCGAGACGGCGCGGGTGCTGGCCGCCAACGGCATCGTCACCTGGCTGGCGCGCACCGACGCCCCCACCCCCGCCATCAGCTACAACATCGTGCACAAGAAGGCGACGGCGGGCGTCGTGATCACCGCTTCGCACAATCCGCCGCGCTACAATGGCTTTAAGCTGAAGGCGGCCTATGGCGGCTCGGCCCTGCCCGAACAGTGCGCCGAGGTCGAGCGCTTCCTGGAACTGGCGCAGCGCGAGGGGCGCGGCCCGAACCTGATGGACTACGAACGCGCCATCGAGGAGGGTCTGATCCGGCGTTTCAACCCCACCAACACCTATTACGAGCACCTGGAAACGCTGGTAGACATTGACAAAATCTCGCAGGGCGAGCTGACCATCGTCGCCGACCCCATGTACGGCTCCGGGCGGACGGCGATCCGCGCCATCCTTTCGCGCACGCGCTGCAAAGTGCACGAGATTCGCGGCGAGATGAACCCCGGCTTCGGCGGCATTCACCCTGAACCAATCCGCAAGTACCTGGACATGATGGCGGCGACGATCAGCTCCGTGCACGCCGACGTAGGCATCGCCACCGACGGCGACGCCGACCGTGTGGGCGCGATGGACGGCGACGGCAACTTCATTGATCCGCACACGATCATGTCGCTGGCGCTGCGCTACCTGGCCGAACGGCGCGGCTGGCGCGGCGATGTGGTCAAGACGGTGAGCACCACCATGATGATCAACCGCATCGCCGCCCGCTACGGTTTGACAGTGCACGAGACGCCCGTCGGCTTCAATCACATCGCCGATCACATGCTGCACGGCGACGTGCTCATCGGCGGCGAGGAGTCCGGCGGGATGAGCATCAAGGGGCATATCCCCGAAGGCGACGGCATCTTGATGGGGCTGTTGCTGCTGGAGATCATGGCCGACGCCAAAGCGCCGCTCAAGGAGATCGTCGCCGACCTGCAGCGCGAATATGGGCCAACCTCTTACGCGCGCACAGACTTCGTGCTGAAGAAACCCGTGCCGAAGAAAGAAATGGTCGAGCGCCTGCACGCCACCGCACCCGCCAACATGGCCGGCGAGACGGTACGCGACGTGCTGACCTTCGACGGGATCAAGTTCGTGCTGGCCGACGATAGCTGGTTGTTGATCCGGCCCAGTGGCACCGAGCCAGTGTTGCGCGTCTACGCCGAAGCGCGCGACGCGGAGATGGTCAAGGCGCTGCTGGCCGCTGGCCGGGCGATGGTTGGCCTGGAAGAGTAGGCAGGGCAAGACTTGCGCAGGGGCGTATGACAGCACGCCCCTGCTTCGTCAGCGCTTCACTGTGCCGTCTCGTTGTGCTCGCCCAGCGCGCGATCCAGCCCCGCCGCCAGCGCCGCCAGAAAAGTGGGCAGGAACGCCGCCCATACCCCCGGCGGTATCGTCGTCAGGCGGGCGAGCTGCACGACGAGGGGGTCGGTGACCTCGTCCACAGCGGCGATCATCTCCGCGCGGTGACCGCGCAACGCCCGCCAGAGCGCCCGCGCCTGTCCGGTGACCTGCGCCCCGGCCCACAGCGATCCCGCGATCAGCAGCAGCGTGCCCAGCAGCGCCCCCAACAACCGCCACACGTCGAGCATCTCGTCGGCGATCCACACGTCCACCTGCTCTCCTCCTTCCGTGTCCTATGCGTCGGGCGATTGCGGATTACGAACAGCCGATTTCGCAATCCGCAATTCGCCATCACGAGACGGCCAGGCCCAGTTCGCCCGCCAACAGGCGCAGCAGCGCGTCCTTGTCGGCGGCGGACCACTGCGCCCAGGGTTTGCGCAGCGCTTCCAGCGCGGCCTGGCGCTCGCGCTCGGCCTGTTGCGCAGCGGTGAAGCGACTGCCATCGTGCCGCGCGACGATCTCGCCAACCGTCTTGCGCTCGTCGGGCGTGCTGGAGTCCAGCAGGTGCACGCGCACGGCGCGCCCATCCTGGCTCAGCCCGACCAGTTTCCCGCCCAGCACTGCCGTCAGTTCGTCATGCAGCAGCGCCAGGTTGATCCCCTGTCGTTCGAAGACCAGATCGATCATCCCTGCCATCCTACGTCTCTCCTTCGATGAGATTGCGGATTGCGAATTACGAATTGCGGATTGATCCATTCGCCATCCGCCATCCGCAATTCGAAATCCGGATCAGCTCACTTCTCGTGCCACCAACACGGCGGGCACTTCGTCGTAGTCGTTGGGGGCGTCGGAATCCGCGTGCAGGCTGATCACCCCGTCGCTGGTCTTCCACAGCAGCTCGAAGGTGTGCTCGCCCGCGCTCAGCCCGCTGATCAGCACCGGCCCCAACACCACTTCCTCGCCGATGGTGGTGCTCAGGCGATGCGTCAGCAGGCCGCCGTTGTAGGCTGCCGCCAGCCGCCCCGCCCCGTCCACGCGAATGTCCAGCGAGACGCGCCGCCCGACCTGATCGCCGTGAAACACGCCCCAGAACCACACCAGCACGTCCCCGCCGTTGGTAGTCAACGTCGCCTTCAGGTTGGCGCTGTCCACCGGCACGAACGCTGTCGAGGTCGTGCTATAGGCCGCGCCGTTGTCGCGCCAGATGACATGCGTTGGTGGCGCTTTGAGCGCGTTGAGGTTGTCGCGCAAATGCGTGTTGAGATCGGCGGCGGTCAGCAGTTCGTCCACCTGCCAGGTCTTGGGAATCGTCCAGTTCATAGCCCCAACCTCGTGTTCGTCCCCAGTTCGGCATAGCCGACGCGATCCAGCAGGCCATAGCGGCGATCGTCGGCGCGTTCCAGATACAGGATGATGCGGTAGCCTCCGGTCGTCACCTCATAGGCAATGGCGCGCACCCAATGCGCCGCCTCCAGTCCGGAAGCCGGATCGCAGACGATGACCTTGTCCATGATCTCCACGCCGAACACCGGCACGCCGCTCAGCCGGGCGCGATCGCGGATGCGCAGGCATGTGGCAGCAAGAGCGGGGGTCTTGTAGCGCCCCACCAGATACTCGGCATAGGCCTGCCCGAAGACCGGATCGGGCTGCATGGGCAGGTCGAGCGTCGCCGCCCGCCGCCCGTAGCGGGCCTGACTGTCGGCATCGCTCACCGCCAGCACAATCGGGTCGTAGGTGCGGATGGGCCTGCCGCGCACCTGCAACCGCGTGACATAGAGCGGCCCGATAGCCGTGTTGGTCAGGGTGAGCGCGGCGCGGGTGGCCTCGATCGTCGCGCTGAGCGCAAAGTGCGGGCTGCTCGTGTACTCGAAACCGCGTCCGTCGGGCCGGTCGTTGACGGCGTAATCGTCGCCGGGGATGGGCGCAATCACGTCTAGCGCGCTCACCCGCTCGCCGACCTCATCGCGAAAGGGCGCGTAGAGCGTGCGCGTCTGCCCCGGGGCGACGCGCAAGACAGTCTGCGCCGTCCACAATACCTGCGGGCTGCCCACCGTCTCCACCGGATAGACGGTCACCTGTGCGTGATTGATCACGCCGGCTGCGTCCATCGTCACCTCCAGCGCGTCGAGCGGGACACCCTGCGCCACCAGCGCCGCGCTCGCCGATGGGTCTTGCAGTTCGCGGCGCGACCAGTAGGTCAGCGTCCCATCGCGCCCGGCCCAGAAACGCCCGTACACGGCATGGCAGATGTCGCGCAGCGCCTCCAGGACGGTTGTGTGCTCCGGCAACCAGTGTCGCCCATAGTGCGTCAGGCAATCACCGTTATCGGTCACCTGCAAGGCAAGCGGCGTGCTGACAGTGCTCACCAACGCGCTCACTGCCTCCGCCACCGACACTGTCTCGGCGTGCGGCACACTCACGCGGGCGCGGGTCAGCGGAGCCAGGCAGTCGGCGGCGGTGAGGGTGACCGCGCCGGGCCAGGCTCCCGCCTCCGGCGCAAGGCGGGCGATCGTCCCCCGGAACAGCGTCCAGGTCTGCGCCCCCTCATGAGCCAGCACGCGCACTGCCCGTCCCGGCCCCAACTTACCTGCCAGCGGCGAGGCCGTGTTGCCCGGCGAATAGCGCCGATCGCGGTTATCCAGCACGATCAGACACTCGCCCGGCGCGGCAACTGCGTCGTGCGCCGCCGCAAAGCCCGCCCACGTGCGCAGGCTGCGCAGGCGCGGGGTTTCGTCCGTCCAGGTGCCATCGCCGTCCCAGTCCACTTCGACGACGAAAGTCACGCTCATAGTTCCTCCTGGGAGTAGGGAGTGGGCTGTAGGGAGTAGAGAGAGCTGGCAGTTGGCAGTTCACAGTGATCGGTCGTCGGTGCAACAATGTCCCCTCGATCACTCACCACTGATCGCTGTCCGCTGCTCACTCGCCCACCTGCAACGTCCAGATGTGCGTGAAGACCGCGCCGTGATAGTCCACCCCGCCGTAGCGCACAACGCCCGCCCGTAGCCGCACGCGCAGCGGAGCCATTAGCACCCCACCCAGGGTGGGATCGGCGGCCAGCGCGGCCAGGTAGGCGTCGAGTGCCGTCGCCAGGGCGGACAGCGCCGCGCCCGTGCCCGCCCCGCCTGTCAGGGGAGCCAGCAACAAGACGTGCGCCACCTGCACCACCAGGTAACCCGTCCCTGGGGCGAAAGGATTCGGCTCCAGGCCGGGCGACTCGCCGCTCAGTTCGGGCACGACGATCAGGGCGGGCAGCGCCACCCGTGCCAGTGCGCCCGGCGTCTCAGCCAGGGGGATGCTGCTCACGCCACTGACCGACACCGCCTCCAGCCTCTCCAGGGCTGTGCTCAATGCGCCCATGGTTCGCCTCCGCTAGGCCACGCGCAGCCGCACATAGGGCGCGAGAATCTGCTGTACATCGTCCGGCAGGGCGGGCGGCACCACCACCTCCCCGCGCAGCCCCGCCGACCGCAACACAAAGCCAGCGTCCGGCTGCCGGTAGAGCCAGTGCACCACGCGCAGACACGCCTGACGCACGTCTTCCGGCGGGCGGTAGATAGCAATCGCCGCGCCGCGCGCATGGTTGAGGGCTGCCGTGCCGTTGGCGGCGCGCTCGACCGTCAGCGTATTCGTGCCCGTGTCCACGGCCAGCACGTGCAGGTATTCCTCACCGATGCGCAGCAACTGCCCCACCGCGAAACGCCCTCCCACGCCGCCGGACAGAGGAGCGTCGGCGTCGCTCACCGTCAACGTTGTCGCTGCGGCGCTCAACGGATCGTCCTGCACGCTGTCGCCGGAGTCCTGCCAGGCGCTCGCCCAGGCGGGGTGAAAGCCCCACGTGCCCTCGACGGAGATAGCGTGCACCGGATCGCCGCTATGTACGAAGATCGCGCGCGTCCGATCCAGGATCAGGCTGGAGGCGACCAAACCGCCAGGGCACAGGTGCACCGCGTCCAGCGACACCGGCTGCCCATCGCCGTTGGTCAGGCTGTGCAGCGTCAGCAGGTCATCGTCCAGCAGCAGACGATGTTGATCGCTCACCGGGTAACGCCGGATGGCGCGTTGGGGGTAGAAGCGCCGCCCGGCATAGCCTTCGATCAGGCGCGACGCTGCGCCAAGCATCATCAGCAACAGGTCGTCGGCGGCGGTCTGCCCGGCGTCCAACCCCAGATAGCGCCGCACCTCGTCCAGCGTCGCGTAGAGATTGCCCATGGTCACCTTCCCGTTACCCTCCTGACGTTGCGCACTTATGAACTCCGGCTACAATGAAGCATGATGAACGGGTGCATCCAATGAAGAAGCATGGTATGACCTCCGACAGCCCATTGATCACGTGCCCCCGTTGCGGCACCAAATACGATCCCGCCCAGGGAGTGTGCCCTCACTGTACATTGGTCTTGCCCGACACACCCCCTTCCCTGCAGACCCGGCGTCTCAGACGAATGCCCACCATCACCCCTCCTCCGCTGCCCTCCAGCGGCGTGCTGACTCCGCAGCACGTGGTGCTGGTGCAGGCGCTGCCATCCGGCTATTGTTTCGCGCTGCCCGCCCAGGGGTCGGTCATCCTGGGGCGCAACAGCGCCAATGTGCCGCCGGACGTCTATCTGTTGCCGCTGGACGACCTGGACGCGCAGAGTCATGGCGTGTCGCGCCAGCATTGCCGGCTGGATCGTCATGCCAGTGAACTGACGGTGACCGACCTGGGCAGCACCAACGGCACCTACCTGAACGAGCGTCGCCTCGAACAGCATCGCCCCTACCCTGTGGTGCATGGCGACCGCCTGATCCTGGGTTCGCTGCACCTGGCCATCTTCTTCGTGCAGAGCAACGAATCATCCGCGCAGGAACGCTGATCTGGACTTGGTGGACTTTTCACGAATTTTTCACGCCCCATTGCGCCGCTTTAATGCGGCCTGTTATAATATCTAGACAGGATCGGATACCACGCTTTAGCAGTTCGATAACGTAAGGGATGGGCAGAGAGAATCAACTGATAGCTCTCTGCAATACTGTCTGCTAGCAGGCCGTTTCTGACACTGGCGGGACTCTATGCACGTTTCCGAGGTTTCCGAACAGGTGCCCGCGCAGCCGAGAGAATGCCCACAGTGCGGCTTCGCTGCGCCTGCCGGTGCGCATTTCTGCGGCGCGTGCGGTTGTCCCCTCGTCTCTCCAACAACGCGCCTGCCCAAGACCGGCCCCTTGAACCGCGCGCCCACTGTCGTACCAGCGACAAACCCACAACCCGCCTGCTTCAAAGACGGCGATCGGATCGTGTTGCAATTCCTGCCCTCTGGAAGCTGCGCAACCCTGGACGTGCAACAGCCTACCGTGCTGGGCCGGGGGCAGTGGTCCGACGGCGCGCTGTACGACCTCACCCCCTACAATGCTGTGCAGCACGGTGTGTCGCGGCACCATTGCCTGCTGCGCCGCCAGAACGGCCATCTGTTGATCGCCGACTTGGAGAGTCTGAACGGGACGTTCATCAACGGTCATCGGCTGATCCCCCGCCGCGAGTACGTCCTACGGGATGGTGACCGGCTGGTGCTCGGTTCGCTGCACGTGCAGGTTTCCTTCTGTCACTGAGAGCGAGCAGTCAGCTTTCAGCCGTCGGCAGTTAGCAAAAAAATGGCGCTGCCGCGGTTGACGCTTATAGTTCTCAGTCTGGAGAACGTCGTCTGTCTGCTTTGCGCTGACTGACACATGTTCCGCTCTCGCTGTTCGCCGACGGCTGATCGCTGACAGCTATCTCCCCCCCCACCCACCCTGGCCGCCCGTCTAGACGGTGATGTTGTAGAGGACGCTCGCCACCGCGCTATCGAAGGGGGCGAAGGCCAGGCGCACCGTTGCCACCATCTGATAGGCATCGTAGTAGGGCAGGTAGTCCATGGTCGCGGCCACGCGGCGGCGGTAACCCACCACCCAGCCAGGCCGGTACACGCACACCGCCTGCCCCTTGCTGTTGCCGCTGCTGTCGGCCTTGCCGTCCGCCTGCGTGAGCGGCATCTCCGCGCTGACCAGCACCGGCACGCCGTCTACCTTGGCGATCTCGCCCGTCAGCACGGTGGCGTGCGGCCCGAACTTGTCCACCGTGGCCAGGTTGGGGTCGCTCAGCAGCTTGGCGTAAGTGCTGCCGTCCACGATCCAGGCGCAATCTTTGGGGCGCAGCGAATAGCGCGCGGGCATCAGGAAGCGCGCCGCCCGCAGCAACGTCACCGACGGCGCACCGTTGGCATCCAGCGCCAGCGTCGGCGAGGTCACCAGCGGCAGCTTGCGCAGCCCGTCGAAGGCCAGGTATTTGGCCGTGGCCTCCGGTGCGGCATCGTCGCTGTTGATGTTGCCGGTGGACGTAGCTGTCGTGTCGCCATTGAGCAACACATGGTCAATGGCCTCGGCCATCACGCGCAACGCCTGCTCGCGGTAGAGCGGGATCAACGGCAGCGCTGCATCCTCCACCAGTTCCGCCGAGAAGCCCACGCGCAATGCCAGCTTCTTCGCCGTCAGTGTCACCTTGCCGCTGCCGATCTGACTGTCGGGCAGGGGATTGTTCGCGCCCAGCGTCAGATCGTCCTCGTCCTGCGTCTCCGGCACGTAGTACACCGTCGGGTCGGTGCCAGAGATGGGCAACTCGAAGGGGTTGGAGGGCATTTCTACCACGCGGAACAGGGGCAGGATCACGTTTTCGGCGCGCGCCTTGCGCCACAGCTCGCTCGACCAGACGTCGGGCACCCACTCGGAGCCGTAGCCGCTCAGGCCGGTGTGCATCAACTCGTCCGCCTTGATGGGCAGCGCGCGCACCGCGCCAGCGTCCAGTTCGCCCCGTTCGACCGCGCGGTAGGTCTTGCTGACCAGTTCGCGCATGAAGGCCAGCGACGGCGTCCATTGACCGGTGCGGCTGAGCCAGGTATGCATGAAGGCCATGTCCACCGCGTCGAGCGCGGCGTACTTGCTGCGCACTTCAATGGTCGGCGTCGTCGTGCTCTGCGTGGCGGGTAGCCGCTTGATTGCGCCGGGTTGCTGTTCGTTGGGGATCATTGCCTCTCCTGTCTCCTTCTCACTGCGTTCGTCTGTACCACATCCGTCCAGGGCCAGCCGCGCCAGCGGCAACCCCAGGGCTTCGTAGGCGGCCTTCAAGGCGACCGCGTCGGTGAAACGCGGCTCGGCGGGCGTGGGCGTCAGGCTGCCCTCGACGATGGGCCAGCGTCGGATGTGCCCATCCGCCCCGATTTCCACCAGGTGCGGCAGGCTGCCGCTGCTCCACCCCAGTGCGCCCTGTCGCACCAGGTCGAGCACAGTGCGCGCCCAGCGCCGACGCAGGTCGAGTTGCGCCTCGACCCATACCCCCGTCGAGTCCGGCTGCATGACCTCGATCTGCCCGATCAGCGCCGGGCCGAGCGCCCCGTCCAGCCCGTGCTGATAGAGCACCGGGCGGCGCGGGTACCAGTCCAGGCCCAGGTCAGTTTCTGGGGTGAAGAATTCGCCCTGCAGATCGGGGCGCGACGGGTCGCCCCACACGACGAGATAGCCGCCGATGCGCCCGTCTTCGCCGAGCATCTTGGCGGCTGTGTTGGATCGTCCTCTCTGTGCCATCGCTCCTCCCTGACGCTGCGGCTCTACTCACCGCCGTCAAGCACAGGATAGCACAGATGTTCTGATGCTGTCTTCGTCGTTAAGAGTTGAACTTTAATGACGAGGGAAAATAGCTGTCAGCCATCAGCCGTCAGCGAAAACGCCCGTTGAGCAGGAAGTTCTACGCAGGGGATAAATTCAGTCATGGCAGACAGGGAACAATGGGAGGTCTCAACTCTTCACTCAACACTCTAGCCTCAAGCCTCTCCCTCACACAAGGCCGACAACTGACGGTTGACCGCTATCAGCCCTCGGCACCCAGCCAGTCGCCGGTGCCATCCCAGCGAAACTGCGCGACGATCTGCTGGGCCTGGGGGGAGTCTATGCGCGACAGAGCCTCCAGCGCCGCCTCGCGCACAGCGGGCTGCTCGTCGAAGAGCGCCTGCTCCAGGCCAGCGATGGCTGCCTGGTCGCCGATCTCGCCCAGAGCGCGCGCGACGGCCTCGCGCGTCACCCAGTAACCGTCGTGCAACAGGGTCAGCAGGTCGGGCACCGCCGCCGGGTCGCCAATGCGGGCCAGCGCGCGCACTGCCGTCAGGCGCGCGCCCATCTCTTCGTCGGGGCGGCGCAACGCTTCCAGCAACGCAGCGATGGCCGCCGGATCGCCGATACGCCCCAGCGCTTCCGCCGCCCACCAGCGCACCACGCCATCGCGATCGTGCAGGGCGCGGATCAGCCCTGGCAACGCGCTGCGCTGCCCGATCCGCCCCAGGGCGCTGGCCGCCCGCGCGCGCAGATCGGCATCGTCGCTTTCCAGGACGCGCAGCAAGCCGGGCACTGCCGCCGGATCGCCCAACTGCCCTAGCGCGTCCGCGGCCAGAGCGCGCACGTCCCAGCTTTTATCGTCGAGGGCGTGCAGCAAAGCCGGCACTGCCGCCTTTCCCATGCGTCCCAGCGCCGACACCGCCGCTTCGCGCAGGGGGCCTACGTCGCGCCGCAGGGCACTCACCAGAGCCGGAATCGCCGCCTCCCCCGCCCCAGACAGCGCTTCGGGGGCCAGGCGAGCCAACGCCAATGCCGCTCCCTCGCGCAGCAGCGGATCGTCGTCTGTCAGCGCGGCCAGCAGATCGGGCAGCGCCGCACTGCCGAGCGCCAGCAGCGCATCCCCCGCCGCGTAGCGCACGTCGGGGCGCGCATCGGGCATGGCCCGGGCCAGGGTGCGCACCGCCGGACTCCCTCCCAGGCGACCCAGCACCGCCAGCAGTCGGGCCAGCAATCCGGCCTCGGCACACCGATCGCCGAGCAGGGAGTCCGCCAGGGCGGCCAGCTCGGCGGCCAGCACCGCCCGCTCGCGTCCGGTCAGGCTGCCCAGCTCTCCGGTCTTGGCCAGGGAGGCGCGCGTTGCCTCACTGATGCGCAATCGCCCGATCAACTCTTCCCAGGGGGCACGCTGCGCATCGCTGAAGTCAAGCGGGTTGAGCGCGCGCAAACGCGGGTGCATGCGGGTCGGCTCGACCTGAATGGGGATCACATCGGCCCCCGCTCCCAGCCCGCAGGCCCACTCGTAGGCCACGAAGGGGGACGCACTGGCCGCGCGCGACAACACAATCACCACGGCGAACGCCTGACGCAGCGCGGTGTCAATCTCCTCGTGCCATTCTGCGCCTGCGCGTATCGGTTCGGCGGCCCACACCGCGAAACCCGCCTCGGACAGGCGGGCGCGGAGCCGCTCCACGAAGGGGCTTTCGGCGGATACGTAGGAGATGAAGACGTGCGCCAAGGCTCTACATCCTTACAACCTATCCGTAAATTCCTGTCGCGCAGCAAGCAGCGCCCCTACAGAACCGAATTTACGGATAGATACTTAATCAAGACGGCGGATTGGGGATCACGAATTTCGGATTTGGTGTAGCCCTCTGTAGTTCGCCTTCCACAATCCGCAATTTGCAACCCCTCCGCCCCCGAATCATAGCCCAGAAGTGCGCCAGCGGGCCAGTGCCGCGTGTGCGCTGGAAATACCCAGGCGCTGCAAGGCGCGTTCTGCCGCCGCCCGCACCACTGGATCGGGATCGTAGAGGCCGCGCTCCAACCCCGGCACGACCTGCGCCGCAGCGCAAGCCTTCGGCTCGGTGCCGATGCGTTCCAGCGCCCCGATGACGCGGCGGCGCACGGCGGGGCGACTGTCGTCCAGAATCTCCAGCAGGCGGGCGATGGCCACCGGATTGCCGATCTTGCCCAGCGCTTCGGCGGCGGTGATGCGCACGTAGACATCGGCGCTATCCAGCGCGCGCAACAGGCCGGGCACAGCGTTGGGATCGAGGGGCATAGCCGTTACAACTCCGGATGCAGCACGAAATAGACGGTGAACAGGATGATAGACGCGACGGTGTAGAGCGTCAGCACGTTGTTGACGTAGCGCCGCTCGTCGGGCAGCCCCGCTTTCATATACAGGGGGAGGATGAAAGGCGGCGGCAACACCAGCAACGTGAACAACCCCGCCTCGAAGGGCGCTTCCAGGTCGAGTAGGCCGCGCAGCACCAGCCGGTTGAGCAACAGAGCCAATGGCACCAGGATCGCCAGGCGAATGCCAATCACCGGCGCGGCTTCGCGGATACCCGCCCGATCGAGGCGGATACCATAGCCGACGATGATCAGGATCAGCGGGATGGTGAGATTGCCCAAGAAGCGCAGCGTCGCCATGACGCCGCCGGCGACAGGCCGTTCGTTGACGAACTCCCGCGCCCCGATCACGTTCAACGCGATACCCGCCAGAATGCCGATGATCACCGGCGAAGTGAGAAACGCGCGCAGCAATTGGCGCGGGTCCTGGTGCCCGTCGCGCAGCATCAGCAGAAAGGCCAGGAAGACGAACCAGATGAATAGTTCATGCCCCAGGTCAATGACGGCGATGTAGCCGATCCTGTCCAGGCCATAGGCGCTGCCGAACAGGCTGACGCCGAGCATGCCGTATTCGAAGCCGGTCATCAGGAAGGGGAAGTACAGGTATTCGACGCGCAGCCGTGTCTTGAGCACCCGTCCCAGCGCGAACAGCGCCACATTGAGCGCGAAGATCAGCGCGAAGACGAGCAGATACTTGGTCTGCAGCTTCATTTCCAGAAAGGAGATGAACAACACGGCGGGCAGCGCCAGGGTGACGACCAGTTTGCGCAGGCTCTCGACGGCGCTCTCGGTCAGGAAACCGCTGCGGCGCGTCCAGTGCCCCAGCGCGATCAACAAGAGGATGGGCAACACGCGGTTGAGGATGAGCGTGGTGTCGTCCATGCCAGAGAATCCCCCTTCGGGCGAACAGCAGGCGCACGGCTCTAATTGTACTCGAAGTCGCGCGGTGGAGCGGGAGACGGCCCACTGGGGCGTGGTACAATGAGCACAGCAGGGGAAAGAAGGGAGAGAGTCGGCGATGAGACCTGACCTGTACACTGAAGTCATGTTGACCCAGGACATCCCTGTTCATCACCTGAGAGCAGGCGACATCGCCGTACTGGTTGACTACGTCCCTCATCCTGAAGGCGGCGAGGAAGGATGCATCCTCGAAGTCTTCAATGTGTTGGGCGATTCGATCGCGGTAGTTGCTGTGCCGCTTTCGGCGATCGCGCCTCTGCGGGCTGACCAGGTTCGTTCCGCGCGGTCATTGGTCAGGTCCTCCTGAGCAGAGCAGCAGGGGCGTATTACCGCACACGCCCCTACACTTGCACTCCTCCCCCCTCAAGAGCCAGAAGCCGGTCATTCTGGCGATTTTGGCGTTTCTGGCGTCGTTTCTGGGTCGCTTGCGAGCAGCGGCCCCAGGCCGAAGTACCGCGCGCGCAGCTCGTCTACGGTCAGCACACCGCGGGCCAGGCGCAACTCGGCGAGCTGCTGCGCGCGATCCTGGGGGCGGATGTCGTCGAAGCGCCCCACCAGGCCCGTCCCGTAGAAGGGCAGCAGGTCGGTGGTGATCTTCTCGGCAATGCGCACCAGCTTGGGCCACAGCGTGCGCTCGACGAAGACGCGCTCGCCGACCAGGGCGTTAGCTTCGGTGGCGTTTTCGCTGAACAAGCCCACCGGAATGCCGAAAATCTGGAAAATCTCCTCGCGGTTGAAGCGGCGCGCGTTGAGGAAGTCCATCTCGTGCTGACTGAGGCCGACGTTGTGCCACTCCATCGACGCCCCGCGCACAAACGCCGTCTTGCGCTCGCCGCCGCCGTAGGCTGCGCGCCACTCGTGTTTGATGCGCTCGAAGTCGGCGTCGCTGACGCGCTCGCGGATGGCGACGATGCCCGCTGGCACGGCCATGCCCTCGCCGAAGTAGCGACGATTCCAGTCGGCCATGGCGCGGTCGGTCTCCACGGCCAGCCGCGCCGCTTCAAGCGCACTCAGACCGTAGTAGTCGTTAGCGGGGTGCCAGCGCCGGAAGTGCACTACCTCCGCCGCGTCGAGGGGAATGCTTCGCCCGTCCACCTCGTAGAGGTAGCCGCGCACGCCGCGCACGGCATCCGGCACGATCTGCACACGGTCGGGGCGCAGCGGCCAGATTTCCTGGGGCGCGCCCCCTGGCTGACCCGCCAGGAACCAGTAGGCATTGCCGTGCAGTTCCAGACTGCCGACCGTGTGCTCGATCAACTCGAAGCGGCTGAGCAGCGGATTGGGGCGTTGCAGCAGGCGTGTGAAGGGGTGCTCCGGCAGCGCGACCTCGCCCGCCCCTGCCGGGGCGACCTCGCCCGCGCTGCCTTCTCCCCGCGCCACCCGGTAGACGCGAAAAGGCACCAGCGCCGCCGCCTCCGCGATGCGGTTGATCGCCACGTAGACCCACGGACTGCCCATGTACACGCCCGCGTACTGCCCCGCCCGCCCCATCTCCGGCGCAAGAGCGGGCAATGGTTCACCGGCGGGGAATGTCTCGACGCGGTGAATGACACTGGCCGGACGCCAGCGCACATAGCCCAGGCGACGCAGCGCCCGTTCGACGAGGGAAGCTTGCTTCGGTTGGGAGGCCATCGCTCACTCCTTGTCATTCTCGGCGATCAGCCGTCAGCGACACAGAGAGCCGACCTACCGGATCACTGCCTGCTGATAGCTGACCGCGGACGGCTGACAGCTACACGAAACTGATGCCCGCTCCGCTGTACAAGACGCCATGCCAGGCCAGCGCCAGGGCGATGACCGTGTCGTCGTGCAGGCCCGGCGGCGCGCTGTAGCGATACCGTCCACCCGGCAGCCGTTCCAGCGAGAAAGCGCTCAGTTCCGCCAACAGCGTAGGGTCGCGCAGCAGGGACAGTTCGCCGCGTTCCAGGGCCAGCGCCAGGGCGTCAATCAGCGGCCCCTTGCTGACGGCGGTCGTCACGAAGGGCTGCACCGGCAACCCCTCCGCCTGCAACGCTTCGATGTTCGGCCCGCCCATGCTATTGGCCTCTGCCCAGACGGCGGCAGGCCGCCAGAGATCGGCCAGCGCTACCAGCCGCCCGCGCTGCACCGCCCAGCCAACGGCGTTGAAGCGTTCCAGTGCCACCAGCCGCCGCGACTCCGCCGCCAGCACAGCGATACAGGTGAAGTCGGCGTCGCGGCCCCAGTCTACGCCGAAGATATAGCGCTCGTCGGGCTGCGGTGATCCGCCCGGCTCGACCGTTGCCGCTTCTTCCACGCGCCGGAAGACGCGCCCGCCGTCTTCGAGGAATTCGGCCAGATACTCTTCGCGGAAGACCCGCTCCGGCAGCAACGCCCGCGCGTCCTCGATCTCCGCCGGAGCGATCAGCGGATTGGCTGCCGTCGGGAAGCGCCAGCTTTGCCAGTGCGGGTGATCGGCCTGCTGCCCGGCCATCCATAGCCCCCAAAACCAGTTGCGCCCGCGCGGCGTGCTGAGGAACAGCGCTTCGCCGCGCCGGTCGGCCAGGGCGGGGCGGATGGCCGCCGTCCACACGGCAGGGGCGAGATAGGCTGCCTCGTCGAGCACGGCCAGGTCAAGACCTGCGCCGCGCAGAGCGTCGGGATTGTGCCCGCTACGCACGGCGATCACCCCGCCGCCGGGCAGGTCAATGCGGCGCATGGCTTCATCCTTGGCCCGCCACACGCCCGCCAGGGTCGCCTTGAAGCTCCGCCACACGTCGTCGGCCATGCGGTACGTCGGCGCGATCCACCAGCAAACGCGACCGGCCAATGCCCGTTCAACCATCAGAATCCGCCCCGTCTCCGTCTTGCCAAAGCGCCTGCCGCAGGCCACCACCTTGAAGCGGGCTGGATGGCGCAGGATGGCGATCTGCCCAGGGTGCGGCTGACACAGGCTGACTGTCATGGCTGCCATACTCCACACGAATCGTCTGCACGGCGGAACGTTCGGCCAGCGGCCCGACGCGCTCCAACACTTCGCGGGCGGCGCGCAGGGCCAGTTCGTCGTCGTCACCGTCGAGGGCGCGGCGCAGCGCGGCAATCGCCCCTGGCGTCAGATCGGCCAGGGCAGCGAGTGCGTCATGAGCGCGCCGGTGCTCGCGCAGACAGGCCAGCAACGCCCGGAAGTCCTCGTCGCGTTCCCAGGCGGCGACCGTGCGCGGCAACGCCCCCACCATCCGCGCCACCTCGTCACGCGCGCGCCCTTCGGCCAGCAGCCGGATCGCCCGGCAGATGCGCGTGTCCTGGCCGCTCATGCCCACCTCCTCCCGGCAACGTCTCTCCCTGGCGGCGCGGTGCGCAGGACTCGCCCTCGCGGCTGCTGTCACGGCACCCCGCCCGCAGTTTCTCCTGTCTGGTTTGCAGGGCCGTGCCTGTCGCACCGCGCCGCAGGTTATCTCCAGGATAGCACATATGTTCTATTTCCGTCTTCGTCCCTAACGGCTGAACTTTAACGACGAGGGGCGAGGGATCGTCAGTCCACAATCCGAATTTCGCAATCCGCAATCCGCAATCCCCTCTCGCCCACCCGGCCTACTGGCGCTATCATCGAGCGCGTGCGGAAACGTTCAGGGAGCGCCCTATGCCCCGTCTGGTTTTGTTGCGACACGGCGAAAGTCAGTGGAACGCCAGCAATCGCTTTACCGGCTGGACGGACGTTGATCTGACAGCGCGTGGTATCGAGGAAGCGCACCGCGCCGGTCAACGCCTGCGTCAGGCTGGTTTCGAGTTCGACATAGCCTTCACCTCGGTGCTCAAACGCGCCATCCGCACGCTGTGGATCGTGCTGGACGAACTGGATCAGCACTGGGTGCCGGTGATCAACACCTGGCGGCTCAACGAACGGCACTATGGCGCGTTGCAAGGTCTGAACAAGGCGGAGACTGCCGAGCGCCTGGGGCGCGAGCAGGTGCACCTGTGGCGGCGCAGCTTCGACGTGCCCCCGCCCCCGCTCGACTTCGACGACCCACGTCACCCCCGTTTCGATCGGCGTTATGCTGCTGTGCCTGTGCACGAATTGCCGCGTGGCGAATCGCTACGCGACACGCTCGACCGCCTGCTCCCCGCCTGGCACGAGCAGATCGCACCCCGTCTGCGCGGCGGAGCCTGTACGCTGGTGGTGGCGCACGGCAACAGTCTACGCGCTCTGGTCGCCTATCTGGACGGCATCTCGCCAGAAGCCATCCCCGATCTGCACATTCCCAATGGCATCCCGCGCGTCTATCACCTGGCCGACGACCTGTCGGTGCGCGACGCGCATTACCTGGTGGAATAAAGCGAAGCGCGGGCCGGGGTGACCCTCTGGCCCGCTGTGCCCGGCTCGCTACGGGAGGGGCGTCAGCGCCAGGGGTAGGGTCAGATCAATCCGCAATCCGCAATCCGCAATTCGCAATCCACCTCCCCCTGGCAACGCCTCCTGTCTGGGGTACAATGAGCGCCAGCAGACCCTGGTCAACAGCGCACAGACGGAGTGAGAAATCTATGCACATCCTGGTCACAGGGGGAGCGGGCTATGTTGGGTCGGCGACAGCGGCCTATTTTCTGGCGGCGGGACATCGCGTCACCGTCTACGACAGCCTGGTGAAAGGGCATCGCGCCGCGGTGCCAGAGGGGGCGGACTTCGTGCAGGGCGACGTGGGTGACGCCGCCGCGCTGGACGTGCTCTTTCAGATGGGGCAGTTCGACGCGGTAGCTCACTTCGCCGCCTTCATCGAGGCTGGTGAATCCATGCAGCAGCCGGGCAAGTACTTCCGCAACAACGTCGCCAACACCCAGATTCTGCTCGACGCGATGATGCGACACGGCGTGCGCCGGCTCATTTTCTCGTCCACGGCGGGTGTCTACGCCAGCAAAGACGCGCCCCTGGTGGAGGACGATCCGCTCGGCCCGGCCAGCGTCTATGGCGAGACCAAGTTGATGATCGAGCGCATGTTGCAGTGGTATCACCGGCAAATGGGCCTGCAATACGCCGCCCTGCGCTACTTCAACGCCTGCGGGGCCATGCTCGATCCAGAGGGCAAACCCATCCGCGGCGAGGATCACCACCCGGAAACGCATGTCATCCCCTTGGCGCTGCAAGTGCCGCTGGGCAAGCGCGACGCCTTCTACATCTTCGGCACCGACTACCGCACGCCGGACGGCACCTGCATTCGCGACTACGTGCATGTCGAAGACCTGGCCTCGGCGCACGTGTTGGCGCTGGAAGCGCTGGGTAACGGGCGCGCCTGCATGATTTACAACCTGGGCAACGGACGCGGCTACAGTGTGCGCCAGGTGGCCGACATCGCCCGCCAGGTAACCGGCGTGGACTTCCCCGTCGTGGAGACCGATCGCCGCCCCGGTGACGCCGACATGCTGGTCGCCTCCTCGGAACGCATCAGCCGCGAGCTGGGCTGGGAGCCGCGCTACCCCGACCTGCACACGATCATCGCCTCGGCCTGGGCGTGGCATTCGGCTTACCCGGACGGCTACGGCGATCAGCCCTGATGTTGTTGCGGTGCCCCTTCTGGGAAGCGCACGAAGACCAGCACATGGCGCAGCGTGCCATCGGTGCCGCGCGCGGCGTTGCGGCGGAGCGCTTCTAGCGCGTATCCGGCGCGTTGGGCGACCGCTGCGCTGCGGCTGTTGCGCTCGTCGCAGTGAATCTCCAGGCGCTGTGCGCGCAGATGCTCGAAAGCGAAGCGCGTGATGCCGCGCACCGCCTCGGTGATGTAGCCCTGGCCGCTCAGGCTGGTGCGACACCAGTAACCGATCTCCATGCACGGCACCGACCAGTCAATGCGGTGCAGCCCGCTGGCTCCTACAAACACGCCGTCCGCTTTGCGCCACAGGGTCAGCATCAGATCATCGCGCAGCAGCCATTCGGCATATTTGCGTCGGCAGAGGGTTTCGTATTCTTCGGCGCTAGCGGGGTTTACTGCCCACGGCAGCCAGGGCCGTAACTCGGCCAGCGATTCCATCACCGCGGCGTGCATGGCGGCCCCGTCGCCGGGCCTGGGCGGGCGGATCAGCAATCGCTCCGTCTCGCATTGCTCTGGGAAGTCCAGCGCCTGAGGATTGTCCACACCAAGCATAGTTGTATACCGCCTCTTCTGACAGGCTTGGGCGAGATTCTACAGGGCAGCGTGTACCGCTTCCACCAGCGCGCCAGATCGCACGAGCGCGATCAGCGCCTCCAGGTAAGGGCGCATGGCCATGTCGCGGCGCAGCGGGCGCAACGGCTGCCCCGGCGCGATCTCGACCGTCCGCAGGAAGTCCAGCGCCGCCGCCGTGCCGCGCCCCAGCCGGGCGTCTGGCTGCTGCTCCAGCCGCAGGGACAGCGCCTGGAACGCACACAGTAGCTCGATGGCGATCACAGCCTGAGCGTTGGCCACGATCTCCGCCGCCCCCCGCGCCGCGATAGTAGACATGCTGACGTGATCCTCGCGGTTGGCGCTGCTGGGGATGCTATCCACGCTGGCCGGATGCGCCAGGATTTTGCTCTCACTGACCAACGCGGCGGCGGTGTACTGCGCCATCATCAGCCCGCTGTTCAACCCCTCTTCGCCCGGCGGATCGGTGATCAGGAAAGGCGGCAGGCCGCGGTTGAGCCGCCCGTCGAGCAGGGTGAAGGTGCGCCGCTCGGAGATGCTGGCCAGATCGGTCAGGACAATTTTCAGGAAATCCAGCGCATAGCCCACCGGCGCACCGTGAAAGTTGCCGCCGGAGACGGCTTTGGTGGCGCGGGGCAGGTGCAGCGGGCCGGCGTCGTCCAGGAAGATCAGGGGGTTGTCGGTGACGGCGTTGATCTCGCGCGACAATACCTCTTTGACGTACTCCAGGACATCCAGGGCCGCGCCGAGCACGGTGGGCGCAGCGCGCAGGCAATAGGGGTCTTGCGGCGGGCCTTGCAGCGGATCGAGGTCAATATGGGCGTCGCCGCGGGCGAGCGTGCTGCCCTGCAACAGCCGATAGACGAAGTCCGCCACCTGGGCCTGCCCTACGTGCCCGCGCACGGCGTGCAGGTGTGGCAGGAAGGCATCGCGGAAGCCGAGCAGCGCTTCGACCGACAGCGCCAGCGCGACCTGGGCAGCGGTGAGCGTCTGCGTGGCGTCGTGCCAGGCCAGCGCTCCGATGCCAGCGCTGACCGCCGTGCCGTTGATCAGGGCGACGCCTTCCTTGGCACCGAGCGTCACGCGCGGGATGCCCGCGGCGGCCATGGCTTCTGCGCCGTCGCGCAATTCGCCGCGCCAGAAGGCCAGGCCGTTCGCGCCGGGGTGCGCGGGTTCGCCGGGCGGGGGCGCGCTGAGCACCAGCGCCAGATGCGCCAGCGGGGCCAGGTCGCCAGACGCGCCCAGCGACCCCTGGGCGGGCATGGCGGGCAACACGTCCTGGTTGAGCATGGCGATCAGGGTATTGATCACTTCGCGGCGCACCCCGCTATAGCCCTGGGCCAGCGTGTTGGCGCGGATGAGCATCGCCCCCCGCACGGCGTCAGGGGGCAGGTAGGGGCCAGTCCCCACCGTATGGCTGAGCAACAGGTTGCGGCTGAGCAGAGCGGCTTCCCAGGGGTGACGGAAGACCGCGCGACCGGCATTGTCGCCGAAACCCGTGTTGACCCCGTAGATCACCAGCGGCAGGCGGCCTTCTGCGGCGGCGTGTTCGATCTCGGCCATCGTGTGCTGCACCCAGGCAGCGCTGCGCTCGATACGATCCAGGCGTTCGGCCAGCGCGCTGCCGGGCGGCGCAGTTGCGGGCAACGGGCGCACCGGCGACCGCTCGCGGGCGACCCGCACGACATCGGCGATAGTCAGGGCGCGCTCGCCCAGGGGCAGCGGGTCGGGAGCGGGTTGGGTATGTTCTAAAGACATTTTCTTCTACTTTCTGTTTCTGAGGCGGATGTCGCGCTCGTGACGACTTCCCCGCCTGCCAAAAGCGGACTTCCCGCAATTCGAAATCCGCAATCCCTTCCGGCAGGCTACGGGCCAAGCTCGACTTGCCCAATGGTCACGTAAGACTGTTCGCCACTGCGCAGCAACTGCCCGTCGCCGAACCAGTAGACGCCCACCACCAGCCGGTAGGTGCCGGGCGATAGTCGCTCCGGCAGCCTGAGCGTGTGCCGGTCGAAGACAGGCGTCCCCAGCGTCCACTGACTGGTTGGCCGGTCACCTGGAGGGCCGTCGTGTTGAGCCAGCACACGGTCTGCATCGAGCGGCATCAGGTAGACGCCCACCGAATAATCCAGCGGCGGCGCAGCGGTCGCCATCCACCACAGGTCAACGTGCAGGCTGTCGCCCGCTCTGGCGCGCGGCGCAATCACGGCGTCGTGTAGGGCGAACAAGTCGCCGAAAACAGTCGGCTCGCCATCCAGGGCCGGGCGTTCGTAGAGGTTCACCTGCACCAGCGGATGATCCGGGTAGAGCTGCTGATAGCGCTCGCCTGTCGGCGTCGTCTGCGTCAACACGCGCCAGAAACCGGCGTTGCCTGCGTCCAGGTAGGGCAACAGCACTGCCGGTTGCAACCAGTGCACCACCCACACGCGCCGATGGGTGCGCAGCAGCCCCGCGACCTGCTCCACGACCGATTTGTGGCGCTCTGGCCGTCCCAGTTCTACCCAGGGTAGCGTGCGGATGATTGTTGGATGGTCATCGGGCACGGCCAGCGCCAGTTCGTACTGGAAAGCGTTGTCGTCGAAGCCGGTTTCCAGCACAATCAGGTCACCGGGCGAATATTGGGCGGCCAGCGCCTCCGCCACCCGGTCGTAGTTCAGACGCGGCTGAATCTCCTCGGCGCGGGTGAGCAACGCCAGCACAGCCCCTGCCGCGAACAGCCCTCGCGCTGGCTGCGGTAGATGACTCAGCCCGTAGCCACAGATCAACATCAACGCCGGAGTCAGAAAGGCCAGCGTGCGGAGGGTCAGTGTGCCGACGCGGACATTGGCCAGGCACATGGCTGCGAACAACCCGCCGCCCGCCAGCACTACATACACGCGGGCCAGGCGAGTCAGCCTCTCCGGCTTAGCCTGCCGGACGATGTACCACATGCCCAGGGCGAACAGGCTCCCTAGCAGCGCCATTTGGTTGCCCAGGAGGTAGTCGGCCAGGGCCAGCACGTTGCCAGGGGTGATGCGGTACGCTCCGGGCACGCCCGCCGTGTTACGCACCTGCGTGATCTGATCGGGGATGATCTCCCACCAGGGCAGGCAGAGCAGCGCCGCCCCCAGCCACGCACCGATCAGCCCCGCTCTGGCCCGCCATGTCCCGCGCCAGAGGATCAGCCCGACGAACGCCTGCACCGCCAGAGTCAGCACGCCCACGTAGAGTGTGCCGAGCATAAACGCCGTGCTGAGCAGGTAGAGCAACCACCACAACGGGCGCGGATGGCGCAGGTAGCGCAGGAAGAACAGCATCATCAGGCTGACGGCAAACATCAGCCAGCTATAATGGCGGATTTCCTGGGCGTAGTAAATGGCGATAGGCAGCGCGGCATAGAGCAGCGCGGCGTAAAGAGCGGTGCGCCGGTCGAACCAGTCCGCCCCGACCCGGTAGACGACCGCGACTGTCAACACGCCAGCAGCAATAGCCAGAAAGCGCAGCGCCAAGCGCGCATCCCCCGCCAGCGATCGCCATTCGCTCAGGACGGCGAAGTAGAGCGGCGGGTGATGATCATCGCGGACTTTCTCGATGATGGCGCTCCAGCGCTGCTCGCTGGCCGCCCACACGCTCCAGCCTTCGTCCGTCCAGACGGGGCGGTCGGCAGCGCCCAACACGCGCGCGCCCATGGCGAGCAGCAGCAGGAGAACCCAGACGAGGTGCGTTCGCGAGGAGGACAGGCTGTCTGCGTGCCAGGCCCGTGCCATGCTCCTTCACCAGCCTTCTGCAGCGGCTGGACGGACTAACCCAGGGAACTATCCGTCGGCACGCCCTCTTCCCAGAATGTGAACAGAGCGCCGACCGAGCGCCCTTCATGGTTGCACAGGATAGCGTCGCCCAAGATCGGCGCAACCGAGAGTTTGGTCAGCCGCGCTAGTCCTTCTTCGGCGTGCGGCGCGTACACCGTGTCGGTGCAGACAATCTCGGTGATGTCGTCTATGGCGTTCAGGCTTTCGATGGCATTGCCGGTGAACAGGCCGTGCGTGCAGGCCAGACAAAATTCTCTGGTGCCGAGTCCTCGCAGCACGCCCACCATCTCCACCATGGTTGCGCCAGTGGCGATCTCGTCGTCCACGATGATCGCGCGCCGCGCTTCCTGCCCCGTGCCCAGCACCGACTTGATCTCGACCTCGTTGTCGGCCAGGCGCACCTTGCTGCCGACGGCCAGCGGCACGCCCAGCGCCGAGGCCAGTTTGGAGGCAGGCTTGGCGTAGCCAACATCGGGCGAAACGACCACTGTGTCGCGCAGGTCTTGCTGCTTGAAATGGTCTACCAGCACGCGCAGGCTGGTCAGGTGATCGAGCGGCACGTCGAAGAAGCCGTGTACCTGCGGCGAGTGCAGCGTCATGGCGATGACGCGATCGGCCCCCGCCGTTTCGATCAACTGCGCCACCAGCTTGGCCGTGATGCTGATGCGCGGCGCATCTTTCTTGTCGGAGCGCCCATAAGCGAAATAAGGAATGACAGCCGTCACACGGCGGGCGTCGCCGTGCCGGGCGATGTCGAGCATCATCAGCATTTGCATCAGGTGACGATGCACGGGGCGGGTGAGCGACTGCACGATATACACATCTTTGTTGCGCACGCTCTCGCCAAGCTGAACGCGCAGGGTACCGTGGCTGAAGCGGCGGATGCTGGTTGGGCGTAGGGGCACGCCAAGGTATTGACAAATGCGGCGAGCCAGCGGCTCGTTGGACGTGCCGGAGAAAATGAACAAGTCTTCGGGACTCAAGCGGATCACTCCTTCGCTCAGGCGCAGCGCGCAACTGCTCTTACTTTACCGCTTGGCGGCAAATCCGCAAGGCCCGAAGGTTAGGGGACAGGGGGATTACATCAACCGCTTGCCGCTTGACCTCACCCCCAGCCTCGCGCCAGCGCCGAGCGGGGGTGAGGTCAACCAGAAGATCACACCTGAGCTTACTTCTGCCCATGGTTCTGCTGGCT
>OGCI01000080.1_pt1 | contig 111198 bp, 108 predicted proteins | sample 1570021 | NCBI WGS metagenome assembly OGCI01 (sample SAMN06264664, study PRJEB24512) | hot springs metagenome | isolation source: Hot spring water | place: South Africa: Tshipise | collected 2015-06-21
TCTCGGTGTTCGGCAACCGTATGAGCCACGAGGGCGACGCCGGCCGGCCCCACCGCGGTTACGATCACGAGTACGCCCTCCTCCAGACCGGTTACAGCGGCCCGCTATCCGACGCCGTGACGCTGACGGTCCGCGGCGGCTGGCGCCGCTACGACCGCAGTTGGGAGGAGGACAACTTCTTCAACGGCGGAGACCTGTCCCTGGCCTCGAACAACGGCGTGGTCCAGAACATCGTGCCCGTCGACCTCTCGCTGGCCCTCGCGCACGGCGAGGCCAGCCGGCTCACCGTCGGCGTCGACGCCCAGTGGGCCGACTACGAGACCTGGACCGACGCCGGCGCGCGAACCGCCGGCAACGACAGCCGCTCGTCCCAATACGGCGTCTACGCGCAGGAGGAACTCGTGCTCGGCGCGTGGGTCTTGCGTGCCGGCGGCCGCGTCACCGGCGTCGAGCACGACATCGACCTGCTCGGCGGCGCCCCGCCGGGCGACGACCACGCCTCGTGGACCCGCGTCCTTTGGAGCGCCGGCGCCCGCTACAACGGCTGGGACGGCCTGGTGCCGTTCGTCAACGCCGGCTCCGGCTTCATGCCCCCCTCCCTCAAGTCCGTCGGCGGCACCCTGCCGCTCGCCGACCGCGGCGTTGCCGGGCGCAACGGCCAGCTCCCCAACCCCGACCTCGACCCCGAAGACGGACTCGGCGCCGACGCCGGCCTCCACCTCCGAGGTCCGGCCGGCCTTTCGACCACCGTCCGTCTGTTCGTCAACGTGATCGACGACGCGATCGTCGAAACGGTCGTCAGCCGCACCCCCTCCCAGTCCCAGTCCGTCAACGCCGGCCGCATTACCGCCCCCGGCATCGAGGCGGAGGTCCGCCAGGCCCTCACCGATCGCATTGCCTGGTTCGCGAACTACACCTTCACCGACGCCGAGGTCGAGAACGACGCCGACGCCGACCAGGACGGCGTCGAGGTGCCGTTCGTTCCCGCTCATGTCGGCAACGTCGGCCTGTCGCTGTCCCTGCCGGCCGACATCGAGGTCGCCACCGTCCTCCATCTCGCCGGCTCCGTCTACGACGGCACGTCTCGCTCCGGTCGCCGGAAAATGGGATCGTACGAGGTGTGGAACCTCGACATCCGCAAGGGGCTGGTCCGGTCCGACCGCGGCACGGTGGACCTGTACGTCGAACTCTACAACCTGACGAACAACCAGTTCGAGATGCCGTGGCAGTTCCAGGATCCCGGCTTTGCGGTAATGGCGGGCATCCAGGCTTCGTTCTGAGCCGTTGGCGCCGCGCCGTGACGGCGATGGCCGTCGCAGCGGCGGGGACGGCCGCTGCAGACGGGGAAGCGTCCTCGCCGGCCGTTTCCGCCGTGGACTTTCGCGGCGTGCGCGTGGAGCTGGCCGCGCCGGCGGGGCGGATCGTCTGCCTGCTCGAAAGCGCCCTCTCGGCCCTCTGCATGTTGGGCGCCGACGACGCCATCGTTGGCGCCCCGGCCGAGGCACTGCGCGGCGAAACGGGGAGGCTATACGCCCGCCTTGATCCCCGCTTTGCCGCCGGCGCGCTGCCGACGCCCGGCAACTGGGACTTCGTCAACCTCGAGAGCGTAATCGCGCTCCGGCCGGACCTGGTGATCCTATGGGCCGCGCAGCGCGAGTCGGTCTCGGCCCTCGAAGGGCGCGGCCTCAAGGTCTACGGCGTCGAGCTGCGCTCGTTGGCCGATATCCACCGCGAAGTGCTGGACCTGGGCCGTCTGACCGGCCGGCCGGAGCGCGCGCGTGAACTGGTGGCGTTCGCCGCGCGCGAGGCCGAAGCCCTTCGGGCGGCCGTCGCCCGCTCCCCCCGCCCGAGGCCGCGCGCGTATTTCATGTGGGGCCAAAGCCCCCTCGACACCGCCGGCCGCGCCAGCGCCGCTCATGAACTGCTCGATCTGGCCGGCGCGATCAACGTCTGCCCCGATCCGCGCGAACACGTCGTGGCACGGATGGAGGACGTGCTCGCGTGGCGGCCGCAGGTGATCGTCATGTGGCCCTCGAACCTTCGGCCGCGGGACTTGGCCGTCCGCGACGGATGGCGGGGGGTGCCGGCGGCGATCGAGGGCCGCATCCACCGGCTGCCCTCCGCGTTTCTTTGTGACTTCTGGACCCTGAAGTACCTGTGGGCCGCGTGGCAGGTCGCCGCCTGGTGCCATCCGGAGGTCGTTTTGCCGGAACGGATCGCGGAGAACCAGCGGCGGATTTTGACCGCGCTGTACGGTCCGCGGGGGGAGCGGCTGCTGCCGTGATCCCGGCACGTCGATGGCTTGGGACGCTGGCGGCCGTGGCGGCGTTGTCGGTCCCGCTCTCGCTGCTCATCGGCCCGTCGACCGCGGTGACGCCGGCCCGCCTTTGGGCGGCGATGGTCGGCGGCATGGCGGCGCCGTCCAGCGACGACCTGGACGTTCTTCGGACGGTGCTCTGGCAGGTGCGTCTTCCGCGGGTGTTGACCGCACTGCTCGTCGGCGCGGCCCTGTCGGGAGCGGGCACGGCCCTTCAGGCCGCCTTTCGCAATCCGCTGGTGGACCCCTTTGTGCTCGGCCTCGCCCCGGGGGCGGCGTTCGGCGCGGCGCTGGCGCTGGCCACCGGCGCGCTGCCGGTGCACGCCGCGGCCTTCCTCGGCGGCGGCGCTGCCGCCGGCGCCAGCTACGCCCTCGGCCGCGGCGGCGGACGCGAATCGGCCGTCTCGACCGTCCTGGCCGGGATCATGGTCGGCGGCCTCTTCACGGCCGGCCTGACAGTGCTCCAGTTTCTCGCCGATCCGTTCCGTTTGCAGACCATCGTCCATTGGACCATGGGCAACCTCCACCACGCCGACCGCGCCGGCCTTCGCGTCGCCGCCGCGCTGGCCGTGCCCGCGCTGGCGGTTCTGACGGCCCAGGGCTGGCGCATGAACGCGCTGGCCCTCGGGGACGACGAGGTGAGGGCCGTCGGGCTGGACCCCGTGCGCCTCCGTTGGTCGGTGCTGTTGCCGGCCCTGCTGGCGGCCTCGGCGGCGGTCGCGCTGGCCGGCGTGATCGGGCTCTACGGTCTCGTCGTCCCCCACGCCGGCCGGATGCTCGTCGGCGCCGACCACCGCCGCGCGTTGCCCGCCTCGATGCTGCTGGGTGGAACCGCGCTGTTGTGGCTCGACAACCTCTCGCGGAGCGTCGCGTCGTTCGAACTTCCGATCGGCGTCTTTACGATGTCCCTGGGGGCGCCGGCGTTCCTCGTTCTGATGCGCCGCGCGCGGCTGGGATGGGAGGCCTGAACCGGCATGGACGCCCCCGCCATCGAGGTCCGCGCCCTGCGCGCCGGCTACCGCGGCCGCAACGTGCTTTGCGGCGTGGACTTGGATATTCGCCCGGGACGGTTGACGGCGGTGCTCGGACCCAACGGCGGCGGCAAGAGCACGCTGTTGCGGGTCCTCGCGGGCCTCCTGCCCTACACCCACGGCTCGATTCGCATCGCCGGACGCGAATGGCGGTCCGTCCCGGCCCGCACGCGCGCCGAGTGGGTTGGTTTTCTGCCGCAGGAACATCGCGCGATCTTTCCGTTCGCCGTCCGCGACGTCGTCCTTACCGGCCGCGCCGGGCGGACCGGCTGGCGCCCCGGCCTCCGCGACCTCGAGGCGGCGGAGCGCGCGATGGCCGAGATGGACCTCGTCGCACTGGCCGACCGGCCGTACACCGAACTGTCCGGTGGCGAACGGCAGCGGGTGCTCATCGCTCGGGTGCTCGCGCAGGAGCCCCGTATGCTTCTGTTTGACGAGCCGACGGCGCACCTCGACGTTCTACGGCAGATGGAGCTTCTGCGTGTGGCCCGCCGCTGGATCCGCGGGGGCGGAACGGCGCTCTGCGTGCTGCACGATCCGAACCTGGCCTTCGCGTGGGCGGACGACATCCTCCCCTTGCGCGACGGTGCCGTGTGCCTGCCGGAGAGCGGCGAGCCGGCATGGTCGGAGGGATTTCTGCGGCGTCTGTACGGGTTCGAACTGCGGACGCTGCCGGTGGGAGCGCGCGCGGCCGCCGTGCCCTCTGACCGCGCTGCGCCGTGGGGACGCGAATCGCTGGACGCCGCCTTCCCTCCGGCCACGGGACATTGAACGGGCCCCCGGCGGCGCACACCCCTGCGCGGGGCACCCTCCTGAAGGGCGCATCCTCCGGCCCCAATGACATGCCTCCAACCTCTTTTCGAAAATCGACGAACACACTCGCCCCCCACGCGCCTCTGCGGCGCAGACCGCAAGGGGCATGCCACGGACCGGCGGCTGGCGCCGGCCGCGGGAACCGGCGATAATGGCGTCTAAAGAGAGCGCCGGACGGAGGCCGATCGGGAGAACCTGCAGATGGACGACGACGCCCCGGGCAGCGAAGGGCAGTGGTACTACGCCGACGGTGACGCGCCGAAGGGCCCGCTTGGAGTCGAGGAAATACGGACCGCCTTGCGCGATGGCCGAATCCGGCCCAACACCCTGGTCTGGCGTGAAGGGTGGCCCCAATGGCGGCTGTGGAGCGATGTGTCCGCCGGATTCACAGCCGGCGCGGACCCCGCGGACCTGACGTGCGTTGAATGCGGCCGCGCCTGGCCCGCCGCCTCGATGATCGAAATCGCCGGCCGCCGCGTGTGCGTGCAGTGCAAACCGTCCATCGTCCAGCGGGTGGTGGAGCAGGGAGTTTTCCCGGGCGTCGACCGAACATACGCCGGATTTTGGATTCGTTTCGCCGCGACCTTTCTGGACGGCATCGTCGTCGGCGTCGCCTACAACGCAGTCTACCTTCCGGTGTACTTCGGCGTGATGCTGCCGGCGATGCGGTCGACCGAGGAGCCGAACATGAGGGTGTTCCTGGCGGTGTTCGGCCTCGTATGGCTGTTCGGGATCGTTCTGCAGGCCGGGTACGAAATCTGGATGGTCGGTCGGTGGGGCGGCACGCTCGGCAAGCTCGCCTGCCGGCTGCGCATCGTGACCGCCGACGGCGGCCGGGTCAGCTACGGCCGCGCGACGGGTCGCCATTTCGCGAAGTACCTGAGCCAGTTCACGATGGGCATCGGGTATCTGCTGGCGGCCTTCGACCGGGAAAAACGCGCGCTGCACGACATGGTGTGCGATACGCGCGTGGTCCGCATTTGACATGGGCGCTGTCGCGATCCCCTGCCCCCGCTGCCGGGCCGACCTGCCGTTGACGACGGCGGGGGAGGGCCGGCCTTTTCCCTGTCCTCGCTGCCACACGGCGACCACGCTGCGCTTGTATCCAACGTTCGCCCGACCGGACCTCGCGGATCCTGGAGCGGACGCTCTTCCGGGTGATGCAGCGTGTTTCCACCATCCCGACCGTCGTGCCGAGGCCATCTGCGATGGGTGCGGCCGTTTCCTTTGCCGGCTCTGCGAAATCAAGCTCGGTGGCCGGCGGCTGTGCGGCGGGTGTTTCTCGTCTGCGACACAAGCCCCCCTGGCGGTGCGGCACTCCATCGTGCAGTACGATAGCCTCGCCCTGGCCATGGTCGCCCTGCCGCTGCTGTCGTTCGTCTTCGGGGCGGTCACCCTGTTCACGGCGCCTGCCGCGGTGTGGCTGGCGTTGCAACACTGGCGCAGACCAATGAGCGTGCTGCCGCGGACCCGGTTTCGCATGACGCTGGCGCTGGCGTTGGGCGTACTGGTCACCTTGGGATGGATCGCGCTGTTCGGGGTGTTGGCCTACGCCATCCTGGCGAAAGGGTCCGGCCTGTGAGTCCAACGTCGCGGCATCTGCGCCGCCTTCCGGGCCGCTGGTATGGCGTCGCCACCAAGGCCCAGGCTTGGCGGGAGGACGACCACCTCTTGTACATCGAGCGCGCATGGTTCATCGAGCGCGCCTGCCGCCTCGCCTTTCGGGATATCGAGGCCGTCGTCCTTCAGGCCACGCCGCGTCGCGCGCGGGGAACGATCGCGGGACTCGTCGTCGCATCGCTTGGCGCGGCGATGGTCCTGCCGCCAGTGGGGCTGCTGCGATGGTCCGGCGCCGTCGTCGCCGTGGTCGCCCTGACGGTGGCGGCGATTCATTGGCTGCGGGGTCCAACCTGCGAAGTCACAGTGCGCACCCGCGTTACGGAGACCGCTATCCGCTGCTGGCGGCGTCGCCGCACGGCGGCGCGGGCGCTGGCGATGCTCGATGCGGACATTGTGGCCGCGCAGGGCGCCATGTCCCCGGCGGAGGTCATCGAACGGGCTGCAGAGCGCGCTCGGGCCGAAGTCGCCGCCCTGGAGGCTTTGTCCCGCCCCACCACGCCGCCGCCGCTGCCCAGTTCGCCTCCCCCACCGCTGCCCGCATCACCTCCTCCCCGCGCGGCTGCGATGGCGCTGATTGGTACGTTGTTGTTGGACAGCGCCGTGGCAGCCGGATTGGTCGGGGTGCGCCGGGCCGCGCTCTGGGCGGGGCTGGCCGTCACGGCCGTCGCCATGTGCGTCCTGGCTGCGGTTGTGCTCGTCCGATCGGGCGGTTCCACCCGGGGGCGGCCCCTCGGCCGGTGGGCCGCCGAGCTGTTGGTGTATTGGACGGTCCGTGGCCTGGTCCTGTACGTCCTTCTCATGGTCCCTTTCCTCGTCTCCCAGGCCGCCCTCGCAGAGGCGCCCTACGTGCCGGGGCGGCAACTCCCTGAGATTCGGTTCGGCCTCGCCGCCTCCGTCGTCTTCGCGATCACGTCGGCCGGGTCGGCGCTGATGGCGGCCCGGGGCGTCTTCCTTCTGCGGCGTGCGGGGGCTTGACAGCCCGCCGGCGACCGCCGATGCTACCGGCGACCGCCGATCCCGAAACGCCCATGGACGCTGTGCGCGCCCAGCGCTGCCGCCTTCACCCCGCCCGCGAGGCGGCAGCCCGCTGCCCTGGCTGCGGCGGCTGTTTCTGCCGCGAGTGCGTGACGGAACACGCGGGTCGACTGCTCTGCGCCGCCTGCCTTGCCCGCGCCGCCGACACCGCCCGTCCCGTCCGCCGTCGCTTCCGCGGATTCGCGGCGCTCGCGGGGTTTCTTGCCCTTTGGGGCGCACTCTACCTATCGGGCCGCCTCCTGCTGGCCATTCCCTCCGATACCCACGACCTCGAATCGGCGGACGGCCACCCAACCCCGGAGACCCCGGAACCATGAGGCGAAGGACGATGGAAGAACCGTCGGCCGTGGACCTGCTCGAGGGCGCGGTCCACCTGCTGCGCCGCACTCCGGCGGCATGGACCGCGTACTTGGCCGGCGCCGTGCCGTTCCTGCTGGGTGCGCTGTGGTTCTGGTCCGACATGTCTCGCGGGGCGCTGGCCCGACAGCGGTGTTCCCTCGCCGCGCTCGGCCTGGCGGCGCTGTACATCTGGAAGCGCGCCTGCCACTCCCGCTTCTGTGCCCTGCTGCGCGCCGCCGCCGCCGACCAGCCGGCGCCGCCATGGGGTTGGCGCGACTGGCGGGCCGTCATGGCCCTTCACATGCGGCGTTCGGCATGGTCGTTGATCGCCCTGCCGTTCGCGCTTGCCGTGGCCCTGCCGGCCGGTTGGTGGCTGGCCTACCACCAGAGCTTGTCGGCGGTCTGCGAGCGTCCGGCAAGCGACGCGGCCAACGCCGGCCGGCGCGCCTGGCAGGCGGCGATGCTCTGGCCCCGCCAGAATCACTTGGCGCTTTCGGTCCTGGCGATGTTGGGCGTGGTCGTCTTCGTCAACGTGTTCGTAGCGGCGGCGCTGGCGCCGGTCCTGCTCCGATCGCTCCTCGGTGTGCGGCTGTCCTATGCGGCATCGGGGGCGTGGATGTTGAACACGACCTTCCTCGCCGCCGTGCTGGCGGCGACCCACCTGGCGATGGACGCGCCGCTGAAGGCCTTTTACGCGCTGCGCGTCTTCCACGCTGACGCGCGTCGCTCCGGCCTCGACCTGCTGGCGGAGTGGCGCAGAATCCGCCGGGCCTCCCTAGCGGCCGTCGCGGGGCTGCTGCTGTTCGTCGCGGTCGGGCCGTCGTCCGCCGACTCCCCGCCCGAGCCCGGCGCGCGCGCGCCCATCTCCGCGGCCGAGTTGGACGATGCGATCGAACGGGTGCTGGCGCGACCTCAGTTCGCATGGCGGCTGCCGCGTGACGCCGTGCCGGCCTCCGGCGCCCAGACGACGTGGCTGGAACGGGTGCTGAAGGGCATCTGGCGGGGGGTATCCAAGGTGGGCGACTGGATCGGATGGCTGGCCCGACGTCTGGAGGAATGGCTGGCGCGCCAGGAGGAAGCCGCGTCGCGCGAGCCGGGAGAGGGCGGTCTCAAAGGCGTCGTTCGATTCGTCGCGATCGCGCTGGCCATAGTTCTGGGAGGCGCGCTGGCGGTCCTGGCGGCGCGCAGGTTTCGGCGCCGCCCCGCCGCGACTCCGCCGGTGGCGCGCCCGGGCGCAGGCGGAGACTCCGACGCCGTCGAGGCGCTCCGCCGGCGCGACGACGAATGGCTGGCGCTGGCCCGCGAGCTGGCCGAGGCCGGCGACCTGCGCGGCGCCGTTCGCACGGCGTTCCTCGCCCTGCTGGCCGCCCTCGCCGCGCACCGCTGGATCCACGCCGAGGCGGCGCGGTCGAATCGGGAATACCTCCGCGACCTCGAGCGCCGCACCGATGTACCCGAGGATCTCCCGCGGCGATTCGGGGAGAGCATCGGCCTGTACGAGGCCTGCTGGTTTGGCGACCATCTTCCCCGGCCGGAGACCTGGCGGCAACTGGCGGATCACCTGGAGGCCATCCGTGCCTGCTCCCGCGCTTAGGTGGTGGGTAGCGCCCTCGATCGCCCTGACCCTCGTCGGCTTTGTCGCAGGCCTCCACCTGCTCATGCACCTGCGGCTGACGACCGGCGACCTGCATCCGCCCTATTCCTCGTTCCGCTCCGATCCCCTGGGGGTGCAGGCGCTTCACGACGCCCTCGGCGAGCTGCCCGGTGCCTCGGTTCGGCGTCTTTTGCGCCCGCTGGGCGAGAGCGACGGGGCACCTCCCGGCGCGCTAATCTTCGCCGCGGCTCCGGAATGGTGGTGCAACTCGCGTCCCGCCGCCGCCATCGCCGACCTGGCCGCCTGGGCCCGGAGGGGCGGCCGGATCATCGTCGCCCTTCCACCCGGCACGTCCGGGCCGGAGCGTCCGCGCGGCGACCGCAAGGAGGCGTCGGTCCCACCCGACCGCCACCGCACCGCGCCGGGCGGCCGGCCGGCGGGAAAACACCCCCCAGCGATCGGAACAAATACGTCGCACCAGGCGGGGCCGCCCACGGTTTCGCTGTTCACGCTTTGGGGCTTGCACCTCGAGGGGCCCGAAAAGCGGCCGGCGCGCCGGTACGTGTCCACCAACACCCCCGACCGCCTCCCGTGGACCTCCGCGGCGGCGTTCCGCACGAACTCGTCCGGTTGGCGCGTGCTCTACACCTGCGAAGGCCGGCCGGTCGTCGTGGAGCGCGACTGGAACGGGGGCACGGTCGTGTTCGCAACGGATTCCTACTTTCTCAGCAACGAAGCGATGCTGCGCCACCGCCGGCCGGAGCTGCTGGCCGCCGTCCTCGGGCCGGGGCCGACCTGGTGGTTCGACGAAACCCATCTCGGCCTCGTCGAGCGGCCGGGGCTCCGGGATTATGTCCGGCGCCTCGGCCTCGACGGCGTCGTGGGGACCCTGCTGGTGCTGGCCGCGCTGGTCGTCTGGCGCAAGGCTTCGCCACCGCTGCCCCCCGAGGAGCCGGCGGCGGACGCCATCCCTGCGGCCCGCGCCGGCCTCGAGCGGCGCGAGGGTTTTCTTCACCTGCTTCGCCGCCACCTGCCGCCCGCCCGCCTCCCCGAGGTGTGGCTGGCGGAGTGGCGGCGGACCGCCGGCCCCGCCGCCCGTCGGCTTGCCCCTGAAATGGAGCGGTGTCTGGCCGCGGCCGGAAACCGCCCTCCGCTCGAGGTCTGCCGTCAATTGCACTCGATCGCCCACCGCAGGGAGACCACGCAATGAACCTCGCTCAAACGCTCGAATGCCTGTCGGCCATCCGCGCCGCCGTCGCCCGCGTCATCATCGGTCAAACGGAGACGGTGGACCTGGCCCTTGCGACGGTGCTCGCCGGCCAACATGCCCTGGTCGAAGGCGTGCCCGGCGTCGCCAAGACGCTCCTGGTGCGGACGCTCGCCCGCGTGCTGGGCGTCGAGTTCGGCCGCATCCAGTTCACCCCCGACCTGATGCCGGCCGACATCACCGGGACCAATGTCTTCAACTTCCAAACCAACGCGTTTGTTCTCGCCCGCGGCCCCGTGTTCACCTCGTTCCTGCTGGCCGACGAGATCAACCGCGCCCCCGCCAAGACCCAGTCCGCCCTGTTGCAGGCGATGCAGGAGCGCGCAGTGACGATCGACCGGACCACCTATCCGTTGCCGCCGTCTTTCACGGTGTTCGCCACCCAAAACCCCGTCGAGTTCGAGGGCACCTATCCGCTGCCCGAGGCGCAGAAGGACCGGTTTTTCCTGAAAATCCCGATGTCCGCGCCGGAGCGCCAGGACGAGGTCACGCTTGCGCTGCGTACGCTGGGCGACCAGGCCCCGGAGGCTGTACTGGAACGCGGAAGCGTCCCGCAACTGCTCGACGAGGCGGGGCTGTTGGAGGCTCGCGCCTCCCTCTGCGGCGTCACCGTCCGCGAGGAACTGGCGGCTTATGCCGTCGACGTGGTCCGCGCCACGCGAAGCCACGACGGGGTGCTGGTCGGCGCGGGTCCTCGTGCCACGCAGGCGTTGATCCTGGCCGCCCGCGCGGCGGCGGTATTGGACGGACGGGACTACGCGACGCCGGATGACGTCAAGCGGATGGCGCCATACGTTCTCGAGCACCGCCTGATTCTGCGGCCGGAATACGAGGTCGAGGGTGTGCGGCCGACGGAGATCATCGCCCGCATCCTGGCCGCCGTCTCGGTGCCGCGATGAAATGCCGATCCGGAAAAGTCGTAGGGTGGGCGCCCATTTCACGGGCGGGGAGCACCACGGGCCCGCGGCAGGCGGTCCGGGCGTGGGCATGGAGGCGGGCTGTCGCCGCCCAGGCTGCAGACTCGGGTTTGCCGTGTCTTAACGAGGCGGACGTCGTCGTTGTGGGCGGCGGCGTGGGCGCCGTGGCGGCCGCCGCCGGCGCACGCGCGGTGCGATTCACATCGCTCAACTACCTCGGCAAGAACATCGCCGAGCGTCTGCTGCTGTGGCCTAGACCGCCCGTTCCCTCCGACCTGCCGCTGGTGGCGCGTCGGTCCCACGATCCCGCCGCCCCCGCCAGTGGATTCCTGCCCTTCCGCTATTCCGCCGACCGCCCCGCCAATTCGCGCCATCCCGGCACCTCTCCTCCATCGCGCCTCGCCGACCGCCTCCCGGCCGGCGACCCGCTGCGCAAGAGCGTGCAGTACGACGACGACGTGATTCTCGCCCTGGACCTCGGCGCCGTCCATCGCGTGCGCGAGGTGATCGTCACGGTGTTCTGCCGACCCGGCGACTTCGAGCTCGGAGCCGCCGAACTTTCGGTCAGCGACGACCGCCGCCGCTGGCGAGACATCCCCGCCGACGGGCCGTCAGACGGACGCACCCTCGTCGCGTTCGTTCCCGACGGGCCGTTCCGACATGCGCTGCTGACCCTTCGCCAGGCATCCGGCGCGCGGCGCCTGCTGGCGGGGCGGGTGATGGTGCTCGCCGGCCCGCCGTTGATCGCGGAGGCCGCTCGGCGCGTCCAGGAACGCGATGTGCCGACGGCTGACGGATCCGAGGTGCGCAATCCCGTAGAGCGGCTGGCCCGGGTGCTGGGACGTCGCGGCGACCCGCCCGCCGGCCGGCCGACCCTTACCCCGGACGGCGGAGAGGAGGTGGCGCGGTGATCGTCCCCTCCGAACGACTGGTGCGATGGGTGGCGGCCGCGGGACTTCCGCTGTCGCTGATCGCCGCGTTGCGGCCCGACTGGTCGTCCGCCCTGGTGATCTTGGCTGTGCTCGGAGGTCTGGCGGTTCTGGTGGACGCGCTGCGGTGTCGCGCAGCGCTGAACGAGGTCTCCATGGAGGCGCCGCCGCTGATCCGGCTGATCCAGGGGCAGACGGCGACGATCGCGATCCCTTGGCGGGCTCCGCCGGGACGTGCGCCGCGCACGGTGGCGCTGGCCTGGCCCGCCGGCGCGGGGGCGGCGTCGCACCTGGCCGCGGCCCACCGCCAGCCAGGCATCGGAGCCGGCACGGCCGAATGGACCCTCCGCCCGCCGCGTCGCGGGCGATTGCACATGACGGCGGGAGCATTGTCTGCCTCCTCGCCGTGGGGCCTGTGGGAAAGCCGGCGCCGCGTTGCCCTCGCGACGGAGATCCACGTGTTGCCCAACCTGCGCGAGGAGCGGCGGCGGATGACGTCGAGGTTTCTGGCTCGCGGCCGAACGGGCCTGCGTCTGCGCCGCCAGGTCGGCAAGGGGCGGGAGTTCGAAAAACTGCGCGAGTACGTGGCGGGGGACAGCTACGAGGACATCCACTGGAAGGCCAGCGCCCGGCGGCGGCACCCGGTAACCAAGGTCTTTCAGGTCGAACGCACCCAGGAGATCTACGTTGCGATCGACGCCTCCCGCCTCAGCGCCCGCCCTGCGCCAGCCGCGCGCGCGGATGGCGGTCCGCCGCCGACCTGCCTCGACCGCATGGTGACCGCAGCGCTGTTGCTGCTGGCCGCCGCCCGCGAGCAGGGGGATCGCTTCGGCCTGATCGTCTTCGACCGCCGCATCCGCCGTTTTCTGCCCGCGGGCCACGGCGCCGCGCACATCGATCGCTGTCGCCAGGCGCTGTTCGACGTGTCCGCGGAACCCGTGTCGCCCGATCCGTTCGAACTGTTCGTGTTTCTCCGGTCGAGGTTGCGCAAGCGCGTGCTGGCGGTGGTCCTCGCCTGCCTCGACGACGCCGCGGCGGCGCAGGCGTTCCGGGAAGGTGCCCCGTGGGTCGTCCGCCACCATCTGCTGATGGCCTTCACGTTGAGGTCGGCCGACACGCGGCCGCTGATGTCGGGTCCGCCTCCGGCGACGCTCGACGACCTCTACCGTGACCTCGAGGCCCACGACCGGTGGCGCCGCCTCGAGGAGCTGCGCTGGGCCCTCGGCCACCTCGGCGTGCGCATGGAGGCGCCCGACGACGAGCGCTGGACGGCCGAGATCGTATCTCGCTACATCGAGACGAAGGAGCGCCAGTTGTTGTGATCGTGGACCTCCGCCGGTTTCTCGAGCGGCGCCGCCCCCTGTGGGAGGAACTTGACCGCCGCCTGCGCGCCGTCGAGGCCGATCCCTTTGCGCGGATCGGACTGGACGACATCCGGCGCCTCCATGACCTTTACGAACAGGTCGCCGCCGATCTGGCCGACGCGCGCGAGCTGGCGGTCCGGACGGAGGTTCGTGACCACCTCGAGGCGCTCGTAGCGAGGGCGTACGCGTTGGTGTATGCGCTCGAGGAGACACCGGCCCGATTCCGTCCGCTGCGGTGGCTAGCCGCCGAGCTGCCGCAGGCGGTCCGGCGGCGCGCCCGGGCCGGCGTCACGGCCGCCGCGGCGTTTGGCGCGGGCGTGCTGTTGGGAGGAGCCGCGCTGCTGGCGGATCCCTCCGCGCGCAGCCATCTCATGCCGTTCGACCACCTGCAGCTCCACCCCGCCGAGCGCGTGCTGGCGGAGGAGCGGCAGATGCGCGCCGGCGGCGACCTAGCGGGAGAACAAGCGGGCAGCTTCGCGGCGATGCTGCTGGTCAACAATGTCCGTGTCTCGCTCCTGGCGGCGGCGCTGGGTATGACGTTCGGGGCCGGTACACTGGCGCTCCTTCTGTACAACGGGGTGGTGCTGGGTGCAGTGTGCGTGGATTTCGTCGTAGCCGGCCAGACGGCCTTCCTTGCCGGCTGGCTGCTGCCCCACGGCTCGGTCGAAATCCCGGCGATCCTGCTAGGCGGTCAGGCCGGGCTGGTGCTGGCCTCGGCCCTGTTGGGCGACGGGGACCGGCGGCGCCGGGTCGACCGTCTGGCCGCGGCCGGACCGGACATCCTGTCCCTGCTGGGCGGGGCGGCCGTGCTGCTGGTCTGGGCGGCGGGGCTCGAGGCGTTTCTTTCCCAGTACCACGAGCCGATCCTGCCTTACGGACTGAAGATCGCCATCGGCCTGATGCAAACGGCCGGCCTGGCGGCCTGGCTGGCTTTCGGTGGCCGCTGGGCGGGGAGGCCCGCGCCGTGATTCACGACGGCCGGTGGCTGGAGGTTGAGACGCCCGAGGGGGTGGTGTTTTCGCTACCGCTGGCCGGCCCCGTCGCAAGGTTTCTCGCCTGGCAGATCGACCTGGCGGCCATCGCGGCCGTTGCAACCGCGATCGCCTACCTGACGCGATGGGCGTGGGACCTTCTGCCCGACACCGTGGCCGCGGTGAACTACGTGGCGATCTTCGTCGTCGCCGCCGGGTACCACATGCTGCTCGAATGGCGTTGGCGCGGCGCGACGATCGGCAAGCGCGCCCTGCGCCTGCGCGTGGTCGACCGGCGCGGCCTGCGGCTGTCGCCGGTGCAAGTGGTCCTGCGCAACCTGTTGCGGCCGGTGGATCAGCTCCCTCTTTTCAACCTCGTCGGCGGCGTGGCGATGGGCCTGAGCCGGCACGCGCAACGGCTCGGCGATCTCGGCGCCAACACGGTGGTCGTCCGGGTCGCCCCCGTTCCCTTGCCGCCCGTCGAGCACTTGACGCCGCCCCGCTACAACAGCCTGCGCGACCGGCCGCATATCGAGGCCCGGCTTCGGCGTGCGGTGCCGCCGGCCGCCGCGGTGCTCGCCGTGCGCGCCCTGCTGCGGCGCGACGAAATGGACGCCGCCGCACGCGTCGAACTCTTCCGCGAGATGGCCGCCGCGCTGCGCCAGTGGGGAGCGCTGCCGCCCGAGCTCACCGCCGGCCGGTCGGACGAACAGATCGTCCGCAACGTCGTGGACTCGTATTTCCGCGCGCCCTCGTGACGCCACGAGCGGCCGCTCCGCGGGGGCGCGGGCCATGTTGCCTTAAACCGCCGCCCGGACGGAACCGCGCCACCCCCGATTCAGGAGCGGTTGGATATAAGCTCGGCGCCCCCTAACCTCGGATCGGCGGGTTCCGGCCCAACGGGGCAGAGAGAACGATGTCGGACATCGCGCGGCGATTGCTGGACTGGTTGTTTCCCCGCTTTTGCGGCGGTTGCGGTCGGCTGGCGGAGGAGGGGCACCTGTGCTGGGACTGTCGCGCCGCGCTACCGTACCTCCGGCCGCCGTATTGCGAGTGCTGCGGGGACCCTGTCGGCGGGAGGGTCGGGCCGTCCTTTGTCTGCGCGTTGTGCGCCGAGCGTTCCGTGACGTTCGCGCGGGCGAGGTCCGTGGTGCGGTACGATGGACCTGCCAGGCGGGCGATCCGGGAGCTGAAGTATCGTGGCGCGCTTTGGCTGGCGTCGGACTTGGCCGAACTGCTGGAGTCCGGCGTGCGCGCCCACTATCCCGATCTGCTAGACTTTGATGTCGTCACCTGGGTGCCGCTGCATCCGCTGCGGTACTGGCGGCGCGGTTTTAACCAGTCGGCGGAGCTGGCCCGAGAGCTGGCGCGCCGGCTGGGCCGCCCGGCGGTGGCGCTGGCGCGACGCGTCCGGCCGACGCCGTCGCAGACGGCGTTGACCATCCCACAGCGCGCTGCTAACGTGCGACACGCCTTCCGGGCGGCGGTCAACGCTCGTTGGCGGGGTGCCCGCGCCTTGCTGGTGGACGACGTGATGACGACGGGCGCCACCGTGCACGCTTGCGCGGGCGCGCTGCTGGATGGCGGCCTGGCCAGCGTGGACGTGATCACGGTGGCGCGAGGATAGCCGCGGACGTCTGGGGCGCCGGCCGGAGGTTCGGCATGGCACTGTTCGGCAGAAAGACCAAGTACACGAGCGTCAAGGTCCGAAAGCGGGACATCCCCGACGGCCTGTGGGTGAAGTGCCCGGGCTGCGGGGAGATCGCCTACAAGAACGCGCTGGCCGAGTCGCTGGGCGTCTGCCCCCGCTGCCAGCACCACTTCCCGATGGACCGGCGCGAGCGCATCGCGTTGCTCGCCGAACCCGGTTCCTGGGAGGAATGGGATGCGCGGCTGTGCAGCGCCGATCCTCTCAACTTCACCGGCGCGGCGTCGTACCGCGACAAACTCGAAGAGAACATCCGCAAGACCGGCCACCTCGACGCCGTCTCCTGCGGCGCCGCCCGGATCGGCCCTCACCGGGTCGCGCTGGGCGTGATGGACTTTTCGTTCCTCGGGGCCAGCATGGGTTCGGTCGTCGGGGAGAAGATCACCCGGCTGATCGAGCGCGCGATCGAGGAGCGCCGGTCGGTCGTCATTGTCTGCACCTCCGGGGGGGCGCGCATGTACGAGGGCATGCTCAGCCTGATGCAGATGGCCAAAACCAGCGCCGCCTGCGGCCGTCTGGCGGCCGCAGGTCTGCCCTACATCGCGGCGCTCACCAACCCCACCACGGCCGGCGTCATGGCCAGCTATGCGACACTGGGCGATGTGATCCTGGCCGAGCCTGGCGCCCTGATCGGTTTCGCCGGGCCGCGGGTCATTCGAGAGACGACCCAGCAGGAGCTCCCGCCAGGATTCCAGACCTCGGAGTTCCTTCTGGAGCATGGACTACTCGACATGGTCGTGCACCGCCGCGACCTCAAGGCGTCAATCCAAAAGTTGCTCGACTACATGGCACCGTCGCCCGTGGCGGGCTGACCGCCTCTCACCGGCCCTGCCCACCGTGAGTCCCGCTCTGCCCATCGACCCGGCCCTTGCCCGCCTCTATGCGCGCACGGCCCATGGCATCCGGCCCGGTCCCGACCGCGTCGCCGCGCTGCTCAATCGGCTCGGCCGACCGCAGGCCGCCTACCACGTGATCCACGTGGCCGGCACCAACGGAAAGGGATCGGTCTGCGCCATGGTCGAGTCCATCCTGCGCGCCGCCGGCGTCCGCACCGGCCTGTACACCTCCCCTCACCTGGTCCGGTTCCACGAGCGAATCCGCGTCGCCGGCCGGCCGGTCGGCGATGTCGACGTGGCCCGCGAGCTGGTCGTCCTCGAACGGGAGGCCGCCGCGCTCGGCGAACCGTCGGGCGCCGAGTTGACGTTCTTCGAAATGGCGACCGCATTGGCGTTCGCGCATTTCCGCGCCGCCGGTGTCGAAACGGCCGTCGTCGAAACCGGGATGGGAGGGCGGCTCGATGCAACGTCCGCCGCCTATCCCGTCGTCGCCGTCATCACGGACATTGACCTCGACCACGTCGAACACCTCGGCCGAACGCGGGAGGCGATCGCCCGCGAGAAGGCCGGCATCGTGAAACCCGGCTCGACGCTGGTGCACGGCGACCTTCCAATGGAGGTCGCCGGCGTACTCGCCGCGGCCGCCCGGGAAACAGGGGCGCCGCGCCGCGTCGCGCCGCCGGGGGGGCGTGTATGGAGAACGGCCGCTGGCCTATGGGGTCAGGATCTTCGCCTCCGCTGGGGCGGCGACGAACGCGCGGTGCGCCTGCCGCTGCCGGGCCCCCATCAGCTCCGCAACGTCGAGTTGGCGCTGGAGGCGGTGTCCGCCTGGGCCGACCGCTGCGGCCGATCCGTGCCGGCGGACGCCGTCGCGCGCGGCTTGGAGACCGTCGAATGGCCGGCGCGCCTCCAACTCCTCGAGGACGATCCGCCCACGCTGCTCGACGGTGCGCATAACCCCCACGCCGCGGCGGCGCTGGCGGCCGCGCTCCAGGATCTCGCGGCGCCGGCGGGGATCGCGCTGGTGGTGGGCATGATGTCGGACAAGGACCACGCCGGCTTTTTCTCCGCGCTGGCGGGCGGCACTGGCCGCGCATGGACCGTCCCCATCGCCACGCCGCGCGCCGCATCGGCGGCGGAACTTTGCGACCGGGCCCGCGCCGCCGGCTTGGACGCCACGCCGGCCGGCTCGATCGAAGCGGCGATCGCGGAGGCGCGCGCATGGGCCCGCGCCCGCGGCACATGGACCGTCGTCACGGGTTCGCTGTACCTCGCCGGCGAGGTCCTCGCCGCGCGCGGCGGAGAACGGCTGTTCGGGGCATGAGCCTCCGGGTGCACATCGCCTGCGGCGGGACCGGCGGACACATCTTCCCCGGGCTGGCGACGGCCGAGGTATTGGTCGAGCGGGGCCACGAGGTGACGCTCTGGCTGGCCGGCAAGGACGTCGAAGCCGCCGCGACGGCCGGCTGGCGGGGGCCGGTGATGACCGTTGCCGCGGAGGGCTATCCATCCGGGTGGCTTGGCTGGAAGAGCGTCCGGTCGTCCTGGCTGCTGCTGCGGGCGATCTGGCGATGTCGCGGATACCTGCGCGCCCGCCCGCCGAACGCCATGCTGGCGATGGGCAGTTATGCGTGCGTCGGCCCGTCGTGGGCCGCCCGCGGGCTTGGGGTGCCGCTGGTCATCCACGAGGCGAACGTGATCCCCGGCCGGGCGATCGCATGGCTAGCGCGCAGGGCCAACGTGGTCGCGGCGTCGTTCGAGGAGACCCGCTTTCATCTCCGGCGGGTGGACCTCCACGTCACCGGCATGCCGCTGCGCCGGGAGATCGTTAACCGCGCCGCCGCGGCCGCCGCCACGCCGGCCCGGAATGGCCGCTTCACCGTCCTCGTCACCGGCGGCAGCCGCGGCGCCCACCGCCTGAACGAGACGATGGTCGAGGCGGTCCGCCAGCTCCGAGCCGCAGCCCGCAGACTGCGCATCCTTCACCTGACCGGCCCGGCCGACGAGGCGTTTGTGCGCGCCGCCTACGACTCCCTCGGCGTGGAGCACGATGCCCGGGCGTTCACGCTGGACATCCACGACTGGTACGCGCGCGCGGACCTCGCCATCTGCCGCGCCGGAGCGGCGACTTGCGCGGAACTGGCCCTGTTCGCCGTGCCCGCGCTGCTAGTCCCCTATCCCCACGCCGTCCGCAACCATCAACTGGCCAATGCCCGCGCCCTTGCGCGCCACGGCGGCGCCGACGTCGTCGAGGAACGGGACCTCGACTGCGGATGGTTGGCCGAGTACCTCGCCGGTATGGCCGCCGCGCCTGACCGCCGCGAACGAATGCGCGCGGCGCTCCGGCGCGACGCGCGGGCGGACGCGGCCGAACGTCTGGCCGACCTGGTCGAAAAGGCCGCCCGCCATGGACGCGCAAGGGATGGATGAGGCACGGCGCTGCCTTGCCCGTGGAGGGCACGTCCATCTGATGGGCGTCGGCGGCGTCGGCGTCGCCGGTCTGGCGCATCTGTTGATCGGCCGCGGTTGTCGCGTTTCCGGCTGCGACCTTGAACTCAATCGCTGTGCGCAATCGGTGGCGGCGGCCGGCGGCCGCATCCTCGCCGGACACGACCCCTCCCACCTCGTTCCTCCGCCCGACTGGCTGATCTGCTCCGCCGCCGTGCCCGCGGACCATCCGGAGGCGGCGGCGGCGCGGGCGGCTGGCATTCCCGTCAGCCGTCGCGGCGAGGCGCTGGCCGCGTTTTCCGCCGAAACGCCCTGTGTGGCGGTCTGCGGCACCCACGGCAAGACGACGACCACGGCGATGCTGGTCCAGATGTTTCGGCATGCGGGACTGGATCCATCTTTTGCGATCGGCGCGGAGGTGGACGCTCTCGGCGGTGTCGCCGCCGTCGGCGCGTCGCCGTGGCTGGTGGTCGAGGCCGACGAAAGCGACGGCACGCTGGCCCTGTACACGCCGGAGGTCGCGGTGGTCACCAACGTGGACCTCGATCACCTGGAGCACTTCCGCGACCTGGCGGAGTTCCATGGAGTCTTTGAGACGCTGGTGCGGCGAGCTCGCAGGGTCGTGTGCTACGGTCGCGACGATCCGGCCGCCACCCGCATTGCCGGTGGCGCGGGCCACGCGATCGGGTTCGGGCTCGACCGTCCGGCCGACGTGCGCGGACTCCGCCGACGGCCGGAGGGCATCGGCCAGACGTTCGAGGTGGAGCTGTTCGGCCGGCCGATCGGCCGCGTGCGGCTGCCCGCGCCGGGGGCACACAACGCCCGGAACGCGCTTGGCGCACTTGCCGCAGCGGTCGCCTGCGGTCTGGATCCGGCGACCGCGATGGCGGCCCTCGAGGGATTCCGGGCGGCGCGGCGGCGGCTCGAGATTCGGGTGCAGCGGCCCGACCTGCGCGTCGTGTCGGACTACGCGCACCATCCCGCGGAGATCCGCGCGCTGCTCGACGCGGTCCGGGAGGGGCTGGCGCCCTCCGGCTTGTGGATGGCGTTTCAGCCGCACCGCTACACACGGACGCGGGCGCTGTTGCGGGAGTTCCCGCCTGCGTTCCAGGGCGTGGAACGACTATGGCTGGCGCCGGTGTACGCGGCCAGCGAACCCCCGTTGCCCGGCGGATCATCGAAGGATCTGCTGGAGGAGTTCCACCGCCAGGGCCACCGCGGAGTACGTCTGGCGGCGGACCTCGAGGATCTTTGGGTGCGGCTCCTCGAGGAACGGCGTCCAGGGGACCTGATCTTGCTGGTCGGCGCGGGAGACATCGACCGGCTGGCCGACCGCGCCGCCGCCGAATGGGGGTGACCGATGCTCAGGAGGGAACGCCGCGTTCCCGCCGGCAAAAGTCCACCAACGCGTCCAGCCGACGACGCGCGGCGCCGGAATCTACCGACTCAGCCGCCCGGGCAACGGCCTCCCTCAGATCGCTGGCTAGGTCGGCGGCAAGGAGGGCGGCGGCGGCGTTGAGCAGCACGATGTCTCGACGCGGACCGCGGTCGCCCTCCAACACCCCCCGCAGGATCCGGGCGTTCGCGGGCGGGTCGCCGCCGGCCAGCTCGGCCGGGTCGCACCTGGGCAGACCTGCGTCCTCGGGCGTGACCTCGAATTGGCGGACGCCGTCGGGCGTCGCCTCCGCCACGCGGGAGGGCCCGGTCAGCGTCAGCTCGTCCAGCCCGTCCGATCCGTGGACGACCAACACGCGTTCGGCGCCGAGGTCCCGCGCGGCCCCCGCAAGGACCGGTACCATCGCCGGGTCGTACACCCCCAGTACCCCGCGGCGGGCCCCGGCCGGGTTCGAGAGGGGGCCGAGCAGGTTGAAGACGGTGCGGATGCCGATCTCGCGGCGAGGCCCGATCGCGTGTTTCATCGCCGGATGCAGCAGCGGCGCGAACAGGAAGGCGATGCCCACCTCGGCCAGGCAGGCCTCGACGCGGGGCGGGGGCAGTTGGAGGTCAACGCCGAGTTCGGCCAGCACGTCGGCGCTACCGCAGGTGCTCGAGACACCACGGTTGCCGTGCTTGGCGACGATCGCGCCGGCGCCCGCGGCGACGAAGGCGGCGGTCGTCGAAATGTTGAACGTCCGCGCGCCGTCGCCGCCGGTGCCGCAGGTGTCCACCACCGGCCCGGCTGGGGCCCGGATGGCGGTGAACCGTTCGCGCATCGCCTCGGCGCTGCCCGCGATGACGTCGGCGTCCTCGCCGCGGATGCGGAGGGCGATCAGGTACGCGGCGATCTGCGCCGGCGTGGCGGCGCCCTCCATGATTTCGCGCATCACATCCCTCGCCTCGGCGCGGGTCGGGCGCCGGCCGGCGGCCAGCGCGGCAATCGCATCGCGGATCATGCCGAATCTCCTCCGGCGGCCGGCGCCGCGCCGAGGCCGAACCGATGGTATTCCTCCAGCGCGTAGCGGTCGGTCATGCCGGCGACGTAATCGCACACAGTTCGCCAGAGCCCCTCCGCCTCGATCCGCGCACGCGCCTTCCGCCCCATGGTCTCAGGATGGTCGAGGTAATGCATGAACAGGCGGCGCATCATGCGGACCGCCTCAGCGTTCGCACCGGCGACGGTCGGATGAAAATAGACCCGCTGAAACAGAAACGCGTGCAGGGGGGCCAGCCAGGCCCGCATCGCATCGCTGTAGTCCACCAGCCGCACCGGCGCGTTCATCACGTCCGTCGGCGAGGCCGGCGCATGCCGCTCGAGTAGCCCGGCGCTGGTGCGGATGACGTCCTCCACCTGCAGGTCGAGCAGGTTGCGCACCGCCATCCGCCGCCGGCGGTCGTCTGGCGCGCCGGCCCCGCGCCGCCGGGCGCGCGCATCGGCCTCCAACCAGATCTCCAGCTCCTGTAGGTCCGCTTCAGTGATCAGTCCGGCCTCCAGCGCGTCGTCCACGTCGTGGGCGTGGTAGGTGATGTCGTCGGCGAGGTCGGCGATCTGGGCCTCCAGCATCGGGCGCGGGCCGATCGGCCGGCCGTCGAGTTGCGTGCCAGGCGTGGCCGCCAGGTGTTTCCGGAGGCCGGCGCGGACCTCCCAGGTGAGGTTGAGACCTGGAAAATCTGGGTACTGCAGCTCCAGCAGCTCCAGCGCGCGGCAGGACTGGAGGTTGTGGTCGAACCCCCCCCAGTCGCGCATCAGCTCGTTCAGCGCCTGTTCGCCGCTGTGGCCGAACGGCGAGTGGCCGACGTCGTGGGCCAGCGCGATCGCCTCGACGAGGTCCTCGTTCGCTCCAAGGCAGCGGGCGATCGTGCGGCCGACGGCGGCCATCTCCATGGTGTGCGTGAGGCGGGTACGGTAGTGGTCGGCCGTGCCATTGACGAAAACCTGCGTCTTGTACTCCAGCCGGCGGAAGGGCCGCGAGTGAAGGACGCGGTCGCGGTCGCGCTGGAATTCCGTCCGCAGCTCGTGCGGGGGCTCCGGGTGCGCCCGGCCCGCCGACCGCGCGCTCCGGGCCGCCCATGGCGCCAGGCTTCGCTCCTCGGCCTCCTCCCACGCTCGACGTCCGCGCGTCATGGCGCCCTCAGCCTACCGTCTCCCCAGCCGGGCGGCAACGGCCCGTCGGCGGGACGCCGTGGCGTACGGCGGACGCACGTCCATGCGCCGCAATTCCGTGGCCGCCCTCGATCGGCGCCCCTCGTGCCCCATCTGTCGCGCTTGTCAGCGTGTCCCGGGAAGAGGTATACGGCAGACAATTTGTGCCGGCCACGGTCGGCCGTGGAGTGCGCCAAAGTGACGACACTCGTATGCCCATCGTGCAAGACCTCGCTGAGACTCAGGGATGGTTTTGTCCAGACGCTCAAGGAGTTCAAGTGCCTTCGTTGCGGGGCGATGATCCCCCTGCCCGCCGGGCCCGTGTCTCCGGAAACCTTATCCAGCTCGACCAAGCACATCGCAATCAAGCCAATCGTCCCCGAGGCTCCGCCTCCTGCGCCGGCCGCTCCGCCGCCCGCGGCGCCCTCCGAAGGGAAACCCCCGGCGGGGACCATCGCCATGCCCTGCGCGGGCTGTGGCCGCACAATGAATCTGCGGCCCGACCTTCTCGGGAAGAAAATCCGTTGCAAGCAATGCAACGCCATCACGCAAGTGCCCGCGGCCGCACCATCGACGAAGCCCCCTCCGGCGGCCGAAGCCAAACCTTCGCCACCTCCGTCCCCTCCACCCGCGGCGCCGGGCACGGTCGTCCTGCCCACTTCGCCTTCCGCCGAGCCGGCCGCTCCCCCCTCTACGCCGCCGGCCGACTTGGCGGCGTTGCGCCGCCGGGCCGAACAAGCGGAGACCGCCCTGCGCACCTTAGCGGGACAGCATGCGGTGGAGAAGGCCGCCCTTCAGCACGAGATCGAGGAACTGAAGAAGGCATTGGCCGCCGCCAAGGCCGCGCAGGCCGCGCCCGCTGCGGCGTTCGACGAATGGGCAGCCGAGGTCCGCCGACGGTTCGACGAGGACGTCGAACGCCTCCGACGACGGCTGGCGGGCGGATAAGGCCATCCGCCCGCGCCCGGCCTCGCAAGAGGTGCGGGCTCGTGAAGCGGCCGAGCGACGCCGCGCCATGAATTCCGCCCGGACCCGTCGTATATTGACCGGATGAGCGAGCCGGTGTGCCAGTGCGGAGACGTGCCGTTCCGGGTCGGCCGGACTTGGAATCCGGAACGTATCCGCGGCGATTTCCCCGTTCTGAACCAGACGGTGCGGGGACGTCCGCTCGTCTACCTCGACAACGCGGCGACCAGCCAGAAGCCCTCGGCCGTCATCCAGGCCGTCTGTGCCTACTACGGGACCTGCAACGCCAACGTGCACCGGGCGTTTCACTACCTCGCCGCCGAGGCGACGCGGCGCTACGAAGAAGTGCGGCGCGCGGCGACGACGTTCTTGGGTGCGGCCTCTCCCCGCGAAATCGTCTTCACGCGTGGCACCACCGAGGCGATCAACCTGGTCGCCGCCGGCTGGGCCCGGCGTCACCTGCGGCCGGGCGAGGCGATCGTGGTGACCGAGATGGAACATCACAGCAACCTCGTGCCCTGGCAGCTGGCGGCGGCGGCGACGGGGGCGCGGCTGCGCTTCGTGCCCGTCACGAGCCGGGGCGAGCTGGACCTCGAGGCCCTCGACCGCCATCTGGCCGACGGCGCGGCGCGGGTCGTCGCGGTGACGCATGCCTCGAACGTGCTGGGCACGGTCAATCCGGTGGCCGAGATCGCCCGCCGCGCCCACGCGGCCGGCGCGGTCTGCGTCGTAGACGGCGCCCAAAGCGCGCCGCATTTGCCGGTGTCGGTGCAAGAGATCGGCTGCGATTTTTACGCGTGCTCGGGCCACAAGATGTACGGTCCGACCGGCGTCGGCATCCTGTACGGCCGGTCGGCGCTGCTGGAGGAAACGGACCCCCTGCTCGGCGGCGGGGAGATGATCGAGCGGGTGGAACTGGAGTACTCCACATGGGCCGAGATCCCCCACCGTTTCGAGGCCGGCACGCCGAACATCTCGGCGGTCATCGGCCTCGGGACGGCGTTGGACTATCTCGAGAGCCTCGGCCGGCCGGCGATCGCGGAGTGCGAGGGCCGGCTGACCCGGTACGCGCTGGACCTCCTGCGCGCGACGCCTGGCCTGCGGGTGTTCGGCGACGCCCCAGAACGCGTCGGCGTGATCTCCTTTGAGGTCGAGGGCGTTCATCCGCACGACCTGGCGCAATTTCTCGACACGGAGGGCATCGCCACGCGGGCCGGGCACCTGTGCTGCCAGCCGCTGATGCGGCGGCTCGGCGTGCCGGCCGTCAGCCGCGCCAGCCTGGCGCTCTACAACTTGCCAGAGGAAATGAACCGGCTGGTTGACGCCATCGGTCGGGCCCGGGAGTATTTTCGCCGTGGAGCTTGACGACCTGTACCAAGAGGTGTTGCTCGACCACTACCGCCACCCGCGCGGCGCCGCGCCGGTCTCCGACCGTGAACTGGTGATGGAGGAGGTCAATCCGGCGTGCGGCGACCACCTCCGGCTGGCGTTCGAGCTGCGGGACGGCCACGTGGTGCAGGTCCGGCACGAAAGCCGCGGGTGCGCCATCTCCATAGCCTCGGCCTCGATCATGGCGGCGTTCGTAGAGGGCCGCACTCCGGCCGAGATCCGCGCGGCGGCCGACGGCGTGATCGCAATGATGCGAGGGGAGTCGGATCTGCCCGCCGACGGGCCGGAGGACCTTGCCGCGCTCGCGGGGGTGCGGCAGTTTCCGATGCGCATCAAGTGCGCAACGATGTGCTGGCACGCGATGAAGGCGGCGCTCGACCGGCAGGACGCCTAACGTTTCGCGGCCGCCAGACCCAAACCCGCAGACGGCGCCGCCCCCATTCCTCCGCCTCGCGATGGGATGCGAAGAAAAGATCAATCCGCCGGCCCCGGATCGCTCCACCCGTGTCCTCCACCCGCCCCCAGCCGTATCCCGGCACGTACAGGACCGTCCCGAACGGCAACACCGCGGGGTCCGCGGCCACCGTGCCGGGCCGCGCCCGCACTCCGCTGGCGGTGACGCCCACGGCCTTGGGGCGCCCGGCCAGCGGGCCGCGGGCGATCACCGGCCGGCCCCACCAGGTCCGCCGCCAATTGCAGCAGCGGCCGCACGGGCAGTAGCCGGTCGCCTCGACCTCCAGCCACTCCGGCGCGCCCACAGGGCCGCCGGGCGGCGGACCATACCGGCCGGGCGTCGCGCATCCGGCAGCCGCCGCGGCCGCAAGAACCGCCAACACCCGGTTGCGTTTGCGCCTCATGCGCGATACAGGTGAACAAACGTGGCACACGGCCGTCCATATCACAAGGAGCGCTTCGCATGAACCGTGGGCTTGTCCTCGCGTTGTTGGTCGCGGCGCTGACCGCCGCGACTTCGGCCGCCCCGCCGGAGACGATGAGCGTCCAGGTCCGGTCGGGCCAGGTCCGCGCGTCCGCTTCGTTTCTGGCCCCCGTGATCGCGGAGGCCCCCTACGGGGCCGCGATGGCAGTCGAGCAAAGGTCGCCACCGTGGGCCCGCGTGCGGCTGGCCGACGGCCGGACGGGCTGGATGCACGAGTCCGCCCTCACCCGCGAACGCCTGCAGTTGAAGGCCGGCTCCGCCGATGTCGCCGCCGGTGCCCGCGCGGGCGAGGTGGCGCTCGCGGCCAAGGGGTTCACGCAACAGGTGGAAAAGGAATACCGCCAGCAGAACCCCGCGTTGCAGTTCGGGTGGGTGGACCGAATGGAGACCTGGGCGGTCACGCCAGCCGAGGCGGCGGCGTTTCTGAAGGCCGGGCGCGTGACGCCCGCCGGGGGGGACACACGATGAACTCGCGATCCTTCGTCCGCCATCTCGCCTTTCTTCTCCGGCCCCCCGTCGCGGCCGTCGCGCCGCTGCTGGCGGGCTGCCAGACGGTGAAAGTCGTCAGCGAGGGCGTCGCCGCGGTCGGCGTCGCCACCGGCCAGATCACGGAAGAGCAGGCGCAGTCGATCGTCCGCACCGGCGAGTCGCTCGGTTCCGCGATGGAACAGCTGACGCCCGAAAACGAGTACTGGATCGGCCGCGCCGTCACCGCGACGATCCTCGCCCGCCACCCCGCATACGACCGCTCCGACCTGAACCGCTACGTCAACCTGGTCGGGCAGTCGCTGGCGCTCTATTCCGACCGGCCGGAGACCTTCGGCGGGTACCGGTTTCTGGTGCTCGACTCGGACGATATCAACGCCTTCGCCGGCCCCGGCGGTCTGATCACCGTGACCCGCGGCATGCTGCGGCTGTGCCGCACGGAGGACGAGCTGGCCGCGGTGTTGGCGCACGAAATCGGCCACGTCGCCCACCGCCACGGCCTGAAGGCCATCAAGAAGAGCCGGTGGACTGGCGCGTTCACGACCATCGTCGTCGAGGCCGGCAAGCAATTGGGCGGCGCCGACCTGGCCGAGGCGGTACGGGCGTTCGAGGGGGCGATCGGCGACGTCACCCAAACCCTGGTCAACAGCGGCTACGGCCGCGCCGCCGAGCGCGAGGCCGACGCCGCGGCGGTGCGCATGCTGCGCCGCGCTGGCTACGACCCACATGCGCTGATCGCCATGCTGGAAGAGATGGACCGCCGGCTGAAGCCGGGCGGACTCGACTTCGCCAAAACCCATCCCGATCCGACCGACCGCATCCGGGAGGTCCGCAGCCTGATCGGCGGCCTTGCTTCCGTGCCGCCGCCGGCCGAGCGCCAGGCCCGTTTTGCCGCGGTCATGCGCGGCGTGTGAGCTTCCTGTTCGCGGGGCGTTTGCGCTTGCGGCGCGCGCACGACTCGCGGATACTTCGCGCGTACCGGTTGCCTGAACCGCCGCGATGACCGCAGGCTCCAGCCCTCCGGCCCATGCGTCCACCGGCACCTCCGCCGCTCGAGACCGGTTAAACGCCTGCCTCCGCCAACCGGAGGGCGTGTTCCCCGCCCGGTGGAGCGCCAGTTGCACGGCTGCGGACGGAGGCGGCGAGGCGGACCTCAACGAGCTCCTTCCTCTATGCGTCGTGTGGACCGACTGGTCGCCCGACGTGGCGCGGGAACTGGTGCTTTCCGCGCTTGCGGCCCAGCACCCGGACGGCTCGTTTCCCCGCCGCATCCGCAGCGACGGCTACGTGACGGCCGCCCATCCGCCATGGCCGCTGCTCGCTCAGGCTGCCGACACGGCTGCCGGCGAAATTCCCCCGCCCGATTTCGTGGCCGAGGTGCTGCCCGCCCTCGAGCGGTATCTGGACTGGGCGCTTCACCGATATGTCCCACCCGACGGAGTTCCCCGCTGGCCCAGGCCCGACGAGGCGTGGTTGCCGGAGGTGTGGTCCGCCGATCTGAGGCCGGTGGATCTGACGGCGATGCTGACGGCTGAGCTCGAGGCCGGCGCGGCGCTGGCCGAACGCTGTCACGCCGGCGGCGTGTTCGCCGCCCGTTTCGGCGCCGCCCTTGCTGCGCTCCGGCGGACGCTCGAACAGTTCCACTTCGACCCCGCGACCGGACTCTATCTCGACCGCGATGCCGGCGGCCGGCCGGCCAGCCGGCGAACGGTGTCCGTGTTCACCCCGCTGTGGACGCGTGGCCTCTCCGAAGCCCGCCGACGGCGCATCGAGCGCGAGCTGGAGGTCTGGCCGGCCCCCGAAGACGGCGGCCTTCCCCTTTGGGAGCCATGGCCGGACGATCCCGCGCCGCCGCCGTCGTCGGCCCTGCACCAAGCCGTGCTGCTCGCCGGCCTGCGGTGCGCCGGTTCGGCAACAGTCGCGGGCCTAGGCCCGGCGCAGCCGATGGCCTCTGCCGAGGCCATGGCGGCCGCGCTTCTGGTCCGACCGCCGATCCGCCGCGCATCCATCTTTTCCTCCCGTCCGTGGGCCCGCCCGCTGGCCCTCTCCGCCGCCGCCCTCGGCCTGGTGGCGCTGGCGGGCACCGGATGGTACATGGTCCGCCGACCCTCGCTTCCGGGCGCCACCGGCGAGGTGCTGCTCAACATGGCCCAGCAGCGCCACCGCGCCGGCCAGCCCGACGAGGCGATCAGGATTTATCGGCGGTTTCTCGCGCTCTCAGGCTCGACCAGCGGCACCGTCCGCGTGTTGCTGGGCAATGCGTTCTACCGGGCCGGCCGGTACCGCGAGGCGGAGGCGGAATACCGCGCCGCGATGGCCGAGGAGGTCAGCTCCCTCCACGCCCTCTACAATCTCGGCCTGGCGCTGCATCACCAGGGACGCAACGCCGAGGCCGCCGACGCGTTTGAAAAATTCGCCGCAACCTACCGCGTGGACTACCCCGAACTCGCCAGCCGGGCCCGGGTGGCCCTGAACATCATCCGCGGACAGCCGATCGAATTCAACGATATCCCCTAAAGCGGCCGCGCTTAGCGGCGGCCGAATCCCGCGACGGAAACCAGCGGCGAGGACAGCTCCGCACGCTCCGTTGAAGCCCCTCCGCCGGCGGACTACGATCCGCTCATGAAGGTCGCGTGGCTGACGCCCGGATCGGGCGACCGTTTCTTTTGTCAGAACTGCCACCGCGACTTCGCGCTCGCGCGCGCCCTCGGTCGGAAGGGAGTCCAGGTGGCGATCGTACCGCTCTATCTGCCGCTGGACGTCCGATCGCTGGAGGGCCTGACTTGTGCCCCGCTGCAGTTCGGCGCGCTGCGCGTCTATCTGGAACAGCGGTGCCCCCCCCTCGCCCGCCGCTGCCCGTGGCTGCTTCGGATGCTCGATCGGCCGGCGCTCTTGCGCGTCGCCGCACGCCGGGCCGGGACCGCCAGCGCCGCGAACCTCGCCGACCTGACGCTCTCCATGCTGCGCGGCGAGGACGGCCGCCAGGCGGCGGAACTCGATCGCCTTATCGAATGGTTGCAGGGCTAATTTCCTCCCGACATCGCGGTCCTCTCGAACGCCCTGCTCCTGGGCGCCGCCGGACCGATGCGGCGGCGGGCTGGCGCGGCCGTCGTCTGCCTGCTGCAAGACGAGGACGTCTGGCTCGACGCCCTGCCGCCGACGCTGCGTTCGGAGGCCGAAACGGAGCTCGCCCGCCGGGCGGCGGACGCGGATCGGCTGATCGCCATCACACGCACCTACGCTGATCGGATTTCACGCCGCCTGGCCCTGCCGGCCAACCGGGTGGCCGTGGTGCCGCCCGTTATCCAGCCCCCTCCGGGCCCGCCCGCCCCCCTGCCCGACCGGCCGCCAGTCCTCGGCTACTACGCCCGCCTGATCGCCGACCGCGGCCTCGACGACGCGGCCTGGCGGCTCCTACGCCACGAACCGGGCCTGGCCGCGCTGCGCCTGCGGCTCGGCGGCGGCGCGGCGGCCAATGACCGGCCGCACTTGCGCCGCCTCCTCCGTTCGTTCACCGCCGCGGAACGCGCCGGCTCCATCGTCGAAACGGACCACGATCACGCGCGGCGCTGGGAGTTTTATCGCGCGATCAGCGTCCTCTCGACCCCGGCCCGCGTCGAGGACGGCGGGGGGTTGCAGTCGCTGGAGGCCATGGCCCTCGGCGTGCCCGTCGTCCAGCCGGACCGGGGCGCCTTCGGCGAGATCGTGCGGCAGACCGGCGGCGGCCTCGTCTACTTTCCCCAGACGCCCGAGGCCTTGGCCGCCGCCCTCGCGCCGCTGCTGTGGGAACCCGAACGCCTGCGCGAACTGGGACGCATCGGCCGCGCCGCCGTGGCGGGAATGTGCGACCCGAACGTCGTGTCCGCCTCGTGGCTTGCGGAATTCGAAGCTGCGATTTCTACCCGGAGAAGCGACCGCGCGTGAATCGAGTACTGGAAATGCGCCAGGTCTGGAAGACCTATCCCGGTCCCGTCGGCGGCTCGCCGGTCGAGGTATTGCGCAGCGTCGACTGGGTCGTCGAGCCGGGCGAGCGGTCGGCCATCCTAGGGCCCTCCGGCTGCGGCAAAAGCACGCTGCTCAACCTCGCCGGCGCCCTTGACCGCCCGTCCGCCGGCGAGGTGGTCATCGCCGAGCGTAGCGCGGCCCGCCTCTCGGACGACGACCTCGCCCGGCTGCGTTGCGACCACGTCGGCTTCGTGTTTCAACAGCACCTTCTTCTGCCCCAGCTCACCACGCTGGAAAACGTGCTGTTGGCCGCGCTGGCCGAGCCCAGCGGCCGCGCCCCGGTCGACGAGGCCTGCGCCCTGCTCAAGCGCGTGGGGCTCGGCGACCACCTGCACCATCGGCCGGCCGAGCTCTCCGGAGGCGAGCGTCAGCGAGTCGCCGTCGCGCGCGCGTTGCTGCGACGACCGAAACTTCTGCTGGCCGACGAACTGACCGGATCGCTCGACGCCGCCTCGGCCGCCTCGCTCGCCGACCTGCTCGTCGGTCTGAACCGCGAATTCGGCATGGCGCTCGTCGTGGCCACGCATTCCACCGCGTTGGCCGCTCGGATGCGGCGCCGATGGCGGATCGAGAACGGGTGCCTTGTCGAGGTCCCTGTCGAGCGCGAATGAACACGGCGCGCCTGATTGTGCGGAACCTGCGCCACCACGCGCGCCGTCACTCGGCCGCGGCGGTCGGCGCCGTGTTGGCGACGGCCGTCATCACGGCCTCGCTGCTCGTCGGCGGATCCGTCCGGCGGAGCCTGACGCGGACCGTGGACCGGAGGCTGGGCCGCGTCGAATGGGCGGTGGAGGCGGGCGCTCGGCGATTCCGGGCCGACCTGGCCGACCGCGTACAGGCCGCGTTGGGGCGTCCGACGGCCGCCATCTGGATGGAACTGGCCGCGGTGTCGGTCCCCGAGATCGGCCGTCGCACTGGCCGCGTTCAGGCCCTCGGCGTGGACCGCCGTTTTTTTGCGATGGCCCCGCTCCGCCCAACCCCTTGCCGGAGCCGCCGGCCGACGACGACGTATGGGTGAACGACGCGCTGGCGCGTCGGCTCGAATTGCAACCCGGCGTGGAGATCGTGCTGCGGGTTCCCCGCGCCTCCGCGCTACCGCCGGATGTGCCCCTGGCGGCGGATTCCACCGCCTTCGTCTCCCGGCGGCTGCGCGTCGCCGCGATCGTGTCGGACGGCGCCTTCGGCCGGTTCGATCTACGGCTTGGGACCATCGTCCCGTACAACGTGTTTCTGTCGCGGGACGCGCTCGCGGCACTCGCCGGCCGCCCCGGTGCCGCCAACACCCTTCTCATCGCCACCGCGCTCGACGGTGTGCCGGATGCCGGCCGCGTCCGTCGAGCGATCGCAGAGGAGGCGGTTTTGGCCGACCACGAATTGGAGATCCGGACCCTTCCCGACGGCCGGCTCGAGCTCTGGACCCCTCGAGTATTTCTCGATCCTGCAGCCGTCGAGGCCGCCCGCGCCGCCGCCCCGAACGCCTTGGTGACACTGACCTACCTGGTCAACTCGATCGCGATCGGCAACCGCGATGTTCCGTACAGCTTTGTCGCGGGCCTCGAGGAACCGCCGGCGCCCGGAGCCGGCGATCCGGACGGCCTTGTGGTGCATGAGTGGACCGCCAAACATCTGGGCGGCGCTGCGGGCGATGCCGTCCGGCTGACTTACTCCGCACTCGACGCGACCGGCCGGTTGATCGAGACGTCGGCGGTGGTTCGGCTGCGTGCCGTGGTGCCGTTCGACGGATCGGCGAGGGATGCGACCCTGATGCCGGCGATCCCCGGCATCGCCGAGGCGGCCTCGTGCAGCGAATGGGAGGCGAGCCTTCCGCTCGACTTCTCAAGGATTCGTCCCGAGGACGAGGACTACTGGAACCGCTGGCGCGGCGCGCCGAAGGCGTTCGTGCCGCTGGCGCTGGCGCAGGCGTTGTGGAGCAACCGTTTCGGCACGGCTACGGCCGTGCGCTGGCCCGCAAGGACGGACGCGGAGGCGTTGCGGCGCGAACTTCGGGTGGCCCTGTCGCGTTGTCCGCCGCCATGGCGCGTGGCCGCGGTGCGGCAGGAGGGACTGAAGGCGGCCGGGGAGGGGACGGATCTGGGGGCCCTGTTTCTGGGGCTGGGGATGTTCGTCCTCGCCTCGGCGGCGCTGCTGACGATTCTGGTGTTCGGGCTCGGCCTGCAGGCACGAGCGGGCGAGCTGGCGCTCCAGACGGCGCTGGGATTTACGCGGGCCCGCGTGCGGCGGCTGCTGCTGACCGAGGAGGCCGCCGTCGCGGCCACCGCAGCGGCGCCCGGTACAGCACTAGGATGCGCAGGCGCCGTCGCGCTGGTGGTGGCGCTGCGGACGGTTTGGCGGGGCGCGGTCGGCGGTGTCCCGCTGGACGTCACCGTGGGCGCGGCGCCGCTTCTGATCGGCGCGATCGCTGGATTTCTGTTGGCTGCCGGCACGATTTGGGGAGTGTTACGACGCCGACTGGGAGAGGCCGTCCGACAACCGCGCCGAGCGGCGGGGCCGTCGGGCCTCGCCGCGCCGATCGGCGCCGCCGCCGGATGCGTGGCCGCCCTCTTGATGGCGGCCGCATCCCGTTCTGCGGGAAGCCCTGCCGGGCTCGGTCTGGCAGCCGGCGGCGTCGCATTGCTCGCCGGCGGTCTCGGATGGGCCGCGGCCCTTGCCCAGATCGAGCGGCGGACGGTTCGCGCTCCGCATCCCGCACCGTTCGGCGTGCAAAACTGGGGTCGCAACGCGCGGCAGACGTTGGCAGCGATCCTGATGCCCGCCTTCGGCTGGTTCGTCGTCTTTGCCGTGGATGCCCATCGTCCTCGGATCCCCGATGTCGTCCGCCGGGACGGCCCGGCCGACGGATTTGCGCTGTTCGGAGAGTCCGCCGTTCCGTTGGCCCACGACCCGGCCGATCCGGCCGGCCGAGAGCGGTTGGGGCTCGACGGCCTTGACGCACGGCTCCTCGCCCTGCGGCGGCACGAAGGCGCGGACGCCAGTTGCCTCAACCTCAACCGCGTTCAGCGCCCGCCTCTGTTGGGGGTGCCCAGCCGGCTGTTCGAGGAGACGGACGCCTTCGCCTGGGCCCGTCGGCCTGTGGGGCACGGCAGACCGTGGAGCGCCCTCCGTTGCGCGCCGGCGCCGGACGTCGTGCCTGCGGTCCTCGACGCCTCGGTGGCAACATGGGGGCTACGATGGAAGGTTGGCGATCGGGTCCCGATGATCGCCGAGGACGGCCGGCCGCTCGAACTCGAGGTCGTCGGCCTGCTGGCAGACTCGATCTTTCAGGGGCATGTGCTTCTCGACGAGGCCGCCTTGTTGCGGTGGTTTCCGTCGGCGGGCCGGCGGGTGCTGCTTGTGGAGGCGTCGCCGGAGCAGGTGGTCGCGGTGCGCGAACGACTGGAGCGGGTACTGTCCGACACCGGGCTGGAGCTGGAGACGACCGTGGAGCGGCTCGATCGTTTTCTCGAAGTCCAACGGACGTATCTGGACATTTTCCTATGGTTCGGAGCCCTGGGCCTCACGCTGGGGGCGGCGGGGTTCGGCGTGATCGCGCGGCGCAACCTGATCGAACGGCGTCCAGAACTGGCGATGCTGCGGGTGCTGGGATGGGATCGCCGCCGGCTGTGGTTCGGGCTCGCGGCGGAACACGCGGGGCTGGCGCTGGTGGGCCTGCTGACGGGGGCGCTTGCGGCGGCCATCGCGTTTCCGGGCGCGGCCGCATCGCTTCGGCCCGGCCCAGCAGGCGTGGCCGCCCTCGGTCTCCTGCTGGGCGGCTGGCTTGGGGTCAACCTGTCCGCCCGCTCGATCCTCCGTGGACCGCTGCTGGACGCACTGCGACAGGAGTGAGAGGGCGGACGGAGTTCGTTTTAGCGCCCGCGCAGCTCGATTCGGTCGAGTTCCATCGGGCCGGTCCACTCGATGCGGACCCGCGAAGCTTCGAAGGGAAGGTCTGCCGCGTATTCGTGCCAAACTCGACGACGCTGGCCGGCGGCGCCCCCGGGCGTCGGCGGCAGCGGCCGGTCGTTCCGTTTCAGCTCTGCTTCGTTCCATGGCACTCCGGCAGGAGCCGCGAGCAGCCGGAGGTCCCCGGCCGGCCCCGTCGGATCGGAAAAGGCGGTCATGCGCACACGCCCGACCCGGCCCGGGACATGGAGGACGACGAAATCGTTCGTCGTGCCGGCCAGACGGAAGAGATACTCGGCATATCGGCCGTTGTACTCGTTGACCACACGCAAGCCTGCGGATCGTTCCGCGAGACCGGAAACGTCGCGGCACTCCTCCACCCAGCAGCGACCGGTGATCTCGACGGGGCCGACGACGTTGGAGGGCGCCGACACGCCGCCGCGGTTGCGGGCGCGAACCCGGTAGAACCAGCGCTCTCTTGGCCGTACCTCGGTGTCGCTGAAGAGAGGGCGATAAGCCGCATCGGCATCGGAGACATCGGCGGCGACGCAGGCCCAGGGGCCGTCCGGCGCCGGGGCGCGCTCGACATCGTAGCCCGACGCGCCCGCCGAACCGCGCCAGGAAAACATCGGCACGCCGTCGAACGGCAGCAGCTCCGGCGGATCGGGGACCGGCAGCGGCGGAACGGCGCGGCCCTCGATCCGAAAGGCCGCCTCGCGTTGCTAGCGCAGGATGCCGATCTACGCCTGCGTATCGGCGCTGGGAAAACCCGGCCAGTGATATGCCCAGACAGCCGGGAAGGCGAAGATGTGATGCCAGTAAAAGCCGCCTTCCTCGCGGTGGGAGTACATGCTCCACAGCAGCGCGCCCGCGACGCCATCGGCCATCCACGCGTCGAGGATCTCCCGCAGTCGGGCCGGGGCGTTTTTGGGGGTGAAATTGCGGCCGTCCACGTAGGGGCCGAATTCGCCCACGAAGAACGGCCGCCGGCCGGCGATCGCCGCCAGCTCCCGACGGACCGCTTCGGTCCAGTCACCGCCGAGGCCGCCGTAGGTGGTGTAGTAGTGGCGCGTGAGCAGGTCGATGTTCCGATCGATGAGCGGCTCCGGACCGGGCAGGTGCCGCGTCTCGGCGACCAGGTGGTTCGGGTCCAGCTCCTTGATGTACGCCGCCATCCCGGAAAGCCACGCCGGCGGCGCGAAGTACATCTCGTTTCCGAATTGCCAGGCGAGAATCGCCTTGTCCTCTCGGTACGGCACGCCGGTGAGCGTGTTCGTGCGGCCGATGACGAAGCGCAGGGTTGCCCGGTAGTCGTCCGCAAGCTGCGGATCGGTGTAAAACTCGGCGCGCCGGCGGCCGCGGTGCGCGGCGTAGGTGCCGATGCCGCCGAGGAAGTCGCCCGCCTCGGCCGTCAGGCAGATGATCACGCGGACGCGGTACCGGTTGGCCAGCGCCAGAAGGCGGTCCAGCGTGACGAACGCCGACTCCTGAAACACGCCCGGCCCGAGCACGTAGTGCCACGACTGCGTGGGCTCCTCGGGCCCGCGCATCGGCAGATTCCTGGGCCGCACGACGCGCAGGTTCATCTGGTCGAGCGTCTTGAAAGCGTCCTCCTGTTCCCAAGCCGAGGGCAGGCGCATTCGCTCCGGCAGGCGCAGCGTGAAGTCGTACGGCAACATTAGCCCCGACATGTTGGCGCCGATGAAACGGAATTCCCGGTCGCCGTCCCTCAGGCGGCCGGCTTCGCGGCGGACAAAGTGCTCGAACCCGGGCGCGGCGACGGCGGCGAGCGCGAGAACGAACCCGGCGGCGCGGCAGGTGGTCATGGCGACGGCTCGCGTTCGCCCCCGCCTTGGCCGCCCGCCGGCAGCGGCGAGAAACGCAGTCCGATCAAGTCCTCGCTGGCCGGTGGGCCGCGCAGGTCGAATTCAGCGTCGAGGCGGACGCCGCCGACGGAGGCGCGGGCGCGGTAGCGGCCGTGGAAATCGTACAGCGGCGCGCGCCCGTCGGTGTCCGTCGTCAATGTTGCGACGGTCGTCCACTCGTCGCGGATCAGCCGTTCCAACACGCGGTAGGCGGCCTTCGGGTGGAAGCGGTCGTCCACAAGCCCGCCGAGGGCCTCGTTCTCCCGCGGCACGGCGGTGCCGTCGCCGAGGTTCCACCAGGTGATCCCGCGCATCGCGGGGCTGGAAAACCAGAGCCGGTAGTGGTCCTCGACCACCTCCGCCTGCACGGAGTCACCGTCGTCGCCGGCGGAAGGAAACGTGATCTCGGTGATGAACAGAGGAAGCCGCTGACGGCCGAAGGCCTCGTACAGGTCGAGCAGGGCGGCTGGATCGTTGTGGGGCCCGACGAGGTGGGCGTCGAGCGCCTTCCGCCGGAAAAAGTGGAACTGCAGGCCGACGCCGCGGACCGGCAGGCCGCGCTTCCGTAGGCAGCGCACCTGGGCCAGGTAGCGGTTGCGATCAGCGGGCTCGAAATTCAGCTCGGTGACCTCGTTGATCATCAACAGGGCGTCGGGTGGCCAGCGCCGGCCGACCTCGCCGAATGCCCAGGCCACATACTCAAGATCGGCGGTGTACAGGGGCCAGTTGGTCGGGCAGATTAACGACTCGTTGACGACGTCCCAGATCGGAATGCGGGAGGCCAACCGCTCCGAAATCTCGTCGAATCGTCGCAGGAACAACGCGCGCAGCTCCGCGGCGTCGGCGGGTAGCCAGGGGGGATTGTACGCATGCCAGAGCAACGGGTGCCCCTTGAGGGTCAGGCCGTTGGTCGCCGCCCAGGGCAAGAAGCGGCCTGGCGGAGGCCGCCGCCAAATGTCGGGCGCGGGATCCTCGTAGCGAGTGCGACCGCGCTCAGGCTCGGTGCCCTTCCAGTAGAACGGGACGGTGGCGAAGTTGAACAGTCGCAGGAAAGCGCTCTCGTACCGGCGGCTGAGTTCCGGCGTCGGGAGTTGGCCGAGGACGAACGCGTTGCACCCGAAGAGAAATTCGTGCGACGTCTGGCGAACCTCGACGGTCGCGCCCGCCAGCGGCCGGCCGTCGGGGCCCAGCGCACGCAGGGTTATCGTCCGCTGGCGGTGGCGGCGGATGCCCTCCTCGATGCGGCGGCGCACCTCCGGGTTGTTCCAGCGGGCACGGTGCGCGTCCATCGCGGCGGCGCCGGGACGAACCGTCGGGTCGATGGGCACGACCGCGCAATCGGCGATCAGCACGGGCGAGTCGCCGACCGGCAGGTCGCGGAAGCGCCAGCCGCGCTCGAGGCGCTCGGCGCAGTCGGAGGGGATAGACCTCACATCGCCGGTGCGCAGATCCACCCAGACCGGCTCGTCGAACTCCGCGGCGGGCAACGTCAGGCCCACCGGACGGGGGCGGTCGACTTCGCCCGGCGGCGCGTCGCCCAGCCACAGGGCGACAAGGTCGCGGCCGGCGGTTCGGTGGCGCGCAGCGACCACGCGCGGCCGGGCTGCCCCTTCGATCCGGACTGGACAATCCGCGAGGCGGTCCACCGAGCCGTCGAAGAGGGTCACCACCCGTTGCGCGGCGAAATACGCGGGCTTGGGACGAACGACGCGCCCTTCGTCGTCCGACCGCAACAAGCCCTTCGTGTTCCAACCGGTGGGGTAACGCAGCTCCATCAGCGTAAAGAGGTTGAACGGGATGTCGCGCGCGTAGTGGGCGAGCATCCGGCGCAGGTTCCACTTGGCTTGGGTGACCTCGCTCCACGGGCGGTGTCGGAGCGCGCCGAAGGTGTCCGAGGTGGACGGCGCCCCGGTCTCGCCTTGGATGGCGCGGGTCGTGCGGGGCATAGCGACGCAACAGTCCGGCGACGCGGTCGGCCAACGAGAGGTCGTCGGGGTTGGCCGGGTAGCCGTGAAACGTCACGGCGTCCAGAAGATGGGTCGCGCCCAGGTCGCGCAGGCGGGCGAGGAACGACTCGGCGAACTTCGCGTCGTGGGCCAGCGCCAGTGCGCGGATGAACGCGTTCGTCTGTTCCTCGCGGACAATGGATGCTGTCCGGATGTGGAAGTCCGCGAAGACCTCGGGCGCAGGTCGGCGGCCGATGTCCGGTTCGTTCCAGATCTCCCAGTCGTGCACGCGGTCACGGAAGTGGCGGACGGTGGCGCGCACCCAGCGGTCCCACGCGGCGAGGGCCTCGGGGGAGACGGGGATGCCGCCGCCGAGGCCGGTGCCGCCGCCGGGGTAATTGGTGTTCCCATAGCTCAGAGCTCCAGCCACGGCCGGACGCCCTGCGCCAGAGCGTCATTGACGATCTCGTCGAGCCAGGCGAAGTCGTACCGGCCGGGGACTTGCTCGCACTTGGCCCAGCCGGCCTGAAGACGGACGTGTTTGGCGCCGAAGCGGCCGAGCCAGTCGCGGTCATTGCGATAGACGGCGTAGTCCTGGTCGAGCGTCTCGCAGCCGACGGACCATGGCGAGTCCGTGTTCTCGGTGGAGGTCCGCGGCCCCACCTGGCCGATCAACGGCCAGGGGGGGCGGCCGGGGCGGCCTCGCTGCCGAAGACCGCCAGCAGGAGAATCGGCACGGCGGTGCAACGCATGGTGTCTTCCTTGTCACAGTCCGTCGGCCCGGTGTCATGGCCGATGCCCTGGGACGGCCGCGAGAAAACGCGCCGCATCCGACGTCAAACGCCGTGCCCCTTCCGCGCGTCTTCCAAGGATTGGAACGCGCCGCGGGGAGGCGTTCCAAGGGTTGGACACGTGCCGGGTTCGGGCCGGTCACGAGGCGGAGGGCCGGCGGCGCGTGACGGCAAGGTAGATCAGCGGCACCAGATACAAGGAGATGAGGCTGGCGAAGATCAGTCCGCCGAACACGCCGATGCCGCAGGCCGCCCGCACCTCGCTGCCCAGTCCGCGCCCGAATGCCATCGGCACCATGCCGAGCACGCTGGCCAGCGAGATCATCGCAATCGGCCGGAACTCCTCCGCCGCCGCCCTCAGGATCGCCTCGAACCGCGGCACGCCGTCGCGCCGGATCAGCACGTTGGCCGCGTCCACCACCAGGATCGCGTTGTTCACGACGATTCCGACGAGCATCACGCCCGCCAGCATGCCGAACACCGACAGGGACATTCCCGCCGCCGCGTATGCCAACACCAGCCCCATGAACCCCAGCGGGAGCGTCGTCAGGACTAGAAGCGGCTGCGTCCAGGATTCGAGCATCGCCGCCAGCAACAGGTACAGAAGCGCCACCGCCACCAGCAACGCCTCGGCGAAGTCCGCGCCGGCCTCCTGCATCATCTCGACCATGCCCGTGTACTCGATCCCGAAACCGGCCGGCAGCATTGGGCGGACCTCGCGGTCGAACGCCGCCCGGGCCTCCTCGAGCGAAACGCCCGGCGCCAGGTTGGCGAACACCTTCGCCACCGGCCGCTTGCCGGATCGCGTCAACTGAATCGGCGTGACCGACGGCTCCACCCGCGCCACCGCCCCCAGCGGCACCGCCGCCCCGTCGGGCGTCGGCAACGCCGTCTCCGCGACCTGCTCAACCCCCGTCCGGCGTCGCATCCGGACGCGGATATCGTAGGCGCGATCGCCGGCCTTGAACGTGGAGATCGTCGTCCCCTCCAGCTGCGTGCGCAGCAGGAAACCCGCCGTCCGTTCCGTCAGGTCCATGTCGTTGAACGCGGCGCGGTCAGGCCGCACCTGAAGCTCCGGCTTCCCGACGCGGACGGTGTGTTCGATGTCCCGCGCCAGACCCGTGGCCGCCAACCGTGCCGCGGCCCGCCGGGCCAGCTCGTCCAACGCCGCCCGGTCTGGGCCCCATAGGTTGACCTCGAAGGGCTTCGTCGCGCCGCCGACGGGCGAGACCACCAACACGGACGTTTCACAGGCCGGCTCGGCGGCGGCGACGTCGCGCAACGCCTGCCGCAGGTCCTCCAACGATTCCTGGCGTTCGGTCTTGGGAAGCGCCTGGACGACGATTTCGGCCAAATATGGCCCCTCCGACGCGCGGCCGAGTACGCCCTGGACCTTGCCGACGCGAACCAGGACGGTCCGCACCCACGGAAACCGACGGATTCGCCCGGCCAGCTCATGCGCCCGCCGCGCGGTGTCGTCCAGGTTGCGGTCCGTTGGGAACTCGAGCCGCACCGAAAACTCGCCGCGGTCCATTTCGGGCATGAAGTCCATCCCGAGCCGCGGGGCGACGATGCCACTCACGAGGACCAACGCCGCAGCGGTCGCCGCGATGACCGCGCCGCGCCATCGCGCCAGTCGGCGGAGGGAGCCGGCGTACGCCCGGCCCAGCCGCGCGACGCCGCGCTCGAAGGGCGCCAGCCCTGCGGCCAGCGCCGCCGTGATCCGCTCGAACCTCCCCAACCAAGCGGCGGCGAGGATCGGCGTCATCGTGAAGCTGACCCACAACGAAACCAGTGTCGCGGCGGCGATCGTCATCGCGAACGGCGCGAAGATCCGTCCGACGATCGAGGCCATCATCGCGATCGGAACGAAGACGATCACGTTGGTCCCAGCGCTGGCGGCCACTGGGATGGCGACGTCGGCCGCGCCGCCCTCGACCGCCTCGCGCAGTCCACCGCCCTTTGCGCGCCGCGCCTCGATGCTCTCCAGCACGACGATGGAGTTGGTCACCAGCGTCCCGACCGACACCCCCAGCGCCAGCAGCGTCACGCTGTTCAGCGTGTCGCCCATCCACCGCATCGCCGCGAACGTGATCACGATCGAGGCCGGAAGGCTCAGAAACGAGATCGCCGCCAGCCGCCAGTCGGCCAGAAACAGCAGCAACAGCAACCCCGTTAGCGTCAGCCCCAGCCCGATGCTACCCCAGGCGTCTGCGACGGAGGCTTCGATGAACCGCCCGTCGTCGCGCACCCAGCGGAGGTCCGCGCCGCCGGGCAGTGCGGCGCGCAACTCCTCATAGACGCGTCGGGCACGCCGGATCACCTGAACGGCGTTGGCGTCGCTCCGCTTGATGATCTGGAGCGTGACGCACGGCTGGCCGTCGTGGAAGGTCACCGTGCGCGCCTCGCGAGAGGCCAGCCGCACCAGCGCCACGTCGCCCAGCCGTACGCGACGTCCGTCCCGGGCGATGAGCTCGAACGCCTCGACCTCCTCGACCGTCCGGGCCTCGGCGTCCATCGTCACCGCCCATTCCCGGTCCGCCTCGGACAGGTGACCGGCGGGGATCTTCAGGTTGCCCTCCGCCAGGCGCGCCAGCACCTGCGGCGCGGTCAAGCCGGCGGCGGCCAGGCGATCGGGATCGAGCTCGATGTCGAGCTCCCGGGTCGCGCCTCCGCTCAACTCCACGTTGGCCACGCCTGGGATGGCGGAGAACGCGTCCTTGACCTGCGTGTCGGCGAGCTCGTAGAGCTCGTCGAGCGGCCGGTCACCGGCCAGCGCCAGCGTGACGACCGGGATGGCATTGATGTCGAACTTCAGGATCGCCGGCGCCTCGGCCCCGTCCGGCAACTGGGCCCGGATCGCGTCCACCTTTTCGCGCACGTCCATGGCCGCCAGGTCCACGTCGCGGCCCAGATGGAACTCGATGACCGTCTGGCAGACGCCTTCCATGCAGATCGAGTCCAGGCGTTTTACGCCCTCGATCAGGCTGACGGCGTCCTCGATGCGGCGGGCCACCTCGGACTCGATCTCGCGAGGCGACGCGCCGGGGTAGGCCGTCACGACGGTGACGTAGGGTACGTCCACCGTCGGAATCAGGTCGAGGCCGAGCCGGCGATAGGCCAGCGCACCGAACAACAGAAAGACCGCCAGCAGCGCGGTCATGGCGACGGGCCGCCGGATGGAGAAGGAGGAAAGAAACATGGCCCTCTCCCGTTACGGCACAACCTCGACCGGCGTGCCGTCCTCGAGGAACGTCTGCCCTTCCACGACGATCTGCGCGCCGGCCAGACCGGCCGCGTCCAGCAACTCCACGTGACCCTGGTCGCGAATGCCGGCGCGCACCGCCCGGGGGCGGGCCCGGCCGTCTTCAACCGTGAACACGACCATCCCGCCGCCCCGCAACCCCACCGCGGACACCGGCACGCCGGCGGCGCGCCGGCGGTTGAGGATCAGTGCCACCTCGCAGGCCAGGCCGTCCGCCAGGTCGGTCACGCCCGGCAGCGCGAGGCGCACCTCGAACGTGCGGGTGGTCGGATGGACCGCCCCGGCACGCTGGGAGACGGGAAACTCTCCAAGCCGGCGTCCTCCGGCAGAGACCTCCGCCGTGGTGCGACCCGGCCGGACGAGCTCGTACCATGCGGCGGGCACATGGACCCGCGCTTCGACGCCATCGAGGCCTTTGAGCACCACCACCGACGTTCCCGGCCCGACGTACTCACCGGGTTCGGCCAGCCGCGCGGCGACGACGGCATCAAACGGCGCGACCCCGGTCGAGTCGTCCCAACGCCGTCCCGCGATGCCGAGCGCGGCGGCCGCCTGTTCCCGCCGCGCCTCCGCCAGCGCCAGGGCCGCCACCGCATGGTCCAGCGCGGCGGCGGCCTCGCGATGCGCCAACGCGGCCTTTTCCCAGAGATCGCGGGCAACCACGCCATCCTGCCGGTACAGCCGATCGAGACGCTCGTGATCGACCGAGGCCTTTTCGGCGGCGGCCTCGGCCCGGCGGACCGCCGCGCGGGCCTCTTCCACGCCCGCCTCCGTCACGCGCAGATCCTGGCGCGCCATCTCGAGCTGGTGACCCAGCGCCACGCGGTCCACCACGAACAACGGCTGGCCGTTGGTCACGGTGTCGCCGACGTCGACCATGACTTGCTCCAGCGGACCGGCGACGCGTGCCGCCAAGCGCGCCTCGCGCGCGGCGCGCAGCACCCCATGAAGCCGCGCCACCTCGCGGAATTCCCGCTCCACGGGCGGCGCGACCCGCACCTTGACCGCGGCGGGAGACGCCCCGGATGGCGCCGACCGGCGGGCCGGACGGCAGGACGACACGGCCGTCGCCACTCCGCCCGCCAACAGGCACATGAACAGTCGGCCGATCTTCATGGCTTCACCTCCGCCACCTGCGGGGCGTGCTCCAGCCCGCCGCCCAGCGCCGTCCGAAAAAGATGCACGGCAAGTCCGTGGTTGCGCTGCGCCGCCTCCAGCCGCAGCCGGGCCGCGGCGGCCTCGGCCTCGCGCTCCAGCACTTCAGAAAGGGGGACCAAGTCGCGAGCGCGGCGCGCCTCGGCCTCCCGCAGGGCCGCCTCCGCGGCCTCCAGCGCGGGCCGGGCGGCGGCCAGCGCGCCGGCCGTCTCGTCGAGGAGGCGCAGCGCTTCGACCGTCTGCAACAGCACGGTCATCGCGACGTCGTCGCGCTCGATGGCGGCCCGCTCCGCCTCGCGGCGCGCCCGGGCGACGCCCGCGACTTCGCGCAGCCCGACCAGCGAGGCGAGCGCCGCGCGCAGCCCCGTCGTCCAGTACTCGGGATGCACCACGTAGGAGTCCGACGTCGTGTACAACGTGGCGAACCCCAACAGGCTCGGCACGAAGGCGGCGAGGGCGCGCAGGGTTTCGTTCCGGCGCAGCTCCACCGACACGTCCGCCGCCACCAGTTCCAGCCTTCGGACGAGGGCATGCCAGAGCCATTCCTCGATGGGACGGCGGGTCAGCGCAAGGGCGGGGAGCTCCACGATGCCGGCGCCGGGCGCCGCAGCGCGCAGGACGGCGGCGCTCTCCGCCTCGAGGCAGCCGGGGCGCGGACGAAGGTCGGCCATCGGCCAGAGATTCAGCAGGCCCAACCACCGGGCCCTGGCGGCGCGCTCGGCCCGGCGGGCCGAATCCAGCGAAAAGCGCGCGGCCGCCTGGCGGGCCTCGAGCGCGGCCAGGTCGGCCGGCCCGAGGTAGCCCTCCGCCGCCATCGCAGCGGCCTCGCGGCAGCGCCGCTCCACGGCGGCCAGCTCGCGTTCGCGCAACCGCACGTCGGCTGCGGCCGCGGCGCATTGACCGTAGGCTGCCGCGACCGCCAGGTCCAACATCTGCGCCGCGCGCTCCTCCGCCAGTTCGGCCATTCGCGCGCCGCGGGACGCCGTCCGGTACAGCAGCCAGGCGTTCGGCGCGACCAGCGGCTGCACGATCTGCAGCGACGCGTCCCGGACTTCGCGATCCTGGACCGCCACCTCGGAGGCGCCCATCCTCCGCAGCGGTTCCTCGCCCATCGCGCGGAGCGTCCACTCCACCTGAATCTGGGGCAGGAACGCGCCGAACGCCGCGGTGCGGTCCGCCCTCGCCACGGCCGCGGCCAGCCGACGCGCCAGCAACCCCGGGTTCCGTTGCCGCGCGATCCGGATGGCATCCTCCAGCGTCAGTCCCCCTGGATGCCGCCGCGCGATCTCCGCCGTCGCGTCGATGAGAACCTGCCGGTGCCCGTCCGCCTGCGCGCGGCGCGCTAGCGACGGGTCCGGGCTGTGGCATCCGGCCGCGAACGACAGAAGGACCGCAGGGGCCACCCCCCGCATCCTGCGGATGCCGCTCATCGCCGGGCCCCTCCCGCCGACGCGCCGTACCATTCCTCCGCGACCGCCAGCAACTCCTTAAGAATTCCCGCCCTCCCGCCGACGCCCCCGATACCGACGCGCAGGATCTCGGACATCCACAAGCCCCGGATCGCCAGCATCAAAATGGCCGCGCGCGCGGGCGCCACGCCCTGCCGGCGCGCCTCCGCCAGCAGCCGGCGCGTGGCCTGGACGATGCGCGGACGCACAGACGACAGCAGGCCCGGCTCGTGCAGCACGGCCGCCAGCAGCGCGTGCGCGCTTCGCCGTTCCAACGGCGACTGATTCAGCCAGCCTCGCATCGTCGCCTGCAGCTCCGCGCCCCTGCGCCCAAACCACGCGGGCCGCTCCCGATCCACCCGTTGCTCCGCGCGGTCCACAAAACGGTGCAGCAGCGCGCGCAGCAGGTCGCGCCGACTCGGAAAATGGTAGAGAAGCCCCCCCTTGCTCACGCCCGCCCGAGCGGCAACCGCGTCGAGCGTCAGCCTCGCAGCGCCCTCGCGCACGACGATCCACTCGCCCGCGTCCAAGATCCGGTCGACGGTGTCCGCGCCGTCCTTCATCGTCGCGCCTCCGAAGGGTTGACCCAGCGGCGGAACTATACCGTCCGGACGGTATAGTTGCAAGTCCCCGCCACGATCCACGTCCGGTGCCGTCCGGCATGCCGGCCGAACGACCGCTGGATCGCCGCCGGGCTTCGTGCGGCCCACGACGGGCGGTGGCAGGGTCCAGCCGCCGTCGACCCGGAAGCCCCCGCGCGCCGCGACGCGGGGCGGGCCGCGTCCCTTCCCATCCGACGGCGACGCGATCACGACGACGAGCCGACGGTTGGCAGCTGGTCGGGGCCATCCGTCGAAGGGTGGTGAGGGTTCGTGCGGTGGCGGGGCCGCCGGCGGCGTGCGCGGTCGAGCCTTGGCATCGTGCGTGGACCGTGACGGCCACCTATCGGCGAAGGGCTGGGCTACTCGCCAGAGAGGCCGCGGCGCCAGCCAACTCAAGCGCTGCCCAAGGCGGCGGGCAGGGAGGGCAGGGCCTCAGTGGGCCGGACGTTTCCCGAGGGGCGACGGACCTCACCACCGTTCCCGGTGGAGGATGCCGGCCAGCGCCTTGCGCTGCTTCGGACGGCCCGCATCGGCCGGCCACCCGAGCGGCGTCATGGCCACCGGGACGACGTGCCCTGGAAGCCCAAGGACCTCTTTGAGGCGGGAGGGCGAAAAGGCCGCGATCCAACACGTGCCGAGCCCGCGCTCGGCGGCGGCCAAAAGGAGGTGGGTGGTCAGGATGGCGGCGTCCGTCTCGGCGGCGTTCCAGCCGTCCTCCAGCCGGACCCAGGCCGCGGCGGGTTCGACGCAGACCACCAGCACCACCGGCGCCGAGACCATCCATTCCCGCGCGTAGGCCTCGAGGAGCGCGCGGCGCCGGGCTTCGTCGCGGACGACGACGATCCCCCACGGCTGCCGGTTCGCGGCCGAAGGGGCCATCCGGGCAATGTCGAGAATTTCCTCCAGCAGCTCGTCGGGCACCGGATCGGGCCGGTAGCCGCGCACGCTGACTCGCCGTGTCGCAAGCTCTCGAAAGTCCATGGCCACTTTTTCCCCTGATGGGCCGGGCGCGTCCGGGCCGGCTCACGTCCGGTGGTACTCGCGATACCACGCAACGAAACGTGGCAGCCCCTCCGCCAGCGGCGTCCGTGGCTCAAAGCCGAGCCGCGCGCGGGCCCGGCTGATGTCGGCGTAGGTCGCCGGCACATCGCCCGGCTGCATCGGCAGCATCTCCAGCCGCGGCTCGGCGCCGAGGCAGTCCGCCAACAGCCGGATCATGTGCAGCAGGTCCTCGGGATGGTTGTGCCCGAGGTTGATGACCTCGCACAGATCCAGCCCGGGCCGGAACAGGGCGGCCAGCACGCCATCCACGATCTCGTCGATGTAGGTGAAGTCGCGCTTCATCCGACCGTGGTTGAAGACCGGGATCGGTTCGCCCCGCAACAGCCGCTCCGTGAAGATCCAGATCGCCATGTCGGGGCGGCCCCACGGCCCGTAAACGGTGAAGAACCTCAATCCGACGGTCTGCAGGCCATACAGATGCGCGTAGGTGTGGGCCATCAGCTCGTTGGCCTTTTTCGTCGCCGCGTAGAGGCTGACCGGCCGGTCCACCGGATCGTCTTCGGAAAACGGCAACTTGGTGTTTCCCCCATAGACGCTCGAACTGGAGGCGTACACCAAGCGCGGCACGACCGCGTGACGGCAGCCCTCGAGCACGTTCACGAACGCCGCGAGGTTGGACCGCTCGTACGCGCGGGGATTGGTCAGTGAATAGCGCACCCCCGCCTGGGCGGCCAGATGGCAGACGACGTCGAAGCGGCGGGAGCGGAACAGCCGCTCCACCGGCTCGGCCTCCGCCAAGTCCACCTCCACGCCCACGTACCGCGGGTTCGCCTCCAGCTGCTGGTGCCGGGCCCGTTTCAGGCGAACGGTGTAGTAGTCGTTGAAGTTGTCCGCCCCGACGACCTCGTGGCCGGCGCGGAGGAGCGCGTGCGCGACATGGAAGCCGATGAAGCCCGCCGCGCCGGTGACCAGAACCTTCATGGCGGCAGCTTGCCGGAGCCCCCCCCCCCTGTCAACGGGCCGCGGCAAAGGCCGAGGCCAGCCGCCGCCGCTGGTCCTCGAGGGCCTCGGGGATGACCTTGGTGCTGGCGATGACCGGCATGAAGTTCGAATCGCCGCTCCAGCGTGGGACGACATGCCAGTGCAGGTGGGTGTCCAGCCCGGCGCCCGCGACACGGCCGAGGTTGAGACCCGCGTTAAATCCGTCCGGCCGCATTTCGGCCCGCAACACGGCGATGGAACGGGACAATAGGGCCATCAATTCCCGACTCTCGTCGTCGCTGAGGTCAGCCGGTTCGGCGATGTGGCGCCGGGGCGCAAGCAGGAGATGGCCATTGTTGTAGGGGTAACGGTTCAGGACGACCATGCAGGTCCGGCTCTTATGCACCACAAGCGAGGTCTGCTCGTCGGCGCCTTCCGCTGCGGCGCGGCACAGAAAGCAGCCGCCGTCCTCCTTGGAGGCGCTGATGTATTCCATTCGCCAGGGTGCCCAGAGGGTTTCCATCGCCGCAATCCTTTTCCGATCCCATGCCCGCCGCGTCAGCATCCGGCAAACCTGCGGGCCAGGCAAGCCGTTCGCCTGACGTTCGCTCTCCATCCCATTCACCAATGCCAGCACATGTCAAGTCTTGACAGGCCGCTCGCACGCGGGATGGATAAAACAATGAAATCAGGGTCGCTATGGGGACAGGCACATTTATTATATTCCTGATCAATGAATTGAGCGTTCGAAGAAGTGGCTGTCCCTTTTTTGTCCTTAAGGTTGATGTCGATCTGGTCTTGATACCGACCACCCGGCGAGGGCTCGCGATACGGGGAAGATACGGATAGTATGGCACCGGACCGGAGAACGCCGTCATCCCCGGGAGAACACGGATGAAACGTCCCCATTGGACCAGCCTCGCTTTCTACGCCGCGACCGTCCTAGCTGCCACGGCGGGCCCGCGTCCGAATGTCCTGTTCATCCTCACCGACGACCAACGGTGGGATGCCCTCGGCCTGGCCGGACATCCTCATCTACGCACGCCGAACATGGACTGGATCGGCCGGGAGGGGGTGTGGTTCAGGAATGCCTTCTGCGTGACCTCGCTGTGCTCCCCGAGCCGCGCCAGCATCCTCAGCGGGCTGTATCCACACGCCCATGGCGTGGCGGACAATTTCACCGAATACCCGCCGCAACTCCGGAGCCTTCCCTTGGTCCTACACGAGGTCGGATACGAAACCGCCTACATCGGCAAGTGGCACATGGGGGAGGATAACGACGAGCCGAGGCCGGGTTTCGACTGGTTCGTCACCCTCAAGGGGCAGGGCAAATACCACGACACCGAGTTCAACTTTCACGGCCGAGAACGCCGCGTCGTCACCGGCTACTACACACCGTCGTCACCGACCTGGCCCTGGAGTGGCTGGAACGCGGCCGGAAGGGCAGCCAGCCACGGCTACTGATGATCCGCCACAAGGCCCCGCACAGCTTTTACGTCCCGGAGCCGAAACATGCGCGCGCTTTCGACCACGTCGCCGTCCCCTACCCCGACAGCGCCTTCGACCTCACCGGCAAGCCCGATTGGATCCGCGCGCGGATGCCTACTTGGCACGGCATCTACGGTCCGCTGTTCGGTTTTCGGGAACATCTTTTGACCCGTCTCCCGAAGGCGTGCGTGCCTTCGAGGCGATGACCCGCGCCTACTGGGCGACGTTGCTGTCGGTGGACGAAAGCGTCGGCCGCCTGTTGGCGTACCTCGAGCGGTGCGGCGAGCTAGACCGTACGATCGTCGTGTTCATGAGTGACAACGGTCTGCTCGACGGTGAACACGGCATGGTGGACAAACGCACCGCCCACGGGCCCAGCATCCGGATCGTCCAGCTCGTTCGCTATCCCGGCCTGACGCCGCCGGACCGCCCCCGCGTGGTGGAGGAACAGGTACGCACCGTGGATGTCGCGCCCAGCCTGGTCGAGCTGTGTGGTGCGCTTCCGCTGACCAACGTCCACGGCCTCTCGTGGGTACGCCTGGTCCGCGAGGGGGACCCCGCCTGGCGGCGCTCGTGGTTCTACACCTACAACTACGAGCGCCAATTCCCCTACACCCCCAACGTCCGGGCGGTCCGGACCGACCGCTGGAAATACATCCGCTACCCGCACGGCGATGGCGGCCCCGACCGCCACCCGGACGAGCTCTACGACCTGCGGGCCGACCCGGACGAACGACGCAACCTGGCCCGAGACGCCGCCCACGCCGGCACCCTGGAACGCATGCGTCACGAGCTGTTGCGCGCCATGTCCGACGTCGGCCTGACGCCGGAAGCGGATCGCATGCCCCTCGACGCCGGTGTCCGCCGTGAGTTGCCGGACCCAAAGATCCGGTGATCAAACGGCCGCCGGCGCGGTTACTTCCCGGCTTGACATTCGAGGGATTCGGCGAAGATCATGGATATTTCCCGGCGACTTCCGAGATCTCCGAAGGTCGGGAAGCGACCCGGCTCGATCCCATGGACGATGCGGTTCAGATGGATGTGGTCGTGGTTGGCGGCGGGCCGGCGGGCCTGACCGCCGCCCTCGTCGCCGCCCGGTCGGGGCGTCAGACCCTCGTCGTCGAGCGCGGCGAGTACTGCGGCTCGAAAAACGTCGGCGGACTGCTCTACAGCACCGTTCTGCGCCGTGTGATGCCGGAGTTTCCGGCCGACGCGCCGATCGAACGGCCGGTGTCGAAACGCCGGCTGGTGTTTCTGGCCGAGACGGAGCACATCGCGCTGGAATTTGGCGCCGTCGAGTGGTCGGGGCCCCCGTTCAACCACACCCATGTGGTTCACCGCTCGCAGTTCGACCGGTGGTATTCGCGGCAGGTCGAGGCCGCCGGCGCCAACCTACTGGAGGGGATGGTCGCGGAGGATCTGATCTACGAGCCGGACGGCGGCCGCCGGCGCGCGGCGGGGGTGCGCCTGCGGGGAGGCGAGGAGTTTCGGGCGCCGGTCGTCATCCTCGCCGACGGCGCCAACTGCCTCGTCAGCGAGGCCGCCCGCCTGGCGCTCGGCCTCCGACCGGGGCGGGTCCGCCAGGAATATGCGGTCGGCGTGAAAGAGATTCTCGGTCTGCCGCGCGCGACGATCGAGGATCGCTTCAATCTCGAGCCCGGCGAGGGGATGGCCGTCGATTTCTTCGGCTCGCCCTTCCGTGGCCTGATCGGCGGCGGTTTCCTCTACACGGCGAAGGAGTCCCTCCACCTCGGGTTTGCCGCGCGCATCGAGTCGCTGACGACCGCGGGGTTGTCGCCGCACGAAGTGATGACGGCGTTCCGGTCGCACCCGGTCGTCCGCCGCCTGATCCAGGGGGCGGAGCTGCTCGAGTATTCGGCGCACATGATCCCCGAGGGGGGCTACGACGCGATCGGCGACCTCCACGGGCCCGGCATGATGATCGCCGGCGACGCGGCCGGGCTGGTCAACATGTCGCTGTACAAGGAAGGGACGAACCTCGCGATGGAATCGGGCGCGCTCGCGGCGGAGACGGCGCTGGAGGCGCTGGCGGCGGGGGATGCCTCGGCGGAGCGGCTGGCGGCCTACCGCCGCCGCCTCGAGGAGGGCTTCGTCATGGCGGACCTCCGGAAGTATCGGCATGTCCCGGAGGTCCTCCAGGCGGCACCCGACTTGCTCGCCCTCTATCCCCGCAAGGTGGCGCGTTTGCTCGCGGACCTTTTCACGGTAAGCTCTCGCAGCAAGGCGCAGACGCAGCGCGACGCCTGGCGGGCGTTTTGGCGCGGCCTCCCGAAACTGCGGGCAGCGCGCGACCTGTTCCGGGCCCGGCGCCTGTTCTGAGCCGACCGCAGCGGAGCCATGACGATAACACCCAACGACGACCTCTCGCTTCCCGACAAGCTCTACCGGACGCGGTACGAGCCGGATCCCGCCCACCCGCACGTGCGCGTGGACTCCGCGAAACTCCGCTCGGCCCGCACGCGCAAACTGCTGAAGATCTGCCCGGCCGAGGTGTACACGAAGGACCCCAACGACCCTCAAAACGTCCAGGCCTCGCACGAGAACTGCCTCGAGTGCGGCACCTGCCGGCAGGCCGCCAGCGACGAGGGCGTCGAGTGGAAGCACCCGGACGGCGGAAAGGGCGTCAAGTACCGGTTCGGCTGAGCCGGTCGGCCCGCCAATGAGACCCCAAGGAGCACAACGGCCATGCCACACACGATCGCGGTCATCGCGCGCGAGGTCTGGGACACGCGCGATCTGACGGGCCAGATCCTCGACGAGGCCGGCGGCCTCCGCCCCGGCGCGCTGCAGACGCGGTTCGACCCGGAGGACCTCAATGCCCTCGAACTTGCGTTGCGGATCAAGGATGCCCACGGCGCTCGCGTGGTCGCCGTCGGCCTCGGCGCGCCGCGGCAGGTCGAGGTGCTGCGGGAATGCCTGTACCGCGGCGCCGACGCGGCGGTCACGGCCACGGGCGATCTTGCGGCGGCCGACACGGCCGCCCACGCGCGCCGGCTGGCAGGGGCGGTCCGCTCGCTGGGCCGCGTGGACCTGCTGCTGGTCGGCACCGCCGTGCCGGACGACGACAATTCCCTGCTCGCCCGCCACTTGGCCGCCGAACTCGGCTGGCCGGCGGTGAGCTGGGTCGACGCCATCGAGGAGTTGGCCGTCGACCGTGTCGTCGCCCGACGCGCCGTGGAAATGGGCTACGAATACGTCGAGACCCCGCTGCCCGCCGTGCTGGCCGTCGGCGTGGCGCTGCTTGAGGACGACCCCCGGGCGCCCCGGCCCGCCAAGGCGATGCTCAAGCTGAAGATGAAAAAGGCCGAGATCCCGACCGTCCCGGCGACCGACGAGCCGGCCCCGCTGACCCTCCGGGTCCGCCGCGAGGCCGTGCCGCCCCGCGCGATCGAGACGGCAACCGTAGACCCCGAAAACGAGGCCGCGTTGCGCGCGATGCTCGACGCGGCGCTGAAGGGAGCCTGAGCCATGCCCCGCGTGTTCGTGGTGGCCGAACTGAACGACGGAGTGCTCAACGACCTTTCGCTGCAGTGCATCGGCGCGGCGCGCGCGATGGCCGGGGCGGACGGTACGGTGGTGGTGCTTCTGCCCGGCACCGGCGCCGCCGCCGCGGCCGCCCCGCTGAACGCCCCCGGCGTTGCCGAGGTCCTGGTCGCCGACGACGACCGGCTGGCGGCCTACACGACCGAGCCGTACCTCGCCGTGGTGAAGGCCGCGCTCGCCGGCCGGCCAGCCGAGGCCATCCTGCTGCCGGCGACGACCATCGGCAACGACCTCGGCGCCGCCCTCGCCGCGGCCCTCGGCGCGGCGTGCGTGACGGACGCCGACGGCGTCGGAGCCGAGGAGGGACGGCCCGCCGCGTGGCGGGTCGGCTTCGACCGGAAGGTGCGCACCGTCTGGGTCGCCGCCGAGGGGCGGCCACTGGTCGCGACGCTTCGCGACGGCGCGGCCGAGGCGCCGGCCGGCTCGGGCACGGCCGCCGTAGAGGCGCTGTCGCTGGACGGGGCAGTGTCGCAGACCCCCTGCCGCGTCGTCCGCCGCGACGTAGCCAAAAAGACGGTCAACCTGCGCGACGCCAAGGTCATCGTCGCCGCCGGCGCCGGCGTGGGCGGCCCGGAGGGCCTGGAGCTGATCCGGCGGCTGGCGACGGCGCTCGGCGCCGAACTCGGCGGCACGCGCGCGGTGGTGGATGCCGGCTGGATGTCCGCCGACCGCCAGATCGGGCAGACCGGGGCGACGGTCCGGCCCGACCTCTACATCGCCTGCGGCATCAGCGGCGCGATCCAGCACCGCGTCGGGATGTTGGATTCCCGGACGGTCATCGCGATCAACACGGACCCCAACGCGCCGATCTTCCGGTCGGCCCACTACCGCATCGTCGGCGACCTCAAAGTGGTGATTCCAAAACTGCTGAAACTGCTGGGCGCCTGAGGGAACGGGACATGGCGAACTACTACACGGACAACAAGGACCTGGCGTTCATCGTGGAGCGGGTCGTGGACTGGCCCGCGATCCTGGCGCTGAAGGAGGACTTTGGCTCACCCGACTGCCCGTGGAGCGGGCCGGACGAAGCGAAGGCGACGTTCGTTGAAATGCTACGGGACCCGGTCGGCGAGATCGCGGCCAACCGGATCGCGCCGCGCGCCGAGGAGGTGGACGACATCGGCTGCCGGTTCGACGCCGGCCGTGTGATCTTCCCCGATGCGCTGGAGCGGAACCTGAAGGACCTCCGCGACGCGCAACTGATGGGCATGACCATTCCCCGCCGGTACGGCGGGCTCCAGTTCCCCGAGACGGTGTACACCGCGGCGATTGAGATCATTTCCCAGGCCGACGCCTCGCTGATGAACTTCTTCGGGCTGCAGGGCGGGATCGCCGAGACGATCGCCCAGTTCGCCTCGGAGGAGCTGAAGGAACGCTACCTGCCGCGGATGAGCACCGGCGAGTTCACCGGCGCGATGGCGCTGACCGAGCCGGACGCCGGCAGCGACCTGGCGGCGGTGCAGACGCGGGCCAAGGACGCCAGCGGCGGCGAGGGCATCGCCGCGCGCCAGGACCCGACGACGGGGCAGTGGACGATCTCCGGAACGAAACGCTTCATCACGAACGGCTGCGGCGACGTGATCCTGGTGCTGGCGCGCAGCGAGGACCCGGAGAAAAAGGGCGGCGGGAGAGGCCTGAGCTTCTTTCTCGTCGAGAAGAACCCGCGCGTGCGGGTCCGGCGCATCGAGCACAAGCTGGGCATCCACGGCTCGCCGACGTGCGAGTTGTATTTCGACGAGTGTCCGGCGTGGCTTATCGGCGCGCGCGGCATGGGGTTGGCGCGCTACACCGCCTGGCTGATGCTGGCCGCCCGGTTGGCGATCGGAGCGCAGGCGCTGGGCATCGCCCAGGCGGCGCTGGCCGAGGCCGAGGCCTACGCCCGGCAGCGGGAACAGTTCGGCCGGCCGATCCGCGAGATGCCGCAGGTCGCCGCGATGCTGGCGGACATGCGGATGCTCGCCGAAGCCGCCCGCGCGGTGCTGTACGCCACCAGCGAGATCGTCGACCTCCACCAGGGCGCCGAAGTGCGCGGCCTGAAAGAGGAGACCCGCCGCTACGGGCGGCTCGCCGAGGCCCTGACCCCGATCGCGAAGTACTACACCACCGAGGCCGCCAACCGCATCTGCTACGACTCCCTCCAGGTGCACGGCGGCAACGGCTTCATGCAGGAATATCCGATCGAACGCCTTTACCGCGACGTCCGGATCACGAACATCTACGAAGGCACTTCGCAGATCCAGATCAACTGGGCCATTCCCCGGCTAGTGCGCGGCGACCTTGACGACCTGATGGGCGCGCTCGCGGCCCGCGAATACGCCGACGCCGACCTCGCCCGGCTCCACCAGGAGGTGTTGAGGTCCTACGAGGTCTACAAGTCCGTCATCGCGTGGCTCCGCGAAAAGGACAACTCCTTCCGCGAGATGACCGGTCCACAAGTGATCGACATCTTCGTCGAAATCTACGCGGCCTTTCTACTGCTGCGGCACGCGGAGCTCTGGGATCACAAGCGCGCCGTCGCCGCGCGGTTTATCCGACGTCTCGGTCCGCGGGTGGCGATGAACCGCGACCTCGTCCTTAACGCCCGGCTCGAAACCCTCGAGGCCTGAGCCCGCGCACAGGAGGCGCGCCGTCGTACCCCGCGGCGGGCCGGGATGGCGCCGCCGCCGGCGAGGGAGTACGTTGGCGCCGCAGCGCGTCGGCATGAACGGGATCCTCCTCCTGTTCGGCGCCGCCCTCGCCGTTCAGACCCTCGGCAGCGAGGGACGGCCCCTGCCCATCCGCGCCCGCTGGAGTGGCGTGGTCGCAGATGATTCGCGGTGGGACGGCCCCTTTCCCCGGCGACGATGAGGCCGGTCGCGCAACGGGGGTGCCGTGCCGTGAGATCGCGGTGGTCCCGCTCCCGCCATCCGACGCCCCCGGGGACGGTTGGCGGCACCCCGTCCTGATCAAATCCCGCGACAAGGCCGCCCGCGGGCTCGGCCCGGAGGCCGCCGCCGCGCTGGATGGACGACTGGAGTGGGGACGCGAACGCCTCCTAATGGTTCGATGGAGCGGCTCTGACGCGGACCGCCTCGAGTTCGCCGTGGCCGAATCTCGCCCCGACCAGGTCGTTTTTCACTTCCGCCCCGAGCGAACGCGGAACCGCGTCGTCCCCGTCCGTTTCTTCGCCATCCGCGCCAACGTTCGATGGGTCGTCCGCCCGCCCACCCCGACGGCCATCTCGCCGCCGCAGGATGCGGCCGTCGCCCCCCATTTTCCTTGACCGGCCGCCGGCAGAGGAGCGGACCCGGAGGACTTGAACATCGCCCTGGACCGACTAAAAAAATATGTAGATCGGGGCGTCGGCCGGGCCGAAGGCGGCCTTCCCCATCGCCGGCCCAGGCGTCGCCGTCCCAACAGCACCTTGTGCGGAGGTGAACGACGATGGCGCAGTACGACTACAAGTGCGGAAAGTGCGGCAAGGGGTTCACGGTCACCATGGCCATGTCGGAGTACGACCGGAAGAAGGTCAAGTGTCCGAAGTGCGACAGCACCGCGGTGGCGCGCGTGTTCTCCAGCATCAACGTTCAAACCTCGAAAAAGAGCTGAGCGCCCAGCCGTCTTACCGGCCGGATTCGATTTCGTACCACAGCGTCCGCAGCGTTGGCCCCACGGACCACGATCGGCCTTCGGTGTCGTCCGTGACGGCGACGCCGGTGGCGCGACGGCCGCGCCCGTCGAGGGCGTGCACTGCGCGGACCGGCGCGTTCAGGCGCAGGCGAAACGGGATTCCGTTGACGACGGTGGGTCCCTGGCCCCAACGGTGGCCCACGCTGGTGCGGTCGGCGTTCCATTCCATGCCTAGGTTCTCGGCCGAGCCGACCGCGACCAGCAACATGCGCGACGAGGTTTCGAGCGGCGCTCCGTCCAGGCTGGTTACGACGACGACGGCGTAGTCGCGTTCGACCTCTCCGACCTCGATGCGCAGGCCGCCCAGATCGAACGCGCGACCGGCGACCCTGCCCCAGACCGCCCGCGTGGCCGGCGTGTTCACAACGACGTGGGCCCGGCGCGGATCCCGCGCGTCCCAGACGGCGCGCCCGTCGGGTGTCGCCAGGAAGGGCTCCGTCGGCGCGGCGACCTCCGTTGGCCGGTCGGCCTTCGGATCGATGCCGATTCTCCTGCGAAATCCCAGCGCAGGCGGCACGCGCTGTTCGCAGGTGCCGGCGGCCGTCTCCCGCAGCGGCTCGAGGTCGCCGCGGACGTAGAGGTTCGCGAAGGCGCCCAGCAGCGCGAGCTTGGCCGGATGGCCGTTGAACGAGAAATACCCCCCGAGTGAATCGCGGTCCCAGCGGTCGGCCTCGCTAGCGTACTGGAAAAAGAAGACGCCGTCCCAGTCCTGCAATGCCCCGACGAGGGCGGCGAAGGGCACGACGGAGGCGGCGTAGTCATGCGGCGCGGGGATATTCCACTCGGAGATCGTGAACGGCCGGTCCAGCAGGCGCCACGAGGCGCGTTCGAAGAGCACGTCGCGGCCCGCCGCCTCCTCCATCGGCGTGTTCTCGATCCGCCAGTTTCTCGGATCCCACGGGCGCCCTGGAAAGCGCGGGTGCTGCCAGTAGGCGTGGATGTCGGCGAAGTCGCAGGTGTCCGCGACGATCCGCGCGCCGTGGTAGGTGATCTGCGAGGCGGTGACGGGCATCCTCGCCCCGACGTCGGTCTTGATGAACCGGACGAGGTCGCGAATGAACTCGGATTCCACCTCCTCCATGAACCGTCGCGCGTCGGCCACCGCCGCCTCGGGCCAGCCGGCGTCGGGGATGTCCACCGAACGGCGTTCGACCGAGCCGCCCGGAGGCAGCGGAGCGGGTAGGCCGCCCTCGCGGACGACGACGTCGGCGAGTTGGAACGGCACATCCGAGTCGCCGAACTTGAAGCAGACACGGGCCGCGTTGGTCAGCGAGGCGGTTGCGCGGAACTGGCGCCGTACCCGGCGCCACTGCGGGCCGATCTCCAATCGCTCGGCGAGGCCAACGGGGCCCCAGTTGCCCGGGCCCTGCCGCGAGACGTCGACGTAGAGGCGGCGCTTCGCGTCGGCGCGCGCGTCGAACTCGAGGGAGTAGACGCGGCCCTCGAGGACGGTCAGGCCGGCCCTCATCAGCTCGTGGGTCGCGCCGGCGGCGGGCACTCGAATGCGCAGCGAACGGCGATGGCCGTCCGGCCCGGGAGCGCCGAACTCGACGACCGCCGGCTGCGCGCGTTGGGTGTTGAGGCGCCATTCGTCGAGCGCCACCGCATTTCCCGCCAGCCGCGCCAGCTCGGGACCGGGTGGCACCGCGTCGGCCAGCCATGCGGCCTTCAGGGCCTCGGTGGAGCCGTACCGGCGGGCCAGCCACTCGTTGAACTGGCGGCGGAACTCGCCCCGGTAGGGTTCGGGCAGCGTCGCGGCGAGGTCCGGGCCCCGCCGGCTGAAGTCGTTCTCGTTGGTGATCTCGATCATCGCGATGCCCGGATCCTCGGCGCGCCGCAGGCCCCGGTGGGGGTTGAATCGGCCGAGATACTCGCGGATGAACTCCTTCAACAGCCGCCGCATCCGTGGCTCGAAGTAGAGTACGTATTTGCTGTAGCGGCACTCGTAGGGCAGGTCGCGGACGTTTTCGAAGCCCTCGCCCTCCCCGAACGTCCGCCCGACGTGCAGGTTCAGGTTCACGTACAGGCCGTGCCGGATCAGCTCCGCGATGAAAATGTCCTGCCGGTCCATCATTTCGGGATCCAGTTCGCGGCGGCCGGCGGCCGGCGGGCGCAACACGCCGCGCGGCGGCGGTTGGGTGTCGTGGTGATGGAACCGCACGCCATTGAGACCGAGCTTGGACAGCCTTGCGGCGACGACCGGCGCGTCCTCCTTGCGGGGAGCGTTGGCCCCGAAACAGACATTCACCCCCCAGATCCGCAGGCGGCGATCGCCGACGAAGAAACGGCCGTCGCGGATCTTGACGAAACCGTCGGCGCCGGCCGGCCGGGGATGTAGGCGCGAGAAATCGACGGCGTTGGCCTCGATATCGTTGCCGGGCAGAACGAACGGAAACCGCTCCGCCGGCGCGCCGACGCAGGTGAATGTCCACGTCGCCAACGCGCCGCATGCGCATCGAACGGGCCTCATCGGATTCAAACCTCCTGGCATCACGGCCGATCACCCGCCGAGCGGGCCGCCCATTCCGCGAACCGACGGTCGAGCTCGGCGGCGGACGGTTCGCCCCGGTGGATCCAGACCCGCCATCGGAAGGTCACGACACCTCCGGCGGGCACCTCGAACGTCTCGGGTTCCTGCAAAAGGCCGAAGCTTTTCCGGGCAAACGGGTTGGCGGAGAATAGGCCGTAGGTGCGCACATGCCATCCGGTCGGGTGGCGTGGATTGAACGGGTGATCGAAGATCGCCACACCCACCATTTCGCCACCCAGCGGACCGCTGTAGTCGCACCACCGCGCCGGCCGACTCCAGGCCGCGCGATCGGCGTGTCCCTCGGAATTGAGGATGCGCCCGCGACCCGGTGGGTCGGGCTGCAGGGCCGCGCCGAGCCCCAACGCTAACGATCCCTCCTTCGTGTCGCCGAAGCGCAGCGCCCCGCGGGAGGCATGGACGAACGCCTCGAGCTCGATCTCGCTGCCACCGTCGCGGGTGGGCCGGAACCGCCAGACCCGCCGATCCGTCGCGACCACGGCGCCGCCGGCGACCCACTCGTTGCTGACGACCATCCGGCCACCACCCTCGTCGAGCTCGAGAAACGCCACGTGCACGATGCGCTCGCCGTTCCGCGAGCTCCAGAAATCGTGGCCGTTCAGGTCGCCGTGCGTGGACCAGAGCCCGCAGTGGTGGGGGTGGTCTCTCGATTCCCCCGCGATTTCGCCAGAGGGGAAGGCCCTCGTCAGTGCCGCTCCATGGGGGGCAAGCACCGGATGGAAACACGGAAATCGTTCATGGCGGAACCGGTAGTCCGCCAGCGGCCGCCCGCCGACGCGGATGCGCACGACTTCCGCCTCGCGTTCGAACGTCACCTCGCCCGCCGAGGCGGCCAGCGCGACGGCCGCCGCCAGCATCCGGATCGTCCTCATGCGCCCTCGTGACATCGTGCATCGCCGGCTCGATGCCCACGGATGCGGATCCACCACCCGCCATGGCTCGGCGAGCCGCCCGCCGGCGAACCTCACGCCCTCCGCCGCCAGCCGCGCCAGCTTCTCGGCGGCCGCCCGGCCGCGGACCTGGCCGCGATAGCCTCCCGGTCGTAAGTCCGAGGCGATCACCCGGTGACAGGGCACCCAGGGCGCCCACGGATTATCGCGCAGGGCCCGCCCCACCGCACGGGGCGAGGCCACGCCTACGGCCTTCGCCAGCCGCGCGTAGGTCGTCACGCGGCCCCGGCGAACGGTTCGAAGGGCGTCGTAGACGCGCCGCGCAAACTCCGTGACCTGGCACGCGGCTCTCCCTGGCGACCCGGCGCGCTGCATGCGCCCACCACGGTCACGAAAAAAGCGACCGGTGTCAAGGAGGTCTGGGTGGGGAACCCATGGGAAAAACACCGGTCGCCCACCGCAACCTACCTCATCGGCGGAGGTTTTCAAGGAACGGGTGCCGCGGAGATGCCGGGCGGGCTGGACGCGCCGATGCGGCCAAGAGAACGGGGCCTGGGCCGTCCTTGCACGGCCGCGGCCGGCAGCATACTTTGCCGCGCATGAGAATGCTGGTGACCGGCGCGACGGGGTTTCTCGGCCGCGAGGTCGTGGCTCGGCTGGCCCGCGAGCACGACGTGGTGCCCGTCGGCGGCCGCACGGCGCTACCCGGCGGGCTGGCCGCGGACTTGCGCCGCCCAGGCATCTGGGGGCCGCTGCTGGCGGAGGTGCGGCCGGACTGGGTCGTCCATCTGGCCGCCTATCGGGAGCCGGATTTTTGCGAGGACCACCCCGAGGAAACACGGGCGCTCAACACCCGGCCGGTGGCGGAGCTAGTTCGTGAGCTGCCGCCCGACGACCGCCTGCTCTTCATCAGCACCGACTATGTCTTCGACGGCCTGCACCCGCCCTACCGCGAGGATAGCGAGCGCCGGCCGATCAACGTGTACGGGCTAAGCAAGGCCGAGGCGGAGGACGCCGTCCTCGCGCGGCCCGGCTCGCTGATCCTCCGCATCCCGCTCCTCGTCGGCTCGGGTCCGTCCGCCGACCGATCGGGATTTCTCACCCAGATTGTGGACACGCTGCGGCAGAACCGGCCCGTGGCGGCCGACGCGGTGCTGCGGCGGTTTCCGACCTGGATTCGGGACGTCGCCGAGGCCGTCGCGTTTCTGATCGAGCGCGATCAGACGGGCGTCTTGCACTATAGCGGCCGCGAGGGGCTGACGCGCCACGAGATGATCCGGATCGCCGCCGAGGTGCTCGGCCACCCGGCGGACCATGTGCGGCCGTCGGAGGACGTAGTGCCCCGGCGCGCCGCGCGGCCGCGCGATTCACAACTCGACACCACCCGGATCGAGGCCCTCGGCTTCCGCCGGTTCACGCCGTTCCGCGAGGTCGTCAAGGCGTTTGCCGCCGATTTCCCGGAGGTCCGCACCGGCTGACGCGGCCGGGTCCGCCCATCCCCGTGCGCCGTCCGGCGGCCGTTCCCTGCTAGGTCGTCCCGTCCGCCAACCGTCCCGTAAGATGTATTCCGGCACGCCGCATGGCATACTGGCCGCCGTGAGGAGTCCCGGCGAGGAACGAAAGTGGCGTCGGCGGGAATTTCTGGGCGGGGCGGCGGCCTACGCGGCCCCGCGCAAACCCGTGGAGGAGCTCTTCGACTGCTAGGCCGATCCGTGGCAGGTGCGCAACCTGGCCGAAGACCCCGACCATCGCCCGGTCCTGACGCGAATGCGCGAGGCGTTGCGGGCGCACCTCCTTTCCATACGCGACCTCGGCTTCATGCCGGAATGGCGCGCGGCGCACCTGTCGGGTCGGGGAACGCCGACGGTTGAGGCGGCCGACGAAATCATGTACCCGTTGGGCCGCATCCTCGAAACCGCCGAGGCGGTCGGACGGCCTGTCGCGGAGGACGCGAGGATCGAGTGGTTGAAGGACGTGGATCCGGCCGTTCGCTGGTGGGGGGCGATCGGTGTGCGGGTCTCCGGCGACGGCTCGGCGCCGGTCCGTCGAGCGCTGACGCACACGTTGCGCGACGCGGTGCCGCCGGTGCGCATCGAGGCAGCTGGCGCGCCGCTCGCGGGCTGGAACGACCCCGACGCGCTCAACGCCCTGATCGCGTCGCTCGCGTCCCCCGATTCCCTCGAGGTTCTCGCCGCCGCCCGCACCCTGCCACTCCTGGGTTTGCTGGCGCGGCCCGCGCTGCCGGCGATGCGGACGGCGCTCCGGACCGGCTCGCCCGACCGGAACCTGAACCTGTACATTCAGCCTGGAGGCGGCCGTCCGGGAACTGGTGGCGGCCTCCACGCAACCGCCATTGCGGAGAGACTCGACCATGAAGCTCTGGACCGGCGAGATCCATCGCGAGACCAAAGGGCACGGCGACCTCCACGACCTCACCGCCGACGTGACTGCCGTGGTGAAATGCTCCGGCATCCGCGCCGGCATTCTGCACCTTTTCGTGATCGGCAGCACCGGCGCGCTGACGACCATGGAGTTCGAACCGGGCCTGGTCGGCGATCTTCGCCTGCTGCTGGATCGCCTCGTGCCGCCGTCGGAAGCCTACGGGCACCAGGAGGCCTGGCACGACGGCAACGGCCACTCGCACCTGCAGGCCAGCCTGTTGCGGCCGGACCTGACCCTGCCGATCCGCGAAGGCGAGCCCGTGCTGGGGCGGTGGCAACAGGTCGTGCTCGTCGAATGCGATGTCCGGCCGCACCAGCGCATCGTCGTGCTGACCATCTTCGGCGATTGAAGACCCCGGCGTTTCCCAATCGCCGGGAGATCGCGGCCGCACCGGTGCCGCCACGGTGCGCGCGGCCTCAGGCCGGGTTCGCCCGGTGCGTTGGCACCACCCGGAGGGCGCCGGTCGGACAGCCGGAGCGGCACATGTCGCAGCGAACGCACATCACGTCGTCGATCCGGTGCCGGCGGAACGGATCGGCGGCGATCGCACCGACCGGGCACACCTGCGCGCAGCGCGTGCAGCCGATGCACTCGTCGCCCACCTCGTAGCGGATCAACCGCACGCAGCGGCCGGCCGGACAGCGGCCTTTGAGATGTTCCTCGTACTCGTCGCGGAAATACCGCAACGTGGTGAGGACGGGGTTCGGCGCGGTCCGCCCGAGTCCGCAAAGGCTCTGGCGCCGGGTGATGTCGGCCAGGCGCTCGAGCCGGTCGAGGTCGTCGGGGCGCGCCGTCCCCTCGCAGAGGCGGTCGAGGATGTCGAGCATCCGGCGCGTGCCGATGCGGCATGGCGTACATTTGCCGCAGGACTCGCGGCACGTGAACGAGAGGAAATAGCGCGCCACGTCGACCATGCAATCCCTGTCGTCGAGCACGACGAGGCCACCGGACCCCATCATCGCGCCGACGCGGAGGAGGGCCTCGTAGTCCACCGGTGTATCGCCAAGCCGTTCGGGGATGCAGCCGCCAGAGGGGCCGCCGACCTGGACGGCCTTCCACGGGCGGCCGTTGGCCGCCCCGCCGCCGATCTCCTCGACGATCTCGCGCAAGGTCATGTCCATCGGCACTTCGATCAGGCCGCCGCGGGCGATCTTGCCGGCCAGCGCGAAGACCTTGGTCCCCTTGCTCCGCTCCGTGCCGATCGCCGCGAATGCGGCCGCGCCGCGGCGCAGAATCCACGGCACCAGCGCCAGCGTCTCGCAGTTGTTCACCAGCGTCGGCTGGCCCCGCAGACCCCGTTCGGCGGGGAACGGCGGCCGGAGGCGCGGCGAGCCACGACGGCCCTCGACCGATTCGATCAGCGCGGTCTCCTCCCCACAGACGAACGCGCCACCGCCCTGAACGACCCGCAGGTCCAGCGTGACCCCACGTCCCAGGATGTCCGGTCCGAGCAGTCCCGCCGCCCGCAAGCGGTCCATCGCCGTGCCGATCCGCCGGACGGCCAGCGGATATTCATGCCGGATATACAGAACCCCCTCCCTCGCGCCGACGGCCCACGCGGCCAGGATCATGCCCTCGAGGATCCGGTAGGGGTAGGACTCCATCAGCATCCGGTCCATGAACGCGCCAGGGTCGCCCTCGTCGCCGTTGCAAACGACGTACTTTTCGACGCCCGGCCCGTCGCGGACCGCGCGCCACTTCCGGCCGGTGGGGAACCCCGCCCCGCCGCGGCCGCGCAGACTGGACGCCTTGATCTCCGCGATGGACTCCTCCGGTGGCCGTACGCCGAGCCATCGTTCCAGCGCCACGAACCCGCCGCGGCGGCGGTACTCGTCGAGGTCCAGCGGATGGATATCGCCGCAGGATTCCGTTGCGATGTGGAGCTGGCGGCCGAGAAACGACCTGACGGGCCGCTCGCGGGGGTCGAGCTGGCGCACCGGCGGCGGCGGGCCGGCGCCGGGGCCCAGCAATGAATCGAGACGGGCCGCCGTGGCCGACCACCACCGCTCGAAGAGCCGGTCGCTGAAATGCATCGCCAAAATCGGCTCGACGTCTTCCGCTCGCACGCGCGCGTATCGCACCAGCTTTCGGCCCGGCCGTACGATCTCCAGCAGCGGGGTCTGGTGGCACATGCCGACGCACCCGACGTGCCGCACGCGGATCGGACGCCGACGCCGCTGCACCGCGCGCCTCAGCGCCTCGTTCACCTTGGCGCTGCCGCCGGCGATGCAGCAGGAGCCCAGGCCGATCCGTACCTCGCCGGCGTCGTCCGTTCCGGCCGTGTCCGCCCGGGGGGAAAGCGGATCCACCTTTGCTTCCATTGGCCGACCCCGGAAATCGTCCAGCATCTCGCCGACGTTCTCCGGCGAACGATGGCCGTAGGTCACCCGGTCGATCATCGCCACCGGCGCCAGGGTGCAGCAGCCAAGGCAGGCGACCTTCCGCACCGTGAACTCCAGGTTCGCGTCCGTGTCCTCGCCCTCCGCCAGCCCCAGCACGCGGCCCACAGCCTCGTGCACCCGCTCGGCGCACTTCACGTGACAGGCGGTGCCGACGCAGACGCAGACGGAGTGGCGGCCCGCGGGACGATGACGGAGCTGCGGGTAGAAGGTCGCGACGCTCCAGAGGTCCGCCGGCTGGATGTCGGTCACCTCGCAGATCCGGCGCAGCGTGGCGGGCGGCAGCCAGCCGAAACGGTCCTGGATCGCCTGCAGCGGCGGCAGCGCAGCGGCGGGGGATCGGCCGACCTCGGCGACGATGTCCTCCACCGCAGCCAGGTCCGGCTCGCTTTGTCGGTCGGTCATGACGTCAGGGCGGGTCACGCGCGGTTTATGGAGAGGGGCCGATGGCGTAGAGGCGGCGGAGCCCGCGCAGGTAGAGCCGGCCACCGGCGAAGGCCGGCGTGGCGCCGCAGTCCTCCCCGGTCGGATTTTCGGCGACCGGCTCGAAGGTAGTCGAGGCACGGATCACGCGGGTCCGCCCCTTCCGATCCGCCAGGTACACGTGATCCCCGGCGGCGACGGGAGAGCTGTAGAACCCCTCGTCCCACTCTTGGGTCCAGAGCGTTCGGCCCGTGGCGGCATCGCGGCAGGTGACGATGCCCGAGCTCGCGGCCAGATGGAGCCGTCCCCGGTAGGCGAGCGGTGAGGCAACGTCTGGCAGATCCTCGTCGGTCTCCCACAAGAGGCGGCCATCGGCGGCGTCCACGGCCACAAGTCGCGTGTATTCGTTGCCCGCGAACAGCCGGCCCTCGCCCCAGGCGGGCGACGTGCCGATCTCGGCCTCAATGCCGCCCATCGTCCACACCTCGCGGCCGTTGGCCAGTTCGTACACCGCCAGCATTGGGTTGGCCAGGATGGCCAGACGGAGGGCCCCGCCGTGCTCGCGGCCACCGGCGAGGACCACCCCGCCTCAACCGCTCTCGGCGTGGACCACGCCGGCTCTCCGTCGGCGGCGCGAAAGGCCAGCAGCCGGCCGCCCTCCTCCTGGTCGTACTGCACGATCAACAACCCGCCTTCCGCCAGCAGCGACGACGAATGGCCATAAGGATTTTTCGGCACACCGAGGTTGCGCGCCCACAGCCTCCGGCCTCCAAAGTCACACGCCAGCAGATCGCCGGTCGCGAAGATCGCGAACACCCGCTGTCCGTCCGTCGCCGGCGTGGGTGCGGCCAGCCCCGTGTCCTCAGCCGTTTTGGGAGGCTGTTCAGGCGAGCCGGGTATGCCGACCGCCTCGTGCCGCCAGAGCAACGCGCCGGTGTCGGCGTCGTATGCGTACAGCTCGCCGTGCCGCCCGTCCGCGCCAGTGACGAACAGACGGTTGCTCCAGACGACCGGCGAGCTGAATCCCGGCCGCGGCACCTCGGCGGACCACGCCACGCCGGATCCTCCGGGGATGTCCCATCGCACCGGCGCCGGTTCGGCGCTCCAACCGCGTCCCCCAGTCCCCCGGAACGCCGGCCACCACTCGGACAACGGATCGCCGGCGGCCGGCTCCGGCGGTTCCGGAACGGCCTGGCCCGACGCCGCGCGGGTCGCCGGCCGCAGCACGAGCGCCACTGACCCGGCCGCCGCCGCCAGCAGGCCGATGTAGAGTGCCGTCGCCCGGCGAATGGCGCGCTGTTCGCGGTCGCGATCAGCGGGGGAGGCCGGCGACCTGAACGGCGGGACAGCCTTAGGGATCAACCACCGGACGCCGCTCCACGCCGCCAACACCAGCGCCCCGCCGATCCACATCAGCCATCCGCCCCGGCGCACCAGGTCTTGCGATGCGAAAAACGCACGGCGGGCCAGCAGGTCCATCTCGCGGGCCTGGGCGGCGAGGTGGGTGTCCGCCGGCCGCCCCTGCGCCGCGCGGATCAGCTCGAGCCGCGCGGGCGAGTTCAGCGAATCGGCGTGCCGGAGCTGTCGCGCGTTCAGCGCCAGCACGCCGCCGGCGACCGCACAGACAAAACCCGCACCAATCGCCAGCCCGTGGAGTGCGGAGGCGACAGCGGTGGACACGGAACTGCACGCCGCAGGCACGGCCAGGGATTCCCCATCGGACCGGCGAGCCGGCCCAGCCGGACATACTCCCGCGGGCAGTGCGCGAAGCACCGACCGCAACTGAGGCAGTCGCCGCGGTCAGCGACGTGGTCTCTTTCGGCCGGCCGGCGCGCGGCCGCGACGATGCGAACGGCCGCGACCAGGCCGACCATCCCTCCTGCCCACGCCCACGACGTCGCCAGCCGGCGGGCAGCAACCACGGCCGCCTCATCGGCGCGCTCTCGTGACTGGCCCGAGGCCCGGAACACCCGGGCCTCCCACGTCAGGTCCGCGCGCCCGACAGCCTCCTCCGCGCGCAGTTCAGCCACCAACGCGACGTCGGGATGGAGCCGGGGCGCGAGGGCCATGCCGAGCCATCGGCCGGACATCGCAGCGACGGCGATCCAGACGGGCACGGTGATCAACGCCCAGGCTAGGGCGCGACGCGCGCGGTGGCGGTCGGCCGGCGGCGGCATCGGCTCGCGTATCGCATCGAAGGGGCAGGCCGTCTCGCAAAGCCGGCAGTGAACGCACTCGTCCGGCGTGATCGTCAGGTGCCGCCACGAAAGGCGCGAACACCACGACAACAGGACGCCATAGGGACAAAGGAACCGGCAGTAGGGCCGCGCCACAAACGCGCCGATCCCCAGCATGACCAGGCCGGTCGCGATCATGCCGGCGGGGCCGTGTCGGCGGAAGAGGCCGACGAACGGATCGTAGCGACAGATCCAGTAACCCGCCCCCACGACGGCCAGCGCCGCGGCTCCGGCCAAGGTACGTGGGCGCCAGCAGGGCGAGCGGGCGGGACAACCAGCGCGGCAGCCGGACGGGCCGGATCACCACAAGGTCTTGGATCGCCCCCAGCGGGCAGACGCCCGCACAGAACACACGGCCCCACAGCAGGGCCGCCGCCAGCGGCATCAGGAAGATCGACGCCACCGTCCAAGGCACCCGTTGGTAGGGGTCGGCCAGGGCCACGGCAATGTTCTGGATCGAGCCGACGGGGCACACGCACCCTTTGCGAACTAAACCGAACCACACGAGGCAGAGCACGGTCAGCATCCACACGCCGCGCCGCGACCGCCGGCGCAGCGCCAGCCACGCCGCCGCGCCCAGCGCCCCGCTCAGCGCGGCCGCGTTCGCCCACTCCCGCCACGCCGGCCGGTCCGGGACCGGCGGCGTGTACACCGGCATCCGATATCCCGACTTGAAGTCCGGCTGCGGAAACCGCTGCACCGCCGGTGCGGCTGGTGCGCTCGCCAACAGCGCAACCAACCCCAGGGCCAGCAGCGGGCGCCTCCCGTCACGCATCCGCACCACCTTCCCGGCGGATCCACGCCGACGACGCCCCGAAGGAGGTCTTCATTCGGTAGGCCCGCTCGACGGGCACGCGCTGAATGGCCCGGGAGGGACAGCGGCGGGCGATCCCGCACTCGTTGCATTGGACACACAGGTGCCGGAGGATCTGCAGATGCAACGATCCGTTGCCGAACGTGGTGCAACCCTTCACGCATTTTCCGCAGCCGGTGCACAGGTCCTCATCGATCGTGTACTCGTAATATGGCGCCTCGATGAATGTGCGACGAATCGCCCCCGTCGGGCACATCTGGTTCTCGGCGGCGGTGTTCAGCGCCGTCGCGCCGGGGTCGAAATAGCCGAAACAGAGACGGCAATAACCGCACATCGCGAAGGTGTGAACGCACTTGACCGCCGAGGGCGTCAGCACGCAGTTGGTCATGCAGCGGCCGCACTGGACGCAGCGGTGGGGATCGATCTGCCAGACCATGCGCGACCGCGACGCGGCGCCGGACGCCGCAACGGCCGCGACGGCGCCGCCGGCCACGCCGGCTGCGGCGGCCAGACCCCGTCGCAGAAACTCCCGGCGATGCCGTGCGGAGGAAGAGGGAGGGAAACTCATGCCGACTCCTCCCTCGGCGGCTGCACCGCCGACCCAAACCGGCATAATGGAACGTCCGCGGCGGGTTCCGACGCCTCGGCCATCCTGCGCGGCCATGGGCACGCTGCCGCGCGACGGCAGTGCGCGCACAGCCCTTCGGCCGGCGGACCACCGCCCACGCGCAGGGCGAGCGCGCCCAGCCCGCACATCGCGGCCGGACGCCCAAGCCATGCCATCCATTGACGGCGTGTCCAGCGGCGGATCGCCGGGCGCGTCATCGCCGTTCCTCCCCTGCCGCGGTGCGGCGCTCGAACACCCGTACGGCGCCGCGGGCCGGGTCGGCCGCGTACACGCGGCCGGCGGCGTCCGCCGCCACGTCCAGCCCGACGACGTCCTCCGCGAACTCCCTGGGCGCGGCCACGACGCTCTCGAGCGATCCGTCGTCGCGATATACCTTGACGCGCGGCAGCCCCTTTTCCGCCGTCACGAATCCGCCGCCGGGCAACAGCGCGAAGTCCGTCGGATTGCAGCAGCCGCAGAACGACTCGATCCGCGAGCCCGGCCGGCCCCAGCTCCGAAGCAGCCGGCCGCCGGCGTCCCGTTGCTCAAGGCGAAGTTCCCCCGGGTGGGCGACCCACAGCGTCCCATCCGCCGCCACCGCCACGTCGAAATGCGGGCTGGGCACGACGAACCCGCCGCCGTCGGGCGCCTGAACGTGCGCCTTCAGCGCGCTCGAGCGGTCGAAGAGCCAAATGATGCGCAGGCCCGCGTCAGCCACCGCCACGAGGTTGGAGCCGGCGGACAGCGATGTGATCAGCGAGCTCTCGCCCAGCGTGGGCCCCTCCTCCACGTCGCCGCCCGCCGGCGGATACACGAGGTAGGATCGCTCCAGGCCGACCAGCAGCGCGCCGTCTGGCGCGAACGCCGCGCAGCGCCCCGCCGCGGGAAGATCCAATCGTCGGTCCGACGATGACGGCGCGTTCAGTTGGCCGACGAGCACGCGGCGACCGGCGACGATCGCGAACCGGCCGTCGGCGGACATGGCGACTGCGGCCAAACCGGTCAGGCCGGTCCGCAACGGCGGCAGTTCGCGCCATCGGAGCAGGGTCGGGGGCACCTCACGATAGGGGTCAGATCAAGGGTGAACGCGGCGCCGGGATCCTCGCGGGCCGCCGAGCTGCCCAGCGCCGCCATCATGGCAACGGCGCACGCCCGCATTATGAAGGTGAGGCGGTTCATCTCTGGTCGCGCAGGTCCAAACATACCATCCGCTCGGATTCGCGCACCAGCAGGCGGCCGGCCACCAGCGCCATCGGACCCCATGAATCCCGCGCATTGGGCAAAACGGTGGCGCGGCCCAGCTCCTCGTAGCTGCGGGCCGTGGCGCGGACCATCGTCAACGTGCCCTCGTCGTCCAGCACGAACAGTTTGTCGTCGCCGACGATCAGGGGACCCAGGCCGAACCGTCGCTCTGGCGGACTGGCCCACACGGCCCGGCCGTCGGGATGATGGCACACCAGGCGGCGCCGCAGCGCGCCGGCATCGTTCGGCATCACCGCGAACAGGTGGGTCGGGTAATGGATCGGTGTCTGCTGTTCCGAACCGAACACCGTCTTGTCCGCCCGCCAGACCAGCTCCGCGCGAAGGTGGCCGCCCTCGGCCCGAAGCTGGAACAGGGCGCTGCCGGCGCCGTAGCCGGCGGCGATCAACAGCCGGCCGCCCGGCAGCGGCAGCGGCGAAGGCGCCTGCACGGACACCTTCCAATTCGCCGTCCTCCACAGGATGCGGCCCGCATCGGCTCCGTCGGCGGCAACGCCGACAAGGCCCCCGAGCGCTACATAGACGTACATTCGGCGTCCCTCGAACTCCATCGGGACGACGGACGAATGCGACATCGCCCAACCGTCCGGGTTCGGCGTCTCCCACAGGATCCGCCCGGTGTCGACGTCGACGCCGAGCATCAGCGCCTGGCCGGCCGGCGCCAGAACGACGGCGGATCCGTCCAGCAGCGGGCATTGCGCCGTATACCACAACGGCTCCTTTGCGCCATGGTCCCGGACAAGGTCCGTGCCCCATCGGAACTCCCCGGTGATGGCGTCGGCGCACAGCACGTGGCACCGGGGGCCGATCGTCACCACATGCCGTTCCCCCACCGCCGGCACGGTGCGCGAGATGCCGTGATTCCGCTTGATCTCCACCAAGTAACCCCGCCGCCAGAGCTCCGTGCCGGTGTCGAGCGAGAAGCAGCGAAGGGCGTCGGCCCGCTTCGTCTCGTCGTAGTCGAGCACATAGACGCGGCCGTGGCGGACGGCCGGCCCCGCATGGCCATCGCCGAGTTTGACCGACCACAGGATGGGCGGCCCTCCTTCCGGCCAGCGGTCGGCTAGACGGATGGACTCCTTTGAAACATTGTCGAATTCCGCCCCGCGGAACCGCGGCCAGACGGAGGTGATGGCGGACGGCGCACCGCCGAAGGATTGAAAAAAACCTTCAGGTCAACGCCCGGTGCGGCGGGGGAATCGGCGCCGGGATCGGGTTCCGGCAACCGCAGGTCGAGTGCCCGGGACGGGCCGGCACCCATCCACCCGCGCAGCGCGAACCAGCCGGCGATCCCCGTCGCCACGGCGGTGACCAGCGCCCACGCGCCGGGAGGAACGCGGAGCGGACGCGCGGCGGGGCTCGTCGAGGGTATTCCCGGATCGCTGGACATCTCGACCGCCATCGAGGCGCACGCTAGCGGCAGCGCACGGGGGCGTCAACCGCCCGATCGGGTCAATGGCGGGACGGAGCCGGCGCCGTCCGCAACGGCCCGGTTGTGCGGCCTAGGCCCGGAAGGTGACGACGAAGATCAGGATGGCCGCGGCGCACACGGCGAATGGCACTGCGAACACGCGGCGCCAGTCGAAACCGTCGGTGGTCTTGAACCGGTCCATCACCGCCCCGGCCAGTTGCGTGCCCAGAAACAGTCCTACGCCGGTCGTCGCGGCAAAGATCAAGGATTGCATCGAGCTGCGGATCGCGTCGCTGGCCATCGTGTTGGCCAGCATTTGGCCGGCGATGATGAAGAACACGTACGCGAGGCCGTGGAGCGCCTGGGCGGGCACGAGGATGGCGCGGCTGGACGTGGCCACGTACAGCCCATAGAGGGCCGCCCAGCATGCCGCGCCGAGCACGAGCGTCCATTTGTACCCCAGTTTCTCCACGGCGGGGCCGAGGGCGACGAACGTGGCCGCCGCCTGCACGGCCTGGGCGAACGCCATGATGGCGGGGATGCTGCGACTGGCTACGCCGATCCTCTGGAGGTAGGGTGCGGTGCCGAGGAAGTAGAACTGCATCATGCCCGCGACGGCCATCGAAACGATCACGAAGACCAGGAACCGCCCCTCCTTGAGCATCGCCATCGCGTCCAGGATCGGCGCGGCGCCCTGGTTGGCCGGCGGCGTGGCGGGCAGGGCCAGGCAGACGGCGGCCATGGCCACGGAAAGGATCGCTGAGAAATACATGCAGTCCACGCCGCGGTCGCCGGTCTTGAACTTCCAGCGCCAGGCGGTCAGCGCGTAGCCGGCCAGCGCCCACGCGATCGGGGCCCACATGAAGACGTGGCCAACGTTGATGCCGGATTCCGGGGTGACGTGGGCGAACATCAGCGAGTTCACCAGCGGCAGCGTCGCGGCGTAGAAAACCGCGTAGCCGAGCATCACCGCCAGCAGGCCGGGGAACGCCTCCTGCCGCGCCGCGACGAACATCAACACCGCCCCCGCAACATGGCAGGCGGCCAGGATGTGCTCAGTGTTGAGGTACTTGTCGGCGATCTGGCCCGAGATCAGCGGCGCGAAGATGCAGGCCAGCGGAAGCGTGCCGTAGATCCAACCGGTCTGTTTGCCGTTGAACTTCAACGGGCCCAGCAGCCGCGCCGCCAGCACCGGCGACCAAGCGCCCCATACCGCGTACTGAAGGCCCATCATCAGGCTCAACAAGGCGTACAAGCTCCAGTTCACCGCCGACTCCTTTCGTCCGCGCTGACAACGTTTCGGCGCCGAATTGCAGTGTACGCGGCGACGTCATGGCGGCCAAGCCCCGCGCGGCCGTCTACTTCCGTCTCGCCGCCTACCTCTCTACCCTGCGCGGCGGCAACTGTAGGGGGCCAACGAAGCCGGCCGGCCGCCGGCGGGCGCCATGAGACGCCTTGTTGCCCTTCCAGGTGTCGCCAGGCCACCGGGTTCGTCCGGCGGCGGCGGCGTGGTAGACTGGGGCCTATGAACGCTCAACCCGAGCGTTGGACGGTGGTTCGCATCCGCCAGATGAAAGGGCGCGGGCGGTTGCCCTGTGTGACTGTGACCGATGCCGCAACGGCCCGGTGGGCGGAGGAGGCGGGGCTGCCGCTGCTGCTGGTCGGCGATTCGCTTGGGATGACGATCCTCGGCTACGAGACCACGCTGCCGGTCACGCTCGAGCAGATGCTTCACCACACGGCGGCCGTGGTGCGGGGTCGCCGGGCGGCGCTGGTGGTGGCGGACATGCCCTTCCTGACCTACCAGGCCTCGCCGGCCGAGGCGGTTCGGAACGCGGGTCGGTTTCTCCAGGAGGCCGGCGCGGACGCCGTCAAAATCGAGGGCGGGCGCGAGCGGGCCCCGACGGCGCGCGCCCTCGTCGAGGCCGGCATCCCGGTGATGGGACACATCGGGCTGCTGCCGCAGAGCGTGAAGACGGCCGGCGGGTACCGCGTGCGTGGCCGCACGTCCGCGGAATCCGCCGCGTTGCTGGCCGACGCCCGGGCGTTGGAGGCCGCCGGCGTCTTCTCCATCGTAATCGAGGGGGTGCCGCCGGCCGTCGCCCGTCGCTTGACCGCGGCGGTGGGCGTTCCCACCATCGGCATCGGCGCCGGCCCGCATTGCGACGGCCAGGTGCTGGTGCTGCACGACTTGCTCGGCATGGCGGCCGAACCGCCGCCGAGGTTCGCGCGCCGGTACGTGGATTTGCGCGGTCACGCCGTAGACGCCCTGCGCTCGTTCCGGCGCGATGTGGAGGCCGGCCGGTTCCCTGGGCCGGAACACTGGTACTGAGCTCGGCCGCTTGGCCATGCGCGTGATCCGTTCCATCGCCGAAATGCAAACGGCCGCCCTCGCGCTGCGGGCCGCCGGCCGCCGGATTGGCGTGGTGCCGACGATGGGCGCACTCCACGAGGGTCACCTGTCCCTCGTCCGCCTCGCCCGTGCACGGGCGGACATCGTGGTCGTCACCCTCTTCGTCAACCCCACCCAGTTCGGCCCCAACGAGGACTACCAACGGTATCCGCGGGATTTCGAGGGCGACCGGCGCAGCTGCGAGGAGGCGGGGGCGGACTTCCTCTTCGCGCCCGACGCCACGCAGATGTACGCGCTTGACCACAGCGCATGGGTAGAGGAGATGCGCCTGTCGCGCCACCTGTGCGGCGCTTCGCGCCCCGGCCATTTCCGCGGGGTCTGCACCGTTGTGGCCAAGCTGTTCAACCTCGTCCAGCCGCACGTCGCGGTATTCGGGGAAAAGGACGCCCAGCAGTTGCGCATCGTCCGCCGGATGGTCCGCGACCTCAATTTTCCCGTCGAGATCGCCGCCGCGCCGATCGTCCGCGAGCCGGACGGCCTCGCGATGAGTTCCCGTAACCGATACCTATCCTCGGAGGAGCGTCGCCAGGCCGTCGGCCTGCGCCGCGCCCTCGACGAGGCCGAGCGCAGGTTCGCGGCCGGCGAACGCGACGCCGCCGTTCTCAAGGGCGCGATGGCCGAGGTGATCGAGACCGTCGCGCCCTCCGCGCGGATTGACTACTTGGAGATCGTGGACGACGAAAGCCTCGAGCCGGTCGAGCACATCGAGCGTCCGGCGCTCGCGGCGATCGCCCTCTGGCTGGGAACGACCCGCCTCATCGACAACGCCCCCCTGCGCGGCTGAGCCGCGGCGCCTCACCGACGCGGCACGCGGCGGCGGAATCGACGGACTCGCACGCCCGCCTCTTTCAGCAGCCGGCGCGCGGCGGCGCTGAAATGGTACTCGTCCTCGTACACGACTTCCCGGATGCCCGCGTTGATGATCATTTTACAGCACATGAGGCATGGACAGGTGGTGCAGTACAGCGTGCCGCCACGCACGGAAATGCCGTGATAGGCCGCCTGGACGATCGCGTTTTCCTCCGCATGCGCGCAAATGCAATCGCCAAGCCGCTCCCCCGACGGCGCGTCCGACGCGCAGCGTGGACAGCCTCCGTCGAGGCAATTGCGAATCCCGCGCGGGGTCCCGTTGTAACCAGTGGATACGATCCGGCGGTCGCAGACAATCAACGCCGCCACCTTGCGTCGCCGACAGTTGCTGCGGCGCGCCACGACGTGGGCGATGTCCACGAAATACTCGTCCCAGCCGGGCCGAGCGGCCGAAGAGGACCGCATTCGATTCATGGGCCCCCGAGTCTCCCAAAGACCGTCGAAATCAGTCAACCATACCCACTGCCCCATATGCCGACGTTGCTGCTTCGCATGACACATGTCCCCTCTTGACAAACCGGGCCCACAAAGTGCCAGGCACTTTTACGCGTTTTGATAACTTTGCTTGTGCCTGTCCCCAATTTCTTCGGTTTGTGTCAATGGAGCATGCAGGAGTGTTGTCGACTTGACTGTGTGACGGGTCCGAGTGCGGCGAGCAGCCGTGTTGCATCCCAACGCCGACAAAGTTCGTCCAATCCTTGGAAGCGCGGGCGGGCCGAAGTTCCAATGATTGGAAGATGCAGGCAACGAGCTCCCGGTGACCTCGGCACCCCATGACCCCACCAACCTGGAGGACCTACCGCCCGGGTCCCGCAGTCGAACCGATCCGGTAAAGGTGGGTTCGAGCACGGAGAAACAACGACCCTTCGGCAAGGGCCCGGAGACGCCAGACACCCATCGCCGAGCCGGTTGGTGGAGACCGGTCGGTAGTGATCGGCATCCTCGATCACGTACGAGGCCCCCTGCATCGAACAGAATAGGATCCGTCCACCCGCGGTCACCGGCGAGGCCGCGAAGTTGCCGCCGAGCCGGCGACCCCATAGGAGCCTGCCCGTTTGCGGATCGAAGCAACCCAGGTGCCCCCCGTCCGAAATCATGTACAACCGTCCGCCGACCACAATCGGGGAGGGGATGTGAGGCGCATCGCGTTCCAGCATCCATCCCACCGCCGGCGGGCGGCCGGGAGGCGGCGGCCATGATAGCCCCCATGCCGCCGGTCGGCCCGGGCCGGGGCAGATCACCACCACTCCGTCGGCCACCACCGGCCGGGCCGCAGCCGAATACGCCGGATGCGGCCAGCGCCAGAGTTCCATCCCTGTCGACGGGTCGTGGCCGTACGCGGCCTTCGCCCCCACGCTGATCAACACCGCCCGCCCGTCTGCGGCGGCCACGATCGGCGTCGAATAGGCCTTCCGCAAGTCGCCCTCGTGAACCGGCCGCCCGTCCGGCCCCAGATCGTTCCACTCCGCCGTCCGGTCGGCCCTCCAGCGCGTCCGTCCCGTCGCCGCGTAGAGCGCCGCCAGATATGCACATCGACGCCTTCCATCGAAAGGATCAGAGGCCCCCGATCAAAACGGGCGACGAGCCGGGGCCGCGATAGTGCCTCCAGGGCAGGTCGTCGCGGCTCCAGATCACGCTGCCGTCGCGGGCATCGAGACACGCCGTGCCGTAGCTTCCGAAGTGGACGTACAGCCGGTTGGAGGCGACGACGGGCGACGAGGACGCGTAGCTGTTCATCGCGTTGCCCAGCGGTTCGGGGGCGTCGCATGTGAAGACCCGCCGCTGCCATACGATCCGGCCGGACGATGAATTGAGGCACAGGGCGAAGAATTTGCGACCGTCCGCGGTCGCGGTCGTCACCCGCACCCGGCCGCCCGCCACCACCGGCGTCGACCACCCGCGGTGGAGAATCTCGGTCTTCCACACTATCCCGTTGGTTTCGCTCCATCGCGTCGGAATGGCCGCGTTCGGACCGCCATGACCGTCGCGGGTGGAGCTGCGGAACTTCGGCCAGTCGGCGGCGGCCCTCACGGCGACGAGGACCAGCAGGGGAACGCAGCGGGCGGCGGAGAATCGCTCAAAACTCCGCCAGGTAGCGGACGTCATTTTCGTAGAGCATCCGGATGTCCGGAACTCCATGCAGGATCATCGCGATGCGCTCGATGCCCATCCCGAACGCGTAGCCGGTGACCTCCGCAGGGTCGTAGCCGACGGCCCGGAAGACGTTGGGGTGAACCAGGCCCGCGCCCGCGATCTCGATCCACCCGCTCTGCTTGCAGACGCGGCAGCCCCGCCCGCGGCAGACGTGGCAGGTGAAATCCACTTCCACGCTAGGCTCGGTGAACGGAAAGAAATGAGGACGGAATCGAACGCGGACGTCGGGCCCCATCAATTGCGCGGCGAAGTACGACAGGTCGCCCTTCAGGTCGGCCAGCGACACGTTCCGGTCCACGTACAGCCCTTCGACCTGATGGAAATTGGCGCTGTGCGTCGCGTCGGGCGTGTCGCGCCGGTAGCATCGGCCGGGCGCGACGATCCGGACCGGCGGGCGGTGGGACTCCATGTAGCGGACCTGGACGGGCGAGGTGTGGCACCTTAGCAGCCGGCCGTCCTCCAAGTAGAAGGTGTCCTGCGGATCGCGCGAAGGGTGGTCGGGCGGAGTGTTCAGCGCATCGAAGTTGTTTCGGACCGTCTCGATGTCCGGCCCCTCCGCCACCGTGAATCCGAGCGTGCGGAAGATCTCCACCGTGCGGGCGACGATTCGGCTGATCGGATGCCGTCGCCCGAGTCCGCGCCAGTTCCCGGGCAAGGTCCAATCGAATCCGTGCCCTGCCGCGGGACGCGCCGGCCTCAGCGCCCGCATCCGCTCGTCCGCCGCGGCCGCGACCCGTTCCTTGAATTCGTTGACGGCCCGCCCGTACTCGGGCCGCCGTTCCGGCGGAAGTTCGCGCAACCGAGCGGTGAGGCGCGCCAGCGTGCCCTTGCGGCCAAGGTGCCGTAGCCGGACGGCCTCGAGCGCCGCCGGATCGGCCGTTTCGGCGATTTCGCGCAGTGCCGATTCGAGGGCAGCCCGGGGATCGGGCACTCCTCCGGCGTCGTCAGGAGAGGCGGTCGCGGACGTCACGGGTGCAACTGGCGGCCGAGCCGGCCGGTCACAGGCCCAGGACCTTCCGGCGGGCCTCGACGAACCTCTCCCATTCCTGCCGTTGCTTCGCCTGGAGCAGTTCGGCCCGGATCGGCTCCCGCGCCTGCTCGAAGGTCATCGGGCCGCTTCTGCGGTGGGTCAGGCGCCGCACCAGCCACACGCTGTCCTGGACCATAAAAATCCGGCTCTCGCCGTCTCTCAACGCGGGCAGGACCTTCCACACCTCGGGCAAGATGTCGCGCTCGGTGACCCAAAGTTCCTGCTGGGCGCCCACCAACTGGCGGGCGCCCGCGGCCATGAGCGTCTCGGCGTTAAGGGGGAGGACCCCGGCCGCGGCCCGCAGCGCCGCCACCGCGTTCGTGTTGGTCTCCTCAGCCGCATACACTTCCAGACGGAAGGCGTCGGGCAGCACCCAGCGATCCTTGTCCTTTTTGAACGCCGCCTGGATCTCCGCGTCCGTCGGCGGCGGAACCTTTCGGATCACGTCCTGCTGAAGCGCCTGCAGCAGGATCTGGTGGCGGCTCTGCATCAACGCCCGCTGGACGTCGAGCCGTTCCGGGAGGCCCCGACGCGCCGCCTCCTGCACCAGCTCCTGCTCGATCACGCCGACCACGTAGTTGCGCTGCAGGTCGGGGCTCTGGGCAAGCACGTTGACGGACTGGTTCGCCACGGCGCCCCGCAGCAGCTCGGCCGCGATGGTCTGATCCAGGATGTGCATCATCCCGCCCGTCGAGGTTTGCGCCGGCGCCCTCACGACGCCGACCGCCAACGCCGCCGCAATTGCCACGCCTGTCGTTCTCATGGGTCGATCTCCAATCTAGAATCCGCGGCCCCTGCCGCCGGACAGCGGCCGCAACTATCGCCGCGCCGGACGGGGTTGTCGAGTCCAAGCCGCCGCACCGCCCGGCTCCTCGCGGCATCGCCGGTACATCCGCTGCCAGCGGCCGGCCGCATCGCGGCGCTCCACGAGCACCTCATCGCCCTTGGTCCACCAGCTCAGGCGGGCGTCGTCGGAATACCGGACGCCGGAGGCGGACACCACCCGCGGCAGGGTATAGACCTCGCCATCGGGCATCGCCAGCCGGACGAACTCGAGGCTGTCGTCCCCGAGGGCAAAATACCGGGCCACGATTCGCTCGCCCGTGTCCGTCAGGTAGGTCGCGGCTCCGATCGTGCGCACCTGCTGTACTTCGGGCCCCAGCCGCAGCGCCGCGTCCTCCGCCGGATGTCGCGCGCGCAGACGGCCGCCCCGCGAGGCCAACAGCGCGATGGACACCCCCGCCCCCGCCACCGAGGCGGCGATCACCGCACACCAGAAGAATTTGCGCGCCACCCTGCCCTGTCTCCACTGGGCATCTTACGCCTGGGCACCCTCCCTGCAAGGCGCTGTTGCTGCCTGTGCGCAGCCCCGCCAACCGGGGCTGGCTTCGTCCCACGCCCTGGCTGCACGCTCGTTTCCGCTCCACGATTCGTCCTGTGGTTTTCCGTCCACCACGACCCGCCGTTCGGCCCGTCCCTTCCCCAAGTACCATGGTTGCCATCAAACCGCAGCCTTTCCCACGGATCCTGCGTTGCTGCGGCGCGGGGTGACCGGTACACTGGCCGGCCATGAACCGTTCCGCGTGGTACGGACTCTTGCTGATCGCCGTCGCCTCGATCTCTAGCGGTTGTGCGATGGTCCGGTCGGCGGCCACGTCGGCGCTGGCCCCGATGGCGGCTGGAATGGCCGGCTCGCTGCAACGCCAGCGCGACCCGGACCTGGTCCGGGAAGGGGCGCCCTCCCTGATCCTTCTTCTCGACGGACTCGCCGCGGGTTCGGATCGTCCCGACCTCCTCCTCTCGGCCGCCCGCGCCCGGATCGGATACGCCGCCGCCTTTTTCGGCCGCGAGGAGGCAAAGCGCGCCCGCGAGATGTACGCGGTCGCCCGCGACCAGGCCTTGGCCGTCCTTCGACGGCGTCCGGGCGTGGCAGCGAGCCTTGAGGGGCCGATCGCCGAATTCGAGGCCACGGTGAGCCGGCTGGGCCGCCGCGACGTGCCTGCGCTCTACACCGCCGCCATGGCGTGGATGGGCTGGATCTTAAACAGCGGCGGACGGCCCGACGCCCTCGCCCAGCTCGACCGGCCGCTCGCGATGATGCGCCGTGTGCTCGAGCTGGATCCCGGCCACGACGGCGGCGGGCCCCATCTGTTCTTTGCCATCTACCACGCCGTGCAGCCCGCCGGTGCCGGCCGCGACCTTGAGGCCTCCCGCCGTCACTTCGAGCGCGCGTTCGAGCTGGCCGGCCCCGACGCCCTCCTTCCGCGGGTCGCCTACGCGGAATTTCACGCGCGCTACTCCCTGGATCGCTCGGCGTTCGAACGGACCCTTCGGACGGTGATCGAGTCGTCCGACGATCCGCCGGGGCTGGAGCTGATGAACGCCGTCGCGCGACGCCGAGCTCACGCCCTGTTGCCGATGGCCGAGGAATGGTTCTGAGCGAAAGGAAGCCGACATGTCCCGCCACTTCCGCCCTTCCCTGGCCGCCGCGGTGGCCGCGCTGGCTTGGTCGTCCGCCGCCGTCGCCGGGCCGGTTACGCTGAAGATCGCCACACTTGCCCCCGAGGGCAGCGCGTGGATGCGCGCGCTGGAGGGGATCAAGGCGGAGATCGCCGCCGCCACCGCCGGCGAGGTCCGGCTGCGCCTCTACCCGGCCGGCGTGATGGGCGAGGAGCGCGATGTGCTGGTGAAAATTAAGGCGGGCCAGCTCGACGGCGCCGGGTTCCTCGGCAACGGCATCGCCCGCATCTGCCCCGAGGCCAACGCGTTGATGCTGCCGATGACCTTCCGCGATTACGCGGAGGTGGACGCGGCCTTGAAGGAGCTAACCCCCTACCTCGAGGAGCGCAGCCGCGCCAACGGGTACGAGGCCCTCGGTTGGACCGAGGTCGGCTTCACCCACCTGTTCGGCAACCGGGAGGTGCGCAGCGTCGAGGACCTCCGCCGAGCGAAGCTCTGGTCCCTGCCCAACGACCCCATGCTTGCCGAGCTGTTCCAGCAGGCCGGCATCAGCGCCATCCCCGTCCCAGTCGCCGATGTCCTCACCGCCCTGCAGACCGGCCTGCTCGACACGGTGTACTCGCCGCCCCTGGCCGCCCTCGCCATGCAGTGGGCCGGACGGGTCAAATACCTCAACGCCCTTCGCCTGGCCTACAGTTTCGGCGGCCTGTTCATCGCCCGGTCCTCGTGGGAGCGCCTCCCGACCGCCCACCGCGACCGGCTCCGCGAAATCGCCCGCACCCGGGTCGCCGACCTGACCGCCGAGGTGCGCCGCGGCAACGAGGAGGCCCTGGACGTCATGGCCCGGAACGGCATGATCCGGGTCGAGTCCGGCCCGGCCGACCTGGCCGCGTTCGAAGAGATCAGCGGCCGGACCCGCCGCGCCCTTCGGGGCCGCGTGGTCCCGCCCGAGGCCGACGACAAGGTCCTCGAATTTCTAAAGCGCCACCGCGCCGGATCGCCCTGACCCCATGCAGCGACCGCCCACCGTCCGCGCATGGGACGCGATCGAGCGGGGCCTGCTCGGTCTGCTCGCCGCGGCGATGGTCGCGCTCGGGATGGTGCAGATCGTCTTTCGCTCCCTGTTCCACACCGGCCTGGCATGGATCGAGCCGCTGCTGGGTGTGCTGTTGCTCTGGACCACCTTGGCCGGGGCCCTGGCCGCCACCGGACAGGTGCGCCATATTTCGGTGGACCTGCTTTCGCATCTACTGCCCCCTCGCGCCCGCGAAGTCCTCCGCGTGCCGCTCGACCTCTTCGCCGCCCTCGTCTGCGCCGGCCTCGCGCACGCCGGGGGAAAATTCGTCGCCCTTCAGCGCGCCACCGAGACCTCTCGTCTTCTCGGCCTGCCGACGTGGGCCTACTCCGTGGCCATCCCCGTGGCCTTCGGACTAATGGCCCTCCGATTCGCGCTGCACGCCGTCGACTCCGCGAGGCGGGCTCGCCGCGGTGGGACGCCTCCTCGATGATCGTCGGCGCCATCGCGGTGCTGGCCCTTCTCGGGGCGCCGATGTTTGCCGTCTTCGCCGCGCTGGCGTGGACCGCCTACGCCCGCGACGGCATCGCCCCCGCGCTGATCCTTAACGAACTCAACCGGCTGGCGGCGATGCCCCTCCTGCGCGCAATGCCGTTGTTCGCGCTGGGCGGCTACCTCCTGGCCGAAAGCCGCGCCCCCGAACGCCTGTTGCGCCTGTCCCGGGCCGCCTTCGGCTGGCTCCCCGGCGGCCTGCCGGCCGTGACGATCCTCGCCTGCACGCTGTTCACCGCCTTCACCGGCGCGTCGGGCGTCACGCTAGTCGCCCTCGGCGGCCTCCTCCTGCCGGCGTTGAAGGCCGACGGGTACCGCGACCGATACGCGCTAGGTCTGGTCACCAGCGGCGGCAATTTCGGCGTCCTGCTAGTCCCCAGCCTGCCCCTGATCCTCTACGGCATCATCGCCAGCCCGATCGCGCCGGAGGTGACGATGGAGCGTCTGGTCGCCGCCGGTCTGCTGCCGGCCGCCCTCGGCATCGCTGCGCTCGGAGCGCACGGGGCCTGGAGCGCCCGGCAGCAGTCGGTCCCCCGCACCCGTTTTTCCGCACGCGAACTCGGCGCGGCGCTGTGGGCCGCCCGGTGGGAAGCTCCCCTGCCCGTGCTGATCCTCCTCGGCATCTACAGCGGCCGGCTGGTCCTCAGCGACGCCGCCGTCATCACCGCCGCCTATGCCCTGGTGGTCGAGACCCTCATCCTGCGCGAGGTGAAGTGGACGGACGTCGGCCGCATCGCCCGCGACGCGATGATCCTCGTCGGCGGCGTGCTCGTGATTCTCGGAATGGGCATGGCCATCACCAACTGGATGGTGGACCAGGAGATTCCCCAGCGCCTGCTGCGCGCGGTGCAGAGCCGCATCGCCAGCCCGCTGGCCTTTCTCCTGACGCTGAACGTGTTCCTGCTTGCCGTCGGCTGCGCGATGGACATCTACACGGCGATCGTCGTGATCGTTCCCCTCCTGTTGCCGCTCGGCCGGGCGTACGGAGTGGACCCGCTCCACCTGGGGATGATCGTGCTGGCCAACCTGGCCATCGGATACAGCACCCCGCCGGTCGGCATGAACCTGTTCATCGCCGCGATCCGATTCCGTCGTCCCCTCGTCGAGCTGGTCCGGGCCTCGTTGCCGTTCATCGTAGTGCTGCTGGTGGTGCTCGGCCTGATCACGTACGTACCGTCGATCAGCCTGATCTGGGCCCGCTGAGCGAGGGGGAACCCGCCTTCGACCGCCGTAGCGGTCCCGCACGCGGCGATGTCGCGCCGCTCAAAAGAGACCGGGAAGGATCTTCTGCAGTTCCCCGACGCCCTTCTGGAGGAGGTTGGTCACTGCCGGATCGGCGCTCTTCAACAGCCGGCCCGCCTCCTCGCCTAGACGCTCCAACAGCGAACCGCCTTCCTCGACGACCGCCTCGCGCAAGGCCTGCCCCACGAGGATCGGCGCGGCGCGCAACGCCACGACCCCTGCGATCTCCATGCCCGCCTCCGACAGGTCCGTGACGTTCGTCAGGGTGTGTTCGACGCCGAGGTCCAGCCGGCGCGGTGACGACGGCCGCCCATCGCGATCAGGGTCGCGGACCTCGATGGCGCCGATCCGAACCACCAGCACGTCCACCACCGGCCGCCGAGGGAGGGATTCGTCCTGAGCGCTGCCGCGGGGAACGGTGGGCGCCGGCAAAGGTTCCGCCGGTGGCGGCGTTACCGACGGCTCGACGGCTCGCCCCTCCGGGCGGCCGCCCTCCGTCGGTTCCGGCCGGCGGGCGATCGCCTCCCAGTTGACCCGCCCCGCCCTGTCCCTCGCCACCACCACGTTCGAGACCGCGACCTCCAGACGCCGCAGCCTCGGACGGCCGCCAAACAACGACAGGGGCTCCACAACCGCCACGATGCGGTTGAAGCGCACCGCCTCCTGCGGTCCGAAGCCCGGCGGGTTGGAAACGACGAGATCTGCGATCTTTAGACCCGGGGGGAACCATGACGTCTCCACGCCTGCCACCGAGCAATCGAGCCCCGTCTCGGCCTTAAGCGCGCGCGCGAGCACCACCCTCAGGAGGGGCCGGTGAGCGGCGGCGCCAAGCACGATCGCTCCCGCCACCACGAGGCCGACGATCGCCGCAACGCGGGTCCGCGATTTCATATGTCCCCACCCTAGCCCAGCCGCAGCGGCGGTGCGAGCCCCGGCGACGGCGGGAATGCCCATTTGCCCGCCGGGCGCCGCGTCGCCATACTGGGTTTCATGAGCGCGCGCATCGCCGCCACGTTCGATCGGCTTGCCGCCGACCGGCGCCGCGGGTTCATCGCCTACCTTACCGCCGGCGACCCGACGATGCAGGCCACCGTCGAGCGTGTTGCGCAGCTGTTCGACGCCGGAGCCGACCTCGTCGAACTGGGGCTGCCGTTTTCCGATCCGCTGGCCGATGGCAGGGTCAACGCCGAGTCCGCGGCCCGAGCCCTGGCGGCCGGCGTGCGTCTCGACGACGTCGTCGAGGGCGTGCGCGCCATCCGGCGGTTCAGCGATGCGCCACTGGTCATCTACAGCTATCTTAATCCTCTGCTGGCCCCCGGATTCGAGCGCTCGGTCGGGCGTCTGGCCTCGGCCGGCGTCGACGGGCTACTCGTCCTCGACCTGCCCGTCGAGGAGGCCGGCGAGTTCCTGCCGGCACTGCGGAGCCACGCGATCGCGCCGATCTTCCTCGTGACGCCCACCAGCACGGACGAACGCATGCGCCGGATCGCCGCCTGCGCCGACGGGTTTGTCTATTGCGTTTCCCGGACTGGCGTCACCGGCGTGCGCAACGAACTGGCGCCGGACGCCACGCAGGTGGTGCGGCGGATGCGTCGCCATACCCGCCTGCCCTTGGCGCTCGGATTCGGCATCTCGACCCCCGAGATGGTTCGCGCAGCGGCCGGGCTGGCCGATGCCGTTGTCGTCGGCAGCGGGCTGGTGGACCGGCTGCATCGGTCGGAGGGTTCCCCCCGTGAGCGGGAGGCCGTCTGGGCGTGGGTGCGCTCGATGGCGTCCGCCGCGCATGCCTCCGGAGGCGCCCGCCATGGGTCGCACGCTCGGGCTTGACGTTGGGGAGCGCCGCATCGGCGTGGCGTTGTCCGATCCGACCGGCACGATCGCGTCGCCGCTGACCGTGATGCCCGCCGCGCCGCGCACATGCCTGGGCGGGGAACTCGAGCGGATTTGCCGGGAACGCGAGGTCGAGCGGATCGTCGTGGGCTTGCCCGTGTGCCTCGACGGCACCGAGGGGTCCGCCGCCCGGCAGGCGCGCGAATTCGCCCGATGGGTCGCGGACGTCACCGGCCGGCCGGTCGAGCTCTGGGACGAACGCCTGACCACTGCCGAGGCCGAGCGCGCGATGATCGCTGGCGGGATGCGGCGCGATCGGCGCCGCGAAGCCATCGACAAGGTCGCCGCGCAGATCCTCCTCCAATGCTATCTCGACCGCCACGCCGCCCCTCCGCCGGAGTCCGGTCCCCCGCCATGACCGGCCAAGCGCCCCGCACCGGCGGGCGCCTGTTCGTCCTGCCCGCCCGGCCGCTGCCCCATCCGCAGCGTCATCTCGCCATCCTCGCCTATGACGGCACCGATTTTTGCGGCTGGCAGGTGCAGCCCCGCGGACGCTCCATCCAGGGCGAGTTCGAGCGGGCACTGAAGAAGTTGACCGGCCACCATGCCCGCGCCCATGCGAGCGGGCGGACCGACGCCGGAGTCCATGCCCGCGAGCAGCCCGTTCACTTCGACCTGTCGGTGAGATTCGACCCGGCCCGCCTGATGCTCGGGCTGAATGCCCTTCTTCCGAACGACATCCGCGTGCTCTCCGTCCGCCTCGTGTCCCCCGGATTTCATGCCCGCTACAGTTGCACTGAGAAAGAATACCGCTACTTCATCCTCAACCGTCCAGTGCCCGACCCCTGCTTACGGCGTCACCGGTTGTGGGAGCATGCGCCGCTCGACGTCGCGGCGATGGCCGCCGCGGCCCGGCGTCTGGTCGGACGACGCGATTTCGCCGCCTTCGCCGCCAATCCGAACCGGGAGGTCTCGGGGACCGTGCGCAACCTGACGCGGCTCGACGTCCATCGCCGCGGTCCGGAGGTGACCATCGTGGCGGTGGCCGACGGTTTTCTGTACCGGATGGTGCGTAGCCTCGCCGGCTTTCTGCTCCGGGTGGGCCGCGGCGAACTTCCCCCTGAGGCGGCCGACGAGATCCTTCGAGGGAGCATCCGGACCGCTCGCGTTCCCACGGCGCCGCCACAGGGGTTGTTTCTGTGGCGCGTGCGTTATCCGCCGGCCGCATTCCGCGCCGCAGCGGCCGGTCCCATCGCTTCGCCACCGCCTTGACCCGGCCGATCGTGGCCTCTCCCAGCATTGGCGAGTGCGCGTCCGCCGCGAAGAACACCGCCACCCGTCCCGGCGTCATTTCGATCCATTCAGCCGGCGGGTCGGCGAAGAATCCGCCGGTGCCGTCAAGCCCATCCACGCCATTCTGCCGCGCGCTTCTGCCAATCCACCTCACCGCCACCGCCTTTGTGGACAGGCACGAAGTTGAATTCATCAATTCACTGATGCCCAATGCAAAAAATGGGGACAGGCATGAGATCGGAATGTCTGTCCCTGTTTCGGCGAAGGTGGTGTCAAGATGCTTTGTCAAGTTGACTGAAATGACAAGATTGCGTGCAGGTGGCGGCATCTGAAAAGACCATGGATGGCCCTAATTGTCCCTCCGTGGACGGTCCGATATCCTCGGTTGGAGTGAAAGATTCCGCCGCCAGCTTTGGAACGTCGCTCGACGGGCGAGCTTTGGAGCGCACCCGCCGCCTGTCCATTCTCGAAGGAGCGGCGTGGTCGGTGATGTACGGGTTTGGCGACTCGTACCTCGCCCCTTTCGCGCTCCTTCTTCGCGCCGGCAACCGCGCGATGGCCTTTCTGGGCACCGCGCCGCTGGTGATCGGTGCGGTGGCCCAGATGGCCGGGGCGGCGCTGACCGAGCGGTGGGGTCGCCGAAAGGCCCTGCTGGTGGCCACCACTGCCGCGCAGGCCGTCGTCTGGCAGCTTCTTTTCTGGGTGCCCTTCTTGTTTCGCGACCGCGCGGTGGGGGCCACTCTCCTGCTCGGCTCGGTGCTGGCGTGGCTGGGTTCGTTCGGGTCGCCCGCGTGGACGAGCTGGATGGGCGACGTCACGCAACCGGAACAGCGCGGCCGTTTTTTTGCCGTCCGCAATTCGGTCCTGACGATCGTCACCCTAGCCGCTATGCTTTCGGCGGCGGCGCTGGCCTCCTTTTGGCGTGCCTACGGCCGCCCATGGGTGGGGTTCGGCTGCCTGTTCACCATTGCAGCTCTGGCGCGGGCCGTTAGCTCGTGGCTTCTGAGCCGCCACATTGAGCCGCCCCTTCGCCGCGACCCAGACGCCTATTTTTCGTTTTGGGATTTTCTGCGGCGGTTGCCCCGGTCGAACTTCGCCCGCTTCAGCCTCGCGGTGGCGATGATGAACGGCGCCGTGAACGTCGCGGGGCCCTTTTTCAGCGTGTACATGCTGCGCGACCTGGGCTGGAGCTACTGGCAATTCACTCTCAACACCATCGTCTTTCTTGTCGCCCAGTTCGTCATCTACCGTTGGTGGGGCGCCATCTGCGATCGCCACGGGGCGCGCGTCGTCGTGAAGGCGACCAGCCTTGTCCTCCCCATCCTGCCGCTCCTCTGGGCCTCGATCACGGACTTTTGGGGCCTGATGGCCGCTCAAGCCCTCTCGGGATTCACGTGGTCGGGCTTCAATCTGGCCACGACGAACTTCATATACGACGCGGTGACCCCGCCCAAACGCGCCCGCGTGGTGAGCTACCACGGCCTCCTCAACGCGGTGTTCACGCTGGCGGGCGCCAACCTCCTGGGGGCGACGTTGGCGGACTTGGTGCCAGGAGAGTTTCAGTTGGGCCTCTGGCACGTCCGGCTGACGTCCTCGCTGCCCGTCGTCTTCGTGGCCTCGGCCATCCTGCGTGCGCTGGCGGCCGCGTTCATGCTGCCACGGTTTCGCGAGGTCCGGCCGGTGGAGAAGATCCGAACGCTCGAACTGCTGTGGCGTTTCGGCCGGGGCGAACCGATCCTCTACGCGGGCCAGGAACTCATGCACCGTTTCCCGCTCCGCCCGCGGCGCGAAGAGCCGCCCGCCGCCCCACCGCCACTCTGACCTACGGAGCGGCTTGGCGGACCGTGCCGCGCCGGCCATGCTGAAACGCCATGCGCATTCTCATCGCCAGCCGCAATCCGTACAAGGTCGCTGAAATCCGCGCCATTCTCGACGACCCCGCCCTGCCTTTCGAATGGGCATCGGCCCTCGACTATCCCGACATCCCCGAGCCCGTCGAGGATGGAGACACCCTTGAGGCGAACGCGATCAAGAAGGCCGTCTACTGGCGCGATATCACGGGGGGCTGGGCGCTGGCGGACGATTCGGGGGTCGAGGTGGACGCCCTCCACGGCGCCCCGGGCGTCATCTCGGCGATCTATGCCGGTCCGGAACGCGACGCGGCGGCGAACAACGCCAAACTCCTGGCCGAGCTCGGCGACCGGCCGGACCGCCGCGCCAGATTCCGTTGCGTCATGGCGCTCGCCGGCCCCGGGTTTCCTCCGCAAACCGTTGAGGGGCGGTGCGACGGCGTCATTGGCCATGCGCCGCGGGGCGCGTGCGGTTTCGGGTACGATCCCATCTTCATCCCCGACGGGTATTCCCGCACCTATGCCGAGCTATCGCCGGAGGAAAAAAACCGCATTTCCCATCGCGGCCGCGCCCTGGCCGCCGCCCGCGCGGCTTGGGGGGACCTGTTGAGACAGGCGGCCCTCAACCGCGATCGGCACCCGCCGTTCACAGAAACGGGTTGATCCGCCGTTCCCGCGCGAGAGTCGTCGGGGGGCCGTGGCCCGGACGGACCGACGTCAGGTCGGGCAATTCGAGCAGCCGGCGCAGGGAGTTTGTGAGCAGGTTGGGATCCCCGCCCGGCAGATCGGTTCGCCCGACACCGGCGTGGAAAAGGGTGTCCCCCGAGAACAGCGTGTCGTGGTCTCGCACCCACAGGCAGACGCCGCCCGGCGTATGGCCGGGCGTGTGCAGCACGGTCCACTCCAGTCCGGCCACCTGCAGCCGTTCGTCATCGCCCCACAGACGCAGCGGCGACGGCGGCGCCGTGGGCGCAGGATACCACGGCGGCAGTTGGTTGACCTCCGTGAACGCCCACGCCGCGTCGGCCGGATGGATGTGGACGGGGGCGTCGTATCGTGCGGCCAGTTCGGCGGCGGCGCCGACGTGGTCCGCATGACCGTGCGTCAGAAAGATCGCCGCCAATCTTCGTCCGAGGCGTCGGAGCCGCCCGTCGATGCGATCGCCGTCCGACCCTGGGTCGATCACGACCGCCTCCGCCGCGTCGTCGGCCCCGACGAGGTAGCAGTTCACCTGAAACGCGCCAACTTCGATCGCCTCGATGCGCATGGCTTTCACCATGCGGCAATGCGCCGCGCCAGTCTAGTCGCTCTCCGCGGCGGCCCCGTGGCGACGCCGATCCCGCCCGCAGGCACCGCCGCCGGTCGGGTGAATCCGCGCGATCCCCCTGACTGTTGCCACGCCCGCACCGGCACCTCTGCCGGACATCGCCGTTCTCCGCCGCTCGATTCGGCCGACGAGCCCGGAACCTTCGCAACAGTCTCCGAAGCGGAAAGCGATGTCGTTTTGAGCCCGCTTCACCGCCGAGGCGGACGCCGTATGCGCCGGCGCCGGGCTCGCGTGCCGCCCGGCGGTGCGTTCGGTCCGCTCGCCCGCAGAGATCCCGGGCCGCGCCTCACCGTCGCGCGCCGTGGGCGGACCCGTGGGCACGGGGCTTCCATTCGGCGGCGATCCGGATGTCGGCCTCGACGTTGGTCGCCAGCGCGGGGATGTCGACCACGCCAACGCGGTTGTAGAGCAGGGGCTGGCGGTACTGACGTACCTAGGCGGCCGCGTAGCCGCGCCAGTGTTGCAGCGCATGTTCCAGATGCCGGACCGCCGCGGTTTGCCGCCGTGGATCCGCGGTGGCATCCAACATTGTCAGCTCGCACGCCCCGTCGATCTTGGCCGCGTAGCGCCGAGGCGGGCCATCGCCTCGAGGTCGCCAAGAGTGAGGCGCAGTTCCTTGTTTGAGCCCTGCCGGGGCCGCAACTCGGCAACGACGCGCAACGCCGTTTCGGCATGTCCGCGGAGGCGGGCCGCCACCGCCGGCGACTCGATGCCGTCCATCGGACGCCCTCCCAGTTGGCGGTCTCGCCATTCGCCAATGGTGAGAACGCCACCGCCGGGCATGCCTCGGCCCTCCATGAAGTGGCGGACGGTGTAACAACCTCGGTAGCGCGGATGGCTCAGACACGCCTCCGGAAACCACTTCAGGTCGATGTCGCCCCAGAAGAAACGGGCGGGATCACCCGTGAGGCGGCGGACCAGCCTTCCAACAGCCGTTCGGGCGACACCTCGGGGAAGCGGACGGCAAGCGTCCGCACGAAGAGATCATCCGGCAGCGTTGGATCGTAGCTGAGGCGGCCCCAGAGCATGAAGCTGAACCACTGTTTCTGCATCACGAGCTGCCGCGGCGTCTCTGGCTCCAGGTCCATCGCTTCGCGGCCCCAACAATAGCCGTCCGGGCCCATGTAGAAGCCGGCCACCTTGTCCGGCCCTAGCATGGCAGTGATGAAACCGCGCGCGAACGCCGGGTCGCCCCAGCGAAAACTGTATATGTCGTCGTTGCGAACCGTGAGCCAAGGGGCCGGGATACTCCTTCCTCTGCGGCACGATCGGTTCGAGGTTGGACATGTGCAACCGGTGGATCAGCCGGAACGGCCGGCCCGGCATGTCTCGGAGCGCGTCGCGGACGCCCTCGCCGTAGGCCTGCCGGAGCGATTTCTCCCGGCTCAGCGAACCCATCTGTCGCTCCATGGTTTTCGCCCGCCGTGATGCCGACGCCGGCGAGGAGCGGATATGTCCGCACCAGCTCGCGCGCGCCGGCGCGGAAATGGCGGAGCATGGGGCCGTCCGGCCTCGACCGGGCGATCCCGTGCCGCCCCTCCTCGATGTGCACGAAGGCGTTCCAGGCGAACCAGTACACGTCCATCGTGCGGTCTCGGGCCATGTGCAGAGCGTCGTTCCAGAATGCGATCTTCTCGGCGATGGTCATTCGTTTGACCGCCTAGCCGCCGTCGAGGAACTCGGGCCGGAACATGCCAACACCGGTGCGCGGGAAATCCGGCCCGAACAACTCCCGGCGCCCGCGGAGCACGTCGTCCAGCGCGACATCCGGAAACTTCGGCACTCGGACGATGCTGGGGAAGGGATGGAGATTCCACAACGTCAGCACGTTGAACCGGTGCCGCGCCATCTCGTCGAGGAACTCGCGCCAGAACTCCGCGCTCCACGCCTCCGGGATGTTGGCCTGGGCGGCGTCGCTGTTGTCCGAGTAGCTCGGCGTGCGGAGGTCGAGCGGGATGTTGAACTTGAGCCCGCGACGGGCGATGAAGGGGCGCCGCTCGCCGGGCTTCAACCCGTCGAACGAACCAAGCCGGATCGCTTCGGCAATGTCGAGGCCGCCATACATCGCCCCCGCCGCGTCGGCGCCGATAACGTGCCAAGCCTGGCCGCGCCGCTCGATCCGGTAGCTTTGCTCCGGCCCGCCCGGCACAATCTCGATGGTCACGTCGGGCGAAATGCCGCGGCCGGCAGCGGCGCGGGCGACCTCGGCGGCGGCGAACCGCACCGGCCCGCATGGATGGTCGCCTGTGTTCACAACCGCGACGGAGGGGGTTCGGAACGCGACGGCGGCCGCATAACAGGCAGCCATGATGAGGCGACCATGCATGCTCTGTTCTAGTCGGGACTGGCCGGCCGGCAACCCGCCGGCGCCCCGACCGGCTCGAGCCAAGGGGAACAGCCCCAGCGCAATTTCTCAAGATCTCCCTTGTTTGGGCTCGGCCTGTCCGGTCGGGATCATGGTATGCGCGGCCGGGAGACGCCTTTGACCTTTCACGTTCTGCGCCGCAACAACGATGCCGCCACTGTTGCACCGGGCTTGCCGCCCCACGGTTCGTGGCACAAGCTGACTCCATGTGCAAGCCCCTGGGCTGAACCGTGGTCATCGCGCACGAGGTTCGATGGGTTGGAAACTCATCCGAGGGGGCCAGGTCAGGATATCCCGGCATATCGGGCCCGGCTTTCCTAACCCCGTCTAGGCCTCTCATCGCGACCGCCTTTCCAGGACAATCCGAATCCCAGCGTCTTGGCCATAGCGTTGCTTGGCAAGAACTATATCGGCGCGCCTTCCATCCCATGGTCAGGGTTTGCTCGCCGGTTGCCGCGCAGAGGACCCCGCGGCGCGGACCGCGCGGAGGTACTCGAGAATGCCCATCGCAATACGCTGGGCCAGCGCATCGCGGTACTCCGCCAGCGCCAGCCGCCGCGCCGTGGGCGCATGGGAGAGGAAGCCGCACTCGACGAGCACCGCCGGACAGGTCGCATCGCGCAGCACGGCGAAGCGGGCGCGCCGAACTCCGCGGTCGTGATCGCCCCCGAGCCACTGGCGCAGCGATCGTTGAATCTGGTAGGCGAGCATCGTGTTGGCCTCGTCGTAGCGGTGGCCGGCCAGTCGCTCGGCGCGGCGCGCGGCGGATTCGCCGCCGGCGGTGGACGGATAGCCGCGGGGCGGCAGCGCGAACGTCTCGACGCCGTACATCGCGGGTGACGAGGCGGAGTTGAAGTGGAGGCTGACGAACGCGTGCGCGCCGACGCGGCGGATCATCGCCGGGCGCGCCTCGAGATCCAACGTCCGGTCGGAATCCCGCGTCAGCGCCGTCCGCACGCCGGCGTTGGCCAGATGGGCCCGCACGCGGCGGGCCAGATCGAGGGTCAGATGTTTTTCGACCAACCCCTCCCGACCGATGGCTCCCGGGTCCCCGCCGCCATGGCCGGGGTCGAGCAGCACGACCGACGCCGACAGCCCGGCCAAGTGGCGGGCGGGGGAGAGGACGGGCTCCAGGTTTTTGAGACGATCCACGTGGTTGATCGCCCACCGACCCCCGATGGATCGGACGGTGTCGTTGAGCCATATCAGCGTGCCGTTGAGCCGCATCTGGCGGGTCTCGGGAAGGAACACCAGGCTGGTCCAGCGGTTGCGCAGCTCGACTCGCGCCTGTGATTCGGCCGCCACCGCCATGCCCCATCGGGGCGCGAGGGAGGCGAGGGTTGTGTAGGTTTCGCCCGCGCCGGCGGGGCCGTACCAGCCCAGCAAGGCTGCGGCCCACCCTGCCCGCGCGCAACCGCTCGCCCGACGGGGCCGCATCACGTCCACACCTGCCGGTCAAGGTACCGGTATTGGATCGCCTCGGACACGTGCCGCGCCGCGACGCCGGCCGAGCCCTCGAGGTCGGCGATCGTCCGCGCCACCTTCAGGATGCGGTCGTAAGATCGGGCGCTGAGGTGGAGCTCGGAGACCGCCATGCGCAGCACCTCCTGGCCATCGGCATCCGGCCGCGCGAACCGCTGGACGTCCCGGGCGCGCATCGCGGCGTTGCAATGGACGCCGGGGCTATCGCTAAAGCGTTCCTGCTGAAGGCGGCGGGCGGCGACGACGCGCTCGCGGATGGCCGCGGAGGGTTCGCCGCGCTCGAGGCCGGCCAGTTCGTTGTAGCGGACGGCGGGGACCTCGACGTGCAGGTCGATGCGGTCGAGCAGTGGACCGGAAATGCGGTTTCGGTAGCGCTGGATCTGCAGCGGCGAGCAGCGGCATTCGCGGCGCGGATCGCCGTAGTAGCCGCAGGGGCAGGGATTCATCGCCGCCACGAGCATCACCCGGCAGGGGAACGTCACGCTGGCGGCGGCGCGGGCGATCGTGACGAAGCCATCCTCGAGCGGCTGGCGCAGGACCTCGAGCACGTTGCGATGAAACTCGGGCAGCTCGTCGAGGAACAGCACGCCGTGGTGGGCGAGGCTGACCTCGCCGGGCATCGGATGGGTCCCGCCGCCCAGCAAGCCGGCGTCGGAGATCGTGTGGTGCGGTGCGCGAAAGGGCCGGAGCGTCACCAGCGGCTGGTGCGAGGCCAGCGTGCCGGCGATGCTGTGGATCTTCGTGACTTCCAGCGCCTCCTCCAGGGTCATCGGCGGCAGGATCGAGGGCACGCGGCGGGCGAGCATCGTCTTGCCGGTGCCCGGCGGCCCGATCGCCAGCAGGTTGTGTCCGCCGGCGACCGCCACCTCGAACGCCCGCTTGGCGAATTCCTGCCCGCGGACGTCGGCGAAGTCCTCGGGGATCTGCCAACCGTCGGAAAACCGCTGGGCGGGGTCGAGGCGCAGCGGCGGGATGTCGAGTGCGCCGGCGACAAACTCCGCCGCATCGCGCAGGGTGTCCACGGGATAAACGTCGATGCCCTCGACGACGGCGGCCTCCTCGGCGTTTTCCGGCGGGACCAGCAACGTCCGCCAGCCGGCCGCACGCGCGCCAAGGGCGATCGGCAAGACGCCGCGGACCCGCCGGACCTCGCCGCTGAGCGCCAGCTCGCCGACGGCCGCGACCCCCGCGCGGCCCTCGACAATCGCCCCGCACGCCAGCAGGGCCCCCAACGCGATGGGCAGGTCGTAGATCGGCCCCTCCTTCCGCAGGTCGGCCGGCGCCAGGTTCACCGTCGTGCGCCCTCGGGGCGGGGCATAGCCGGAGTTGATCATCGCCGTCCAGACACGGTCGATGCTCTCCTTGACCGCGGTGTCGGGCAGGCCCACCACAACGGCCTTCGGATCGCCGCCGCCGGCGTTGACCTCGATCTCCACCGGCACCGCGTCCACCCCGACCACCGCCGCGGATCGAACCTTCGCGAGCATGCGCCGCTCTCCGCCCGCGCGGGCGGAGCGGGCCGCGCGCAGGGCGGCTCTACACAACCGAACGATCCCTCCACTGTCAAACGCCGGCTTGAGCGCCCGGCGGGAACCGGCTACGTTCACCCCCCGCCGGTCCGTCCGTCGGAGGTTTGAATGCGTGTTCCTGCCATCATCGTGGGTGCGGCCCTGGCAGCCGCCGGCTGCGGTCGACGCGATCCGCCACCTCCCTCCCCCGCCCCGCCCAACGCGCCGGCGACAACGACGGCCGCATCCGCCGCCTCGGCCGCCGGCATCTACCCCCCCTCGGCGCCTCGGGCCGAGCGCACGCCCCTTCCGCCGGGCAGCGCGCTGAAGACAATCCCCCAGGAACTGCTGGATGCGGCGATGGAGGGTCGCGAGGAACTGGTGGATCGCGCGATCCGCGAGGGGCTGGTGGACGTCAAAACGCCGTCGGTCCGGAGGGGCGCACGCTCCTGATGATGGCGGCCTTCAACGGACATGCCGCGCTCTGCCGCCGCCTCGTCGGCCTCGGCGCCAACCCGCGCCTACGGGACGCCGCCGGCCGCACCGCCCTGATGTACGCGGCCACCGGCCCCCATGCGGACACCGTTCGCATCCTGCTGGACGCCGGTTCGGACATCGACGCCGCGGACGGCGGGGAGCGCTGGACCGCCCTGATGTTCGCGGCGGCGGAGGGGCAGACGGAGGCCGTCCGACTGCTGCTCGAGCGCGGGGCCAATTCCGAGCTGCGCGACGCCGATGCGGACCGCGCCGAGGAATTCGCAGCCCGCAACGGTCACCTCGAAACCGCCCGCCTGCTGCGCGAGGCCTCCGCCCGCCGCACCGCCGGCGACCGATGAAACGGATCCGCCGATGCACCTCCGTTCCGCCTCCAGCCGCGCGCCGCGCCTGTCCGCCGGGATCGTCGAGTTGATGAACGATCTCGGCGCTGCGCTGGCCCGCGGCGGCGACGACGTCTGCATGCTCGGCGGCGGCAACCCCTCGCGCATCCCGGCGATGGAGGCCGTCTGGCGACGCTGCCTCGACGAGTTGCTGCGCGACGGCGACCGCTTCGAGCGCGCCGTGGGCCACTACGATCCGCCGCAGGGCCCGGAGGAGTTCCGCGAGCTGATGGCCGCCGCGCTCCGCAAGCGGTGCGGCTGGCCGCTGACGGCCCGCAACATCGCGGTGACGCAGGGCAGCCAGAGCGCCTTCTTCTTCCTGGTCCACCTCTTCGCGGGCCAAAGTGGCCGCGTCCTGCTGCCCATGGCACCGGAGTACATCGGCTACGCCGACCTCGGCCTGGGGGGCGCCTCCTTCGTCTGCGGGCGGCCGTATGCCGTCCCGACGGGGCCGCGCTCGTTCCGATACCGCATCGAGTGCGAGGCCTTGCCGTGGAGCGACGACGTCGCCGCCGTTCTGCTGTCGCGGCCGACGAACCCCACCGGCAACGTCGTGGACGACGGGGAACTGCGCCGCCTGGCCACCCTCGCGGCGGAGCGGAGCGCGCCGTTGATCGTGGACGGCGCCTACGGGCCGCCGTTTCCGGACATCGTCTTCCGCGAGGCGCGGCCCTGGTGGGACGAAAACGTCGTGCTGACGCTGAGCCTGTCGAAGCTCGGTCTGCCGGGTCTGCGCTGCGGCCTCGTCGTGGCCCGCGAGGAGATCGCGGCAGAAGTGGCGGCATTCAACGCCGTCGCCTCGCTGGCCAGCGGCGGGTTCGGGCCCGCGCTGGTGACGCCGCTGCTGCGCTCGGGGGAGCTCTTCGCGCTCTGCCGCGACGTCATCCGGCCTTTCTACGAGCGGAAGGCCCGGCTGGCGAGGCAATGCCTCGAGGAGAGCCTGCCGCCGGACATGGACTGGCGTCTGCACGAGCACTACGGCGGGTTCTTTCTTTGGCTGTGGTTCCCCGGCTTGCCGATCCCCTCGTGGGAGCTGTACGAACGGCTGAAGGCGCGCGGCGTGCTCGTGGTCTCCGGCTACCGGTTTTTCCACGGCAACGCGGCCAGCCGTCCCGAGGCCCGGGAGTGCTTGCGCGTGACGTTCGCGCAGTCCGACGACGTCGTGGCCCGGGGCCTTCGCGTGCTGGGCGACGAGCTCCGACGCGCCGCCATCGGCCGCTGACCCTACAGATCGACGACGTCCCCCGGCGAGGGCAGCAGCGGCCGCGGGAGCCCGGCGGCCTCGAGCGCCGCCGCGAGGGCCTTTCTGCTTTCGGCCTCGCCGTGGACCAGCGCAACCCGCGCTGGCGAGGCGGCCGCCACATAGGCGACCAAGTCCGCCTCGTCGGCGTGCGCGCTGAACGCGTGGAGCGCGTGCACCTCCGCCCGGACCGCAAACTCGTCGCCGAAGATCTTCACCCGCCGCTGCCCCTCGACGAGCCGCCGTCCCAGGGTTTGCGCGGCCTGAAAACCGACGATCGCCACCGCGTTGCGCGGATCGCCGATCCCGTGCTTGAGGTGGTGCAGGATCCGGCCGTGCTCGCACATGCCGGACGCGGCGATGACGACGCAGGGCGCGCCGGAGGCCGTGATCCGCTTGGAGTCCTCCACCGTCACGGCGAACCGCACCCACGGTGGGAAGACCGACCCCCGCCGGCGGCGAAGGTCGTGGCTCTCCGTGTCGAGCAGGTCGAGGTGCCGTTCAAAAACTTGGGTGATGCCGGCGGCCATGGGGCTATCCACGTGGACGCAGACCGGTGCCAACCGACCCTCGTCGACCGCCACGTTGATGTGGTAGAGGATCTCCTGCGTCCGTTCGAGCGCGAATGACGGCACGAACAGCTTGCCGCCACGTTCAAGGGTTCGGCGTACGATCCCGACCAGGCGCTCGCGCGCCGTGGCCGCTTCCTCGTGCCGTCGGCCGCCGTAGGTGCTTTCGATCACCAGCAGGTCCAGCCCCGCCATCGGCTCCGGGTCGCGCAGCAGCGGCAGACCGCGGCGGCCGAGGTCCACCGCAAAGCCGACGCGGCGGCGGCGGCCGCCCTCCTCTAGATCGAACACCGACAGCTCGGCGCCGAGGATGTGGCCGGCGTCCAGGCCGGTGTGAACGATTCCCGGCGCCGCCTCCACCGGATGGCCGTACTCGTGGCCGCGAAGGAGCCGCAGCGCCGCCTCGGCGTCGGCCATCGTGTAGAGCGGCTCGACCGGGGGCAGGCCCCGGCGGTTGGTCTTCTGGTTGAGGTAGGCGGCGTCGGCCTCCTGAATGTGGGCCGCGTCGCGCAGCATGATGCCGCAGAGGTCGGCCGTGGCGCGGTGCGCATGGATCGGACCGTCATAGCCCCCGCGGGCCAGCGACGGTAGGTTGCCGCAATGGTCGATATGCGCGTGGGATAGCACCACCGCCCGCAACCCACGCGGGTCAACCGCGAAGGACCGGTTCCGCACGGCCGACTCCTGCCGGCGGCCCTGGTACAGGCCGCAGTCGCGCAGCACCGCCGCCCCCGCCGCCTCGATCCGGCAGCACGAGCCCGTGACCGTGTCGACCCCGCCGTCGAAGATCAACCGCATGCTTCGCTCCCGCCCGACGCCGCGCCAGGCTATGATTCGCCGCGGGGCATGGAATGCGGAAGCCGCGAAAGAGTCAACCGCGCGGCCGGCCCTTTCCCGCCCGGGCGGTCTTCCGCGCGCTGTGGCGTGCTTACGGGCCGCAGGGCTGGTGGCCGGGCCGCACACCGTTTGAGGTGATGGTCGGGGCGATCCTGACTCAGAACGCCGCATGGATCAACGTCGAGCGCGCGATCGCCCGCCTGCGCCGGCGGCGCGCCCTGACGCCCCGCGCCCTGCACGCCCTGCCGGAGCGCAAGCTGGCCGACCTGATCCGGCCGGCCGGCTATTTCCGGGTCAAAGCCCGGCGCCTTCGCTCGTTGACCGGCCTACTCGCCGGCGAATTCGGCGGCCGGCTCGACCGCCTCTTCCGGCTGTCCACCGCCCAGCTGCGGGAACGGTTGCTGGCGACCCACGGCATCGGACCGGAAACCGCCGACAGCATCCTGTTGTATGCGGCAGGCCGGCCGGTGTTCGTGGTCGACGCGTACACCCGGCGCGTCCTCCAGCGGCATGGCTGGGCGCGGGGGGACGAGTCGTACGACGAGCTCGCGGCCGCGTTCACCCGCCGCTTGCCGCGTGACACCCGCCTGTTCAACGAATATCATGCCTTGTTGGTGGCGCTCGGTAAACGGTGCTGCCGGCCAAAGCCGAGATGCGAAACATGTCCGCTGCGCCGCTGGCCGCCGCTGCCGGAGCGGATCCAATCCCGCGGCGGGGCGCGCTGAGGAGCCTGGCTGGCCTGGCCATGCTGGCGGCCGGGTGCGCCTCGCAGCGGCGGCCGGACGCCGCCCGTACGGAGCCCGAACCGGCCTGGCGGCCGTGCGGGGAGGTGCTCCGCGCTCGGCCGGATCGCGGATGGGTGGTGCTGGAATGCCCGGTCGAGCCGACGCCCGACGCGGTCATGGCGTTGTGGCGGGACGGCCGACCGGCGGCCCGGGTTCGGGCCACGGCCCGCCGGCGAGCCGGTCATGTGATCGCGGAGATTGTGGACGGCGATCCACGTCCGGGCGACCGGCTAGGGCCGGTGCCCTGACGGGAAGGAGACGCGTATGCAGGCACTGGGGTTCATCAGTCCGACCAATGTCGGCCCGTGGCAGATTCTGCTGATCATCGTGCTGATCGTGTTCCTGTTCGGCGGCAAGAAGATCCCTGAGATCTCGCGCGCGCTCGGGCGCAGCCTGAGCGAGTTCAGGAAAGGGCGCGAGGAGGGCGAACGCGAGGCGGCCAAGCCCGCCAAGGAGGGCGACCCGCCGCCGGAGGAAAAGGGATCTTAAGCCGCGGCGGCCCCTTCAGTTGGGCTAGCGGAACTTCCGGTAGTCCATCAGGTCGGGCGTCGGCATCATGCCCAGCACCTCGCGCGTTTCGACCACCGGCCGCGCCGGCAACCGCAGCGTGGAGGCCACCGACCCTGCCGTCAACAACTGGTTCATGAAGGCCGTCACGTCGCGGTCGTCGTGCAACGGCGCAAAGTCCGGCCGCTCGAACCAGGCGGCAATCTGGCGGAGCGACAGCCGCTGGGCCGCGGCGGCCAGTACGTCCACGACATCGGAACTCTGTTTCTGCTGCGCGAACACCAGCGCCAGGTTGAGGTAGGTCGTTTCCGTCGCCAAGCCGTCTCGGACCAATTCGCCCAGTTGATACGCAGCCTTGCCGTACTCGCCCCGACGAAGGTAGGCCAACCCCAGTAGGTTCCGCGCCTCGACTGCGCCGCGCACCCTCTCCAACCATCGCCGCAGGTACTGCACCGCCTGGCCGTATTGGCCGACCTCGATCGCGGCGCGCGCGGCTGCGCGCAGGCTGCCCACCCGCTGCGGATCAGCCTGAAGCGCCCATTGCGCGGCTGCGAAAGCGGCCCCCGGCTCGCCGCCGCCCAGCAGGGCCTCGGCCAGCCCCTCGCGCGCCACCACGTGGTCGGGATTCGCCGCCAGCACCTCGAGGAAAAGATCGCGGGCCGCGCCAAATTCGCCGCGGAGCAAGTGAAGCTGCCCCCGCAGTTCCTTCAACTTCAGGCTGCCCGGCTCGGCCACCATCTCGCGGTCCAGCAGCGTCGCCGCCTCGTCCACCAAAGCCTGATCCACTAGCCGATCCACTTCGTTCACGAGGTCGCGCTCCCGCCTCTCCTGCCGCTGGCGCCGTTCGATGAGGCTCAGGATGGCTAACTGGCCAGACGGCGCGGACTGGACCTGCGCCGGGACGGCTCCGGCCCCGGCTACGCCTGGCCCTTCCGGGGCGGGGGAAGAGGGAGTGCGGCGCAGCCAGCCCCCGCGGTGCATCACGTAGATCGTGGCACCAAGACCGTAGAGCACGACGACCAGGCTCAGCGCGACGGTCCATCGCCGGCCGGCGGATCGCCGTTCATGCCGGGTCACCCGTGACAGGCGTCGGAGCCGAGCTTCGGCGGTCCGCGGCGCGCATTCGTAGATGCTGTGGCCGCCATCCGCGGATGTGGAGGGGGGCGCCATCTCAGCGAGTCGGGGGCATCACGGCCGCCGGTGCCCGGTCCGTCATGCGGTCTTCGATCGCCCGAACCCCGGGGGTGTTGCGCGCGATCCCAATGGCCCGGGCGCGAATCTCAAGGGGTGCCGCGCCGCTGAGCGTCACGTTGCCGCGGAAGACACTGACGCCGACCACGTATTTCCGTGTCTCGGGGTCCGAAGCCAGTCGCTCGCGAACCGCGGCGGCCAGCTCGCTGTCGCCGCTTTCAGCCGCCGTCAAGGGAGGAAGGGGCTCGCTCACGCAGCCCGCCGAGCACAAAATAGCCGCGATCCATCCCAGAATCCGCCCGATGCCCTTTCTCATGACGCCGGTCCCTTCTTCTGCTTCCAAAACTCATTATACTCCAGCGCCGCGGGGCGCACAACTTTCCGGGGCCGGTCTTCGGGATAGCCGGCTGCTTTTCCGCCCGGGCTCCCTATGTTAACTTTCGCCCATGAAATCGCTGACGCACCTTCCGGTCATCCTGACGCTGGCGGCCGCCACGGCCCTGGCCGCTCCGGAAGACGTCCCCCAGCCCGTCCTCTCCCCTCCGCCCCAACAGCCGGAAATCACCCCGCCGGCCGAAACCGCACCTCCCAGTCCGACATCGCCCGCGTCGGCCGCGGACCATGAAGCCGCCGCCTGGGTCAGCGGCCATTGGCCGACCCTAGACGACTGGAAATTCGCCGTCGGAGCCGAGGCCCAGTGGCGAAGGTGGTTTCCATCGCGATGGGGCTTCTCCCTCGCTGTCGGTTTCCAGCGATGGGCCGCCTCCGCGGGGGACTACACGGTGGCCGATGACCATGTCCTACACCCGAAACTCGACGGCGTCGCGTCCGTCGTGCCCGTCGGCGCTTCCTTGCTATGGCGCTCCGCTGCGCCCGCGGCTGGCCGTGTGCCATGGGGGATCGAACTCGGTGTCCGCTACGCGTGGATCGGCTCGGACGTGACCGTGACGTACGAGTACATCAACCACTACGGGCAGCCGACACGGATCCGGGACACGGTCAGCCTCGACGGCCGCCCGCTGGTCGTCGCGCGCGTGGAGGTCGGCGGACGTCTTGGCGTTCGGTGGGAATGGTTCGCGTGCGCGGGCTACCAGTACGATTTCACCCGCGATGAGAACTGGCTGTACGAGGAGATCGCCAACGACCTCGGCGGCGCGACGCTGGGCGCCGGCGTGCGCCGCCGTCTGTGACCGGTCGGCCGCGCCGGCCTGACATCGATGAGACCCCTTCCCGATCCGGCCGCCGCGCCGGCGGATGAGGTGTGGCGTCTCTTCGTTGCCGTCCCGATCGACGATTCCGCACGAAATACCCTGGCCGGCCTTCAGTCCCGCTGGCGTCGCCTGGGCGCCGACGTCGGCTGGGTCCGTCCGGAAAACCTCCACCTCACGCTGGCCTTCCTCGGCGACACACCCGTCGGGCATGCCGACAACGCCATCCGGGCCGTCGATGACGCGGCCGCCGGTCGGGCATCGTTCGACATCGAGCTGGAGGGCGTCGGCTGGTTTGGACGTCCCGAGCGGCCGCGGGTGATCTGGGCCGGCGTCACCGCTCCGCGCGACCTGGAGGTCCTGTGGGGCGATCTTTCCGCGCGCCTTCGCGCCGCCGGGTTTGCCCTCGAGGATCGCCCCTTCGCGGTGCACATCACGCTCGGTCGCGTCCGCTCGTCGCGGGGGCTGACCGCGTTGACTTCGGCGCTGCAATCCTCTACGAACAACGCCACATGGGGCCGAGTGCGGGTGGCTGAACTTCAGTTGATGCGCAGCGTGTTGACGGCCGGCGGTCCCGTGTATTCGGTCGTCCATTCCGCCGCGCTGAAAGGATGATCCCGCCATGGCGAAGACTCCCAAGACCGGCGGAGACGACGCCGCGAAGCCGGCGGGCAGGGACCTCCCCGCCGCGCTGGCCGCCGTTCTCGCGCAGATTCAGAAGGAGTACGGCGAGGGCTCCATCATGCGCCTCGGCAACGAGGAGACCGTGGTGCAGGTGCCGAGCATCCCCACCGGCGCCCTCACGCTGGACCTCGCCCTCGGCGTCGGCGGCGTGCCCCGCGGCCGGATCATCGAGGTATTCGGGCCGGAATCGTCCGGCAAGACCACCCTCGTGCTCCACATCATCGCCAACGCGCAAAAGGCCGGCGGGCTGGCGGCCTTCATCGACACCGAACACGCCCTCGACCCGGCCTATGCGCGCCGGATCGGGGTGAACCTCGACGGCCTGCTCGTCTCCCAGCCCGACTCCGGCGAGGAGGCCTTGAACATCGTGGACCGCCTGGTGCGCACCAATTCGCTCGACGTCGTCGTGGTGGACTCCGTCGCCGCGCTCGCCCCCAAGGCTGAGCTCGAGGGACAGATGGGCGACAGCTTCGTCGGCCTCCAGGCGCGGTTGATGTCCCAGGCGATGCGCAAGCTGACCGGCGCGATCAACCGCTCCAAGACCTGCTGCATCTTCACCAACCAGATCCGCGAAAAGGTCGGCGTGATGTTTGGCAACCCCGAGACCACCCCCGGCGGGCGCGCCCTGAAGTTCTACGCCTCCGTCCGGCTCGACGTGCGGCGTATCGGCGCGATCAAGGACGCCTCCGGCGCGACGATCGGCAACCGGACGAAGGTCAAGGTCGTCAAAAACAAGGTCGCCCCTCCGTTCGTCGAGGCCGAGTTCGACATCCTCTACAACGAGGGCATCTCGTGGGCCGGCTCGGTCATGGACGCGGCCATCGCGGCGGGCCTCATCGAGAAGCGCGGCGCGTGGCTCTCCTTCGAGGGCCAGCAGCTTGGCCAGGGCCGCGAGGCGGCCGTCGCCGAAATCCGGCAGCATCCCGAGCTCGCCGCCGCCCTGACCGAGAAGATTAAGGCCCGCGCCGCCGCCGGTGCCCTGCCCCAGCGGGCGTCGGCCGATGCCTGATCCCCGCGGTTTCCAATCCTTGGAACGCAAGCGGCCGGCGGGTTCCAACCCTTGGAAACTCTTCCGGCCTCCAGGCCGCCATCGCCCCGCGTTCTCGCGCCCTTGACAATCGGCCCAACCGGCGCAACGTTATCACAGATGCGCGATCGGCTTTCCATCGCCTGTGGCCGATGGCGGTGGCTGGCCTGCGCTGCGGCCGCGGCGCAGATGTGGCTGGCGCCGAGCGTCCATATCTGCCTCGCCCGTTGCGCGGATGAGGACACCTCGTGTTGCGGCGGCCGGACCGCCCTCGTCTGCCGATGCTGTTCGTCGGAAACGCCCGACGAATGCCCAGCCTGCCCCGCGTCCGGGGAATGCTGCATCCGGCTCGACCGGCCGGCCGTCGCCCCGGCGGTCGCGCGCCTCCTTCCTCCCCAGCCGCTGCCGGCCATTGCAACAACCGATGAGTTTTTGACTCGCGCCGGCGGCGCCCACGGTTTGGGCCACCTCCACCCCATGGAGTCGGCCTCCCCATCCCGTCCCCTGTATCTGACCGCCCGCGCGTTTCTCATCTAGCCCGCCCTCCCCCGACCGCGTAGGCCCGGCCGTTCCGTCGCGTCCGGGAATCGTTCGTACCGCACCGAGACCGCGGTTGTGAATCGTCATGGATGCCAATCGACAAATCCGCCACTCGCTATACGGCGCGCTGGTCATGACCCTGCTGCTGACCGGCTTCCTCGCCCTCGGCGTGCTCGTCTTCGGCCGGCAGATGTTCCCCGCAGTGCCGGTCCGCGCGGCGCCCGTGCTGTTGTTGCCGACGGCCCACGCGTCTCGGCCGGACGGCGAGCCCCGCGCCGAGGCACGGTTGCTGTTCCAAGCGACCGGCTGGCTCGAACCCGATCCCCACCCCGTCCGCGTGCCGGCTCGCACGGACGGCTTCATCGAAACGGTGCATGCGCTCGAAGGCGAAACCGTGGAGGTGGGCGCCCTGCTCGCGACGCTGGAGTCCACCAATGCGCGTCTGGCCGCGATCCGGGCGGAGGCCGTGCTCGCGGAGGCCCGCGCGGAGCTGGAGGCGCAGGCGGCGATGGCCCGCTCCGCCGAACTCCGAATTCAGGCCGCGGCACCGGCCGTCGCCGCGGCGCGGGCCCGTCACGACGAGGCGGCCGATCGGGTCCGTCGTCTGGCGTCGCTCGATCCGAGCGACACGTCGGCGGACGAACTCAACGAGGCGCGCCGGAGCGAGGCCGAAGCCCGCGCCGAACTCGAGATGGCCCGGATCGCCGAGCAGCAAGCGCGGGCGGACCTCGACGAACGCCTCGCCGTCCTCCGGCGACAGGAGGCGATCATCGCGCGCGCGGAGGCGGAGCTTCGGGAGGCGCGGCTGGCGTTGAGCCGGACCGAGATCCGGGCGCCGATCTCCGGCGTCGTGATGCGGCGATACGCCGCCCCGGGGATGAAACGAATGGCGGCGATGGACGACACCGAGAGCGCGACGGTCGTCTGGCTTTACGACCCGCGCCGCCTGCAGGCCCGTATCGACGTGCCGCTCTCCGAGGCGTCGCGGGTGGCGACGGGCCAAATGGTTCGGCTGACCCTCGCCCTTTGGCCGGACCGCGCCTTCACGGCCAGGGTCACCCGCATCACCGGGGAGGCCGACTACCAGCGCAACACCCTTCAGGTGAAGGCCGCCCTCGATGCGCCCGACCCCCGCCTCCGGCCGGAGATGCTCTGCCGTGCCGAATTTTGGGGCGGGGACCGGCCGGATGCCGACGCGGGCGACCGCCCTCCGGAATTCACCCTGTGGGTGCCCGAGGCTGCGCTCGAAGGCGACGACGGCGCGCGGGCCGTCGTATGGGTCCTCCATCCGGTCGAGCAGACGCTCGAACGCCGCGAGGTCCGCCTTGGTCCGGAACGCCGCGGCGGTCTGCGCCGTGTACTGGAGGGCCTGCGCGAGGGCGAACCGGTGGTGACCGGCCCTCGCGACCGCCTCGTACCCGGCCGCCGTGTCCGCATCGTCGAGGAGACGCCCCGATGACCCTCGATTCGTTCATTCGATGCCGCGGCCTGACCCGCGAGTACCGTCGCGGGCCGGAAGCCATCCGCCCGATCGACCAGCTCGACCTCGACGTGCCGGCGGGTGAGTTTCTCGCCCTGATGGGCCCGTCGGGCTCGGGCAAAAGCACGCTGCTGCACCTGCTGGCCGGCGTGGACCGCCCGACCGCAGGCCGGGTCGAGATCGGCGGCGTGGCGGTGAACGAGCTGTCGCGTCACCGACTGGCCGCCTGGCGCGCGCGCAACGTCGGCTTCATCTTTCAGCTCTATCACCTGGTCCCGTCCCTGACCGCCTTCGAAAACGTCGAGCTGCCGTTGCTGCTTGCCCCCCTCTCCCGCCGGGAACGGCGCGCGCGGGTGGAGGCGGCGCTGGAGGCGGTCGGGTTGTCCGACCGGATGCGCCACTTTCCACGCGAGCTCTCGGGCGGCCAGGAACAGCGCGTCGCCATCGCGCGCGCGATCGTGCACGACCCGCCGCTGCTGCTGGCCGACGAGCCGACCGGCGATCTCGACCGCCGGTCCGCGACGGCGATCCTCGACCTGCTCCGCAGCCTGGGGCGTCGCGGGCGGACCATTGTCCTGGTCACGCACGACCCGCGGGCGGCCGAGGTCGCCGACCGCGTACTTCACCTCGACAAGGGCCGTCTATTGGAGGCGCCGGCATGATCTCCCTCATCCGTCCCCTGCGGCTGGCCGGCCTTGCGTTTCGGCAGCTGGTCCGCCACCGTCTCCGCTCGGGTCTGACGGTGGCGGGGGTCGCCGCGGCGTTGTTCCTCTTCGTTGTCGTCGCGTCGCTGCAACGCGCCCTCGATCGCGCCACGCGCCGCACCGCCGACGACGCGACGCTGGTCGTGTACCGGCAGAACCGTTTCTGCCCCGCGACCAGCCGGCTGCCCGTCCGATACCTCGACGAGATTCGCGCGATTCCCGGCGTGCGCGAGGTGATCCCCGTCCAGATCGTAGTCAACAACTGCGGCGCCAGCCTCGACATCGTCACGTTCCGCGGCGTGCCGCCGGATCAGCTGACGCGCTACGCGCCCGAGATCGCCGTCGTGGAGGGCTCCATCGAGGCATGGCAGCGCATGGACGATGGCGCGCTGGTGGGCGAATTGCTGGCGGGCCGCCGACGCCTGCGGGCCGGCGACGCGTTCGACGCCGCCGGCGTGCGCGTCCGCGTGGCCGGCATCCTCCGCTCGCCGCACCCCCAGGACAACCAGATCGCCTACGTGCACCTGCCGTTCCTGCAGCAGGCCTCCCGGCGCGGGCTCGGGGAGGTCACGCAGTTCAACGTGCGTGTCGCCGACTCGGCCTTGCTCGACACCGTGGCCCGGGCGATCGACGAGCGGTTCAGGTCCGAGGCAGAGCCCACCCAAACCCATCCGGAGAAGGCGTTTTTCTCCGAGGCCGCGCGCGAGCTGATGGCCTGGATCGGCCTGGCCGGCTGGTTGAGCCTGGCGGCGGCCGCGGCGGTGTTCGGGCTAGTCGCCAACGCGATCGTCCTCTCGACCCGCGCGCGCACGCTCGAATACGCGGTATTGGAAACGCTGGGGTACCCTGCCGGCGCGCTAGGGTATCTGGTGGCCGTCGAGGGCGCCCTGCTCGGCACGCTCGGCGGCCTGTTCGGCGCCGGGACGGCGGCGGCCTATTTGTCCTGGCGTCGCCTGCTGTTCGGCAACGACGGTCAGACGCTGGCGCTGACGGCCGACCCGGCGGCAGTCCTGCAGGGACTGGCCGTTGCCGCCGCCCTCGGCCTGTTGGCCGCCGCCTGGCCCGCATGGCGGTCGGCCCACCGGCCGGTCGTCGAGGGGCTGAAGTCCTGATCATGTGGCTGCCGTTCCGCTATGCCGTCCGCAACCTCGGCCGCGATCCCGCGCGGTTGGCATTGGCCGTGCTCGGGTCGGCGCTGGTCGTCCTGCTCGTCATGGCCGCCGACGCGCTCGACCGCGGAGTGCGCCGCACCCTTCGCGCCACCGGTCGGCCCGACAACGTCATCCTGCTGGGCGCCGGCAGTGAGGAAAGCGTGCAGCGCAGCGAGATTTCCCCCCGCGCCGCCGCCATAGCGGAGGCGGGAATCCCGGGCATCCTCGACGTGGGCGGACTGAAGGCGGTCGCGCCCGAAATCCACTACATGGCTCCGCTGGAGGTCGGAGGGCGCGCCGGCTTCGACGCCTACCTGCGTGGGGGGACTCCGGCCGCGTTGCTGGTGTATCCGAACGTCGCGCTGATCGAAGGCCGGTTTCCCCGCCCCGGCGAGGTCATGGTCGGCCGGTTCGCCTGGCGGCGCCTCGGCGTCCGACCCGAGGAGCTGCGCCCGGGCGCCGTCGTCCGCCTGGACGATGTGCCGCTCCGGGTCGTCGGTTGTTTCGCCGCGCCGGGAACGGTGCTGGAATCGGAAATCTGGGCCGACCTGAACGACCTGCGCACGATCGCCCGGCGCGAGACCCTGAGTTGTGTCGTGCTCCGGTTGCGGCCCGGCGCCGATCCGGCCGACGCGGAACTGTTCGCCCATCAACGCCTCGACCTCGAGCTGGTGGCCCTGCCCGAGCCGGTGTACTACGCGAAGTTGGCCCGATTCTACGCCCCCATCCGCGGCATGATCTGGCTGACCGCCTTGCTCATCGCCGCCGGCGCAGTCTTCGGCGGGTTGAACACGCTGTATGCCGCGTTCGCGGGTCGCGTCCGCGAAGTCGGCACCCTGCAGACCCTCGGCTTCCCGCCGCCAGCGATTGTGGTGTCGTTCGTTCAGGAGTCGCTGCTGGCCTCGTTGGCCGGCACCATCCTCGCGGCGGTGTTCGCCGTGATCGCGTTCGAACATCTGACCGTCGAGGTCGGCGGCGGCGTCTTCGCGATGACCGCGGGACCGGGCACCGTTTTGGCCGGCCTGATCGCCGGCGCCGCCCTCGGCCTGATCGGCAGTCTGCCTCCGGCGGTTCGATGCCTGACGCCGCCGCTCCCGGAGGCGCTGAGGACCGGTTGAAACGAAAGGAGACACGAGGCATGAAGTTTGTCGTGCCGACTCTCGCAGTACTGGCCGCCTGGGCCGTCGGTTGCGGCGGCCGATCCTCTTCCCCTACGGCCATCGAAACGCCTGCCGTCATCCGCGCGGTGCTGGCCGCCGGTGTTCCGGAACAACCGGCCGGTTCCATCGCTGATCTCCGTCGAACCTCCCGTCCCGGTCAGACCGTGGTCGTGGAAGGGCGCATCATGGGCCGTCCCGAGCCGTTCCTCGAACGTCGGGCCGCCTTCGTGCTCGGCGACGGTTCCTTGACCCCGTGCAACGAACGTCCGGGCGACAAGTGCCCGACGCCGTGGGATCTGTGCTGCGAACCGCCCGATGCCGTTCGAAACGGGACGGCGGTCCTCCGGATCGTGGACGAGGCCGGACGCGTGGTCCCCATGGGGCTGAAGGGGATTGGCGGTTTGCGCGAACTGGCCCGCGTTCGGGTCCGTGCCGTCGTTGCGCCTGAATCCACACCCGAAGCATGGATCCTCGACGCCCGGGCAATTGCCGTCCTGCCATGAAACCCGTGAGCCGCGCCGTTCGAGCGTGGATGTTCCTTTGGCTGGGGAGCGGGTGGGCGGCGGGGACCGCGGACGGCGAACGCGCCGCATCGCCCTGGTGGGCGGCCTGGGAGGATCCTGGGCTCGCGTCGTGGATTCGCGGGGGGCTGGCGGCCCATCCGTCGCTCGATGCCGCGCAGGCCACCGTGCGCGCCGCCAGGGCCGCCCGGGAGCTCGCCGCCTCGCAACGCCGGCCGCGGGCGGAGGCGATGGGTACCGCGCGTGTCGGCCGCGAGCGGACCATGGCGTCGGATTTCCGGGCGATGGAGATGGCCCCGTGGGAGGTGGGCGCATCATTCTCATGGGAGCTGGACATCTTCCGGCGCCAAGCTGAACGGGTGGCTGACGCCCGCGCCTCCGAGAAAGCCGCCGAAGCCGACCGGGCGGCGATCGAGCTGATGCTCGGCACCGAGATCGCCACGGCATACCTTGCCCTGGCCGGACTGGCCGACGAGATCCTGGCGGTCGAGGAAATGCGGCGGCGGGCCGTCGCCATTGCGGATCGCCAGGCCCGCCGGGCCGCCGCCGGACGGCTGCGCTCCTCCGAGGCCTCCGCGGCGGCGGCGGAGGTCCGGCGGATGACGCAGGAGCGCGTCGACCTGGAACGCGAACGCGAGGAATGGCTGGCGCGGGCGGCAGAGTTGTTGGGTGTGTTCCCATCCAACAGCCCTACGACGCTCGCGTCGCTCTCCCTCCCGGAGGAGCCGAGGGACGACTCCGCCTGGGCACTTCGGCGTCCGGACGTTCTCCGCGCCCACGCCCGGCTCGAAGCCGCCCGCGCAACCGCAACCGCCGAACGGCGCAACCGATTGCCGACCGTTGAATGGCTGGCGGCCGTCTCGCGTGAGTTGGGCCGAAGCGAAGGCACCGAATCGGAGTGGGCGGCATGGACGGGTCCGCGCGTCGTCCTGCCGCTGATCGCGCCAGCGCTGACGCCGGCGCGGGAGTGGAGCGTCGCTGAACTGGACCGCGCCGAGGCCGACGTGCGCGCCATGCTCCGGCAGGCTGTCCGCGAAATTGCCGCGACCGTGTCGGCGCGCCGCTGGGCCCGAGAGGCCCTGTCCGCCGCCGAAGGACGGGCCAGAAAACTGTCGGCCGTCGCCGAGACGGCTGCGAAGCGCGCGGCCGCCGGAGTGGCGTCACCCACCGAAGCGGATGAGGCGGCCCTCGCGGCCGCCCAAGCCCGCCGCGGACACATCCGCGCGCTCGCCGGGGCCCATGCTGCACACCTGAACTGGGTCCGTGCGGTGGGCGGTGGCTGACGCTTACTTCTTCCCCACCGCGGAGGCCGGGGCTGGTGTTCGCAAAACGCGGCCGGTTTTACACGTCCGATGCGGCACGGTCGGTCCGGGCGGCCATGACCAAATCGTTGTGGTGGATATTCCGGATCTTGTGAGTCCACCAACGAACCGTCACTCGCCCCCATTCGGTTAGGATGGCCGGATGGTGGCCCGCCCGTTCAGCCAGTTCGCCGACCTTGTCCGTGAAGGCGAGCGCTGCGGCAAAGTCCGGGAATCGGAATACCTTGCAGAGTTGAGGGATTCCATCGTTCACGGCGATTTCCCATCCCGGATACGATTTCAGAAATCGCTCGATCTCCTCTTGTGAGGCTGGCGGTGCATCGGCACGGCATGAAATACACATTTCCTGGTGGGAATCCTTCACGGAATCACCATTCCATACAGGGCGGACCTTCGCAAGAAATCAGGGGGTCGTTTGCGATTGATCCTTGGCGCCTCATCCCGAGGCTTTGTAGTGTTTGACTTAAGGTTTTTTCGCCGCTGTGCGGAAAAACTCGCGGTTCGCGCCTTCTGGGCGGTGTGGGGCCGGCGCATGGGGCGTCGGCTCCGGGAGGCGGCGAGCCATGAGAACGCCGCGCATCAAGCCGGACGGCGAGGCCACCTGGCACCATGTCTTCAACCACGCCCTCGGCCTCCCCACCGACCGACCCTTCCGCGACCCCGAACGCGCCGCCTTCCTGCGCATCAAGGTTTTGAGGCTCTTCAACATTGAGGTCGCCGGCTGGTGCATCTTGGGCAACCACT